>Ga0315307_1001181_pt1 | contig 11618 bp, 9 predicted proteins | sample TDP2_MG_FD_203079 | JGI IMG/M metagenome (GOLD analysis project Ga0315307, IMG submission 203079) | Freshwater sediment microbial communities from Lake Towuti, South Sulawesi, Indonesia - TDP2 | ecosystem: Environmental > Aquatic > Freshwater > Lake > Sediment | place: Indonesia: South Sulawesi... | reverse complement strand
GATATCGGCTTCCGGCCGAGACGCGCGGCCGAGCAATTGCTGGCCGACCCGGGCCATCTTCAACATGGCGTCACGGCTTGGCTGTGGATTGGCCTCATCTATGGCTTGACGGCATTTGTGGGCGGCCTGAACGGTGTCGGCGCATCGACCGAACCGAGCCTGCGACTGCCCTCCGCCCGGTATTATCTGTGGATGGGCCCGGCGACGCCGCTGCTTTATCTCTTGAATTTCCTGGTTATTGCCGGCTCGATCCATCTCTTGGCCAAGCTGGCGAAGGGGCGAGGCAGCTACGAACAAACTTTCGCCGTAACGGCGCTCACATTTGTACTCCCCGTTGTCCTGACAATGTGGGTCTTTGAAATGCCCTTGCTGGTGTTTTTCCCGCACCTTCAGCCCAAGGTACCGGGCGGCCTGTGGATCTTGCCCGCGTGGTTCAACAATGGTCGCCAGTGGTTTGGGCTCATTTGGATTTTTTTCATACTCGGCATCGCGACTAGTCGCGTACAGCGTCTTTCCATTTGGAAAGCCCTTCCCATCACGCTTGCGGCATTTATCTTCGGTTGGGCTGTCGAGTTGACGTATTTACGGTGAGACATTACATAAGATATCCAAATTCCCGGATTTCGCATCTTTGATATCTTCTCTATTCACGATTTACGATCTTCCGTTACTACGCGAGAAGAAAATGAAGGCAAGGAGGTGAGCAGATGAAGGTCGTGGCCATCGACGGCAGTCCGCGCAGGCGGGGGACGGTCAGCACGCTCGTGGAAACGGCGGCTCAGGCGGCTGAGGCCTGCGGTGCCCAAGTCAGCCGGGTGCGCCTTTACGACAAGAAAATTGACTGGTGCAAGGGCTGCATGGTCTGTCGCAGGACCAACAAATGTCCTCTGGCCGACGACCTGCCAGCCTTGGCGAAGGAAATCTGCTCAGCCGATGCGCTCATTTTCGGTACGCCTTCTTACTGGGGCCAGCCCAGCGCCGTGACCAAAGCCCTCTTCGACCGGCTTGTGGGCTACTTCGCTACCTATGAGCTGATTGGGCGCAGGTTTAAAATCTCACCCCACTTTAAGGGGCTGGGCAAGCGAGCAGTGGTTATAACCGCTTGCACGGCACCAAGCCCGTGGGCCGAAATATTTGGCCATTCCACTGGCCCGGTGAGGCTCATGCGCCGGATGCTTAAGAGCGGCGGGATCAAGATCGTCGGCTCGCTGGCGTGCAAGGACACCTGGCGCAGGCCGCACGCTAAAGAGCGATTTCGGGACCGCGCGTCGGCGCTGGGCCGCAGGATTGCGGCCCGCTCGACCCTCTAGGACGGAAGGGGCAGACGAGCCGATCGCCACGCCGAGAACGGACATTTATCATTGTGCGTCTCCATCATTTCGAGCGGTTCGTCTCCGAATACGAGGATCGTTTCGAGCAGACCTATAGTTATTTCCGGCCCATAGTCAAGAATGTTGTCGAAAAATATCTGGCTTGCGGCAACCCGCGCCTGGATTTGCCCGGATACTTCCTCATTCAACAACGATCCCCATGAAGGGCAGGTCGGAGAACCGGGAGGAGAAGACGGGAAAAATGATACGTATTTCTAATAATCAGTGATTTTATTGGAGGGAAGTCTAGCGTCGGGGGTCAATATTCACTTTGGTCGGCGAATCCGGGACTCGCACTAATGGACCGGGCTTTCGAACGTTGACCGCGGCCTGACCGATGAGATCCTGTTGGAAGTGCTTGCCGAGCGGTGCTTGCGGAACGACACTCGTGACCGACCAGGTCATGGTCAGCGCCTCGAGATCGACGTCGATGTTCATCTCTGCGTAAGCGCCGTTTTTGTCGAAGCCGAAAAATTTCTGCCACGCTTCGAGATCGAGCCTCAGGCTTGTGCCTGCATCGGGCACCCAGTTCAACCCACGGCCCACCGACTCGGTCTCGTCGCGGACTCCGCCCCAATCTTTCGTATAGAGGTTGTAGTCAGCGGTGTTGTCGAGGTTGGAGAAATCGATGGCTTTGCCGCAGCGGAAGAAAATGTTGTTCAAGACCTTGTTCCTCCGCGTGGTGCCGCCCCGCCCGCTCACGATCCGGCTCTCAATATTTCGGAACTTGATGGCCGCGTCCTGTGTGTATCCTATCAAGTTGTGGGCAATGACCGTCCCGTCGCTCCCATCCACGGTGATGCCCCAGCCGCCGTGTGCCGGCATATTGTAGGATCCACCTCCTGCGCCCTCGGTTGCCTTCCAGATGATGTTGTTGTCGATCATATTGGGATCATGAGAAGCTTCGAGATAAATTCCGCCCCGCAACGTTTCCAGCGTATCGCCCATCACATTTCCTGTGACACGCGTATTCGTATTCTCGTAGTCGAGCCAGATGGCCTCGGCGTGGATCATGTGCCGGATGACGTTGTTGCGGAGTAGGCAGTTCTTAGTCAAATGCAGTTTAATCCCTCCGGTCTCCCAGGCCAGCTCCACGTCCTGATAGCCCACGTGCTCGATCAGGTTCGATTCGATAAGAGTCTCCTGCACCGCCATCCCGGCGATTCCGCAGACGCCTACCCCGTCGATGTGATTGCGGCGCACAATGACCTGGCCGATGACAGCAGGCGGCTCCATGTTCCAATCCTGGGCGCCGATGTCAAGCGCCACGCCGTTGGCGTGCCGCAGGACGCAGTCCTCTATGATCCAGTGATGGCCCCGGCTCAAGGAAACCATCCCGCGCTGCGGTACGGGAAAGCCATTGGCCGCGTGTTCAAAGCAGATCCCCTTAACCCGGAGATAACTCAGCCCGCGCGTCCGGGGAGCGAATACCTGCTCCTGGATGGCGAGCTCCACCTCGTGCTGAGCCGGATCAGCGTCGTCGGGAAGACGCACGTGGATCGCGAGTCCGTCATGCTCACACCAGAAGGCGCCTTCTCTTGCGCCGAGCTCTCGGTAAAGCTCGACCTGATCGAGACGCCGCCCGTCCACAAACACCATGCCGCGCCGCACAAGATGCCGCCAGAGCTCTTCCGGCTTGGGCTTCAAGTAGACGCGGTCTTGCATGATGCTGACCATGCCGAAAGGATTGTAGCCTTGGAAATCTAGGTCGTCCAGGCGACGCTCGTAGATCTTCACTTTGGCCCGAGCCGCGGCAGGGAGGTCGAGCTTGAAAGCGGTCGAAGGCTGCCAACCGGTTTTGACTAGACGCGAGCCCTTGACGATGACGCTCGAGCCGGGCGCCGCTTCATAACTAATCATTTTGTCCGGGCCTGTGCCGCCGCGAAGCGGGTCGATACGTTCGCGATAGACACCCGTCATGATGACCACGCGTTCACCCGGTTGCAAAACCTGTGCCGCCTTATTAATGGTGAGAAACGGCAATTCTTTAGTGCCGGGATTCGAATCGGCGGCGCGGGGATTCTGGTTATCCACATAATATGTCCTGGCAAAGTGGAGAGGCTCCTCCCAGGAAATAAACTCGCGGCCATCGGGCAGCAGAGTTCCGGTTCCACTTTCCATGCCGGATGATGAAGCTCCGCCGAGACAGGCAAGGCATAAGATCAAGATGAGCAGGCTCCGCCGGATGAGGATGCTGGAAAGGATGGAGTAAAGGATTCGGAAAAAGCCGCGGGAAAGGATGCGCGGAATGGGGCTTGGCTGCCATGAACCACAGCCTAATGCTTTGTTTTTCATAAGAATAAGGCCTGCCGAGGGCCGGAATCGAACCGGCACGTTGCTTTCGCAACGAGGGATTTTAAGTCCCTTGCGTCTACCATTTCCGCCACCCCGGCATCTTCTGAATCCTATACTATCTCGCCCAATGCTTGCAAAATTATATCATAACATGAATTCTATCAACAGATTCATGAGCTTGCTTGGCGAACGACCTAAATTCCATCATATTCGTGTTCAGGTTAATCAAATATAATTTTCGATGTAAGCATTTGGGAATATTTATTCGCATCGAATCAAGAAAGCATTATCCAATATCGTATCCAAGTGCTTTATAGCCTCGAAGACGGCGTTTGTGCATCCTCACCAGCATAGGGACACGAGAATCAACATAATCATAGATACGAACCTCTTTTTTATTATAGTGAATTCGATGAAGCCTTCCGGCATACTGAGCCAGAGTCCCTTTCCATGAAATTGGCATGGTCAAAAACAATGTGTCAAGCCGCGCGTCATCAAAGCCTTCGCCCAGATATTTACCTGTCGCAATTAAAAGACGTTCCTCCTCATCTGGGATGCTTTTTATCCTCTTACCCAGCGACCTTCGTTGTTTTTGTCCCATCCCGCCTAAGAAAATTAAGACATTCTTGACTAAAGGACTAAACTTCTCCTCAAACATCTTAAGATGGTCTTTGCGCTCAGTGATTATGATTGGCGAACGCTTTTCTTCCACAATGCTCTTCATAACATCCTCAAAAATGAGCATATTTCTTGCATGGTCACCGGTCAAGGCGTTATAGACTTCATGGATAGTCAATTTTTTATCTTTAAAACTCGGCGCCATTTTAAAATTTGTTTCTCTCAAGATGACTCGATGCTCAAAAGGGTGCATCTTGATTCCCTGTTTGGCTGTGACACGGTATCTTGCCGGGCCACACTGCATGAAAATAATGGGATGATGGCCATCTTTCCGTGTGACAGTTGCCGAGAGCCCTAAAACATATTTGGCTTTACATCGACGCGCTACTCTCTCAAAGCTAAAGGCAGGAATGTGATGACATTCATCCACGATAAGATAGCCATAATCACAAACGATATCATCAACTATTCCTTTCCGGCTTAGGCTCTGAATAAGAGCTACATCAATAAACCTTGTGGGCCTTCGCTTTCCTCCACCGATCTGGCCAATTTGATCTGACGCCAAATCAAGAAATTCAGAAAGTTGAGCGACCCACTGGTCAAGAAGTTGCCGACGATGGACAAGCACCAAGGCATTGACCGCTCTATCTGCTATTAATTTGGCGGCAATCACGGTCTTGCCGAAAGCAGTGGCGGCAGCCAGAACGCCTATATCATGCATTGACATTGCTTTTACGGCAAGCATTTGCTCAGAGCGCAAACTGCCCTTGAAATGGACGCTGATAGGCCTACCTGGGTTTCTTTCATCCCTTATATCGACCGAGATTTTAAGGGAATTCAATAGCTCCAGAGCTTCTTCACGGCATCCGCGTGGGAGCCCGATATAATCTTTAAAATCTTCTGCGCATGAAATGACACGGGGTTTGCCGTAGGTTGAAAGGCGCATTGCTTGGGCTCTGTAAAATTCAGGGTTCTGAAACGCAGAAAGGCGGATAAGCCGACTCCTGAGAACTGGGGGAAGCTTCTCTTTTTCGATATAAATCAAATCACTCAGGATCATGTGAATTTTCTCTGGCAGTCGCTCACAAATCTGAGATTCATCCCTCTTCCGCGATGGTGATATTTTCCAAGGTTCTTCATCACTCTCCTCGGTAGCTGGAACTCGGACACTAATGATCTCGCCTTGATGCCTGGCTTCTTCAACAATATCTTCAACCTCTCTGCTGCTCAGACGCCTTATAGACGAAAGAAATGCCCATTGGTCTAAATAAGGTCTGAATGCAGAGTCAAGAAATAACGTGTTGCCTCTCTCCCGTGACATATGTTGCATAGGCAAAGCAATAAGGTTACCTAATCCTCCTTCCGGCAAAGTGTCCTGACTTGGAAACAGTCGATCATAAGAATCAAGCCCTATCTCAGGTCTTTGGTCTAATGTCTCAGTAATCAGAAACGTTCCCAGTCTCCGGGCTGTAACTGCTTGAACTGGCTCGGAAAAGAAAATCCATACATGGGCGCCTTCTCCAGAACGTGAACGCTCTATCGCAATTGGGATATTGAACCGGCGGCAGGTATCTTTGAAGACGGTAACATCTTCTTTCCAAAGTTTTTTATCGAAATCGGCCACCAAAAACCAGCATGTCTCATCCAGCAGAAGAGGATAGATACCGACGGTAAAATCTCGACGGATAGCTCTTTTAGATTTAGCTTCAGAGTCTAATCCCTGAAGATGTTTACGAATCACGGCATCTGTGATGGGCAAAAAATCACGGGCTGGACATTCTCCGCATCTGATTTCTCGTTTTCGACACAAACCCTTAATCCATTCGTTTCGACAAGCCGCTTGGAATCCGGATTTTCCACTTTTCCGGCTCTCCCATCTCAGCGCATAAACATCTTCTCTGCCTTTAAACAAAGAGCGGAATAGTGCGATTTTTTCATCAGAGGATGAATCCATGGTGATAGCGGCCTTGAGAAAAGGAGCTATTGTTTCTTCTACTTGGATTGCAGCTTCTCGCTTTCGGCGAAGCTCCTCAAGCTTAGCAAGAATTTCCGCTCGTTCAGACTCCAAGCTTTTTAGCTGGCTTTCAGCCTGTGCAATAAGCCGATCAATATCATGAATATCCATAGTATTTTCGCCCAATCGACAAAGTTCGCTCGATTTTGAATTTTATTTAAATGAATTTCACCGCTTTTTAAAATTTATAATTTTCAATGTACTCGGCAAACAATAAAATTCTTTTTGCATCACTTGGCCGAAATAGAAAAGGCTCAACGTCTTTAGCCAATTGATTAAAATTGAGGGTCTTATATTTCTGAATGAGCCTGGATCTTAAATTCGGAAAATTTCCTATATGAAGTTTCTCATTCAAATAATCCAGATTGGGTTTCGTTTTTCCCATAAGAAAAAGAGCGTCATAAATATCTCTTCCCATCGGACGCTTCCGGGCAAAAATACAATATATTTTTTGGGCTAATAAAATGTCCACAGGTACAACAGAAATTCGTCCAAAGACATCGAATTTATTGATCAATAATTGCTCTATCTTATACGCAAAATTTTGAGGCTCCATATCAATTTGCAAATGAATTTTTTCTCGCGAGTCCTTAGTGAGATTATTTCGGTAGAGCAATTCGGATATCCTGAGGTAGAGACGGAAAGCTTTTCTTGCGACAGACCTTGTTTCCACGGGACACCCTTGGAGTTGAAGCTTTTCTTTTATGAGCGTTCCGAGGTCGACAAACTCTTTTTTATTTAATCCCAAATTATCAAAATCAAGATCTTCGGAAAATCTCGCGTTGAAGTGAACAATGTGGATAGCGGTTCCGCCCATAAATGCGAGTCTATTTCCATATTTAGAATCATAAATGATTTCTAAGATTTTGTACTGCAGATATTCTCTGAGCAGGTTCCTCTTAAATATTCTTGAGGATTCCGGATAGAATGATTCGATCTGTCTTATATCCAGCATCGTCTTAGGTCATTTTTGAGCACGCATATAATCTAAAAAACGCGTTACTTTATCGCCAAGGGATTTTTGGGAAAATATTTTCAGGTGATCCACGAGCTTCTTTGTATCGACTTTTTCAAAGAATATCCCAGGATTCATCCGCAAGCTCTCAAAGTCTTTTTCATTCTTGTGATGAGGATTCAAATAAAAATAATCAAGAATCGCCTTTTCAGGCTGTGCAATCTTAAAAGTCTTTTGATTATAAGTTTGGATATCATATCCATAAAAAAGGTTTGCCCTGATTGTCTTATAGCTGAATTCAGCAAAGGAGGCTTTAAATTTATAGGTACGCCGAGTGGAAACAGATGTAACGCCATATGTGCTTTCTGGTATCAAGTGATAATGGGAAAGTGCCATTTCCAAGGAAACATAAGAAGGTTTATATATCCTGTTGGCAATTTCAAACAAAACGTTCTCGTTAAGAGCAAGGTCCGAAAAGATGTAAAATCCCTTTATGACTTTCTTGATGTATCCCTTATTCTGCCAATCATTCAATCGCCTGCGGTGAAAAGCATGATCAACCTGAAGAATATCGTGGAGAGAGAATACAGTAAAGTCCTTAAGCGAATCGCGCAATTTAATATAATTCATCTTATTTCAAAAAAGTGCTTTTTTTAGCACTAATACGAAATATAATAAAAATGTTCCTCATATAAGTCAAGCTCTCTTTTGCGAGGGACATGAATAATTTGTGGATAACTCGTGGAAAACGACAGAAATTGTCAAAACTTAAAAGAGCCAAAAATAACCCATAAAAAATTGAAAAATAATGAATATTCCTGATTTCGAGGATATCCAATTTGAAGGTAGTGAATTTGACAAACCCGACCATGCGGCATATAAAAAAACAAATGACTTCCCGTGAACGGGTGCTCTTGGCATTCGACCACCGCCAGCCAGACCGCGTGCCAGCTTGGTGCGGCGCATCGCCCGAGTTCCGTGAGATTGCCCGCCGCCGGCTACGCCTTGCCGATGATGAAGAACTCTCGCTCTATCTCGGCGACGACTTCCGCCGCGTGTACGCCCGATACGCTGGGCCAGACGAGCGCTCGCCGACATCCTGCTTCATCCATCCTGAAGCCGCATCGCGCACGCCTTTCGGCGTCGAGCGCCACGGCTATGGCTATGGACAGCCTCTTCATCACCCGTTGGCTCATGCTCGCACTGCTGCCGACATCAACCAATACTCCTGGCCTGACCCAGGCTGGATGGATGTCTCGCACATCCGCCCGGATGCTCTGCAATGGAAAGGCGAATTCGCCATCCTGGGTGGAGATTGGTCGCCTTTTTTTCACGATGCCATCGACCTTCTGGGCATGGAGTATTTCATGCTTCTCCTCTACGAATCACCCGAGGCTGTCGACACCCTGCTCGGCCATATTGTCGATTATTACTGGGAGGTGAGCCGCTACATATTCGAAGCAGCACGCGGCGCCATCGACATTTTTTTCATCGGAAACGACTTTGGCACCCAAGCCGGCCCTGTGGTCGGCGAAGGGATGTTCCGCCGCTTCTTTTTACCGCACCTTCAGCGCCTCGTAGACCTGGGCCATGCCTTCGGACTGAAGGTCATGCTCCACTGCTGCGGCGGGTTCGCGCCGCTTATACCGGCCATGATTGAAATCGGCTTGGATGGGCTGCAGTCGCTCCAGCCCAGTGCACGGGACATGGAGCCTGTGCGGCTCAAGCGCGACTTCGGCGATAAGATCGTGCTTAACGGATGCATCGACACGCATCACCTATTGATCAAGAGCACGCCGGACCTCGTCAGGCAAAAGACGCGCGAAACCCTGGAGGTCATGAAGCCAGGCGGCGGCTATATCGCTTCGCCGAGCCACGATTACCTTCTGCCTGAGACGCCGGTGGAGAATGTTCTGGCTATGTATGAGACTGTCCGCGCTTTTGGCGGATATGAAAAGGAGGCATAGATGAGAAAAGCCATTCGCAGAAGCTTAATCCTCATCATAATGATGAGCGCGGCCTTAGCCGTGGTGAGAATGGAATCCTGTGCGCCTCAAAAGCCAGAGGAAAATGCCGCTGTTTCTGAGGCTAAGGCCGTCTCCCTGATTCCTGAAGACAAAGTCCGCCTTTCCAACGACCCGCAAAAAACAGAGACCTTCCGCGACGCCGGGCTCGGGCTCTTCATCCACTGGGGACCGAACTCGCAGATGGGTACTGAGATTTCCTGGCCGCTTTACAACGCTTCTGACGATTACATCAAAAAATATTACGCCCTGGCTGAGACGTTCAATCCAACACGTTTCGACCCTGCCGAGTGGGCACGTCTGGCCAAGCTGGCAGGCATGGAGTATGTCGTCTTCACGGCCAAGCATCATGATGGCTTATGCATGTTCGACACAGCCTATAGCGACTTCAAGATTACGCGCACTCCTTACGGCAAAGATATCGTAGCTCAGATTGCCGAAGCATTCAGGCAGGAGGGAATCCTGGTCAGCTTTTATTATTCGCCGGGTGACTTCCGCTACCAGTATGAGACCGGACACCCCTTCAGCCATCTCTATGAGGCGGATTTCACTGCAGCCGAGCCTTTCGGCCCGCTGAAAAAATCATTTGTCGATTACGAGCGAGGCCATGTCGAAGAGCTCCTGACCAAGTACGGAGATATCTTCATGCTCTGGTTTGACGGCAAGTGTGAGCCGCTCAAAAAACATGCCTGGCGGGTCAAACAGGATATCTTTATCGGACGGGGCGAGATACCGACACCAGAGCAGGAGATTCCGGGCCAGGCCTCTGACTATGCCTGGGAGAGCTGCATGACCACGAGCTGGCAATGGTCCTTTCAGCCCAACCCGGACATTCGCACAGCCAAAGAAGTCATCCACAACTTGATCCGCATCCGGGCTCGCGGCGGGAACTTGCTGCTCAACGTCGGGCCTCGGCCTGACGGCCGGATTTCGCCGCCGGACGAAGACCTGCTTCGGGAGCTCGGGCTGTGGATGATGCTCTACGGCGAAGCCATCCGCGGTGTGCGGCCGTGGGCCATCACCAACGAGGGCGATGTCTGGTTGACTTGCCGCCGCAAAGAAGGCACGGTCTATGCCTTCGCTGACCTGGAGTATGGCCTGGATGGAGTCAAGGCTCCTGCAGGCTGCCGGTTCACATTAAAATCCGTGAAAACAACGCCAGAAACAAAGGTCTCAGTCCTGAGCCAGGCCGGCGGCTGCGAGTGGAAAGAGGACGCGCAGGGCCTTCACATCACTGTATCCCGGATTCATACCATCCAGCTCATCAAGACACCAGCACTCAAAGCAGGCGCGAAGCAGGGCGCTAAAACCAGTCCACTCACTTGGGGTCCGGACTGGCCTGTCACAGTCAAGATTACAAACGCCAGGCCGGTTGAAAAAGCCATAAAGAAGGAGGGATGAATGATAGCTCGGGCATCAGCCAAATCAATCGTCGGCGGAGCTGTGGTTTTAGCGGCGGCCTTGGCCATTGTCAGCCTGTTCGGCCAGAAACAGCCGTCCCTTCAGCGCTATGGTATGGTCATCGGGCTCAAGCCGGAGAAGATCGAGTATTATAAAAAGCTCCATGCTGCTGCCTGGCCCGGTGTACTAAAAAAAATCAAGGAATGCCACATCCAAAACTACTCGATCTTTCTCAAGGAAGTCGAGCCTGGAAAGCTCTATCTCTTCTCCTACTTTGAATATACAGGGAATGATTTCGAGGCCGACATGGCTAAGATGGCAGCTGACTCCTTGACCCAGAAATGGTGGAAGGAGACAGACCCCTGCCAGGTTCCCATTTTGACGCATGGTCCAAAGGAATGGTGGAGCCGCATGGAAGAAGTTTTCCATCTGGATTGAGCTTAATAAAATATTGAGCTTAATAAAATACTGAGAAGACCATGGAACAGGCGATGAAACTGGGCATGGCCTGGCCTGACATCCTGGTCATCATCCTCTATTTGCTCGGCATCGTCGGGCTCGGCCTCTTGGCTTGGTTCAGGCGTAAGAAATCAACCTCAGCAGCATCCGCTTATTTTCTGGCCGGAGGAACGCTTCGCTGGCCGGTGATCGGTCTGGCTCTTTTTTCTGCGAACATCTCAACCGTCCATCTGGTCAGCCTTGCCCAGGAAGGATATGTCAACGGCTTGGCTTACGGCAACTTCGAGTGGATGGCTGCTTTCCTGCTCATCACGCTCTCCTTCTTCTTTGCTCCCTTCTACATCCGCTCGCGAGTGGCAACTTTGCCCGACTTTCTTGAGCGGCGCTACAGCCGCGCCTGCCGGGATTGGTTGGCGGTCATGTCTATTTTTTCAGCGGTGTTCATTCATATCGGATTTTCGCTCTACACAGGAGCTGTGGTG
>Ga0315307_1001180_pt1 | contig 11626 bp, 9 predicted proteins | sample TDP2_MG_FD_203079 | JGI IMG/M metagenome (GOLD analysis project Ga0315307, IMG submission 203079) | Freshwater sediment microbial communities from Lake Towuti, South Sulawesi, Indonesia - TDP2 | ecosystem: Environmental > Aquatic > Freshwater > Lake > Sediment | place: Indonesia: South Sulawesi... | reverse complement strand
GAAAGACATGACGAAAAACGTTAGTTGCAGCTCGGTCATAAGCAGCAGGGTAAGAGAAAGACCAGATAACAGGGCGTTCTTTGGGCTTGGAAAAGAAAAGTTTCTCTCCCATAGCGTTAAAACTAATGGTATAATCGCAACACCCATTATGAGATTTACATGACCGAAATAGAACTCCGCAACAAGGTAAGAACTATAAGTGTAAGCTACCGAGAAGATCAGTGACGCGTCCCACCTCTTTGTAACAGTCAGTCCGTAATAGTAAGAAGTTATTCCGGCTAACACAAGCGAAGCCGATAGGAGTAGCTTAAGTGACACAAAAAAATCAAGGAAAAACATGTATGGTATGGATAGAATAAGAGAAGATACACTTGTTAAGGTCCAGGCGTTCGGATACCCTCCGCCGTAGAGATCTCTTATCCAAAAGCTTGTAACTGGAATAATACCCTGCTTTAGCGCATTGCTCAAAAGTTTTGTCGTCCCCGCGGTAAAATAGAAATCGTTGGCCATTCCTCCAGGTAAAGTGTTCTTCGAAAAAAGAAAATTCCGAGAATAAATAATAGCCAGAAAAACCATAAGTAGCATTAAAGTACAAACGCGAGCTAGAGACTGAGTACTTCTTAATCTACATAAAATCCTGTTCCGCACGTTATTTCCTTCTACATACGCATACGATATAGTCTTATAAGAATTGATTTTAAGAATTGAGGTTGAAAGATAAAAATGATTTGCCCGTGTTGTTCTAGGTATGAATTTTCAACCGGGTTCAATGAAACAATCTACATGTTTGCCGCCTATACGCCAGTATTCTTTGCCTTTATCTTTTCTCGCAAGGACTTTGATATTATCTGGAAATAGTCATGCTACTGTACTACGCACTCTGCCGTTTTCAAAGCCAAGGTCGAAATGATGAAAAAACTCGCTGCAAAGAAAAGCCTCAGCACATAAGCCGATGCAAACACAATGCCACTGGAGAAATACAATACCACTGCGGAAAAATCCTGTTCCAAATTTGATTCATCTTGCGAGCGTGCCCCTTCGAAGGACTCACATATGTACAGGATTAAACTCTTCAGAACTCATCCTGTTCGGCTCGATCGCCTATGCTCTAAAAGTATCCTGCGTGGAGTGTAAATCGTTTTTGCTCTGTTCTAGGTGGGACCCCGCATCACGCGGATAGGCTGTGCAATGCCACCTCGATGCTTCACGCATTAAGGTCTGCTTTCTTCGCCGCTTGAGGTTTCTTTTCGAATAGCACATATGCGTGGTGAGCAAGTCATCCCTTCAGCCAGTTCGGAAGACCTTCGAAGGGGCTGTCCTTTATCCTTGAAGCTTCAACACAGGATCTGCGAGCTATCCATCTGAGAGATTTGCCTGACTCATAGGTATCTAGAATGAACAATGGGACGTCGAAGAAGCCCTGCTCTAAGACGCGCACGTTCTCACGTTCAAGCGTGTTCTTGACCGCCACGAGTGACATCTGCCTCATTCTGCCATGAGTCCGTTTCCTACCTGTGAATAAATGATATATCCAGTGCAATAGAACGCCGATATTCCTCTTATTCTGAACAACTACGAACACGTATGTCTTCGATAGACCCAACATCTCACGGATCATCCGCATCGAGTCAGGCGACCTCTGGAACTCGCAGAAGTTCCAGACAAAGTCATAGGTCTCACCCGCCTCCGGAGCAGTCATCCTCGCAACCGCGCATCCAGCCCGTTCGAACTCCTCACTATTGTTATCCATTAGATTGTTGGTTGGGTACCCGCAGACGGTTTGAATGTCGAGCTGTTCGATGAACTTTCTAAATAACCCGCCAAGAGTGAACTTCTCGTACAGCGTTCCAAACCCCAGATGCTCCTCATTCACGCAACTGCACCACAACATTATATACTGAGTTGCTGCCTATTTCAGCGAATTCAATTGGGCCATAGAGTCGCCATAATCAAGGTGGCCGACCATTCCAACTCCGAGGCTGTAGCTGACGGGATTAGACGCTCAGTCCAGCTTCTAGGAGGAATCGAGAAGATAGTGGAGAAAGGCGACAGAGTTGTTGTAAAGCCGAACCTAGAATCTGCACGAGAAGCTAGAACTGCAGCGACGACAAGCATGATCTTCATCGACACGGCCGTGGAAATGACGAAAGAACTGGGAGCCGTGCCGATCGTCGCTGAGGGCCCCTTCATGAACTACAACGCTGAAGCCGTCTTCCAAGTCACTGGGGTGAAAAGACTCTGTGGGAGGCTCGGAGTTCAATTCGTCAATCTCAATGTTGCAGAAACAGTTGAGGTTGAGGTGCCCGGAGGGAAAGCTCACAAGAAACTTAGACTACCAAGGGTCGTCTTGGAAGCTGACAAGCTGATCAACCTGCCGAAGCTGAAGACTCATCACTTGACCACGATCACATGCGCCATGAAAAACCTGAAGGGTGTCTTGCCGGGACAGGACAAGCAGCTCTCTCATATCCGAGGTATCCATCAAGCCATAGTGGACATCAACAAGATCGTTAGATCAGACCTAGTGATTGTTGATGGCTTATTGGCCATGGAGGGAATGGGCCCGACTTTCGGCGGAGTGGTCGAGTTAGGTGTGGTGGCGGCAGGGACAAACGAGATCGCGGTCGACAGCGTGTGCGCCGAGATTATGGGAATGGACCCATTGCATATACCTCACTTGAAACTAGCCTGCCAAGACTTTTCATTTGATCCCAGCGCGATTGAAGTTGTGGGTACCTCTGTTAAGGAGGCCCAAAGAAGCTTCAAGATACCCCGAGAGAGAATAAGTTACCGCATCGCACTTCGAAGTGCGCACATACTCGACCGATACATCTACAGAAGTCTGAGCGGTGGAAACACTATTTTTCCCCGTCTGAGCGGACTCTTCGGCGCCCACCCTAAAATAGACGCTGACCCATGCACGCGCTGCAACCTATGTGAGAAGTCGTGTCCTGTGGGTGCCATCGACTTGACCAAGAAAAAGATAGACGCAACAAAGTGCGTTGACTGCCTAATCTGTCTTGAACTCTGCCCGAACAAGGCTGTCATCGTTAAGGGGATATCTACAGAGTGAGAAAGGCTAGGAGCACACCTGCTCCAACATTCTCTTGGGCTAGAATTTGAATCAAAACAGGATCCAACAAAGGCGATTCTTGATTTATCTAGTTTTGATGTTCACTTACTTTTTTCCCAACAAAAAGCAGATTCCAGCGAAGGAAACTCGGCACGAAATAATCTAAAATTCTTCTGACGTTGATGCCGCCAGCTTTTCCCGTCGCTAGAATGATTTCAAAGTGATAGTCGGCGTTGCGAAGTGTTTCATCATTCCAAAGAGAAAGTTCTAGCAGGAGAGTTATGATAAGCAGATCGAAGAGAAGCCCGAATGCGGACGTGTAGCTTAACCGGCCGTATCGATTTACATCTTCAGCGAATTCAGGGTCCAGCATGATGCAGTTGCATGCGACGGCCTAAGCCTCGGCCGAAGCTTCTAGCTCCTTCAGTATGTCAGAAGTGCCCTCGTTTACCCTGTTCCAATCCATTGCATTTCGGAAAAGTAAGCTTTCCCGATCGAGAATGATAACGTTATGTCCAGCATCTTGCAGAACCCCGCGATGTAAGCCAAACTCCACATGAAGACGAATTGGCCGAAATCTCAGGAGCCTGAATAGACTTTTTCCTAGCACCTAGGCCGTAAGAGATCAAAGCTGAAAAATTAAAGTAATCCGGCTCAACATCTCTGCAAACAGGTCCTTGCAAGCTATTGATCTATTCTTTGGTGCTCTTACTGGTGACGTAGATCCAAGTATCCTGTTTTTCTCGCTCATATTGAGCCCACATTCCCCTGTATGGTTTAAGCTGAGAAATCTGAATCACGTTCTTTGCCAAATCAATCATTTTCTGATGCATCTTCCGATCCTTTACCTTTGATTGGCGAGAGCAGGTCGCATACTCTTTTTTAGCTTAATCTTGGATTCTGATATACAACATATTCTCCAACCGCATATACGGGGTTCCAGTTCTTAAGCACGCCTTCAACGATCTCATTAGCGTTTAACTGATAGCTTGACCAGTTCACAACAAAACTGTCGAATATGAAGTATTTAGCGTTCACATAACTACAATTGTAAGCAAATCTATCAGCAGGAAGTATAGGGTAGAAAACCGTCGGTTTTCCTCCTGCAACTACTGACTGTAATATATCTGCGGTTCGACATTTCAAAAGCCATGCGTAATGTGGAGAAGCGATTACTATGTTTTCTCTAGTGGTATGGCTGTTTATCCATTCAGCAAGCATATAAGCGTCTGAAGGAGATTTCAGGCAGAGACTATCTATAGGCGTGCTATATCCGTAGACGACGCTACGGTAGTCATAGTTAATCGCAAATATTGAATACCCACTCACAATCGCGATTAAAAGCAGAGGAGCCGTTACGGTGAAAACAGAGTGAAGACGCAATATCCGAACCTTTCTATAAGGAGAGTAGATTAGGGCAGCGAGTCCTAAAGCAATGTAAGGGTAGAAGTGAAGAACGCCATGTATATGAGGGCCATGAATTATAAAGACTCTTAACGTGATGAAAAACGCAGTAACGAAAAACAGCGTGGCGATTCTAGACGACTTTCCTTTAGCGAGTAATGGCAACGCAAGCATTCCCATAAAGCCGAGGATTATCGCGTAGAAATCCATAGGAGTCTGCATTTGGTTGAAAAAGAAACCTTGTAGACTTTCAAAGTACATTACTCCAGCATTCCAGATTCCGTTTTGTAAGTAAACAGTGTCGAACAAGAGTTCTTTGGGGAGAAAAATAAACATATCAGCTAAGAGCAGTAACGGAAAAATCATTGTTAATCCAACGAGAGTAAACACGTTTCTTTTTCTATCGTAAAACAGTACCGCGATGATTAGCGCGGGGAATAAGCTTGCGGCAAGGTAGTTAGCGATTAGGGAAGCGGAATAGAGGAACCCTCCTGAAAGTAGGCATTTCAACTGTTTACGTTTGAAGTATCTTAGGAAGAGTAGACATGTGAGTGGCAGCGTGAAGCTAAGTATGTTGTAGTCGAATCCCCAGCGGGAATAAAGTACGGGCAGAGGAAGAATTGCGTAGAAGAATGCGGTCAACAATCCTGCCTTTCTGTCGAGAAGTTCGCTTCCAAGAAGATAGACTGCGGGAACAGTTAAGACTCCCAAAGTCGCGGTTACAGATCTCAAAACCAATATGTCGTTTCCGAAGATTTTGAGCAAGAAGCCGACTATGCTCATGAACAAGGGGGCATGGGGTAGAAAGGGGTATTTAATGGCGTCAAGCTGCGGATGGCCTTCAATCGCATTCATCGCTAAGTTTAGGTTTATGCCTTCATCACCGTACCATAAAGGATTATATTTTAAATTCCAGAAACGAAGGAAAGTTGCCAAAGCAATTATCGTCGGCAGAATGCATCGTTCAAGTCTGAAAAACTTGCTGAAGAACATCACTTATCTCCTTCTGATACAAAGCAATAAGAGAATGTTGCGGCGTATATTGGGTCTCGCTTCAATACTCCTCTTTGTTTCTTCTGTACACCTGAAAGAACTAGGCCTTTTGAAATACCTAATACCAATTCTTTGACAACCAACTCGCCAACCGCCTCAGCACTCAGTGCCCGTACCAAAACATCAATATCAAGGGCGATGCCTCAGGAAACTGTAATCAACCTTGACACTCTTCCCAGGAAAGGTTCTCCCATTACGAACAGTTCGATCAAGTACTTAGCTATGTGCATTGGCCTTCTTCATCCGACGGTCGAATCGGCTCTGAACCCAATCCATAATTCGTTTTTGGAATGTTTTCGTGTGTAGCCAGAATGCTGTAACCGCCGGGACTCACGCTCTTGCCAACACATCGCATGCGATTTTTGTGGATTCAGGGAATTTGCGTGCTCGATGAATGAAAGGCAATGTGGAATCAGGTCAAAATGACATAACTCCAAACCGGTGGTCAGTGCCGTAGTGACCTTATTTTGCGAGACGTTCGAGTACTGTCTTCTTGACATAGCCGTTATGCGGTAGTTTGCTCTCCCTTCGCGTTTGATTCCTCTACCGGGCCCTTCACCTCCCTGACAATGGCGAAGTGCTTCTCGACGAGTTGTTGAAGCGTTATCTGATTCCGGTAGACTGTCTTTTCAACAGACTCCTTCAACTTTTGCAACAATAAGGCAGGTTGTATTTGAGGTCTTTCCCTAGACACGGACGAAACAATATTAACAAGATTAAGAAAGATATTTGCAAGATGAAGCAATCTTGGGTGATTTTGAAGCTTTAGACAGTGATGAGGAATACGAAGTGCCAATTTTAGGTCTAGGGGAAATATATGAGATAATTAGCGTTAATAGGGTCATTAAGAGCCTTGATAGAAGATATGGCAAGTGTAGGGTTTATCTAACAGATAACAAGCAGCATGATAATGACTTTTCCAGAATTGTAAAGAAGGCCGAGGAAGATGGCTTCATGGAGGTTTTGGAAACCGGTTTTGCCGATGCTCCCTATTGGAAAAGCTCTCAGAGGAGAACTCCAAGGCGGTTGATACCATTACGTTTTCTCTGTAAGCTTCTTTTCAAAATACTTGTGCAGTTTGAAGAAGGAAACGCCAAAAATGCACATATGAAATATGGAGCGTTCAGAAAATGAAAGTTGAATCTGACATACCTTTAAAGAAAACGTCTCGACTTTCTTTTCTTATTCTTTCTCTAGTTTATCATCGTGACCTCTAATTTGGTAATGATATTCTAACTAACCGAACAAGGACCTTGAGAGTGATGATACTTCAAATATTGAAACATAACTTATCCTATCATTTAGGAACTGTACCCCCATCCCCCTTTAACATAACGGTTAGCATTACTCTGATGTGCAACAGTAGATGTAAGACATGCAACGTTTGGAGAGTATATATAGAACGTCCAGAATTGAAGCAGAAGGAATTGACTACAGACCAATGGGAGCGAATTTTTAGGCAGCTCGGTCAGCATGTCTTCTTTTGGACTTATAGTGGTGGAGAGCCTACACTCCGTAATGACTTGAATCAATTGTTATCATTCGCATTAAAATATGGGAAGCCAAGATATTTGGTGGTTCCAACTAATGGTCTTTTACCCAACAGGCTGAATGATGTACTCCCGGATTTCCTAGAGGAAGCAAACCATATCTCACCTGAAACGAGGATTCATGTGAACGTAAGTGTTGATGCTGTAGGAGAGGAAAATGACAAGATAAGAGGAGTTAGAGGCGCTTTTGAAAAGACATTGGAAACTTTATCGGTTCTTGATGATATTAAGACACAGTATTCAAACCTGAAGATAGGAGTACATACAGTACTATCAAAGCATAACATATCGAACGGTGGAGTCAATCTAGTATACGACTTTTTTAGAAAATCAAAATATCGTGTGGATAATTACATCTGTGAAATTGCTGAAAAACGATATGAGCTTGGAACAATGAAAACCGACATAACACCTGACGCCTCTCAATATGAGAATTGTATTAATCAGTTTAAAGAGAGAATTAATAGTGATGCTGCGTTTAACAATATCGTTGGAGCTTTCCGCCTCAGATACTACGATCATGTATTGACTTTCCTTAAGACGGGAAGACAACCAATTCCTTGTTATGGAGCAAGATCAGCAGTTCATATAAGTCCTTATGGACATGTTGTGTCCTGCTGTACCAGGTGGATAGAGCAGGGCTTGATGGGAGATTTAACAAAACAGACGTTTCAGGAAGCTTGGTGTTCAAATCAATCAAGAAAGATTAGACAATCCATAGCAGACAAGAAGTGTGCTTGCCCTCTCGCAAATTATATGTACTCCAACATGATTTGCAATCTTGATTTTTTCAAGGGCTTGGGCATGTTGAAAGATGTCTTGTTCGGGTAGGCAAAATTGGATAATATCCAAGTTTTTGTGGGGATTCCATGCGTAAACGAAGCAGAGAATATTGGAGAGCTATTAAGACAACTGAAAACTGTTGCTTTAGATGAACATGTAAAGGAAATTTGTGTTATATCATCTGGAAGTACGGATAGAACAGATGATATTGTTACGGATTTCTACAGGCGTAACAGCAAAATCAAATTCATAGTCGAAGAAGAAAGAAGAGGAAAAACATCAGCGTGGAATCGGTTGATAAGAAGAGCTGAAGAAATTGGTGCAACTATTATGGTCTATTTAGGTGGAGACAACCTACCTGAAGACGGGGCGATTCATAATTTGTTATCACATTTCCAGAATCCAAAAGTAGGGGTTGTTGGCGGTAGGCCTGTTCCGGTCAATGATGTTGATCAGGGATTTTTTGGCTGGTATGCTCATGAGTTTTGGAATATCCATGACATTGTTAGTAGGAAGGTCGCTCCTAAAATTAGTGGGGAGTTGATGGCGTTTAGGGTGGGTGTTGTGAGAGAGATGCCTCCTGCAGTAGTGAATGATGATTTCTACCTTGAGGAATGTTTTCGGTTGAGTGGGTACTTATGTCGTTATGAACGCAACGCTGTTGTGTATTGCAAAGGACCCGAAACTGTTAGAGACTTGATAGCACAAAGAAGGAGGGTTTATGCAGGACACTATCAGGCAAGATTCTTTTTTGGTAGAAAACCATCCACGGCTCAAGTTAGCAGTATGAAATACATGTTTGAAGGTATGCCTTCCAAGGGAATGAAAGGCTATGCTTATTTGACGTTTGCAATCTTACTTCAGTTAGTGGCATATGCGGTATCCAAGTTTGATTTTGTTCGTTGCCATATACCTTACAGGTGGGATCTAGTGAAAAGTACTAAAGAATTACACAAAAAGGTGGATTGGAAAGGTTAGATTCAGCGAGAATTTTTTTCGTTGGAATAAGCGATGTTCCGCTGCCGACAAGCCATCGTGCTCAAATAGACATTTTTGCGAAGAAGAGGAGATTACTTGAATCTTAAATTCTACGTTTCATTCGATGAAAAAAGTTACTCAGTCGTATATTGAAGGTTCGGATAGATGCTAAGGAAGCTTTCACAACGGTTCGACTCAACTTGCCAATAAGATAGATGTAGAACTTATCAATCCAAGCCTACTTACTCTGGTCGATGTATTATGGCAAAGGAAAATTTGAGATATCGGATTAGATTCTGGCAAAACGCAGCTTTTCACGCTATTGAAGAATTGAATTCTGTTACAGGAAAACATGTTTCGGCACCGATAATATCTATGAGAAGTCTGCTCTTTTTTCTTCTTTTGTTTACTCTTCCTCTTTTGATCCGTTTGGTCTGGGCCCTTCTTTTCTGCCCCGTTCCTTACTTGACTCCTGACGAATTGTTATATCCTTCAACGGCCAAGCTTTACATCCAAGGCTTGGCTTCTGGAAACTTTTCTGTTCTTAAGGTTAACGCTGAGCACCCTCCATTATCTAAGCTGATCACTGCGCTGTTCATATTCTTGCTTGGGCCTCTTGGTTTCTCCGATATAGGAGCACTAAGAGTGCAAGGCTGCTTTTTCTCCTCGCTTACCTGTATCTTAGCATACCTGATCGGCTCAGAGGTAGATAGACGCATCGGCATGCTTTCTTGGTTTCTCCTATCTCTTGATCCTGTTTCTGTTCGCTTTGGTATCGCTTCGCTTGACGTAACCTCCCTATTCTTCGCCTCCCTGTCGATCTACATGCTCCTTGAAGCCCATCCACATTCTTGCAGGCCATACCTGCTTTCGGGGCTTTCCCTTGGTTTGGCCACGCTTTGCAAGTATTCAGCCTTCCCGATAGTTTTAATCGCCTTTGCACTCATGCTTTTTCGTGAGAAGAGTCCCATTAGACCAGCTACGCAAAAAATCTCGTTGGTGGCAGCATCCTCACTTGCACTGTTGGTTTTAGGGAACCCTCTTTTCTGGCCCCCTCAGGTAATTGGCTTTTCAGGTTACAGCGTATTCCTTGAAGCCTCAAGTCGATATGGCACTGGTCCCGAGGGCGCATTCTTAACCCCTTTAGACTGGCTTGAGCCAGCCTTAAAGGCGTGGAATACGCCTCACGCATTGTTCTATCTATCCATGTTCGGCTTGGGCTCCTTGGTCTATCCGCTTCCGATATTTCAATCCTCATATCTCCCATGGCTCTTCTTGGTTTCTCTACTTCAGTCGGCAAGACGAAGAGCTAAGCTCGAGGGGCTGAAGTCAAAAAGCCTACTATGGTTTTCAGCCGCATTCCTATTCTTCTGGTTTGTAGCAAAGTCTCAAGCTGAGCCATACTACTCCGTTTGGCTTTCACCTCCACTGGCCATATTCTCAGCCAACTCAATAATAGACGTATGGAGGAAGGTGAAACGATAGTTTCAGCAATAACTCTTCCAGCCCTACTCCTTTCCGTCCTAGCCGCGGCTAGACTGACGGGAATCTCCAAGCGCACAGCGTCTATCTTCATGACACTAAACGCAACAATTGGATTGGCAATTTTTTCTGCGCTCACAACTATTCCTCAGCTAAGCATTCAAGCACTCAACACCCTCAACCCAGAAAAGGTGGTTGTGATTATGCCGCTCATCTTCACGTTCGAACTGCTTTCAGGAACATATTTCTCGTCAAGGATTCTAGAGCTCGATTACCTGCGATTCCTAAAGCTAACCCTAGCCGCCCTGTCGCTTACATTAGCGATATCGATTCCGCTGTGCCTACTAGCCTTACTTTTCAAGCCTTAAATGCGGAGAACCCGAGAAGACTTTCATGCTGCTCTCGGCATCGTTCTTTCCAGTCCATTCTTTTTTATATAATTCTTTTTCATATCATTCTCAAATCTAGAGTGAAGAATGATGGCAACGTCAGAACTGGGAGAAAAGGTCATGACTCTTAGCGAGGCCGCCAAACTGCTCCCGGATGGATCTCACATCTCGCTCGGGGGCTTCACAACCCAGCGACACCCAATGGCATTTGTTCACGAGATGATTCGACAGCGAAAGCGAAACCTTCATACCTACGGGCACTCTCCAGGCGGCGACTGGGATATGCTGATTGGCGCAGGCTGTGTCCGCAGGGTCGAACTCGCCTACGAGGCTGATGAGGCGTTCGCCCGTATTGGTCCCCGCTTCAGAAACGCGGTCGAGAAAGGCCTGATAGAGTGGGAGGACTATAGCAACTTCGGGATGGTGCAGCGGTTTGCAGCAGGAGCCATGGGGATCCCCTTCATTCCTACGCGGACTATGCTGGGATCAGACATGCTCAAGATAGAGGGATTCAGCCCTGAACTGAGGAAGAGCGACCGAAAAGTCGCTTCTAGGAAATTAGCAGCGATGGAATGCCCGTTTACTGGAGACAGGATCGTCCTCCTTCCCGCAATTCAACCTGACGTAACAATCATTCATGCCCAAATTGTCGATACCCAAGGGACTGTCAGGATTTATGGACAGAACTTCGGTGACGAGCAGCAAGCAAAAGCTGCGAAAAAACTCATCGTCACCTGCGAGGAGATCGTTAAGCCAAAGAAGCTGCGTGAGTTCCCTGAGCACAACTACATCCCATTTTTCCGCGTAGACGCGATCGTCGAGGTTCCCTACGGCGCTCACCCCTACGCTTGTTACCGATACTACGATTACGACCCAGAATTCCTGCGCCTGTATCACGAGCAAGCAACGGACGA
>Ga0315307_1001179_pt1 | contig 11629 bp, 8 predicted proteins | sample TDP2_MG_FD_203079 | JGI IMG/M metagenome (GOLD analysis project Ga0315307, IMG submission 203079) | Freshwater sediment microbial communities from Lake Towuti, South Sulawesi, Indonesia - TDP2 | ecosystem: Environmental > Aquatic > Freshwater > Lake > Sediment | place: Indonesia: South Sulawesi... | reverse complement strand
CATTGCGCAGGGACGAGCCCCTAGCCGGCTCTTACCACACGACCCCCGCGGCGAGCGGCCCGCTCAACTGATCACCCGCTTCTGCTCCTCGAACAGGGGGCTGGCGTCGAGGTAAATGCGGATGAGGTTCATGAGGTGCACATAGGTAGGGAAGAAGCGGGAGAGCTTGTCGAAGACCTCGGCCTGCTCGGCTCCGGTCTCCCGGCCGATCTCGGCTGCCCGGTGATAGGCGCGGCGGCCCGCCTCCTGATAGTAGTCACCCGGATCGCGGAAGGGCACGAGCAGGTCGCCGAGCTTCACCATAGTGCCGTCCTTCCGCCACCACTCCCGGCGCAGCCGCTCCAGGCTCTCCGGGAACAGCCCCACGGTGAACAGGGTGTAGTCGCCGATGTGCCGCTGGACAGAGAGCGCGCGCAGCTCGGGCGAGATCCCCGTGCCCTCGCCGGCGAGCAGCATCTCGGCGACGTCGGCCAGGGGCCGGCCCCGCGCGTCACGCAGGCGATAGAGCTGGTCCACGTGCAGGAAGCGCGTGAGCAGCTCCTCTGAAAGGTACCACTTGAGCCGTCCATCCCGCGCCTCGAGGGCCGGGAAATCCCCATAGCGGAAGGCCCAGTTGGAAGCCTCTCTGAAGAGCACGCGCAGCGGGTGCTGCTCAGGTATGGTGCGCATCGCCCTCACCCGTGCCCGCCCAATGGCTCAGCGGCAGGCGGCGAACCCGCCCTTCGCTCAGCCCACACGCGCAGAGCAGAGCGAGCCCCGCCCGCCCTGCTCTCCTTGTACTCTCCCTGAGGAGACACGCCGCAGACTCCTGCCTGCCTCCAGCCTGTCTCCTACGCCGCCGCCATCAGCTTCCTGATGCTCTTGCCGATCTTGCGCTTGGCGCGCTGCAGCGCGTTGTCTATGGACTTCACCCGGCGATGGAGTTCCTGCGCGATCTCCTGGTAGGACTTGCCCTCCAGATGCCCGCGCAGCACCGCCGACTCCAGCTCGCTCAGGTCCCGCTTGATGCGGTGCCGCAGATCATCCGAGAACTGCTGTGTGATTACCACCTGCTCGGGGTCAGATTTGTCGGATTCGGCGAGCGTGTCCAGCAAGGTCCGGTCGGAATCGGACTCGAAGAGGCTGGCATGAAGTGAGACGTACGAGTTGAGGGGGATATGCTTCTGTCGGGTCGCGGCCTTGATGGCAGTGAAGATCTGGCGGCTGATGCACAGCTCGGCGAATGCGCGGAACGGGAGCAACTTGTCGTTGCGGAAATCGCGGATTGCCTTGAACAGGCCGATCATCCCCTCTTGCACGATGTCCTCGTGATCGGCGCCAATCAGGAAGTAGGAGCGGGCCTTCCCTTCGACAATACTGCGGTACTTAGTCAGCAGATGCTCGGTGGCTCTGACGCTGCCGCCCTTCGCGTATCGCACCACCTCTTCGTCCATCATGCCATGAAAGCTCATGGACATGCTGTCCCGCATGCCAGTATCGGCCATTACTGCCGCCTCCACCTATGAAAGTCGCCCTGCGCATGAGTGACGAACTGGGAAACGAAGAGTCCTCCGAGTCGCAACCGATAGGCGCCTCCCGCGCACGGCCGATATCCCCTGGCACTGCCACTGCCCAAGACACAGCCGGGCCCCCGTCATCACCGGCCCGGACGGGCCCATTATAGGGGAACCCTCTGGCCCCGTCAATAGCCGCCTCCCCACCCGCGCGCACCGACAGTGTAGAGGTTTCCGCGCTTCCTTCTGGCCCTCCGCGGTCCCGCTGGTGGGCCGCTGCCCCCCGGCCTCGACCGCCAAGCGGTCACTTCCGCCGCCAGGTAGTCCCCTTCCAGCGGTCCTCCAACACCACCCCCAGCTCGCCCAGGCGGGCCCTGACCTCGTCCGCCAGGGCATACTGGCCGGCCGCCCTTGCCTTGTGACGGACCTCGACCAGCAGCTCGATCAGTTTCGTCTCCAGCCCCCGTTGGGGGGCTTCGGCCGGCTCGGCCAGGCTCAGCCCCAGGGTCCCCGAGAGGGTCACCAGCGCCTCCCGAGCCCCCTGGAGGGCAGCTCGCCCCCGTTCGCTAGGGACGAAGTCCGCGCCCGCCTGTGCTCCCGCCTGGTTCCCGGCAGTTACCAGCCCATGCAGCGAGGCCAGCGCCCGCGGGGTGCTGAAGTCGTCGTCCATCGCCTCCTCGAAGTCCGCCCGGGCGCGGGAGGCGGCCTCCTCGATCCCCGGGAGGTCGGCTCCCGTGGGCCTGGTGGCAGCGGCGAGCAGCCGGTCCAGAGTGTGCAGGCCGATGCGGAGCCGCTCCAGGGCCCGCGCCGCCTGCTCGAGCTCTGTCGGGCTGAAGAGCACATCGGTGCCGTAATGGGCGGCGAGGCAGTAGTAGCGCAGGGCCGGCCCGCCGACCTGGCGGAGCGCCTCCCCGAGCTCGAACACATTCCCGAGGGACTTGCTCATCTTCTCCGCCTCGTCCCCGCGACCCATCTGGAGCATCCCGTTGTGCATCCAGATGCGTGCCAGAGGCCCCTGCCCGCAGGCCTCGGACTGCGCGATCTCGTTCTCGTGATGGGGGAAGATCAGGTCCGAGCCGCCGCCGTGGATGTCGAACCCCTCCCCCAGGTACTTGCTGCTCATCGCCGAGCACTCGACGTGCCAGCCGGGTCGGCCAGGCCCCCAGGGGCTGTCCCAGGTGGGCTCCCCCGGCTTGGCCGCCTTCCACAGGAAGAAGTCCCGCGGGTCCCGCTTCCGGAGGTCCTCCTCCACCCGCGCCCCGACGATCTGGGAGTCCAGGTCGCGCCGGGAGAGCTTCCCGTACTCCGGGAAGCTGGGCACGTGGAAAGCGACGTCCCCATCTATCGGATACGCATGTCCGGACTCCACCAGGCGCTGGACCAGCGCGATGATCTCGGGGATGTGCTCACTCGCCATCGGCATATGGGTGGGCGGCACCACTGAGAGAGCATCCAATTGACGCAGGTAGGTTCCGGTGTATCGGTCTGCAAGCTCCCGCCAGCTTACCTTCTCCCGCTGTGTGGCGGCGATGATCCTGTCCTCGACATCGGTGATATTGCAGACATAGGTCACCTCGTAGCCGCGGTGCATCAGCCATCGCCGCACCACGTCGAAGACCACCGCGGAGCGCCCGTGCCCGACGTGCGCCAGCGCATATGGGGTCACGCCGCAGACATACATGGAGACCTTGCCCGCCTCCCGCGGCTGGAACTCCTCCTTCTCGCGGCTCAGCGTGTTGTGGATTCGCAGGGCCATGCTCTCCTCACGCAGCTCGGGCAGGCATGCTCTGCCTGCCACTTCCCGACGATGCTGGCTGTTGCACTGCCTCGGGAGTCCAGTGCCGACTGCGGGAGGAGCAGCCCGGCCCTACGCTCCCCCGCCGTCCGGCCGCCCCACCGCCGCGGGGGCTCTGCTCCCGAGGAGCGCAGCGATGCGGCGCTCGATCTCCTGGAAGCGGGCGTTGATCTCTTGCATGCACTGCTCGCAGGGGTCAACCGGGGTAGCCCCCGAGATGGTCTCGGCCCGCACCCGGCGGGCGCCCTCCGCCACGATCTTCGCTGGCACGCCTACCGCAGTGCAGTTGGCTGGCACCGGCCTGATCACCACCGCGCCCGCGCCGATGACGCAGTTGTCGCCGACTGTGATCGAGCCCAGCACGCTCGCGCCGACCCCGACCACGACGTTGTCGCCCAGCGTGGGATGGCGCTTTCCCCTCTCTTTGCCCGTCCCGCCGAGGGTGACTCCCTGGTAGAGCGTGCAGTTCTCCCCGATCTCGGTCGTCTCCCCGATCACCGTGCCCATCCCGTGGTCAATGAACAGGGCCCGGCCGATAGTCGCGCCCGGGTGGATCTCGATGCCGGTAAGGAAGCGGTTGATCTGGGAGACCAGCCGCGCCGCCAGCCGCAGCCGGTGCTGCCACAGCCAGTGGGCGATGCGATGCAGGATGATGGCATGCAGCCCCGGATAGAGCAGCAGCACCTCGATGGGGCTGCGCGCCGCCGGGTCGCGCTCGAACGCCGCCTGTATGTCAGCCCGCAGCCTCTCGAACATGCCTCCGCCGCCTGCGGATCGCGCTACCGGGCAATCCCGTTCTCATCTGCGAGGAAGGTTCGCCATCGTCAGTATATCGGCGGCTTCGCAAGCGTGTCAAGGCAGAGCACGGCCGCTCAGCGACCACAACTGTTTCCATAGCCCTCTGACAGGGGCCGCGGCTCGCGACCACGATTGGGTTTCCTCGTCGGTCGTGGCGGCGGTCTCGCCTCGGGACCTCGCAACGGGAGGCGAAAAAAAGGCAGCGCGGGGGACCAAGAAAACGCGCAGTTCCAGCAACTAATAGGGTGGAGAGATCAGAAGGGAGGGAGAGTGAGGTGACCACCGGAGTGTTGCAGGGTGCGCAGGAGTACTATCGAGAGGCGCTCACGGTGAACGTGGGGCAGGGACTGAAGAGGCTCGTGGACTGCCGGATCTGCGGCGCCCCGAACGGCGAGGACCGAGAGGGATGCTACAACTGCGGGAGCCTGCTGAACCTGCGCCAGGATGTTTCGGAGATGAGGCGGCTGGCCGTGGGCGACGCACAGATGCCCGGACGCGTTCTCTACGTGCTGCGTTAGGCATCCCCACAGAGCTGAACAGCAGCACTGGGCATCAGACCGTGGGCAAGGAGTAGTGCAGCGTCTCTTGCATCACCGTAATAACGGTGATGCAAGAGACGGCACACAGAGCCCCTGAGAGCGTCTCTGTCCACGGCTGCCCATTGCGCTGATGCAGGATATGCTACACGTGGCTCTCTGGGCGATGGAGAGCACCATCGGCAGAGAGGAGGGCGAGGAGGGTCCTCGAAGATGGAGGGTGAGTGGTCGCCAACCGGGTTGCCCGTCTGGGGAGTGGGATTGCAGCTCTCGCAGGGCGAGCTCGACCGGCCGGACCTGGTGCAGGCCGTTCAGGCAGGGGAAGCGGCGGCCATCACCCGCGTCTTGGACCTGTGTCTCCCTACCCTACGCCGCGTTGTCTCCCGACAGTTCGGCCTGTCTCCCGAAGAGGCCGAGGACGTGCTTCAGGAGATCAGGATCACCTTCTGGAGAGCTGCCAGGCGGTTCCGCGGAGAGTCCTCCCTGCGGACCTATCTCGTGCAGATAGCCTGCTGGAAATGCGGCCAGTACCTGCGGGCCCGTGACCGCCATCCGTGGGAGTCTCTCGAAGGTGGCCGAGTTCCCGGGCGAACCGATGTCTCGCGAAGCGCGGTGGAGAGAGTGGCCATGGAGAAAGCCCTGGAACAGCTACCGGCCCGCCAGCGTGAAGTGCTGGACCTATACTATGGGAGCAGCAAGAGCTACCAGGAGATCGCCGCGGAGATGGGGATAGCGGTGGGGACAGTAGGGGCCATGAAGGCAGAGGCGCTCCGGAAGCTGCGCCGTGTGCTATCAGAGGATGCTGGCAGTGCGGCCGGCCTCGGGGAATGATCGCTCACATGGAGCGCACCAGGTTAGCAGCCTGACGCGGGGAGAACAACAGTGACAACGGGATATGGCAACGATGACGCCGGGTGCCTTTCTGCGGGCACGGTGATGGCGCTGCTTGATGGAGAACTCAGTAGCCAGGAGCGAGGAGCGGCCCTTGCCCATCTGCGGTCATGTGACCAGTGCCGCGCGCTCTCGGACGAGCTAGCGGGCACGGCAGAGCTGGCGGCGGTCCACTTGAGCTGCCTGGACGACGAGCGCGTTGCTGCCTACGTTGACCACCGGGCCGGGCGCAGGGGGCCGGGCCTGAGCAAGGCCGAAGCCGCCGGGATCCATCAGCATCTGCGGGAGTGCGAGCGGTGTCGGGAACGGGTTTCCCTCCTGACACGTGCCTGCCGGATCCAGCTCAGTGTGATTGAGCGGGTGCGCGACTTCCTCAGGGCGGGCGCTGCAGCACCGCAGCAGCTTCGGGGGCCCGCCTTGCGCTGGGCGCCCGCAGTGGTGGCTGCAGCGGCGGCCGCCTTGGTGTTTCTCGTCGTGTTCGCGAGGCCTCGGCTGCAGCACCGGCCAGGATTTCCACCTCCGGGGCAGGAACGCGTGGCTGCGCTTCCCAAGGCCCTGCCGCCGCCAGTTGCTCGCCCCGGGCGACCCAGAGGCGGCCAGCAGACGCGCCAGGCCCCGTCGGCTGGCCCTCATGAGGAGGCACCGAGCGAGGCCAAGACAACGGCCCCCGTCTTGCCACCGGAGACCGCGCTGATCCAAACGGACCAAGGGGCCGAGTCCGAGATTCGCCGCTTCTCTGCCGCACTGCGGCAGGCGGAGAAGCGTCGAGATGCGGCGGCGGAGGCCACCGCGGCAATGGGGCTGGCCAGGCTCTACCACAGGAAGCGCGACTACGCCGAGGCCGCCAGGTACTACCGACAGGCCTCGCGGGCGGCCGAGCTGGCCGGTGAGCCGGACCTGCGCGCCGATTCGCTCGTCTTCCTGGGAGCGGTCCTCGCCGAGATGGGAGAGACCGAACTGGCTCGCAGCGAGCTTCAGCTCGCACTTGAGGTGGCTCGAAAGGCGGGCTACCCCAAAGGCGAGCACAACGCTCGTCTGCAGCTCCGTCTGCTAGAGGGCCCGAGGGCCGGCGAAGGAGGTTGACATGCCTGAGGCGCATCGCGGGACCGAGAGGCGGTGTCCGAAGGCTGCAGGCACCCGGTGTGCTGTGCTCACTCCGCTGGCCGCATCGGTGCTGCTGGTGGTGCTGGTCGCGGCATGGTCGAGCGCGTCTGGCCTGAACGAAGAACAGATCTATGTTCTCTGGGGCAAAGCCGCGAAGCAGTTCGAGGCGAAGCACCCTCCCCTGTCCCGCGCCTCACCGGACAGCATTTGGGTCCAGCGCGTGGGCAGCCGGATCGTCGAGGCCTGGCCAGACCGGCGATGGGTGAGCCACGCGTTCGTCGTCGTCCGCGATCGCACTCTCGGTGCCTGGTCCTTTCCGCTCTCGTCGGTAAGCCACAAGGTGTATGTGACTACAGGCTTGCTGGAGTTCATCCGGGGGCGGGGCGGGGCGCGGCGAGACGATCTTCTGGCGGGCGTGCTGGGCCACGAGATCGCCCACCTGCTGCGTGATCATCATCTCCTTCGGCTCGACAGGGCCCAGAGGCTCGGTCTGGAGGTGCAGCGGGAACTGGCGAAGTGGCCGCCGACGGTGCTGGGCGAGTGGTTTCAGGACGACGAATCCGATGCTGATAGGTACGGCGCGTTCTATGCCATGCACGCCGGCTTCGGCTTCGATGGGACCCTGGACTTCCTTGGGCTTCTCCTCCGGACCTATGGCGACGACCGGATGCCCAGTCCGGGCGGCAGCGCAGTGCAGGGGGTTCACCCTGCGCTTAGCGCGAGGGTGTCTCAGCTCAGCGAGGAAGGCGCGAAGATCAAGTCCGCCATCCGCCTGTTCCAGTGCGGCCTCGATCTCCTGCGAGTGGGAGCATGGGAGGCGGCCCGCACGTGCTTCGCCCGAGTCAGGAACACCTTCATGCTCAGCCCGACCGTGGTCCACAACCTTGCCTATGCGGAACTCAGGCAGTACGAAGCTGCCCTGGCGGCCGGGCCGCCGATGGTCCAGTGCGTGTCCACCTCGCATCTTGCGGAACTGCCTTTCAAAGGGCCCAAGACGGGACCCGATCGTGCGCTCCTCGCCGAGGCGCAGGCGGATTTCCTGAAGGCCTGTAGTCTGGACCCACACCGAGGCTTCGCCGAGCCCCGGGTGGGGCTGGCGTGCGTCTACCTGTACGAAGGCGATGAGGACAAGGCGAGGGCATCTCTGGAGGAGCTGCAGACCGGACTGGATGATGCGGGATACCTGAATGCGCTGGGCGTGTTGGAGGAACGTGCAGGCAACCTCGAGGCCGCCCGTTGCTCCTACTGCAAGGCCCTTGACCTGCAGGCAAATGCCCAAACGGGGGAGATCATACGTCAGTTGCCGCGCCACCCGCACCCCTATCTCCCAGCGCTCTACAACCTCGCCCACCTGCTGGAATTGCAGGGACAGAAGCCGGAGGCGGCCCGGCTCTACCGGCTCTATCTGGCCTTAGAGGGCAGTCGCAGTCACTTCGGCATGCGGGCCACCGAGGGCCTGCTCCGATGCGGGGGGGAGTTGCCTGTGCCCGAACCACCCGGAGTGGTCGAGAGCTACCGGGGCATCAACTTGAGGTCGAGCGGCGCGCTGGTGGTGAAGGCTGCCCTGGGCGCGCCGGAGAGGGAGGAGAGGCCAGGCGCTGGCGGGCCAGGCATAGTCCTCTACCACTACCCCTCCAAAGGGGTCAGCGTGCTGCTTGCGCCCGGCCCCGGGGGAGAGCCGGTTGCGACCTGCATTGCCCTGGCGGAGCCTAGCCATGACCCCATAGCTGGAGTGCGGATCGGCGATCCTGCTGCACTAGTGGAGCAGCACCTGGGGAAGCCCCGGCAGGTGTCGAGCGGGAGGCAGGAGGGCGACTGGTGGGACTACGCGCCCTACGGCCTTGCCCTCTCTGTGCGGGATGGACGCGTAGAGCGCGTCTTACTGGGTGGGCGGCAGTGAAGCAGATCGGCAGGAAACAGGCGGCCGCACCAGGGAGCAGTCGTTGACGCGGCTGACTTGGGCCGGTCTAGGGGAGACGAGCATGCTCTGGTCACACCTCCGGGTGCTGGCTGTGTTCCTCATTGCCGGCGCTATGATGCCGACAGGCGCCAGCGCGACGGGCGAGCCACGGGCGAGTGCCGAGAAGTGGGCGCTCGTGATCGGGGTGCAGCGCTACTCAGAGGCGAAGGGGTTCGCGCCGCTGCGGTTCACGGAACGAGATGCCCAAGCGTTCCGGGATCTGCTGGTGGACCCGCAGCGGGGAGGCTATGACGAGAGCCGGGTGAAGCTGCTCACTACCGCGGCCCAGGACCCGGAGCAGTTGCCGACTAGGGGCAACATCCTGGGGGCGCTCCGCTCACTGGTCAGCCGGGCCCAGAGCGACCCCAAACACCCGCCTGACACTGTGCTGGTCTACTTCTCAGGCCATGGCGTCCACAAGGAAAGGGAGAGCTACCTCATCCCGGTAGATGCGGGCCGAGATGATCTCGCGGAGACGGCCGTCTCCCTGGAGGCGGTGAGGGAGCGCCTGAACGACTGCGGGGCGAAGAAGCAGATAGTCGTCGTGGACGCCTGCCGTTCGGAGCCCGTCGGTAAGGGAGATGGGGAGCGGCAGAGCGTGGAATTCGCGCAGGCGCTGGAGCGCTTCGCCAGGGCAGAGGGGCGGGTCGTGCTGGCCTCCTGCGGCAAGGATCAGCTCTCCTACGAAGACGAAGACCGCAAACACAGTGCCTTCACGGGCTTCCTGCTTGAGGGGCTGAAGGGAGCGGCCGATGCCGACGATGACGGCGTGATCAGCATCAGGGAGGCCCACGCCTACGCATCCCGGGAACTGGGGGCGTGGGCAGAGAAGCGAGGTACGGTACAGTACCCCGAAGTGTATGGCGAGGAGATGCTGCCGCTTCCCCTGGCGGGCTACCCACGGAACGCGGAAGTCAGGGTAGACTCAACGCCTGAAGGGGCTCGGATCTGGATAGACGGGGAGGACACGGGCCGTGAGACGCCCTCCACAGTTGAGGTGGAGGTCGCGGGAGGTAAGCAGCGGGAACTAGGGCTGAAGGTCATTAGGGAGGGCTACCAGGATGGGACGGCCGGCGTCACGGTGGTGCCTGGCGACCAGCGCGACGTCTCCCTGAGGCTTCGGGAACTCGCCAAGTTGCCTCCGGACCTGAAGCCGACGGAGCAGGGCCTGGTTGCGACGACCCTGTGCCGGGGTGTTGGCGATGTGCGAGGGCTGGCGCACAGGCCGGACGGCAGCCTGCTGGTGGCAGTGGGCTCCCATGGTGAGGCCCTTCCAGGGGTGTATGTCGCGAAGGAGGGGCGCGACTGTGATCCGGCCGCCGATGCTTATACCAAGCCGGGGCCGCCCTTCCGGGAACCAAGGGGCCTCCTCGTGCATCCGGACGGAACAGTGCTGGTGGCCGATAGTGGGGCCTCTACGGTCTGGTCAATACCTGCACCGGGCGCGTCGCCGGAGGTGCTGACCGACAGGATCCCGGGACCCCAGGACATCCTCATCGCCCTACACTCGTTCGCGGGTCCGAAGGTGAATCCGGGAGACTTGCTCATCTGTGCGAGCTCGCCAAAGGAACCGGAAGCCTCCGGGCTCTACGTCATCAGCCAGCAGACCGGCAAGGTCGGTCGGCTTGCTGGTCCTCCGGGCCTGGCCAACGGTCTGGTGCAAGCCGAGTTCGGGCCAGACGGCAAGCTCTACGCCATGGAAGATGATGCCAGGACGCATGACGGCGTGACCATCGTGACCATCTCTGCGGATGGCCAAGTCGCCCCGGTTCTGGGGAACTACATGCCGCTCCCGGTTCTGCAGGCGGTTACAGGACCCCTGGCGGTGGATCCGGTGACAGGCCGCGTGCTCTTTGCCGACGGCTCGTCTGTCTACCAACTCCCTTCTGCTGGTTCGGCGCCGACCAGGTATGCGTCGGGAGGGCTGAAGATCACTGCCCTGGAGTTCAGCCCCGACGGCTCGTCCCTTCTCGCGAGCGACGCGGGGCAGCAACTGCTGGTCAGGATCGCGCCCTGCCTCATCGAGGGCAAGTTGCTGGTGGGAAGCTGGGCCATGACCCATACAGGTGAGTCTGAGGAGTCCTGTGACATCATCGAGGGCAGATTGGACAAGCGAGTGCCGATCCCCGCCGTCAGAAGAGATGTGCCCGATACCTACAAAGGACAGTTCGATCTCTCGCCACTGATGGACCAGGTGGTCTACTGCGTGGAGAGTGTCGTGGAGGGTGCATACGATCGGGCCAAGCCGTGGCACAAGCGGAGCACGATCTGGAAGGCCGATCTGGACGGCCACAACGCAGGCAACCTGAGCGAGCGTGCAGGCCTCGGGGGGATTAGCTGCGTTCCTCTCTGGTCTCCTGATGGCCGCCGCATCGCCTTCCGCCACTGTGATCCTGTGGTGGGCAGCTATCCATGCGAGACCGGCCTGGACATATGGGTGATGAACGCTGATGGCGCGGAGGCGCACCGGGTAGCCAGTGCGAACGCGGGACAGAGAGGACCGTCACCGTCAGAGCGCTCTCCCTACTACTGGTGGCTCCCCACAGGTGACCGTCTGATCTACAGATACGGCGACAGAGGTCAGGTCGTGAGCGTGGACACCGATGGGACTCAAGCGCAACCGCTGGGCGTCTTTTCCGGCAATCTCTCCCCCGATGGCTCGAAGATCGCGGACGACTGGACCAAGTCCGGCGTGCTACACGGGGAGCCCGGCGTCTGGCGGCAGGTTCTTCTCACGGACGCGGATGGCGGCGGTGAGGAGGTTCTGGTCCAGCGGTTCGTGAAGGACGCAGATGTGGCAAAGCAGTTGGCTCTTCAGGGGAAGGACCCCAAGGACCCGCGGGGGGTGGACGATGTCCGGACCTGGGTCGGCCCGAGACTCGTGAGATGGTCGCCCAAAGGCGATCGCGTGGCCTTCCTGGCAGCGATGTTCTTCCAGCCACAGGAGGCCCCGGACTTCAAGGCCCAGTTGGATGTCTGGATCTACGACCTCACCACCCGTATCCTCACCAGGATCACGGATGACACACCCATGGTCGAGAGCAAGCTGAGC
>Ga0315307_1001177_pt1 | contig 11640 bp, 7 predicted proteins | sample TDP2_MG_FD_203079 | JGI IMG/M metagenome (GOLD analysis project Ga0315307, IMG submission 203079) | Freshwater sediment microbial communities from Lake Towuti, South Sulawesi, Indonesia - TDP2 | ecosystem: Environmental > Aquatic > Freshwater > Lake > Sediment | place: Indonesia: South Sulawesi... | reverse complement strand
TTCCTCGGTTCGTGCCATTGAACAGCCGGGCGAGCTGGGTGGTCCAATCCGGCGAGGTCGACCAGACCCCGATCTGGGCCAAGGGTCTGCACGGCGAAGGGCAGATCGTGGGCGAGGCGGACACCGGCGTCGATTGGGATCATGAAGCCTTCTTCGACCCCGACCACGAGATCCGGTACACGGACCCCGAGTCTCCTCTGCCACCCGACCTCCAGCACAGGAAGATCGTCAACTACTGGACCTACGTAGACGACCACGACCTAGACTACAGCGGCCACGGCACCCACGTCGGCTGCACTATTGCAGGGCACAACATGTACCTCCCAGGCAACTCCGGCAACCCCAACGGCCTCGGGGCCGCCTACCAGGCCAAGCTCTCCTTCTCGGACATCGGAGGGTCCGGAGACAGCTTGACCCTGCCCAGCGACCTGGGCACCGTCTTCCAGTGGCAGTACGGCGACGGGGCGCGCATCCACTCCGACAGCTGGGGCGGATCAGGCAACCGATACGACGATTACTCAAGGCAGCTGGACACCTTCACCTGGAACCACAAGGATTTCCTCCCGGTGTTCGCGAACGGCAACAGCGGACCATGGGGAGGAACGGTCGGAACCCCAGCCACTGCAAAGAACGTTGTAAGTGTAGGGGCGACCGTGAATGGGCAGAGCATGAACGACCTCGCCTACTTCAGCAGCCACGGCCCAACAGCCGACGGACGCCTCAAGCCGACTGTATGTGCCCCGGGTGACTCCCTCGTCTCAGCGGACTCCGACGGCGACCTGACCACGAACAACTCCGGCTACGTTGGAATGAGAGGAACCTCCATGGCAACGCCCGTCACCTCAGGTGCTCTCGCCCTTATCCGTCAGTACTTCATGGAGGGCTGGTACCCCAGCGGCGTCAGGAAGGCGGGCGACGCCCTCACCCCTTCTGCCGCGCTCCTCAAGGCTGACTTGATGGTCGGCTCGGTTGAGATGACCGGCGGCTACACGGACTACCAGAACGAGAAGAAGTACCCCAACTACAGCCAGGGCTGGGGACGCATCCTCCTCGACAACTCCCTCTACTTCCAGGGAGACAGCCTGGGCCTCTGGGTCGTTGATGATACCACGGGCATCCAGACAGCGGCTCAAGCTGAGTACACGTTGAACGTGACCGACACCTCGCTTACCCTCAAGGTCGTCCTGGTCTGGACGGACTACCCCGGCAATCCTGCGGCCTCGAAGGCCCTGGTCAACGACCTCGATCTCAGGGTGACAGCGCCCTCAGGCAAAGTCTACCTCGGCAACGTCTTCAGCGGTCTCAATCCAGGCCGCTCCGCGACTGGAGGCGTCCGAGACGACACCAACGTCGAGGAAGGAGTGATCCTTCCACCCGGCTACGGACTGGAGCCCGGCTCCTACAAGATCGAGGTCCTCGCCCCCAACGTCCCCGAGGGTCCTCAGCCATACGCTGTCGCCGCGATCGGCGGCTTCGGGGTTCCCGCTCCCAACAGGCCTCCCCAGACACCCACCACACCCTCGGGGCCCAGCAGCGGAACCGTCGGCACGAACTACACATACGGAAGCAGCGCCTCCGATCCAGATGGCGACCGTGTTCAACTGACCTTTGACTGGGGTGACAACTCCACAACCACCACAGAGCTCGTCGACTCAGGAGTCACCGCCACCGCCTCTCACAGCTGGTCGAGCGAGGATACCTACCAGGTGAAGACGAGAGCCGCCGACACCCTGGGCGCAGAGTCAGGGTGGTCCACACCCCTCGTCGTCTCCATCTCCGAGGCTCCAAACAACCCCCCGAAAACTCCGACCGCTCCAAGTGGGCCGACCAGTGGCCTGGTGGGCACCAGCTACGTGTACTCATCCGCGGCTGCGGACCCAGACAACGACCAAGTGAAGCTAACATTCGACTGGGGAGACGGATCGAGCTCAACCACAGGCTACATAGATTCCGGCGCACCGGCTTCCCTCGCCCACACCTGGACGTCGGCCGGAACCTACCAGGTGAAGGTGAATGCCATTGATACGAAGGGCGCCCAGTCCGACTGGTCTCCAGGTCTAGGCGTCAGCATCTCGGCTGGCGGCGAAGAGGTCATCACAGTTGTCGCCGCGGAGAATGCCGTGGGCTGGGTCCGGAGCGATCTGCCTGACGGGAACTATTTCGGTGACGACGACATCTACGCGGGCGCGTGGGGCGAGTATACCTATCTTGGCGCCGTCCAGTTCAACCTGTCGTCTCTTCCCAGCGGCGCGACGATCACGTCCGTGACCCTCACGCTGACCGGGCAGACCCGGGACTTCATGGGTCCCGGCGGCTCTTGGCACTGCCGCCTCCTGACGAGCGCCGTCGACGAGAACTGGCCCAGCCACGGGTACACAGCTATCCATGACGCGCAGGTTCTGGCCACAATCCCCCCGACCCTCGGGAACAGCGACCTGAACGCCTACCGAAGCAACAACTTCACCTTTACGAGCGAGCAGCTCGCTCTCCTCACAAGCCGCTCAGCCGCCTCTTTCCGCCTGGACGGCCCCACGGAGTACGGATTCAACGTCTTCAGCTGGGACTCTGGCTACGGCCAAGGCGGCCTGGGCATCAAGCCCAAACTCACGATAAAATACAGAAGCGGCAACGTGCCGCCCGTTGCAGACGCGGACGGACCCTACAGCGGAACTGTCGGCCACGCCATAGTGTTCAACGGCTCCGGCTCCCACGACCCTGACGGAGAGATAACCTCGTACTTCTGGCAGTTTGGGGACGGGGAAACAGGCTACGGAGAGACCGTTGCACACGCCTACTCAAGCCAGGGAACATACACGGTGAGCCTCACGGCTACCGATGACGAGGGTGCCACGAACACCGACACCACCGAAGCGATCGTCTCGCCACTCGTCAACCAGCCACCTACAGCTGACGCAGGCGGACCCTACACCGGAATCACGGGAGAACCCATCCAATTTGACGGCTCGAGATCCTACGACCCAGACGGAGAGGTCGTCAGCCATCTCTGGCAGTTCGGGGATGGAGGAACAGGGTATGGAGAGACCGTCACGCACACTTACCTAACCCAAGGAACCTATCTCGTCAGCCTCACGGTGACGGATGACAAGGGAGCGACGAGCACCGACACCACGGAGGCGGTCGTCTCGCCGCCGCCAAACAAGCCGCCTACAGCCGACGCGGGCGGACCCTACAGCGGAGCGGTGGGAGAACCGATCAAGTTCGACGGCTCGGGTTCCGACGACCCCGACGGAGAGATAGTGAGCTACGCTTGGCAGTTTGGGGACGGCTCCTCAGCGAGCGGTGTTCAGCCTATCCACGCGTACGAGGCGCCGGGTCTCTACACTGTGACACTAACTGTGACGGACGACCTCGGCGCAACAGGCACGGCGTCCGCGACAGCCGAGGTCATGGCGGGTGAGCTGACGATCACCATTACCCCTCAGCCCGGGCACGTAGGCTGGGTGTCCAGCCGCGACCCCTACACCAACTGGTTCACCGACGACGACATCTACGCCGGCGTGTGGGGCTGGGAAACCTACCATGGCGCCGTCCAGTTCAGCCTGTCATCGCTACCCGCAAACGCGACGATCATCTCGGCAACGCTCACGCTGACCGGGCAGACCCGGGACTTCATGGGTCCCGGCGGCTCTTGGCACTGCCGCCTCCTGACGAGCGCCGTCGACGAGAACTGGCCCAGCCACAACTATCTGGTGATCCACAACGCGGAGGTCGCTGCTACGATCCCGCCCACACTCATCAACAGCGACTTGGATGCCAACCGCAGCAACACCTTCACCTTCACCAGCAGCCAGCTCCAGCTCCTGGTGGGCCGAGCCACAGCATCGCTCCGCCTTGACGGGTTGACCTCGTATCCCTTCAACGTCTTCAGCTGGGACTCTGGCTACGGCCAAGGCGGCCTAGGCATCAAGCCCAAACTCACAATCACCTACCAACGTTGAGCGGTGGCACAAACAACGCGTTCGGCGACGACCGCATCGATGGATCGCGGACCAAAGCCAAGAATCCATGCAACCCACTTGAACAACCATCGATCTATCTCAAAGACTGCAACGCTCTCGAGAGGGCGAGCGTGTCTACCCCACACCAAGAGAAGCGGACAGCAGCAGGGGCGAGACGCGATGAAATCCAGGCCTGCGAAGACCTTGCCAGGACACAGTTCACCACAAGTCAAGCGCTTCCAGGGAGAAACAAGAAGTGGGGCTCATTAGATGCCAGAGAGGGTCTGCATCTATTTGGGGAAGGATCGATTCGCCGCGGAAACCATCAACCAAATAAACAACCTGCATAGCCGGTCAATGTGAAGAGTGAATGCCCGATCGATCCAAGAGGAAGCGAAACTGGACATCGATAATCGCTATCATCGCGGCAGTAGCATTGATCGCTGCCGCGATCGCAGCCCTACTAAGGAAAAAGAAGAGGACCACGAGAGCCGAGGTAATACAGCCGTAAATCGATCATCGATCGGTCGCGTGGGCTTCAGAGCTCGGTCAGTCGACCAAGCTGACTTCACGAGTTCTCTCAAGGGGTTTTGCGCCGGCTCTTCGCTCTGTCCCAGTGCAGGGATCGTTCTTGAGACGTTCTGTGCGAGCGATTTATCGATCTCCAGCGAAGTCTCGGTGGAATCTTCAGAGCAAAGATAATTAAGGGTTCTTGTGGAGTGAGAGACGATTCGGAGCGATGACGTTGGATCAAGACGAGGAAGCCCTTCTGCTTCTCAGGGGCAACCTGCGTAGGAGACGCATCGTCGTCTTGGTCGGAGAAAGCCGGAGGATCGCCGCCACGGATCTCAGGGACAGGCTTGCGATCAGCACCGGTTCGCTCTACCACAACCTGAAGCAGCTGGAGTCGATGGACTTGGTGGCTCAGGACTCGAGCAGAAGCTACATTCTGACAGAGAGGGGTCAGCGGATCTACGACATGCTGAAGACGGGTAGGGTTGCTTTCGAGCAGGAGAAGCCGAGGAACCCTGTCATCGAGAGGCTGTCCAATGTCGTCTTTCCGCTGTGGCTCTTCGTTCCTCTGTATGAGAGCCTTGCCGTCGCCGTTCTCCTGCCTTTGTTGAGTGTTCTGCTTCTGGCCGTTCTCTTGGTCTCGGCCAGACACTACCTGGTGCTTCTCTTCGCGTTCTCTCGAGTGTCAATTGATCCATTGGGCTTCGTCGCCACATTCGTCGTGAGCATCCTGGCGATATTCGCTTTCTGTACTGTTGTGTCCTATTTTCTGGGGGGGCAGGGAAGCCATCTACGGTTCATGTCGGCTAGCATGGTCTCGCTTCTGCCTTTGTCTCTGTATCCGGCCGCTGTTCTTCTCGATCGATGGCTTCAACTCGGACTAGCTCAGCAGACAGCTGTTGCATACGTGCTTATGCTGGTGGCCGAGGGGCTCACCCTTCCATTCTTTACAGCCGCTGTCTCCTACGGCAAGAAGATCAGGTGGGAGAAGGCAGCCATAGTGCCCCTGACCCTCTTCTATCTGACGATCTTTGTTACAACACTTGTCCAGACCGGTCCTCCCATATTGACTCTCCTGCCGATCCTCGGGGGCGCGTAGAACCTCGGCCGCTTGCGCGTAGGTCAGAGCCGTGAAACAGATCGATTGATGCGCCAGCTCGTAGCCGTAATCCCTGTCTGCGCCGGTGAGGTTGAAATAACTACTTGACGACCATCTCAACCGAGACTTCTTCCGGGATTTGGATGCGCATGATCTGACGCATCACCCTTGGGTCTCCCACGTTGAGGTCGATGACCCTGCGGTGTATCCTCATCTCGTACCTTGACCACGTAGCTGTCCCTTCTCCGCAGGGACTCTTTCTGACAGGGAGGGTGAGTCTTTTCTTGGGCAGGGGGATCGGTCCTGAAAGCTTCGTCCCGGTCTTTCCCGCTATGCCCTGTATCTCCCCGCAGACCTTCTCCAGTTTTTCTATGTCTGTGCTGGTCAACTTTATTCTGACTTTCTGGGCCAACGTGGTTCGCCTAAGGCGGCGACTGCGGAGAGGTGTTCAAGCTACGCCTTCTGAGTTATCTCTTTGACGACGCCCGCTGCGACCGTCATTCCGGAGTCTCTTATTGCGAATCGGCCAAGCTCCGGGAAGCTTGAGTAGGGCTCGAGCACGGTTGGGTGGATTGGTTCGAGCTTGACGATGGCGGCGTCGCCCGTCTTCAGGAAGCTCGGTTTCTTCTCGGTCACCTGGCCTGTTCGAGGATCTATCTTGGATATGAGCTCGGTAAATTTGCACGCCACCTGCGCCGTGTGTGCGTGAAGCACCGGTGTGTAGCCGACCGCTACGGCTGTGGGGTGGTGGATCACAATTATTTGGCCGGTGAACTCCTTTGCAACCGTCGGTGGGTCAGCCGGTGGGCCGGCTACGCATCCTCTCGTTATCTCAGCTTTTTCAACGCCTTTTATGTTGAACCCGATGTTGTCGCCGGGCACAGCCTTCGGCAGGTTTTGATGGTGCATCTCGATGGTTCTCACCTCTGCCTCGATTTTTCCAGGCATGATGATTATCTTTTCACCTGGGTTGAGCACGCCTGTCTCCACCCTGCCGACCGGGACTATGCCGACGCCTTTGATGGTGTATGTGGCTTGGATGGGGAGTCTGAGCGGCTTGTCGATGGGTTTCGAAGGTTCTACAAAAGTGTCAAGGGCCTTCGTTATGGTAGGTCCATCGTACCAAGGCATGTTCTTGGATTTCTCGGCCAGGTTGTCTCCCACCCAACCTGAGGTCGGTATGAAGTATATCTTGGAGACGTCGTATCCCACCGTCTTCAGTAGATCTGAGACGCCCTGCTTACATTCCTTGTAACGTTCCTGGCTCCAGTTGACTGAGGCGTCGTCCATCTTGTTTATGAGAACGATTATCTGCTTTATCCCGAGCATGAACGAGAGGAATGCGTGCTCTCTTGTCTGGCCGCCGGGGCTGATTCCTGTTTCATATTCTCCCTTCTTCGCAGAGACAACCAGGACCGCTGCATCCGCTTGACTGGCACCGGTGATCATGTTCTTGACGAAGTCTCTGTGGCCTGGTGCGTCGATCAAGGTGAAGTAGTACTTGGAGGTCTCGAACTTGGTGTACGCTGGAGCTATGGTGAGTCCTCTCTCCCTCTCCTCCTTGACCCTGTCCAAGACCCATGCGAACTTGAAAGAGGCTTTTCCAAGTTTCTTTGCCTCTTCCTCGTAGGCCGCCAGCGTTCTCTCGTCCACCGCCCCCATAAGATAGAGATAGTGCCCCATGGTGGTTGACTTCCCGTGATCCACGTGTCCTATTACCACCAGGCTTAGGTGAGGTTTCTCCGGCATTACTGGACTGTCCTCCTATTTCCGTGTTGGTGTTTTCATTTGCGCGGCGAGGGCTATATAAGTTTTCGAAAGGCTCTCCCTCGATAGAGCTAGCGCGAAGACATAGCTACACGCTCTAGCTCATACTTTTTCTTTACAGCGAAGCTGCGGCTGTCACCCCGAGCGGCCAGGATCACTTCGTCGGCTAAGCATTCTTCAACCGTTTTTCTGTTCTTCCAGGCAGATTGGCGGGCCGACTCAGCCAGATATCTGAGCGCCAGATCCACCCTGCGCTGGGGTGAGACATCCACAGCCTTGAAGTAGACCATGCCCCCGTAGCTGAGGCGGGTCACATCTTCACGTGGAGCTGCTTGCTCTATCGCTCTGACCAAGAGCTCCACAGGGTTCCTCCCTGTTCTTAGGTGGATGATCTCCAGGGCGTGCTGAACGATCTTCGTGGCCCTGGTCTTCTTTCCCCCGGCTCTGCCGGGCCGCATAAACATGTTGGCGAGCCGCTCCACAATGTTGAGCTTCGATTTCCCGAAACGGGCGTGCTCGTGTCTTCCGCCACTGTGAGGCAGCTGCATGGGTCTGAGGCTGAGGTATTTCTGGAGCCCCAGGTCGTTAACCTCTATCTCCTTGAGGCTCCATTTGCCGAACAACTTCAACTCACTCAAGGGCCGCTACCCTCCAGCACCTCATCTGTGGGAGTGACAGCCTTGTGGAGTGAGCTGCGTTTGATCGTCGTAAGCCACACCCGAGTTAGGTTCTCAGCAGGATGCTTGAACACTTGTTTTTATCCTTTGAGCCCACGGGCGGCCGTTCCGATCGATCGAGCAAGAGCAACTCGCTGCTGGACAGCGATGGATCGATTGACTGCTCTAATGCGCGGCGGTTGTACAGTCTCGGCGCGCGCCTCGGCGAACGGAGCCCTGGCTAACGCATTCGGCACGCGGGAACCTCGGCTCACACCTCATCGACGCAGCCTAGCGCCGAGGCTTCTTGGCCTTCCCGATCACCAGCAAGGGCAACGGAACGCCGTTCACAGCGTCGACCTTGTAGCGGACCCCCGGTCTCGACGAAATCCAGTTCCCCTGGACTTCAAGGTCGCCGAAGGACTTGCCCATTGGTCCGCCGATCCCGGAGATGAGCACTTCGTCGTGTTCATCGATCATGTTCAGGGCGCCGTCTCCGGGTAGGAAGGCTGTTACGACTTTGCCGTTCTTGATGAGCTGTAGTCTGACGCATTTTCTCACCGCAGAGTTTGGTTGTCTCGACTCGATTCCTATCTTCTGAAGCACTATTCCTCTTCCCATCGGTGCGCCTTCGAGAGGGTCTGCCTTCTCTCTTAGGCGGAGCATTCTTCTCCTGTATTCTCTTTCTTTCCACCTGAACTTGCCGCGTTCTCTGACGAGCTTGCGGGCTGCGAACTCTCCTCTTCCCACAGATTTTTCCCCTGCGGAGTCGGCTACGTGCTGTTTCTTATAGATTGCGCCCGGTCAATCGGTTGGAGCCAGCTCACGTCTTGACGCTGAAAAGCAGGGTGGTCCGGAGGCGATTGATCTTGTTCGGTGAATTCCGGGGGCTAATGTACGACCACTTGGTCTATGTTGTAGTGGCGCCTGGCCAGCGTGCGGATCAGGCCGACGGTTCTTCCCTCGCGCCCTATAGCCAGGCCCTTGTCCTTTGCCAGGACGGCTACCACCGCGATCTTTGTGCCGTCGGGTTTCTCGGTGACCCTGAGATCCGTTATCGTGGCCGGCGAGAACGCGTTCCTGATGAAGACGGCTGGGTCGTCTGAGTGCTCTACAACCTTGACCTTGCGTTTGACCATTTGAGAGAACCGCTTCAAGTTGTTTCGACTGCCTCTGAAGACCTTCCTGATGTCTCCCTTCTTGATCACAAACACCATCACCTCGCCGGAGTCGATGCAGTCGATCACTGTTGCCCCAGATGTCGATTCGAAGAGGGATATGTATCTGATCTCCTTGCCTGTCAGCTTGAATCCTTCAGCCAACTGTCTGGGACACCTCTTCGAGGACGGAGGAGCTTCCGGGATCTATTACTGCAACAACGGCCGCAGGGAATGGTCGTCCGCAGGCCATGCCCAAGTCTGCGGCGCTCACATCACTTTCCAAGACGCGGACGTTGGTTGTCTTGGATGCGATCTTGATCTCTCTGGAAGTGCTCGGGGGGCAGTTGCCGGCGAGAATGACGAGCTTGGCTCTTCGGTGGAGCATTGCTTTGAGAGATTCCTTCCTTCCCAGAAGAACCTTCCCTGTGCTCTTCACCACTTGCAGCTCCTTGGTGATGTCCAGCCCCGGTATCATCCGTCTAGCCTTCCGGTTTCACTGCACCAACGCTGACAGGTGGAGACATGAGCATGTTCACCTTTCCTGTGCCCACCGGTATTTCCTTGCCGACCAAGATCCTCTCCACGTTGCCTCTCAGCGGATCCACCTCTCCCTTCGCGGCGGCGTCGAGCAGTGTCTGGACACTTATCTCGAACGCAGCTCTGGCCAGGACGCTGCTCTTGAGCTTCACCACTCCGTGGCGCCCCACCTGCTTCACCTTCCCGCTAGCGGTCATCACGTCAGCTAGCAGCAGCAGGTGGCGAACGTCTACATCCATCCCCTGCTCTCTCAAGACCTGTCTTGCCTCGTCTATTATCGCGTGCCTGGCAGCTTCTACTCCCAGCACCGACGCTATCTCCTGTAGGTCGTTGGTCTCAACCCTGGTGAGATCGACGCCCGGTGTTTGGACGACCTCCTTGAGGTTTGAGCCTTCGGTGTAGATGACGTATTCTCCCGACTCTCTCGTGAGCATGGTCCTGCTTATGCGTCTAATCCCCTTTACGCGCTGCGAGAGGATCCTGTCCCTAAGCTTCTCCAGCGCCTCCAGGCTGATCTCCGAGGACCTCACGAGGACGTTTCTTCCCCGGATCTCTGCCTGATGCCTCTGGAGGGCCTCCTTGACTTTCTCGACTGGGACCTCGTTCTCCTGCATCAGCTGGTCGTCGAGCCTCAGCACGACAGCGTTCCTGTCGAGATCAATCGCGTATTCAGATATTATTTCTCGCATCGTCATGTATGTCAGCTGCTTTGCGAGCGACTCAGCCTTGGCTCTGTCTCTCCTGTGCTCTGAGTCGAGGTAAACCTTCATCTGAGGCGTCGAGGGGGTCTTTCTCGCGTCAACTATCTCGATCAGCCTCGGAAGGCCAAGCAGAATGCTCTGCTCCCTCACACCCGCGAAGTGGAACGTCCTCAAGGTCATCTGTGTCCCCGGTTCACCGATGGATTGAGCGGTGACGACGCCCACGGGGTCGCCCGGCTCTACCGTGGAATCCTTGTAGTCTTCGACCACCTGCTTCAGAACGCTTCTCACAACAGTTCTCGAAGCCTTTGATTCAAGGAGCGACTTGGCGAGGGCTTCGGTGACATTGGCGGGCAGCTCATCCTTGATGCTGTCCAACTGGCTCTTAACGTACTCCCCCGAGGCGGGTTCAGCTGTCCTTGCAGCTGCCTGAGCCTTCTGTATTAGCAGGTCCACACTCACAGATCTTCCGTGGTAGCTCTTGGCCGGATCGACACCATCCTCACCATATTTGAACTGGACTATCTTGTCGTCGTCCGCGGCTCTCACGGTTCCGTCGTACTCGACGTACAGCGATTCCAGCGCGTTTATCAGTCTTCGTTGCATGTATCCGCTCTGCTGCGTTCTAACGGCGGTGTCAACCAACCCATCCCTTCCGCCGACCGCGTGAAAGAAGAACTCCAAGGGATCCAGTCCCCTTACAAAGCTGTTGTATATGAAGCCGCCAGCACTCGGTGATCGATCGCCGGGTTCGAATAGGCTGAGAACCCGTTCTCCGTACCCTCTCTTGATCCTTTCTCTACGCACTGCTTGCTGACCGACAGTGGCGATCATCTGATCTATGTTGAGGCTCGTGCCTCTGGCGCCGGTTCTGGTCATGATGACGGCGCTGCTGTCTTCGGGCACAGCCCTCGTGACAAGCCTGCCCGCGGAGTTTCTTGATTCGGAGAGAAGGGATAGAATTGTTGATTCGAGGGATTCCTGCAGGGTCTCCCCGGGCTGCCTCTGAACCTCGCCTTTCCTATGTTTCTCCATGAGGCTCTGGAAGTTTTGGTCCATGCCGCTGAACACCTTGGATATGTCCCTGTACACTTTCTCGTCTACGTGTATGTCGGCCAAGGAGAAAGTGAAGCCTCTGATCGCTAGGTACACGGTCGCCATGCGGCTGATCCTGTCCAGGAAACTCTTGGCAGCGTCGAATCCGTACTCGCGAGCTATCCTGTGTAGGATGCTGTTGGTACGCTCGAC
>Ga0315307_1001176_pt1 | contig 11640 bp, 8 predicted proteins | sample TDP2_MG_FD_203079 | JGI IMG/M metagenome (GOLD analysis project Ga0315307, IMG submission 203079) | Freshwater sediment microbial communities from Lake Towuti, South Sulawesi, Indonesia - TDP2 | ecosystem: Environmental > Aquatic > Freshwater > Lake > Sediment | place: Indonesia: South Sulawesi... | reverse complement strand
GTTAATCGATAGTAGCTTGGCCAGCCCATTGATCAAATCAATTCTGAGATCGACTGGCTTAGTAGATGTGGTTAAGGTGGACACTGCCCTTGCTCAGAAGACAGGGGAAAAATTGAACTCTCGAGAAACCGCAGAAGGAGAGGGGAAGAGCAGCCTTTTGCAGGGTACAAAAATTACTTTGGGTAAGTATTTAAGCAGTAACCTATACCTGGGTTACAAGTTAAAATTCGAGGAAGGATTGTTAAATAGGCTCGAATTGCGACATGAAGTGGAACTGCTATATAGACTTAAAAGAGGAATCTCTTTAAGGGGCAAGCTGGGAGAAGAGGAAAGATATTTTGGAGTCGAAAGACAAATAAGGTTTTAAATATTTACATTTCGGGGAAAATTTGATAATATCAAAAAATAAACGATGGAGTCAATAATTTGAAACTGATGAGGAAAAAATCTATATTCTTACCTTTTTTCTTTATATTTCTTGTTTTAGGTTATCTCTTTTCCCACCCTATAGAGATAAAAGAGATCGAGATAACTGGAAATAGGAATGTGGAAACTAAGAAAATATTGAAAGCTCTGGGTATGAAAAAGGGTGATGAATATTCAGAAGAAGCAGCAAGTAAGGGTTTGCAAAACATATACGAACTTGGTTTCTTTGAGAATATTAGAATTGAAGTATCTGAGGTTGAGGGGGGAGTAAATGTTACCTATGTTGTGACAGAGAAACCCCTGATTAAACAAATAGAATTCAAAGGGAATAAGGAGTTTTCTAATAGCAAATTAGAAAAAGAAATAGAGTCAGAAGAGAAAAAACCTTTTGATAACAGAAAAATGCAAGAAGATGCTGAGAAGATTGCTACTCTCTATAGGGAAAAAGGTTATGCCAATGTAAGAGTTGAACCTTATACAACGGAGGATGAGAAGAGCGGAATGGTGCTGGTGACTTTCTTTATTACAGAAGGTACGCAAATCAGGATAGGGAGAGTCAATTTAATCGGGGTGGAGGCGTTCGACACAAAAAAGATACAGGGAAAAATGAAGACTAAAAGGAAGAAATTTTTTAAACAGGAAGTGCTGGACGAGGACCTGAAAATGATAGAGGCCTATTACAAAACCAGAGGGTTCCTGAAGGTACACTTCGGGACACCTATAGTCACTTACGATGAGGAGAGAACGCAGATTTTTGTCACCCTTTTTGTTTACGAAGGGCTGAAATATACGTTTGGAGATGTACGATTTCAGGGCAATTATTTATTTACTGCAGAGGAGCTGGAAAAAGAATTGGAACTGAAAAAGGGAGAGATTTTCAATCAGGCAAAGTTCGAGACGAGCCTGGCTAATATTCAGGAACGCTACGCAGAAAAAGGGTATATCCGGATGCGTTTTAACCCAGAATACCTTACCGATGATGAGAGTAATGTAGCAAACATGTTAGTCTCTATAGATGAAGACGGGGTAGTCTATATTGACCGAATCTATTTAGAAGGGAATGTTATTACTAAAGACTACGTAATCAGACGAGAATTCCTGGTAGAGGAAAGAGATCCGTTCAATGTTAAGAAGATAAGGCGGACACAGGAAAAGTTGTATAACCTGGGATTTTTCTCTGACGTTGCAATTGAGATCGGTGAAACTAACGACCCTTATAGAGCAGACCTCATATGTCAGGTAACCGAACAAAGGACAGGATTACTCAGTCTCGGGGCAGGGTACAGCTCACAAGATGGACTGGTAGGGACCTTTCAAATTACTCAGAGTAACCTTTTTGGCAGAGGGCAGCGACTGGATTTAATGCTGGAGTTCGGTAAGAAAAAGACCAATTATCAAGTCGGTTTCACCGAACCGTGGTTTTTGGGAAGGCATGTCCTTTTTGGTGTCGATGCCTATAATACAGATAGAGACAGAGACGACTATAGAGAGAGGAGAACTGGGGGAGATATCAGAATGGGTCCCCATCTAACAGATATTCTTAGTCTCTACTTCACTTACACGTATGAACGGGTAGAAGTATACGACGCCATCTCTGACTTCAAAATTTATGAAGGGAAAAAGGATAGTAGTAATTTTACCACTTATCTAGTAAGAGACAGCAGGGATAATATATTTGACGCTTCCAGAGGTTCCCGCAATTCTATCTCTCTTGAGTTCTCTGGGGGCATTCTGGGAGGGGATACCGATTTCGTTAAGACTTCTATCTCCAGCAGTTGGTATTTCCCCACATTCTGGCGCTTTGTCCTGGCAGCCCAATTGAGGTATGCGATTGTCAGCAGTTTCCCTCCCTCTACAGGAGTGCCAATTTATGAACGGTTCTATGTGGGCGGAGCCGATAGCGTGAGGGGCTATGATTACAGAGAGATTGGCCCTCCCGACGGAGGCGTGATAATGTTTGTAAGTAATATTGAATATAAGTTTCCCATAGTTATGGAGAAAGGTCACACGGTTTTACAAGGAGCACTCTTTATTGATATGGGAGGAAGCTGGAGTAAAAGAGATGTGAACTTTACCATAGGCGACAATCTTAATCAATTGAAGGTTGGGATAGGAGCGGGAATCCGGTTCAAAACCCCTATTTTCCCTGTCCGTCTTGATTGGGGATATGGATTACATAAACGAAAAGATAATTCCCAGTGGTATTTCACAATTGGCCAATCCTTCTAAGAGTCGCGCCATAAGGTGCCCGACTCAATTGGTCTATATATCTGGAGTCCTCCCGAAAGGGAGGAATAAATGTTGCTTTGGCAAGGACCCCGGCCCACAGGTTGGGTGCGCTTCCGCCGCTCTGTTCTGCTTTTTGGATGGAGTAGGGTTATAGAAAGGATGGATAGTTCATTATGAAAAGAATAGCGGGTTTCTTTTTTGTCTTTTCGCTTTTATATTTTCTTCCTTTTGCAGTTCCCGCCGTAAGGGCAGTAATGCTCTCTTCGGAAAGAATCGCTTATGTAGACATAGAGAGGGTCTTTGATGAATATAAAGGTACTAAACAAGCAAAAGAGAAGATTGAAAGAGAGATTAAGACCAGGAGGAACGAGATAGCTACCCTGGAAAAGGAGATAAGAGATCTGGAACTTACCAGCAGAGAGAAGGAAAGGGTGGAGCCAGTAGCTGTCACTGGATTGGCTGAAAAAGAGAAGATGGAAATTTCTACCGCTCCAGTTGTAACCAAAGTACTGCCTGAAGAAGAAATCAGACTTAAGAAGAAAAGACTCGATGAGTTGACAGCGACGACAGAACAGGATTTAGCCGGGCTTGAGAAAGGGATAACCCGTCAGATTTTGGGAAAGATTTACGATGTGGTTAGGGAAATCGCTCAGGCTGAAGGTTATGCTGTTGTCCTGGACAAGAAGAATATCTTGTATAGCGAAATGGATAATGACCTTACGGAAAAGGTCATAAAGAAGTTGAATTTAGGTGAGTAGAGATAGGCTCGGGGTTTGATTCGTCCGCTGAGAGTTATGCACAAATCGAATTTGTGCCTACAATAGAAGGAATTAACAACAAGATTTCCAGACACAATTTCAAATTATATGGCATTTCTAGGCACGGTTTTAACCGTGCAAAAAGGAAGGCAAAGTTTACACTCTGCCTCTTATCGTAAGGATAGGGAAAGGTTTGGAGTCCTCCCGAAAGGGAGGGATGTAATAGACCTTGCTTTCGCAAGAACTCCAAAGGAAGAATTTGTTAAATGCGAGTGGGTTAATGGGAATGACTTTAAAGGAAATTGCCGAAGCTGTTAGTGGAAAACTCTCCGGTGATGGCAATCTGGTCATTGAGGGAGTGGGTAGTCTGACGGAAGCGAAGAAGGGTGAGATTACTTTTTTGGCAAGCCCCAGATATAGGAATCAGGTATCTAAGACTAAAGCTTCAGCTATTATTATCGATGAGGAAGTCGAGCTACCAAAAATACCCTCGATACGTACAAAAAATCCCTATTTAGCTTTTTCCCGGGTAATGAATGTATTGGTTCCTCCCAAAAAACCAGCCGCCGGAATAGACAAAACCAGCATTCTTGGCAAGCGAGTAAAATTGGGTAAAGATATTGCGATTGGAGCTTACGTAGTTATTGGAAATGGCGTGGTGATTGGAGATAGGACTGTAATTTTTCCGGGGACCTACATCGGAGATAAGGTTGTGATTGGGAAGGATGGGCTAATCTATCCCAATGTTACAGTGAGGGAAGAAGTTATTATAGGCGATAACGTAATCATTCATCCGGGTGCAGTAATTGGTTCGGATGGATTTGGTTATGCGACTGAAGAGGGAAAACACCATAAAGTTCCCCAGGTGGGAACTGTTGAAATTGAAAAGGGCGTGGAAATTGGAGCAAATGTTACTATCGATCGAGCAACTTTAGGGAAAACAATCATCGGTCAGGGGACGAAAATCGATAATCTTGTCCAGATTGGGCATAATGTTAGAATAGGTAAGAACTGTCTCATAGTTTCTCAGGTGGGTATCTCCGGCAGCACTGCGATAGGTGATAACGTAATCCTGGCTGGGCAGGCAGGCCTGGTTGGCCATATTACCCTTGGCGATAATGCGATTGTTGGTGCCCAGGCAGGGGTTACCAAAAGTGTGCCAGCCAACACCACTGTTTCCGGTTATCCTGCGCGGGAGCATCGGGCAGCCCGAAAGATAAATGCCCAGTTAGTTAGATTGCCAAAATTATACGAACAGATAAAAGAGCTAAAAGAAGAAATAGAGGAATTAAAAGAAAAACTAAAGTGAATCAATCCGAGCAGAACGGTATGGAGGAAATTTATGGATTTACAAAGGACCGTAAAAAGAGAGAGTACTTATTCGGGAATAGGGTTACACACAGGGAACATAACTTCAGTGACATTCAAGCCAGCACCGCCCGATTCTGGCATAAAATTTGTAAGGTCGGATTTACCGGGTAGGCCCGAAGTTGAAGCTAACATAAAGAATGTTATCAGTGTAGCGCGAGGAACCACTCTGGGCAATGACAGTTTCCAGATTCAGACGGTAGAGCATATTATGGCTACTTTATGTGGTCTGGGTATAGATAATCTTATCGTCGAAGTGAACGCTGATGAGCCACCTGTGGCTGATGGTAGCGGGATGCCTTTTGTAGAGACTTTGGAAAATGCTGGTTTTGAGGAACAGAATGCGGAGAAAGACTACTTTGTCATAACTGAGCCTGTCAGGTTCTCCGATGAAGATGTCCATCTGGTTGTCATACCGTCGGAAGAATTTAAAGTATCTGCTACCATCGATTACAAACACCCCATTCTAAAGAGTCAGTATGGCTCGTTCACTATAACTAAGGAAATTTTCGAAAATGAGATTGCTCCGGCCAGGACATACTGTTTTGAGCATGAAATCGAGTCACTGAAGCGCCGGGGGTTAGCTCGTGGGGGAAGCTTGGACAACGCAGTAGTTATTGGGCAGAATAGTATTCATAATAAGGAGCTCAGATTTCCGGATGAATTTGTCCGACACAAGATACTCGATTTAATAGGAGACATCTACTTGATTGGAAAACCCTTAAAGGCACACATTGTTGCTATTCGCTGTGGGCATGCTGCTAATATTGCTTTGACTAGAAAGTTGGGTAAACTGTTGGATAGATCGGCTGCTCGTCGAACGACCAGGGTTTTTCAGGGAGAGGATTTTGGAGGAAAAGTTTTGGGTTTGGAAGAGATTCAGAGTATAATTCCACACCGTCCCCCTTTCTTATTTGTAGATAAGATAATCATGTCAGAAAACATGACGAAAGCGGTGGGATTCAAGAACTTAACTATTAATGAGGAATATTTCAGGGGGCACTTTCCTGACTATCCGATTCTGCCAGGCGTCCTAATTGTAGAATCGATGGCACAAACCTCCTGTGTTCTATTCCTGGCCCGTTCAGAACTCAGAAAGAAATTGCCCTATTTTATGGCGATTAAGGAGGTTAAATTTCGTAAGCCCGTTTTTCCGGGAGATCAGTTGCAGCTCGAGGTAGAAGTTACTCGTGCCAGGGTGAGAGGAGGAAAGATACAAGGTAGGGCATATGTCAGGAATGAGTTAGTGGCTGAGGCCGAATTTATGTTCTCATTGGTAGACCGTTAGACCCCGTTAGGAAAGCTCTACCTATGAACTAGGGGACGATGTCCAGAGTCGTAAAGAAAAGAAGGCGCTCATTAAACCCCGTTGCAAATTTTCTTAAAATGATAAATGGTCAAGGGGCAGTAGCTGAGATAAAAAATGGAACTAACACACTATCAACTTTGGGGGAAAAATGAACATTCACAAAACAGCTTTAGTTCATCCGGATGCAGTAATCGGAGAAGACGTGGATATCGGTCCATATGCAATTATTGGACCTAATGTAAAGATTGGCAAAGGGACTAAGATTGAAGCTCGTGTAGTAATTGAAGGAGATACTCAAATTGGCCAAAATTGTAAGATATGTACGGGAGCGATAATTGGAAATTTGCCTCAAGATTTGAAGTTTAAAGGGGAGGAAACGAGAGTCATAATTGGCGACAATAATATTATCCGCGAGTACGTAACCATTAATCGGGGAACGACTTCCACAGGAGAGACAACCATTGGAGACAACAATCTCATAATGGCATATGCTCATATCGCCCATGACTGTGTGATTGGCTCTAACACAATTTTGGCTAACGTTGCTACGCTGGCAGGCCATGTAGTAATTGAAGATAAGGCTATTGTAGGAGGGCTAACCCCAGTCCATCAGTTTGTCCGCATTGGGACGTTGGCGATTGTGGGCGGGGGTTCTCGGGCAGCGAAGGACGTGCCTCCCTATTGTATGGCGGCAGGCACACCTATCAGAATTTTTGGACTCAATACGGTAGGGCTGCAAAGAAACAATTTCCCAAAGTATGTTAAGGCCCAATTAAAGAGAGCTTATAAGGTTCTTTTCCGTTCGAAGTTAAACACCACGCAGGCCTTGAGTGTTTTGGAGAAGGAACCAAATATTTCGGATGAATTGCTGCATATGATTTCTTTCATCAAAGAATCTGAGAGGGGAATCTGCAAAGAATGAAGATACTGAATCGAAAGATTGGATTGATTGCTGGTAACGGAAGATTTCCTTTAATCTTTGCACGAGAAGCGAAAAGAGCGGGAGTAGAAGTAGTCGCTCTGGCGATAAAGAAAGAGACCAGTCCCAGCCTGGTAAATTTGGTAGATAGAATCCACTGGGTTGATGTGGGGCAGTTAGGCGACCTGATTGAGATTTGTAAGAAGGAAGGAATAACCAGGGCGGTGATGGCCGGGCAGGTTAAACACACACGTCTTTTTAGTGAGGTAAAGCTGGACTCCAGAGCTATGGCCCTTTTGGCCGGAGTAAAGGATAAGAAGGCTAATTCATTACTGGGAGCTGTGGCAGATGAGTTGTCGAGAGAGGGTATAGAACTGATAGATTCGGCTAGCTACCTCGCTCACCTCTTGCCCTCTCCTGGAATTTTGACTCGGCGCAAACCTACTCAAAAAGAGTGGCAAGATATTGAGTTTGGTCATAAGATGGCTAAAGAGATCGCTGGCCTTGACATTGGCCAGACAGTGGTGGTCAAGGATCAAGCCGTTTTAGCAGTAGAGGGAATGGAGGGAACAGACCGCACTATAAGGCGGGGAGGGAAATTAGGGAAAGGAAATGTTGTCGTAGTGAAGGTAAGTAAACCCCAGCAGGATAGGAGGTTCGACCTTCCCATCGTTGGCGAGAGGACGATAGAGGTATTGAAAGAGGCTAAGGCAAAGGTTCTTGCCTTTAGTGCCCGCAGTACAATATTATTGGATAGAGATAAAGTTGTTAAGAGTGCCAACAAAAATGGCATTTCCTTAGTGGCAGTAAAGGAAGAAAAAAGTTAGAAACTGACAGAGGTAACAAGTGTAGTGTAGCCCCCTGTGGGCGTATAGGGAAATTAAGAATTAAAAGATAGTTTGTTCATCACTTAGGAAATATGCTCGGGATTTGGTTCGCTCACTGACAATTTTTTACTCTTCGAGCACCACCAAAAATCCCTGTAGCTGCAGAGCGGAGCTCTGCTGAAAAGAAGCAAAGCTTACGCTTTGCCGCTACAATCTTCGATTTTTGGTTAAAAATTCTAATGCTCGCTACAGCAAATCCCCTCGCATTAGGGGAATGCTGTTTTTTGGTTAAAATTCCAAGAGTTCTTCACAAACTATCTTTCAAATGCATTTACTCTTAGGTAACTGCTCCGATTCATCGGGGCGTTTTGGAGAGGAAAGTGGTTAGAGTTGGTGTGATAGGAGTTGGCCATATAGGTGCGCATCATGCCCGGATATATTCACAAATACCGGGCGTCCAGTTGGTGGCGGTCGTAGATACTGACCAGAAAAGAAGAGAGAAGGTCGCTCGAGAATATGATACGACTGGCTACGCAAATCATGGTGAAATTCTGGATAAGGTGGATGCAGTGAGTGTTGTGGTACCCACCGATTTGCATTATCCTGTGGCAAAGGATTTTCTGGAAAAGGGAGTTCACTGTCTCATAGAAAAGCCGATTACTCCCACTTTGGAAGAAGCCGAGAACCTTTTGGGTATAGCACGTAAGAAGAATTTAATTTTACAGATAGGACACATTGAGCGGTTCAACAGTGCAATATTGGAGGCACAAAAATATATCAAGGAGCCGAAGTTTATCGAAGCTTATAGGCTCGGGCCTTACGACCCCCGCACCTCCAATATTGGGGTAGTGCTTGACTTGATGATACATGATATTGACATCGTTCTCTATCTGGTGAGGTCAGCAGTGAAAAATATCGATGCTATCGGTGGAAGTGTCCTCTCTCAGAATGAAGATATTGCCAATGCCAGAATTAATTTCCAGAACGGGTGTGTAGCCAATATCTCAGCAAGTCGGGTTTCCCTGGAAAAGTTTCGCAAAATTAGAATATTTCAAAAGGACGTCTATATTTCATTAGATTATGTAAATCAGAGTTTAAAAATTTATCAAAAAAAAGGGAAAGAAGTCAAATCAATGAAGGATATGATGATTTTGCGACCACAATTGCAGAAGACAGACCCTTTGCGAGAGGAGTTGACACATTTCATCCAATGCGTGCGGAAAAACAGGAAGCCTTTGGTTTCTGGCAAACATGGTCGGGATGCTCTGGAGATTGCTTTAGAAATTCTCAAAAAAATAAAGGAGAATTCAAGATAGGCAATGGTCAAGAAAATATTCATTGTAGCCGGTGACCCATCGGGGGATTTGCACGGGGCAAATTTAGTGAATGCCTTGAAGGAGATATCTTCTCAGATAGAGATATATGGGTTGGGTGGTGAGAGGATGGAGAGGGCTGGAGTAAGGCTTCTGGATAAACTTACTGAACTAGCAATTGTGGGATTTAGTGAGGCAATTAATAGTATAGTTGCTATTCGTCAGATCTACAGAAAGACGGAAGAATTCCTGAGAAAGGAAAAGCCAGATAAAATTGTGTTGATCGATTACCCTGGTTTCAATCTTAGAGTAGCGAGCTTGGCCAAGAGGTTAAAGATTCCTTTGATTTATTATATTGGCCCCCAAATTTGGGCGTGGAGGCGCGGGAGAATTAAAGATATAGCGGAATTAGTGAATAAGATGCTGGTGATATTCCCCTTTGAAGAAGAGACTTACAGGAAAGCCGGGGTGGATGTTTCCTTCGTGGGTCATCCACTTTTAGATACTATTCAGCCAACCAAGAGCAAAGAAGAAGTTTGCACAAAGTATGGACTCGACTGTGATATGCCCATTATCGGACTCATGCCTGGAAGCAGGAAACAGGAGATAGAACGTCTTCTTCCAGTTATGTTGGAGGCTTCCAGAAGGATAGCTGAAAATAGGAAAGTACAATTTGTCTTGCCTTTGGCAGGCAATATACCTATGAGTTACATAAAGGAACGTATAACAGAATTTGAAATGAATAGACTTAGTCGAAAGAAGATTTCTAAAAGTAAAAAAGAGGAGAAGTTACCTCTTCCAATACTGGTAGTGAGAGACGAAGATTATAACATAAGGAAGACATTGACCTTGGCTCTGGTTGCTTCCGGAACGGCTACTTTGGAGAACGCCTGTTTAGGCATTCCGATGATTATAGTTTATAAAGTTTCACTTTTCAGTTATTTACTTGCGCGGCTTCTAATAAGAATTCCCACAATCGGTTTGGCCAATATTGTAGCGGGAAAGAAGGTAGTTCCGGAATTTATTCAGCGGAAGGCTCGCGCAGAGGAGATCGCTAAGGTATCCTGCCATTGGTTGAGTAATCCAGGCCTTATGAGGGAGATTAGAGAGGAGCTGGAAAAGGTTAAAGAAAAGTTAGGAACTCGAGGGGCATCTAAGAGAGTAGCAAGAATTATTCTGGAGGAGGCCATAGCCAGCAGCTGATGAAACTTTTAAAGAGACTAATTTCTTATGTTAAACCTTACAGGATACGATTCCTTGAGGCGATGGTCTGTATGGCCTTAGTTGCTGGGCTAACATCGCTTTTAATGTATTTGATAAAGCCGACATTCGACAGAATCTTTGCTCAAAAGAACGCACAGGTGATTCCTTATATTCTCTTGGTCATTATTTTTTGTGCTCTCGGTAAAGGGTTATTTGAGTACTATCAGTCTTATCTTATGGCTTACATCGGTCAAAGAGCAATAATGGATATAAGGAACAAACTTTACAGCCACCTGCAAAGCCTGTCCTTAGACTATTTCATTCGCCAGAGGACAGGTCAGATTATTTCCCATTTGACTAATGATGTTATGTTGTTGCAGAGAGCAATTGTTAGTGTTCCGGCAAATTTAATTCGGGGGGGCCTGACTGTAGTAGGCTTGACGATACTTCTCTTCTATTTGCATTGGCGATGGGCAATCATAATTATGGTTGTTTTTCCTCTGGTTATCTTACCTTTGAGGAATTTTGGGAAAAGATTGAGAAAGATAAGTAAAAAGAGCCAGGAGAAGATGGCTGACATCTATTCTTTGCTGCAGGAGAGGATCCTGGGAATAATGATGATTAAGTCTTTCTGTATGGAGAAGGCGGAAGCTGAAAAGTTTGAAAAGGAGAATAGTAATTTCTTTAAAATTATTATGAAGGCAATGCGGGTGGTAGCCATTCAATCGCCTGTTATGGAATTTATTGCCACTTTGGGCCTAGTAGGCGTTTTGGTTATTGCTGGTTATGAGGTTATAAGTGGAAAGACTACTATAGGGACATTCTTCGCCTTTGTTGCCGCTATTTCTTCTATTTATAAACCGGTAAAAAATTTCGCCAGCCTAAATGAGCAAATTCAACAAGCATTAGCTGCCAGTGAAAGAATTTTCTATGTTTTAGATACAAAGTCTTTTGTGGCAGAGCTTCCCAATGCTAAAGACATTCCACTCCTGAGAGAAAAAATAGTCTTTGAAAAAGTTTGTTTCTATTATCCTCAAGAGGTTTCTTCTAGAGAAAATGACCTCGTTTTGGAGAACATTAGTTTAGAAGTTTCCAAAGGAGAAATAGTAGCTCTGGTTGGTCCCAGCGGAGGTGGAAAAACTACCATAGCCAATCTAATTCCTCGTTTCTATGACCCGACAAACGGAAAGATTACAATTGACGGTGAGGATATAAGAGAGGTAACCCTCAAATCGCTGAGAGGGCAGATGGGCATTGTCACCCAGGAAACAATTCTGTTTAATGATAC
>Ga0315307_1001174_pt1 | contig 11645 bp, 15 predicted proteins | sample TDP2_MG_FD_203079 | JGI IMG/M metagenome (GOLD analysis project Ga0315307, IMG submission 203079) | Freshwater sediment microbial communities from Lake Towuti, South Sulawesi, Indonesia - TDP2 | ecosystem: Environmental > Aquatic > Freshwater > Lake > Sediment | place: Indonesia: South Sulawesi... | reverse complement strand
TCTTGCGCCAAGCCGAAGGCAATATTCTGGAAGTAGGCGTGGGAACTGGGAGTAGTCTAAGAGACTATCCGTCCAGTAAGCAAATCGTAGCAGTTGACATAAGCAGAGAGATGTTGCGCCGAGTTGAGATGAAACTCAAGAATTACAGTGGCAGCGTAGAGCTATGCCAAGGAGATGTGGGAAACCTCCCATTCAAAGACGGTATCTTTGACACTATTTTCTCTTCGTGGGTCTTCTGCTCCGTCACCGACCCAGTCAGAGGTTTAATCGAATTACGCAGAGTGCTCAAGAAAGAAGGCCGACTACTCATGCTGGAGCACGTTAAGAGCCAGAACAGGACGCTGGGCTATCTGATGGATAAATCAAACCCTCTGGCGGCCAGACTTGGAGTAGGAGACATAAACAGGGATACTTTGGCAAACCTTCGAGAAGCAGGCTTCAAAATCAAAGAAGAAAGAAACCTAGCATATGACATAGTGAAAGCCATTGTAGCGGCGAGAAGGGTTTGAGCAAGAAAACTAGAATCAACTTTAAGCCCTTCTCAAAATCTTGACAGCACGCCTAGAACCGACGCAGACAAGATCAGCCATCTTGTGAAAGATCCCGTGTTCAACGACGCCCGCAATGGACTTGATCTCTATGCCAAGTTGCTTCGGATTTCGAATATCAGTAAACTTAGTGTCCAGGATGAAATTTCTATGCTCTGTGATGAACGGCATCTCCCCGCCGTTTCCCCCGAAAGATCTCAGCTTCGGCTGACCACCGATATCCTTTAGTCTCCTATAGACAACAGACTTCGCGTCCGGAAGAACCTCGACTGGAACAGGAAACCTTAAGCCGAGACGACTGACCATCTTACTGTGATCGACTATTACAATAAATTTCTTGGCAGCTTGCGCAATGATTTTCTCATTTGTCAGTGAGCCTCCACCCCCCTTGATCAAGTTCAAGTGAGGGTCTACTTCATCTGCTCCGTCAACATCGATATCTACCTCAGGATGTTCCCTTAGCGTTGTCAAAGGAACTTTTGCCTTGATGGCAACTTCTGCGATTTGGTAAGACGAGGGTAAAGCCAGGATTTCCATTTTCTCCCTCTTTATGTGTCTTCCAAGCTCCTCGACGAAATACGCGGCAGTCGAGCCGCTACCTAAGCCTAGAATCTGTCCATCCTTCACGAATCTGCAAGCGTAGACAGCCGCCATTTTCTTTTCTTCTTCAATGCCCATGAGGACACCTTTTGAAAAGCTAAGGCGATTCACTATAATAATTTTGCACTCATTCTGCTTTTCACCTTGGAGAAGCAGTTCGTGGGAAATGTAAGTCGGTTGCGAATCTTTGTTAAAGAATAATGTTCATGAACAAGGTTCTGCAAAGAAGATTTAAATCGACCATTAAGTCTTTAGAGTTCTCTGGCAATTTCTTGGAAGCCAAGCTGAAAAATGGAGAGAAGAAAATGGTTCTAGGCTGCGTTCTATTCTGCTGTGAATCAGGCAGGATTAAGAGCGTTGTGGAAGAGGCTAGGAGAGTCAAGGGAGTCAAGAGAGCGTTCAGTGTTCACGGTCGATGGGATGCGGTTGCGGAAGTCGAGGCCCCAGACCTGAAAGCGCTTGGAGAAATGGTCATGAAGCTTCATGGGATCGCAGGGATCAAGGCTACCGAGACGCTGGTTGGTTTCTAGGGGATGTTCAGGATGCAAGCTTGTGTCCTGATTAGAGTTCTTCCTCCGAAAGGTCCTACTGTCTTGGACGCCGTAAAGAAGATCCCTGAGGTCAAGAGCGCCTATTTTGTCTTCGGAAGATACGACATCGTCGCATTTGTCGAGACACCGTCGTACGATGCCGTAAGCAAATTATCGAACAAACTTCACGCGATTGTAGGAACGAAGAGCACTGAGACTCTGATCGAAGGCTAACAAAGGATAGGGGAATTTCCGGAACTCCCGCTTTTTTTACCTAATTCGCTAGAATCTCGGCCAATCTTCAGACGTTAATGTCTCTCTTGGTCTACGAGAGTCATTAGGATTCGCCGAGACTTTTGCGATGAAATGTTGGATTATCGCGTCATTATTCTCATTAGTATCTGCGAGCCCAACAACATGGTTCCAATGGTGTAGACAAGAAGCACCATCGCGTCGACGAAGACTACCGATATGTTCCCTACTTCAATTGCTCTCAAAGCTTCGGTTGCATATGTCAAAGGCAAGGCTCGAGCAACGTAGGGAAGTGGCGTCGGCATGGATTCCACTGGGAAGAATACACCGCCTAAGAACATCATTGGAAATCTGAGAAGATTTGAGAGCATCATGGCTTCTCTGGGTTCAGGCGCCAAACCCGATATTATTGTTCCGATGCCAGTGAAAGAGAAACTCGCAAGCAAGATTATCAAGAGGACGAAACTGATGTTGACGAATGAAACGCCGAAGATTATGCTGCCGATCATAAGTAGCACAATTGCGCTTATGACCCCCATAACTGCACCTGACATGGTTTTCCCAACTATTATCGATGCGGATGAGACTGGTGCCGCTAATATTCGGTCGAAGACTCCTAGGGATTTGTCCCAAACTATGCTCATCGTTTCATTGATGCTTCCGAACATGGCGGTCATGCCCACAATTCCTGGTATTAGAAAACTTATGAATCGAACGTCTGGTTCTGTGGCGCCGTACCTGAAGCTGAAAGTGAACATCATAAAGATTGGGAAGAGAAGGCTCCAGACCACATGGCGTACTGACTTGAATGACTGACGCAGATCATTCTCGGCGATCCAGAAGGCATGCATAAACGCGGTTAACGGCTTCATCTGAGTCCACTCCTAGCCAGTCTTCTCTGGGCATATTCTTCCCTCGACTTAGGCTCCTCCCGGATGATCTTCCCAGTCAAATTGATGTAAGCATCCTCCAGCGTTGGTTGTGCAACTGAGATATTCTCAATCTTTCCACCATGCTTGTCCACGAGATTCACTACTGCCGGAATTATCTGCGATAAGTCCTTAGATAGAATCCGTATCTTCCCTTCCGCCAAGAACGCTTTGTCTACGCCCTCAGTCCCACTTATTACGGGAATCCACCGTTCCTGGTCTACTTCATTCAGAATCTTGATTTCCAAGGCATGCATTCCTTCAGTGCTGTTTTTGACCTGCTCAGGCGTGTTCAACGCGATCAAACGACCACGGTCAATTATGCCCACTCTCTGCGCGAGTCTATCTGCTTCGTCGATCTGATGTGTGGTCAAGAGTATGGCTCTGCCCTCTTTGTTCAGGTCGATTATGATCTCTCTCACCAAACGTGCTGCTTGAGCGTCTAACCCGCTTGTAGGTTCGTCCATGACCAGGATTTCGGGTTGATGAATAAGCGCTGCAGCAACCGTTAGGCGTCGATGCATGCCCTTACTGTAATACTTGACCGGGTCGTTCTGTCGTTCCTTCAAATGAAAGAGTTCTAAAACTTGGTCAATACGTTCTCGCCGTGTCTTCTTGTCTAAGCCGTATAGTTTTCCCATAAACTCTAGGTTTACTCTAGCGCTCAACTCCCCAAATAAATTTGAGATATCGGGAACCAAGCCTATTCTACGCTTCACCTCTTGTGGTTTTTGAGAGATATCGAAGCCAGCGACGACAGCTGTTCCGCTTGTAGGCCTAAGCATACCGCAGATCATGCGTATGGTTGTTGTCTTCCCAGCGCCATTGGGCCCCAGCAAGCCGAAGATCTCTTTCCTCTTGACCTCAAAGCTGATGTGGTCAACTGCAACTAAGCTTCCGTAAGATTTGCTTAATTCTTTGACCTCGACAGCGTTTTCCAAAGGCTTCTCCCCTCTCTAAGCGAAAGCGATGTTTGAACTGAACTCGGCGGGTTATTACTGCTTTTTCATTTCCAAATTGTTCAACTGTTCAAGGGCCAAGGCCAAAGCATGCGTACCGAGTTTACCCTTTCCCTGCGCCATAAGGGCTACATAGAGCTGGTGAGCTAGGGCCAATCCGGGCAGTGCAAGGCTCATTCTTCGAGCTTCCTCCAAAGCAATTCCCATATCTTTCACAAAATGTTCCACAAGGAATCCTGGGGCGAAATTTCTCTTAACAATTCGAGGTCCGAGGTTGTTAATAGACCAGCATCCTGCGGCTCCAGCACCGATAGCTGAAATAACTTCATCGAGATCCAGTCCAGCCTTGTACGCATAAAGAAGAGTCTCGACCACTCCAATCATTGTTGTGGCTACCAGTATCTGGTTACACATCTTGGTATGTTGACCAGCGCCAGCCGGACCCATATACGTAATATTTCTTCCCATCAACTGGAATAGCGGATGAAGATATCCAACCACATCTTTGTCTCCTCCTATCATAATCGAAAGCTTGGCTTCACGGGCGCCGACATCTCCTCCTGAGACAGGGGCGTCCACCGCATAGACGCCTTTCTCTTTAGCCTTCTGGTAGATTTCTTTTGCAAGAGACGGTTGACTAGTAGTCATATCGACTACTATCGAATTCTTCTTGGATCCAGCAAGGATTCCATGCTCCCCGAAATAGATGTCATGAACATCTTTCGGGTAACCTACGATAGTGAAGGTTATGTCCGATTCTTTAGCAACTTCTCTAGGTGACTGAGCCCACATAGCACCCTTTGCGATAAGCTCCTCAGCCTTCGACCTCGTTCTGTTGTAAACTGAGATCTTGTAACCCGCATTTTGGACATGCTTGCACATCGATCCTCCCATAACACCGGTTCCAATCCAACCTACATGAATTGAATTTGGAGAAATCTCTGGAAAACTGGTCATTCTAGACACCAAGCATTCTGCCCGTTTTGCTCTCTTAAACTTATTAGTTTTTTGTTAGCAACTTAGTCCAGTGTCTAAGTGGAGGGTGAAGCGATGAAGAAGTTGACGCTTGACTCGCCCCTTGCAGCGGATGAACAGGCAGCCTACAAACCCGCATCCTCTCAAAAATGCAAGTCACAGAGTCTCCTTGATAGCCTCTCCGTAAGTTTTGAAATCTGAATTGGTGAAAAGGACGAATCTGACCTCTTCTAGGCCACCCCTCTCCTCAAGAAAACTCTTGACAGTCTTAAGTGCGATTCGACTTGCCATCTCTATAGGGTACGCGTACGCCCCAGTACTTATAGATGGGAAGGCCATCGTCTTCAGCCCTTTATTTACAGCCAACTCCAAAGAGTTCCGGTAAGCATCTGAGAGAAGCTTGGGCTCGTCGTGGTTTCCTCCACGCCAGATAGGCCCTACAGTGTGAATAACATATCGAGCCTTCAATTTGCCGCTTGATGTGATAACTGCCTTTCCAGTCGGGAGGCCTTCAGGCCACTCAGTAATTCGAATCTTCTTGCACTCCTCAAGGATCTTCGGTCCGCCCTTACGATGGATTGCCCCGTCTACTCCGCCGCCCCCCATGAGGCTAGGGTTTGCAGCATTAACTATGGCCTCCGTCTCCTGATCTGTTATATCTCCTTGAACCAGTTTGATCTTAGACCTGCCAATACTGATCTCTATTGTCCACAACCTCTACACTTCCGCTTGAGAGAACGATTCAGCATCACAATCTTGCAGAGATAAATTCGCGCTTAATATGTCTACTGGCATCAAATATTCTGCATTTCGCTTATGAGAGACTAGTTTTCTCCATCATTCCCGCTGTCGTCTGTCAAAGATTGTGTTGGTAACTCAGCTCAATATGGTACCTGGCGAATCTGCAGATAAGAGGGATTGAAACCGACGGTGACATTGCCTCATGGAAGAGTTGTGATCAAAACTGTGGCTTGAGAAAGTCTGGACATGAAAAGTTAAGTGCTTTGAATCCGAAATCTTTCGCATGGAAAAGTTGTATGTACAAGAACCGATTTCCGGAGGCATCTTCCTCTCTTACAAATGCACCAGTGAATGCAAGCATTGCATGTATGCTTGTTCTTCTCGCTGGAAAGATGATTGGATTTCTGAAAAGGACGTGGAAAAAATCCTCACTCAACTGTCGGGTAGAATTCAGGGAAGCCCTCTTGGAACCGATAAGATTGCTGTAAACTACGGAGTTCATTTTACAGGTGGGGAACCTTTTCTTAATTTTGATCTTCTGCTCAAGGTTGTAGGAATAGCGCATGAGCTGAAGATTTCATCCACATTTGTTGAAACCAATTCCTTTTGGTGTACCAATGATGAGGTGACGAGAGAAAGACTCTTGCGGTTGAAAAACGCAGGATTGCATGGCATACTTATTAGTGTAAACCCGTTCATACTTGAACAACTGCCTTTCGAACGAACAGAAAGGGCTACTAGAATAGGCAGAGAAATTTTTCGTGAAAATGCAATAATCTACCAGGAATTCTTCTACAGTCAATTCAAGAAACTTAACATAAAGAACACCTTGTCTTTCAATGAATATCTACGGAAAACAGAGCTTGGCGACTTGTATGAAAATATAGAGCTGCTTCCTATCGGTAGAGCGACCTATACGCTGAGCCACCTATATCGAAAGTACCCAGCGAAGCGGTACCTTAGCGAATCATGCAGAGAAGAGTTGACAAGAGGTTGGCATATTCACGTCGATAACTATTGCAACTATATGACAGGCTACTGCGCAGGCATTTCCTTGGGAGACGGAAGAGAAATCGATTTAATATGTCAAGGAATAGATTTGGATAGGCAGCCGATTCTCGAAGCCTTGTTGACTGGCTTGAAAAGACTTTTCGAATTTGGCGTCAAGGAATTTGATTACAAGGAGCACGCGCAAGGATACATTTCAAAATGCCATCTATGCGTAGATGTAAGAAGGCACATCGCGCAAAAAACAGATCAGTTCGAAGAACTTAGACCAAGAGAGTTCTATTATCACTTAGAGTGATCTACCTTTTCTGAAGTCCTATCGGCGCATGTGAAAGACCGAGAATTAAGGCTACGTAAAACGATCCCTTAGAAAACATCCGTCTCTACTATGCTTTGACCGAAGCCAGTTGCTATACATTAGCACGATGTGGATGTTCGCAGTGAACTCTTACAAGGCATGTCTTGCATCTATTCTTTCGGCAGAAGTCTCTTCCCAGCCTGACTAAGGCAGCTTCAAGATCGATGAAACTGCCTTTCTTGATTTCGCTTTGTCTCCAAACATCTTTCAACTGTTTGAGTATGAGTAACCTCTCCTTCTCATCCTTTCCAGCGAGCTTAGTGAATCCGAGGTTCCTTGAAGCTTGTATAACAAGTTCTTGAGGCATTGGATCTGCTTTCTCCCATATGCCTCTCAACTCTCGTAGGAATATGCTGACGGTTACAGGTCCTATGCCTTTACCCAGGCTCGTCAGCATCTGTTCTAAGCGTCGGGAGTCTGAAGCTGCTTTGTGAAGGTTGTTCAAGTCTCCCTTGTATCTCTTCTCAAGCGCTCCCATTACTTCGAGAAGTTTGGTCGCAGTCTTGAAGTCGTAGCGAACGTAGCCACCTTCATCGAGTACTTCGACGAGCCCGTCCCATCCCGTATTCAGGATCTTGCTCGGCGTCAGAAGATTCCTCGCTTCGAACTCTCGATAAGTATTGACTACGATTTTCTCTGTTATTCTCGCGCCAAAGAGGATTGAGGCTAAGAACCATTTGAAGATCTCAGAGGACTTTTTGGTCTCTAGATCTATTCCAATCTTCTTCGAGAACCTTTCTCCCAGTTCTCGGATTAGCGTTAGAGTCGGCTCGCTAGCTCGCATCTCTCCCACTTGTCGGCCTAAGATCTACGTGAACCCTATCTCTTGAAGGAGTTTGGTCGCGGTCTTCGTAATCCTATACTGGGAAAGTTCTCCAGCCTTTATCCACCTCGTTTTCGAAGCGTCTTGAAGTTCTCCTCCCACTGGATGGACTAGGAAGTCGATCAAGACGTAGTGGAACTTGAGTCTCCTCGATCTGTCGTAGACTATGTTGTCAATCACATCGATCAGCTTGTCTATCTCGACTTCTAGTCCAGTCTCCTCTCTAACTTCACGTTTCACCGCGTCTTTAACGGGCTCGCCCAGTTCGACCAGTCCGCCTGGAATCGACCAGAATCCTTTCCCAGGTTCATGTGTACGCTTCACCAAGATGATCGAGCTGCCTTTCTTGACTACTGCGCCGACAGCGACCATCGGTAGCTTAGGATATTCTCTTTTCATTCACAGTTCCCGTTTTGAGGCTCTGAGGCCTTTTGCCAGTATTATTGGGTTTGCGCCCATTTTAGATGGATACCCGCTGCTTCTAGGCGTGCTATCGTTGTTTCATATGGGTCAGCTACCTCTTCTTCGAGGTTTCTCACTAACCGAACATCTATTTCGCGAAGCTTCTGCATGAGGCGCTTCCTCTCATCTGAAGGCATTAGTCTAGGGTCTGTCATTGCTGCTACATGGAAGCCTACGCCGTAGTCTTGAAGGCTCTTGATAGCGTTGTATGGAAGTTCGAATGCTGATTCAATGGCTCCTGTTCTCTTCCTGAATCCTTCAGGTGTTCCAGCTTTCAGTGAGACTCTTATATGCGGCTTCTTGAATCTCGAGATCTTTTCTACATAGTCTCTGTCGAAGCCGAATAGCATCCCATTCGTCTCTAAGATGAAGAGTGAGAACTTCGATTTCTCAACAAGTTCTAGAAGAGATAGTAGATGGCCCTTACCGATTGTGGGTTCTGAACCTGAGATACGAAGCTTCTCTACTCCGCTTCTTCGAGCTGCAGATTCAAGTTTCCTGTATGCTTCTTCGGGCGAGTGGAAGCTTCCGTACTTTTCAGGGTAATCTCTAGACCAATCTGACCAGCAGAAGACGCATCTTAAGGAGCAGCCCACAGCATAGCCCGTAGCGATTCCTCTGTAGACTCCTGTCGCATAAAAGTCTGTGTACTTCCTTTCATCACCTCTACAGACAATTTTCTCAGTCTCCTTCGCGAGTTCGATAGGGTCAAAAGGCTGCGTCTGCGCAGTTACGAATCTCTGATACTTGGGTTGACTTGTGGCTGTGGGCACAGCGTCCTCAACCTAAGACTAGCTTGATCTGGTCCTGCCTTTATCATGTTCTAACAGTTTCTTGAAGATAACATGAGCACCATGATAGTTCTGGTTCTACTGCTCCTTCCGTTTGAACAGCAGCCAGCCTCTATCTGTATTCACCATTATGTATCTGCCCTTCAGCCGCAAGCCCTTCAACACAAACTCGATCTTCTTCTCGGGTTTCAACTCGATCAACTCGTACTCCCCTCTATCCCAAATCTTAACAGTTCCTGCACCGTACCCGCTAGCTATTTCGCCCTCGAAGGATGCGTAAGACAACTCGTGGTCGACTTGAGGGATACCGAGCCTACGGACACCAAGGTCTACTGGAGGCTCTTTCCTGAAGGCCCATGATTTGAGAACCCCATCCACTTCAAGCCTGAAGTCGTAGTGTAAGCCTGCTCGACGAGCCTTATGGGATTGTACAACGAAAACTGGCATTCGACCGGTCAGCTCTCTTAAATTTAGATGCTCCAAGCTTTGTAGGCTTCGAAGATTCTTCGAAGTTCTTTCACTGGGTCTTCATCATACTCAACTCTCAAGTCGATGAAGGGTCTAATCCCTCTGTACTCAGGACGCTTCATCACAAGGACGGCTGCAGATCTTTTGCCTCTCTTATCGCCCCCAGCCTTCTGCCCCGCTTCAAGAGCATTCAGCAATCTCTCCTCAAGCTCTCCTCCACTGGTTTCGAACGCTTCAGCCATCGCTTGAATGACCTGCGCGCTGACAAGCATATTCCCTGCAACGACATAGTCCTCGCCTATCAAGTGTCCTTTCCAGTCCACATTCGCTTTACCGGTGAAGGCTGCGGTTCTACCGTGAACGTCGATCATTATCACTTGCCTCGACTCTCTTTCAGAATCTTCTCTCAATATTATCTCCAACGCTTCCTGTGGTGAGAGGCCTGACCTTAAGAGTTCCAGCCCCCGAGTTCCATAGATTACGTTGGTCAATGCTTGAGTTGCAATAGCGCCGACACCCGCCTCCGCGTAAGGAACAACACTTCCTACTGCTGGAATAGCGGTCGCTACGCATACGCCTACCTCATTCGTTCTAGAGCATCTCGCAACCAAGGAGAAAGTTGCGCTTAGCGGTTTCATTATCAATTGGTGCACTTCCCCTACTCAGTAAACCGCCCAGTGACCCGGCTGAAATTGGAGGCGATATAATTCAATTTGGGTTCTCATCCCTGATCTTGATCTTCGTTTGGATAGCTATACCAGCATCATGTTAGTGCTACCTATGGGAAACAGGGCGACAATATTTCTCAATTTTGTCATACTCTTCTTTGTGTCAATTGAACATTACTTATTCTATCTAGTCAGCCTTGAAGAGGGTTCTAGGAGATTCCTCCCTTAAAGTGAGGAAATGAGTTTTTGTACGCGCCGTACATTTTGATAATAAAGTACTTCGAACAACTTGTTCAGACAATAGAACACATAAAATTCATGGTCACATCCTTAGTGGAGAGAATCCTGTGCGGGCATCAAGATTTGAACTCTCAAGACTGGCGACAAAATTAATGTTTGTCAGAGTGTTCTTTGATTTTGAAAAAAGGAGTTTCAGTGCATCTGCTTCTTCAGGCTGGAAATATGATCAACGTAGGGATCAATGGAGCTAGCAACGCAAATCCTACGAGCGCAAGAATAATCGCAATTACGATGAACACTACTACTGCCACAATGGCGATCAGCAAGGCCTTGAGCCATCCACAGTCGAAGAAGTGTTTTATCAAAGCCAGCCAAACGATTAATGTTACGATGAAGCCTACGGTCCCATGCACGAAATATCCCAAAAGAGTGCCGATGACCACACCGAGCGCAACAATCCACATTGCGTCAGTGCCTTTCGCTTTATCCTTTCCTACCAGCCATCTGCCCACGAGCCACAGGATCGGTGAAACAATGATGACGGTCACGATCAACTGAATGAGGAATAGCGTTAAGTCGAAAGCCATTTCTTTTTTCCTCCTACTTACTGAATGGTGTTTCTTTATAGCTAAAAAGTTTCTCGCCCGGTCTAAAGTTCTTCTCCATCACGATCGGGTCCTCCTTCTTATGTCTAGATACAGTTGACCGCAAGGCTTTTTTTAGGACACACATGAAAATTCATTCCTTCTTGTTAGGGAAAAAACCCCTAAAGCAAGTAGTTGACAGAACCCAATAGGCTTACAACAGTCGCAGGATTGTTTGGAGCGGTATCCACAGCAGTCGTCACGACGAGAAGACGTAAACCCCAGCAAACCCACTTCTCCTTTTTTCGCTCGCTTATTCTCCGTGGGCATTCACGCGCCCCTTCTGCCCTTATCTATTTGGTCATAACATTTTTCCTTGGTTTAGGCTTCGGGGTGGTCATACAAAAGGCAGACAGTGTACAGGCTGCGATCCTATTCCATGCCGGATAAGAAATCCCCCTCATTCTAGCAGTATTCTCCGTCCTCTAGCGAGCAATCGAGAGAAGAAATGGATTTCTGTGTGCATCCTTTGGCACGAGCGTCGTAACTTGAACCGTCGTGGGAGCAGCTTTTCGTGCGTGGATCCCTCGAATCTATTTAAGGCAGTTCTTCAAACGTAATGTTCCGAGGGCCCATGGTCTAGTGGTTAGGACGCCACCCTCACAGATGCTTCAGACGAAGTTCATTCAGAGCGTTGAGATCGGTGGAA
>Ga0315307_1001172_pt1 | contig 11651 bp, 11 predicted proteins | sample TDP2_MG_FD_203079 | JGI IMG/M metagenome (GOLD analysis project Ga0315307, IMG submission 203079) | Freshwater sediment microbial communities from Lake Towuti, South Sulawesi, Indonesia - TDP2 | ecosystem: Environmental > Aquatic > Freshwater > Lake > Sediment | place: Indonesia: South Sulawesi... | reverse complement strand
TTTGAGGCGCCCGTGAACGAAATACCCTTTGAGGATGTACGGGCTAAGGACCTAGAGATCTATGGGATAGCAGGCTATGCAACACCGATCTACCCCGAAGCCATCTCGCTTCTAGCTTCATCCAAGCTCGAAGTGGAGGCCATGATTACACATCGCTTTCGCCTGGAGGAGGTCCCGACTGTGTTCCACCAGATCAACCGCCGGATCAAATCCTTCGGTAAGGCCCTAGTCGTACAATAGCATCCAGCTCTGAGATTCCATCGACCCCAGTCTACCGAGCCTTCTTGGTTTGACCGTGGGTTGTCAGGATCCCCTGCAGCCTCTGCGCCACCACGGTTTCCTCACCGTCCGACAGACACATGGCATCTAGAACAAGCACTCCCTCGCCCACGTAGAACTCCCTGACAACAATAGGAGGAGCTCCATTTCGGAGGCGACTCGCCACCTCGCTGGCCGTGAATCCAAGACGACTCTCGTCTAGGGTCAGCTTGGCGCGGGGAACAGGACATCCAGTCTCGTCGGGGAAGACCCTCTCGATAGTCGTGTGCGGGATATCCTTGAGCTTCTCCACGAGGTAGCGAATCTTGCGGTCGCAGGACTCGAGCTCAGCATCCACGTCGCTCTGAACGTATCTCTCCAGCGCAGTGACCAAGCCAACGATCTGCTCCTTGCCGACCTTCATCGGTCGCCCGACCCCCATGTTAGGGCTGGACTGAAGGGCACATGCCTCGATCAGCTCGCGGCGCCCACAGATGAAGCCCGTGTCGTTGGGGGCCCCGATTGCCTTTCCGCCGCTGAAGACCACCAGGTCGGCGCCTGAATCGACAAAGCGTCTGAGGTTTTCAACGGGCGGAACTTCAGAAGCCGCGTCCACGATGACGAGAACCTCATGCTTCCTTGCGGCGGCGACCACCTGAGGCAGCGAGAGCATATGGCGCTGAACACAGAGATGAGAGATGACGTGCAGAACAGCTGCTGAGCGATCCGTCATCGCCGCCTCAAGCTCGTCTAGAGGAGTACACCAGGAGTAACCGACGTCCACGAGACGGGCGCCCGCGAGCCTGACAAGCTCAGCGAACTCCACGTGATGCCCTCGCTGGATTAGAATCTCGTTTCGCATGCCCTGCGTCTCCGGCAGCTGGCGCATCTTAGCTCGGTCGGTCCCAGTCATACAGGCAGCCGCCGCAAGCACCAGGCCAGCAGCCGCCCCGGCTGTAGCTAGACCCGACTCCGCCCCGGTGATCCCGGCGATCACCTCACCAGCCCGCTGCTGCAGCTCATCCATGAAAACGAACGATCCAGCAGCCTCGTTCATAGCGTCCAACACCTCCCTCTTGATCAAAGATCCACCGACGCCTGTGAACCATCCGCCCGCGTTGATCACTGTTCTAACTCCAAGTTTTTTGTAGACCGACATCCCCTATCACGGGGGTCCAAGGGAAGGACTCCTTGTTTAAGACTTCCTCCGGGGCTGGTCGATCGACAGTAACACATCTTGGATCGAGCTTCCTAAAGCAAAACATCTTTATCTTTCGGCAGTCAGGATAATAGCTGTGCCAATCTGCGGAACCTGTCAAAGAGAGGTCTCTGAAGACGAGGTTGCGTACTACAGAACAGAGAGGGTCAATGCATCCGAGCCCGGCCTGGTAGAGGAGATAACGAGGATACCAGTCTGCAAAGACTGTGCCGAGCAGGAGAAGGCCCCGAGAGCGGACTGAGCGGACATAGACAACGAGATGGCACGAGGAAACGAGATCGACCGAATTCTTCTATCGGTTCACTGCTTTCACTGCGGCGAGAAAATCTCCCTGATTCTTTCACTTGCGGCCACGTGACCTCACCCGGCCTCTCTCCGTTCTCGTAGCCCATCTCAAACCATTGCCTCACGGGTGACGTCTAGTCGTCGGTAGCTGGATTGAAGCGATCGATTCTCTTCGAGCGAGCGGTGTCCCATGGACCCTGATCAGGGCTGTTTCTCGACCAACGGCAGACTACTCTTTGATGATCAATCGATCGAGCGATTCGCTATGTTTCCGAGGGCTGCCGATGGTATGGGAAGCATGTTCATAGTCACCAGGCCCGGGGAAGCGTTAATCACCTTAGGTATGGAGTTGGCGACCAAGGCAACCGTTCCCAGGTCCCCGTGGACACAAGGTGAAATCCTCTGAAAGATGTTCGGGGTTCCCTCTATGGTGATGGAGTCATACTCCTCCTCAGCACCCAAGTAGGCCTGGAAGTCCAGTGTTATCACGTTCAAGCCGCTCATCACGCCATACGCGCGCTGCCTAGTACCCGCAACGCCGCCCGCCATCACCTTGATCTCAGCGCTCCCCACCGGCCTCTCCGCGACCACGGGCTGAACGGGGTCGACTGCGATCTTGTCGAGCTTCCACCCCAGGGAAGCGGCTATCATGCCGATCGACTGCTCCAAACCAACGTGGCCCGCGATGATCTTCCGCTCCACCTGCTTATTGAACTCTTCGACCGTGAGCCCCGCACCGATCTTCTTCTGGAAGGGCAGCCTCCTCGTCGCTGCGTCAATCCTTCTACTCACCTCGATTCTCCTCACGTCTTGGCAGGCGCCTGTCAACGTGATTGCCAGAGTGTCCATAAGGAACCCGGGGTTTATCCCTGTACCGAGAACCGCGACACCCTTCCTCTTCGCCAACGCGTGAAGAGCTCTGGCTAGCCTTGGCTCCGAGAGAAATGGATACGTGAGCTCTTCGCAGGTGGAGACGACAGATACTCCATGACCAACGATCTTCTCTAGCTGTGCATACACGTCTCGGAGAAACGAGGAGGTGGCGTGCACCACAATGTCAGGCCTTGTCTTCGAGAGAACCTTGTCCGTCTCATTCGAGACAGACACACCGAGCTTTCTCCCAAGGCCGAGAACGTCTCCGAGATCTCTGCCGACCTTGTCCGGCGCGACATCAACCGCACCCACGATCCTCACGCCCTCCCTCTCGAGAAGAAACCTCGCAATCCGGCTTCCCATGGCGCCCACCCCGAAAAGAACGACCTTCAGCCACCTCGCCAATTCCGATACAGCTCCGGGTCGGGGCTGACGCATCGATCAAAGCCTATTAAAGCCTTGGGAGGATCGATCGAGAAGAACGGGTCTCAGGTGAGCCCAAACACCCACGCAAAAGAGGACGTGATCGACTCGATCTTGGCGGTACTCAACAGCTCAGCACTGGTCCCTTCTCTGTCTTTAGTGGAGGCCTACGCCCTGTCGATCCGTTAACGATGGTAGTCTGAACTGGTCCTTGAAGATGCTCTGCCGAAGACACGCCAAGATGCACTTCCCGCAGACTTCCTCCTCAAGACCCAGGGCGTTGATGAACCTTCTGCAGTTTTCCCTGTAGTCCCTCAGCATCCGCTTGTTCTTCAGGAAAGAACAAACCTCGAGACAGGCCTCACACCCTCCACACATGAAAGGAAGCTTCTCCGAGCAGGGGAGGGGGAGACTCGTTATCACGGAAGCAAACCTCAAGGCACAACCATATTCCTGATTGATGATCAGCTCGTTCCTCCCCCTCCACCCCAGGCCGGCGTTCTCAGCCACAACCCTGTGCGAGATCGTCATCTCGTCATACTCGTTCACGTTCTCCACCTTCTTCGTCAACCCGCCTATAGTAGCGGGAACTGCAACGCCACCGAAACGATCTGCGATCTTCATGGAGATCATGTTGAGAACTCCGTTCATCTCTCGGTACGCCCTAGCATAGACATTCCACGTGTTCTTGTCAGGCACGCCACCCGACTCGGCGCCTATGCAGCCTATCACATGCCCGGGATACGCCAAGCCGATGCATATGACGGATCCTCTCTCCATGTAAACCTGAAACTGGTCTCCGCAGAGCTCTTCCAGCCTCCTTCCCTGAACCGGCATCAATTCACGGTGGACCGTGCCGAAGCTCGCCACCCCCAAGACCCCGGCATAGCCGACTTGCTCCAACTCGCGCAAGAAGTGTTCCCTAATCCTCCCAATGTTCGATTCCTTCTTGTTGACCATGTTCCGGAAACAGCGCCTTCCAGGCCTATACATATCTTTGTCAAGAGTCGGGGAGTGCGCCGCGAACATCGCCGCGGGCCCAAGTCGGTCGACCCGAGCGCCCGAAAACAAACCGGGAGCTCCAGCAGCACCATTCGGTTTCTTCAGCTTTCAGAAAGTGGAAACAGAGCCAACTGCTCACCGAGCCCTCCTCCTCTGAACAGCCACGGAGACCAGAAAGCAGGCGGCGGCCGTCATCATGCATAGAAGGTAGGGCCCTGTCGCCATGGTCTCAGCCCATGCACCACCCAACACCGGCCCAACCAAAAAACCCACCCCCAGGCTGCTCTCGAAGACCCCGGCGTAGACACCCCGACGCCTCGGATCACGTGTCAGGGCAGCCACCAGCGCATATGAGTAAACCATCCCCGCCCCGACCCCAGAGATGAAAGCCGAGACAAGGTGGAGGGCGAAGTTCGCCGTGAGGGCGAAGGGCGCAGCCGCCAAAGCCACGACCAGCATCTCCAGTGAAGCAAGCCTCGCAGTGGACATGGGCCGCCTCAGCGCATAGGCGAAGGCCGCAGTCTTCCCTCCCATGTAGAGAAAGACGGCGAGGGCGATGAGCGGCCCGGAAACCGCTAACGACTTCGCATAGGCAGGATAGAGCGCGAGAAGCGTCCCCGACACAAAGGCGTAGATGAAAGCCCCGATCCAGGCCACAGGAAGATCCGAAACAACCCCAACGGAGAGGCCGGCCCCCCGAGACGGCTCCGGGTCTTCGACAGCCACACGGGGTGGATTCTCCTTCACCAGCACGAAGCCTATGATGCCTGCGGCCCACGCGACACCGACCAGAACATGGAAGAGCATGCGCTCCATCCCCGGCAGAGTCCACGGCGCTGCCAACAACGCGCCTACAAGAGCGCCGATGCTCCACACAACGTTGAACCTCGGCGCAAACCGGGAGGTGTCCGGCACCGATGCATCGGCTATCAACGCCTCCACGGACGGCCAGAACATAGCCCAGGCAAAACCCTCCACGACCTTCAACGCGATCACCTGGATGGGAAGGGTGGTCAACGAGTAGAGAGCGCTCAGCCCTCCATACAGAAGAAGAAAAGAAAGGATCGGCCTCTTCCTCCCGACGCGGTCGGAAAACCGGCCCATCAGGAGCGCGAAGAAGACGTAAACCCCCGCACCGACGCTGCCGATCAGACCAAGTTCCAGCGGGCTGGCGCCCAGACCCAGGCTGAAGAGAGGGACCACCGGTGCAACGAGACCACTCATGAGGGACGCCGTGAAGCTGACACCGTAACCATACCAAAGCGTTCCCCGCCGCACCCTCGACCCCTCCAAGGCCAGCCCCAGCCCAACTCGGCCGGGAGACCTCGACCCTCCTAAAAGGATGCATTAATCGCACGCCCGCCACGAAACACAACTCTCGATCGAACAGGGCGATGCAAGCTGAACCCGGGAGTCCCAGGTCTCCTCCTAACCAATGACAGTCCCGCTGTTCGTTCAATCGATCACACGCGGCTCCACAGCAGAAACCCTCCGCTCAAATTCACGGGAAAGCCGGTGGAACCAACACCGGCCCAGGAGAGAAATACAAGAAACGTTATATGACCAGCTAGTGAGCTGACCACCCGTGAACGAAACTTGGAAACCCCAGGCAAGCCAAGCCGTGAGTACGGCGTCACCGAGATAATCGAGAGATCCATCAACCTCTACCTGCGGCACTTCGTCAACCTCTACCTCCCCTTCCTTGCCACCGCCATAGTGAATGGACTGCTCGGCCTACTCATCTACGCCGTGATACCAGCTCCTCCGATCTGGTTCCCCTTCAGCTACACATACACTTTCACCCCTGAAGACCTGCCCAGGTTCCTGGCACCCCTGTGGACCTTTGCAGGCGTCGCGGTGCTGACCGGCATCTTGTCATGGGTTCTGGCAAACTTGGCGACCGGCGTCGCAACACGATACGCCTCAGACGTCATAGAGAAAGGCAGAGCAGACCTCTCAGAGAGCTTCTCCTACACCGCGTCCCGCCTCCTCAGCCTCCTAATAGCCGGCATAATCACCGGCATACTGATAGTGATCGGCCTGATCCTTCTAGTCGTCCCCGGCGTCATCATCTTCCTAATGTTCGCCGTCGTCGTCCCCTCCATTATAATCGAGAGGCAAGGCATCTTCGAGAGCCTCGGCAGAAGCAGAAAGCTCATGGGACGCCGCTGGCTCAAGGCCCTCGCACTCTTCATACTTCTGCTGATAATCGGCGCAGTCGTCTCCCTAGCCGCAAGCGGCATCTCCATATTCTTCGGCCCCATCCAACCACTCGTCTCCGCCATTATCACCGCGGTCTTCAATCCCATCTACGCAGTTGCGATCGTCCACCTCTACTACGCCATGCTCGCCAAGGAGGGAGAGGCAAAAACGCCGGAAGGACCCATAGGTCCCCCGATCTAAGCTGGCCACGCCATCTCTGCTTCGCGATGGATCGCTCAAGATAGCTCGGGAGTCAAGCAGGACAACCCTGCATTAGCCAGCCTCATCTCCAGGGGACCAACCGGCGAGGAACACAGATGGATGTGGAACGATCCGTCGATAGACCCGCAGATCTTAAATATCTATCCGCAGCGCCAGAATCGAGTGGGGGCTAAAGCTTGGCAATAGATCTGATGGGTCTTGCAATCCAGGTCATCGTAAGCATCATCATCCTCGCGCCTGTTCTCTGGCTGGTCGGGCGAGGCCTGGTCGGAAAAGAGAAAGCCAAGGGCAGCGACGCAGTCTGGATAGTGATCCTAGGCGTAGTTCTCGCGAGTGTCGTAGGCGCACTGTTCTCCGGACTCCTCGGCTTCATACTAACACTAGTCGTGTGGCTCATCCTGATACACCACTTCTTCGACTGCGGATGGCTCATGGCCTTCGCCATAGCCATAGTCACAGTCATAGCCTTCATCATCATCTGGGCCATCATAGCAATCGTACTAGGACTTGGTCTCGCGTTCTTCACAGGCATCATCTGAACCCAGACCAAAAGAAAAAACGAGTCTTGAAACCGATCGACCGATCCCGGCAGAACGACGGGGCAAGCTCAAGAGAAAAGTCTCCACGGAGCCAGGGCTGGGCGCACCGACTGATCGATCAGACAGCCGGCGTCAGCCTGGAAGGCGGAGTCCGCGGCGCCCATCTCTCACCGTCGTGGCACACCCAGCGACCGAACCGAAAGTCAATCGACCAAAACCGTCCCGAAGAGTCCCTGAAAACCAGCTTCTGCACCTCCTCCCGAAGCTGCTCAGAAGAGATCTCACCCGACTTCTCCCTACTCATCAAGGAATCGATGCTCTCCAACACCTCCTCAGGCGTCGTCTCACCCGGCTTCAACTCACGAACCTCCTTAGGCACCGCAGCCCCAGCCTCCCCCGGACCCGGCGCCTCAGCAGCGACTGGCTTCGGGACATAGAGGGGCCCCGGCGGGAGAGGAGGAGCCACCGGAGGAGCAGCCACCGGCCCACCCTCAGCCACAGTCGGAGGCCCAGCCCACTTAACCCTAGGCCTCCAAAAGTGCGACACCAACGCAGCGACAGACGCAGCCCAAACAACAAAATACCCCAGACCAAACAGAGAAAGACTGAACCCAGTCCCCCGAAAGAAAACCGTCGGCGCCAAGCTCACCACAAGAATACCGACCAACCCCATAACACCACTCGCAAGCGGAAACGCACCCAAAGCCCCCGCAACAACCAACAAAACAAACGCCCCTATCATAACAAAGGTCAACGAGACAAGAGCCGAATCACCCGACTGCTGAACCTGTCCAACATCTCTAAAAATGGGCAGCATCGAGCCGAACAGACTCGGGCTGTCCGGATCCGAGCCGAAAGGCAAAACAAACACAGCCACCAGTAGGACAAGACCTGAAACCACGCCAGGAATCCTACGCCGATCCATCCGACCCACCCCACCCCACAATCCACGCCCCAGCAGAACTATAAAAGTAGCGCCACCACGCCCCCACGTGACCAAGAGCTTCAGAACGCGCCCCACAGCCCAACGACCTGAACACCCCCGACTAAGCAACACCCGACCGACCCAAGCCATCCATCAACACATCAACGAATAGACCTCGCACGCCAAAACCTCACGCATCAACACACGAACGAAACAAGCGGAACGCAGAAAAAAGCACACCCAGCCCTCAAAAGTTTATAACCGATCGAAACCGCCAACACCACACAGATCGAAACCCGGTGGAACCATGCCTGAAAAACGCGCCAAAACCCCCAAACCAGAGAAACGCAGAGAAGCCGCAGAAACAGAAATAGAAAAAGAAGCACACGAACTAGCCAAAGAAGAAGCCCAAGAAAAAGCCGAAGAAGAAGCACCAACCCCACCAGAAGAAGAGGAAATAGGCGCAGCGGAAGAGGAAATAGGGGAAGCGGCAGAAGAAATACAGGCCGAAGAAGCAGCCGAAGAACTAGTCGAAGAAATCGAGAAAGAAGCACCCCCAATACCAGAACTCGTAGAAGAAATGGAAAAAGAAGAACTCAAAGAAGCCAAAAAACCACCCGCAGGCGAAAAGAAAAAGAAAGTCAAAAAGCTACTGCCCAAGACCGAACTGCCCCCACCGGAAATCAAGATAAAAGAAAAGAAAGAAAGAGAAGAAAAGAAAGAAGAAAAAATCCCCAAAAGAAGAATACGCGCAATGGCAAAAGAAGCAAGAGTCGCCGCACCCATACCCGAAACAGCAATCAAAAAAACAACAATACCCATCATAACACCCGAAGAAACACCACCACAACCACTCCAACAAATACCACCAACACCACCCGAAGAAATACCACCGCCAACCGAAGCCAAAGAAAAACCACCAACACCCAAACCAGAAACAGCACCACCAACACCACCACGAGAACACCTAGTATGGGCAATAGCACACATCTACTCCAGCTACAACAACTGCATGGTACACGTCACAGACATCACAGGAGCACAAACATACAGCAGAGGATCAGGAGGCATGTTCGTAGACGCAGGAAGACTAGAACCAACACCATACGCAGCAGGAAGATCAGCCAGCTACGCCATGGAAATAGCAAAAGAAAGAGGAGTAACCGCAGTCCACATAAAAGTAAGAGCACCAGGAGGAGGAAGAGCCAAAACGCCGGGGCCTGGTACGCAGGCGGCCATAAGAGCGATAGCAAGAAGCGGAGTACGCATCGGAAGAATAGAAGACGTGACCCCATCCGCCCACAACGGAACTCGAAAACCTGGTGGCCGAAGAGGTAGACGCGTTTAGCTACAATTTTTGTTCTGGTCTGGGATCGCTTGTGCGGGTTCATTTATTGTTTCCTCCGTCTTTGTTCGTTCTGGGTTTAGTTTGTGTTGTGTTGGCTGTACGCTCTGATGTTTGTTCTCAGGGGTTTTTCTTGTCGCTTTCTTTGGTTTCGTTTTTGGGTGTTGTCTTCTTGTTGTTTGCTGGTTGGCGTGGGCGGACCGTTGTTGGTGTGTTTTGAGTGCGTTTGAGTCGGGTCTTTACGGGTGTTGTTGCCGTTGCGATGGGTTTGTTTGTGTGGTCGAGTGTGCCCGCTGCTCCGTTCTTCTTCCCTGTGGTCTTTGTGTTGTTGGGTGTCTACTTGATTTTGTCTGGTTTGTTTAGGCGTTAGTTGCGAGATCGATCGACGGATTTTTGAACGGTAACACTACAAAAATGCAATATCGATAGTGCGTAGCTGAGTCCTTCGCAGTGTGCTCAGGATTGGTTCTTCTTGCTGGATGCCCTTTGCCGTCGGTATTGCTTTCTCTTGGCGTATTTGACGACTTGTTGTATGCTCTTGGTGGTTAGTGCCTTGTTGTAGGCTTCTTCTAGGGCTGATGCAGCTTGTTCTATTCTTGAGACCGCTCGTTCTACGTTCGTTCCCTGTACGTTGAGATCTGCCATGAATCTTAGCCAGTGGTGTGTTGTTTTTAGCCATGTGTTGGTCTGGGTTTGCTTTGCTGTTCTTCTTGCTATTCTTTCCAGTCTCTTGATGTCCTGGATTATCCATGGCGCTATGTCTTCGTATCTTCTCCATCCTTCTAGTCCCTGGAGGTCTAGGGTTTCTGCTGTGGTTTCGCGGAATTTTTTCCATCGTTGGTAGCGTTCTTCTGAGTCCTTGTATCTTCGTCTTAGTGATTTTTCGAGGCCGTGGTACTCCATCGCTTCGTGGATGTCGTAGACTAGTCCTCCCCAGAGTTTGACCTTGCCTCCGGGAAGGAATTCGACGGTCATGATGGGTTTGTTTGTTGCGACGAGGCTTATCTTGTAGGTTTCCGGTGCACCTTTGCTGTTTATTCCGCATTTGTGGTGGAATTTTCTTTGGAGGAGGTCTTTGATGGCTCTTGCTAGGGTCCAGTCTCTCTGCGTCATCTTCATCTGGTCCTTCAATGCGTGTAGTTTCTTTGCTTCTTCGTTTTCCATGAGTCTGTTCCATGCTTGGATCAAGGCTTCGGTGTGGATTCTAAGCTGGGAGAGTTTCTCTTCTGACCTGAGCCCAGTTGCTTCGATGTGTGACGAGAAGTACGCGCCTGGATATTCGACTACGGCTTTGATCTCTATCCCCAGTTGTGCAGAAATCTCCTGAGCTATTTCTTGGGCTTTCTTGTTTATGAGTTGGGTCGTGGGCCTTACCTCGTTGGTCAGTCGGAGGATCTGTAGTGCTGTCATCTCCTCTCTTGTTGAGGAGGCAAGCTGCTTGTCGTAGATCGTTTTTGAGACGATCGCCTTCTCGTCGTAGAATAGGTCGGTTGAAACGTTGATTCTGTCCTTCGTCTCGTCTATTCCCCATATGGGTGAGTCTTTGCTGGCGTAGATTTCCCATTTTCTTGTGTTTCCGCTGAAGATCTTCGGTTCCCATGGGAACTCGATTCTTGGCAGGTACAGTGCACACTCGGCGCCTGTAATGCTTTCGAGGAGAGCTTTTGTTTGTTCTGAGAATTCCGTTTCTTCTCGTTGTGTTTGTTCGGAGTTCAAGCGAAAACCAGCCGTCCTTCGATGACCCGGGCCTTGTGGGCCAGCTTCGCTATTGTCAGAGCTACTGAGTAGCCCCAGGTTTCGTCTGAGTGTTCGTCGTCAATCTCTCCCGCGTTGAGTCTTGTGATTACTTGCTTGTTCTTTTGTTCTATGCCGTTGGCGAGTTCCTTGTAGGCTTTTTGTATCTTCCTTAGGGTGCTGGGTTTGAAGGCCTCGTAGTAGCATCCGGCTTCGGTGGCCATCTCCTCTTCGCTGAGAAGCTTGAAGGCTGTGTCTAGGAGATCTATGCCTCTTTCCTCAGTCAGTCTGTGTACTCCGCCGTAGGATCCGATTCTTATGTCGTCTATTTTTCTTCCGTTCTTCTCTAGGTAGAGGTTCCAGCCCAATCGGAGTCCCTTCCCCCAATATTGTGTACGCTTTATAACTCCCACTATGCGCAGAAGGTCCGTAACTATGCAACGCGAATATGCGTCGGCTAAACGGGGAACACTAGGGTCTCTGAGTAGAAGTGTCTCAGATATGCCACGGGTGGTTTTCGTTTGAACCAGATTTTCTGGATGGGCGGAGTGCCTTTCTTAGGATGGACTTCACTTGATGGGAAGTCGGCTGATCCCGCCCATCTTTTGTTTGATTCATTCGCGC
>Ga0315307_1001171_pt1 | contig 11664 bp, 11 predicted proteins | sample TDP2_MG_FD_203079 | JGI IMG/M metagenome (GOLD analysis project Ga0315307, IMG submission 203079) | Freshwater sediment microbial communities from Lake Towuti, South Sulawesi, Indonesia - TDP2 | ecosystem: Environmental > Aquatic > Freshwater > Lake > Sediment | place: Indonesia: South Sulawesi... | reverse complement strand
CAGCACGAAGGGGGTTCCTGCGTAGTCTATCCCGTGGGCCCTGGCGACGCGGCGCCCGATGGCTTCGTCGATGACAGCTATGCCTTTGACCTGTCTGGCAAGGCAAGGACCTCTGCGTCGACTTGGTGGATCTCGGATATTGCGGTCAGGCTCTTGAGGAAGGCTCTATCCCGGACCTCCTCGACTTTCAGCACCCCTTGGTCCAAGGCCTTCTCTATCACCAGGGCATCCGCCGCGGATCTTGCCTTTCCCCGTTCGACCGCTTCCGCTTTGACGCCTGCGCAGGTGATGATATCGCAGGGAAGATCACCAAGACAGGGGAGGAGGCCGGCATTGGCCAGGTAGATCAGAGGTGTGCTGTTGAGTACAAGCTTCATGGGATCGCTGCTTGTTGCGATTGCCGCTTTGCCAGCTTGGATTCCCGGTCGATCTCGTCAGGGGTGAGGTGAACCCACTCGATCCTCCGCTGCCCGACGATTTCCATCATATCCCAGATCGAGACTCCCGCCAGCTGGGCTGCTCGGTTGAAGGTGATGCTGCCCTGCCCCAGCAGCTTCAGGGCACGCTCTTTCTTCCACTCGGATAGACCCACCTCGAGGACCCTTCTCACTGCCGTTGACCTGTCCAAGCCCTCAACCTTCATGAACTCTTCCAGATCCCGCAGGATGTGATCGGGGACCCTTGCCCCAAGCGGTCTGGCTGCCATGCTGTTGCCTGTAAACGTTTGAAGATAAATGTTGACAGGCGGCCGATGCGTTTATTTCAATGGGTTGCCCCCTTGTGGGTTGGACCGAGGCGGGGATCCTCCATCAGTAACCTTCTTGAACACAAAGCCGGGTGGTGGAAATCGAGTTGCGGTCCGCAAGGGCACTCGCATTTCTGATCTCGGCTCTTCTGTCCGCCAACGTTGCCGAGGGCAAGGCCATCGATCTGCTCTACATATCGAGGGGGCTCGCCCAGGGCTCCATCACTGACAAGATGCTTGGTGCCGACCCTGCGATCAACCCGCACCCCGTTCCAATGCCGGGCCACTACTCGATTGGCAGCCTTGGCATGGATGCCGAGGTGATCAACCGGGCGATGAGGATTTACATGCCGAGGAACTACGGCTACCTCCTGGACAACTTCGATCTGGCCGTGCTTCACGAGGCCCCGTGCGGCGCCCCAGACTACCAGGCCGTCTACTTCGACGCAAAGTGGATGGACTGGTTCATCAATGCTGTTGAGCTGGAGGGCTTCCATCTCTCCATGTGGGGAGGCGATGCCTCGTGGGGAGGCGAAAAGGGAGGCTACTATCTGTCATGGGCGGACACCATGATGGAGGTCATACTACCGTTTGAGTGCATACCTCGTTTCACCCACGGAATCTCAATGCCACATAGGATCAGGTTCCTAGAGCAGGGCAACCGCTTGGCCAACCTACCCTGGGGCCAGGCCGGGCCGGTGGAACTGATGAACGAAGTCAAACCAAAGGATGGCTCCGTGGTGGTGGCGGAGGCGTACATCTCAGACTTCACCAATCCCTGGATCGGCTACTGGCGCTATGGAAGGGGCAAGGTGACGGGCGAGACCCAGATCTTCGGCAGCAGGGGGACGACCAACAGGATGATGCGGTGGGACTGGTTCCAGGATTTCCTCATCTACCTGACATACTTCGCAGCGGACAAGGAGATACCGGCCGACCTGTATAGGGCGCACAGGATCAGGGAGGAGATCAACACCCACATCGCGAAGGCTTCGATGCTCATCTCGCTTCTGGAGTTCGTCGAGCGCTTTGGGGCAAACACCGCGGGGCTGTACCGAGACTTGGACGCAATAGAGGAAGTGGAGAAGCAGGCCGAGCAACTCTACGTCGAGGATGACTACGATGGCGCGGCGGCCATCTTTGAGGAAGTTCATTCCATGTGGATCGGCGTGAACATGGAGGCGGCGAGGCTGAAGAGACAATCGCTGTTCTGGGTCTACGTCATAGAATGGACTCTGACCTCCAGCGTCCTTAGCATCTCCGGCTTCCTTGTGTGGACGCTCATGGTCAGGAAGCGACTCTACCGTGAGACGCAGACAACCAGGATGCTGGGTGGGGACTGAACCCATCATCCGGCTCCGCGGCAAAGAATGTAAGAGATAAGAGGACGACTCGCAGCCTGCCCTCGGGAATGCCGCCGTTGGATGGCGAGATGAGAGTCATGCGCTGTTCGCAACTCGGTCAACTCGAAGGGGCGGAATCCCCTGTAGTGGTCGCCGTCCATCCCAGGATGCAGGGGAAGGGATGAGGGCTGTACAACGTCCGTGACCAGGGGGCAGTCAGCGACGGGAGTACCAAAGTCACCGATGCCGTGAAGAGTGCGATCGATGCTTGGCCGCTATCAGGGGCGAGAGCCACTCGGCGAACTCCTGCACGTTCTTCGTCTGGATGTAGACCTCGCCCGGGCCCCATATCTCGGTGACCAGGCCCTCTCCTCCGAGTATGGTGGATTTCAAACCGCCGAACTTCCTGACCTCATACCTGCAGCCGTCATCAAAGGCTACCAGGTGGTAGTTGTCGACGACCAGGGATTCCCCCGCGCCAAGGGTGTGGTGATCTATGGCGCCGAAGGCATTCACGAAGAGCTTGCCCTGCCCCGACACCTTGAGCATGAATAGGCTCTGCCCAAAGATGCCCTTCGTGAACCCGTGCCACTCGGTGTCCAAGTGTATGCCGCTTGTGGAGGCCACGTAGGCGGACTTCTGGAGTATCATGCTCTTGCCGCTTTCCAGATCTAGGGGTTGGATGTCGCCCACGGGCGCGGGAACGAAGCCAACTTTTCCGGAGCCGGTCTCCGCAGTGTATTCGTTGACGAAGAACGACTCCCCGCCAAGCACGGAGCCCTTGATGCTCTTCCAAAGGCTCTGCTCCTCCCTCTTCCGTGTCTTGACTTGGATCCCGGGCGACATGTAGACCATGGCGCCCGCCTCCGCCACCACGCTTTCGCCGGCATTCAGCCTAGTTTCCAGCAGCGAGTAGGCTGGTCTGTACTTGATCTCGTATTCCATGCTAGACACTCCCCAATCGGTCTCGACGGTCGGGCCACGTTCCCCGGTCAAGACGCAGGGCCTCGACGCGCCTCATCCGAACAGGACCCACGAATCACGTATCCCGTTCTCAGCTGAAAAAGATTCGCCATGCCGACAGCGTCAGGCCGCCGCCACCACCGAACCCAGTGGTTGGCAACGTGGTTCGGAACTGACGAAAGCCTCTCAGGTTGACTCTCGATTTCGCTGGATCGGGTAGAGCACCATGGCCTCCTGTCGGCACGTAGCGAGGTACGACCAGACCCGGCATCAGAAAGAAGCCGATGATAGTGAAGAGCACGCCAACCGCAAGACATGGAAGGGGGTCGACTGTAGGGCCTGCACGCTCGAATATCTCGGAAATAACCCTCAGACTACCAAGGAGATTCCAAACAAGAAGAAGACACTGGCTCCTACGAGCTGCCGCGGTGTTCCGTGCGGGTGTGGAACTTCATCTCTTCGTGCATGAGGAGCTCGCCGCAGCAGAAGCAGCGGCATTGCCAGCTACTGCAACTGCAGCCCGGCCGAAATCCTTTTTAGCAGACTGCCGGTTCGCGTGTGTCTGAACTGGATGTCTGATCCACGAGTCAGGGTGTACCTGAACCATATTGAACGGTCAGGACGAGTGACGAGGATTCCCGGACTTGCCGCAGAAGTGGTCCTGAAAAACGGCCTGCGCTTCTGTCCTGGCGGTCGTGAGGTGGGGCGAGATGGGTTCTTTCCTTTCCCTTGATGTCGGAACCACAGCGGTGAAGGGGGTCCTGTTTGACGAGCAGGGGGAAGCCCTGGCGATCGACGTTCAGGAATACGCTCTGGCCAGAAGGGATCCGGGCATCCTGGAGGTAGATCCTGGACTGTACTGGAACGCCGCCCGAAAAGCGGCCAGGAACGTCCTGACGGAGAGTGGCCCCCGCGCTGGACGGATCGAGTCGGTTGGGGTGACGAGCCAGGGAGAAACCCTCATAACCGTTGGCAGGGACGGAGCGCCCCTGAGGCCGGCGATGGTGTGGCTGGACAACAGGTCGGAACGGGAAGCCAGCGACATAGGGCAGGAGTTCAAGATCGATGAGATCTACAGACTAACGGGACAGCAGGAAATGGTCCCCACTTGGACCGCCACCAAGATTCTGTGGCTCAGCAGGAATGAGCCCGAGGTATTCGAGAGAACCCACAAATTCCTCCTAGCCGGGGACTACCTGCTCTTCAGATTGACCGGCCGACACATCACCGACTGCGGGCTGAACCCGTCCACGCTCTATTTCGACATAATCCAGAACAGGTGGTGGGCCGACATGCTCGAGTATCTCGGGATATCCGAGGACCAGCTTCCTGTGCTGACGTTCTCGGGAGAAGAAGCGTTTCCGATCTCTCGCAACTCGGCGCGGCAGATGGGCTTGCCCGAGGAGGCAACGGTGACGACAGCTCCGATAGACCAGGTGGCCGCCGCCGTTGGCGCGGGAAACATCGAGCCCGGCATTATCACCGAAACGACCGGCGCTGCGCTGGCGGTCTGCGCAACTTTCGATGGACCTGTCTATGACCCCGAAAGGAGGGTACCCTGTCACACGCACGGCGTAAGGGGCAGGTACATTCTCCTTGCCTGGGCGCCGACCGGAGGGATGGCGCTGAGATGGTTCCGCGATGAGCTTGGCGGGAACCGGGACTACACATCGCTCTGTGCCGAGGCGCGGGGGGTTGACCCTGGAGCCGATGGCCTTGTGTTCCTGCCGTACCTGAGCGGGGCGGGCTGTCCGGACATGGACCCGGCCGCCAAGGGCGTCTTCTGGGGCATCACGCTGGGGCACCGCAGGGCGCATTTCACGCGAGCCATCCTAGAGTCGGTTGCCTTCGTGTCGAAACGGAATCTGGAACTGCTGGAGACCCTTGGGGCGGATGCGGCGGAGGTGAGGGTGCTGGGCGGTGGTGCCAGGAGCGATCTGTGGCTACAGATAAAGGCCGACATGCTCGGCAAGCCCGTGGTCGCCATGAACTGCGAGGAGTCAGCCTGCCTCGGCGTCGCCATGCTCTCATGCGTTGCCAACGGCATCTATGGGGATCTGGCGGAGGCCAGGGAGAGCATGGTACATATCAGAAGGAGAATTCAGCCGGACACCCAGGGATGCGAGCGATACAGGGAGATCTATCTCCGTTACATGCGCCTTCACAATCAATTCCGTCCGCTTTTCCACTCATAGGGGTGCAAGCATGGCCAAACCGCAATCGCGCGACGCGAGGCAACTCAAAGGAAGGAGAAAGGCAATCGCCACCAAGAAGGCAAGCCGATCAGGCAAGCCCGTGAGCCCCATCAACGAAGCCGAGATACTGAGGGATCTGTCGCTCCAGGGCGTGGAAAGGGAGGCCGTTCTGCAGAGGATCCATCAGGTGGTGGGATCGTGGGGACTGAGACTGCCTGATGTGACGCCCGACCCGCTGCATTTCGGCCACCACGATTTTGCCCGCATCGGGGAGACGGAGTTCAACATCAACAACAACGTCGAGCAGGGCTACTGCGGCAAGTTCATCTTCATGTTCGCCGGGCAGACCTGCCCAAGCCACCACCACAGGATCAAGCACGAGACCTTCTTCATCGTCAAGGGGCGCGTGGAGATGGAGCTCTCGGGGAGGAGGCGGATTCTCAGTCAGGGGGACAGGCTCGTGGTTGATCAGAACTGCAAACACGCCTTCACTGCGCTGGAGAACAGCTTGGTCCTGGAGTCCTCCAAGCCGGACCTTGTTGATGACAGCATCTTCGACGATGAGAAGATCAACAGGATCATATTCGGTGACGGGGCGAGCGTTCCGGGCAGCGGATGATTGCGCACGGGCGCGCATGAGAGAAGTGCGGGCGCAGGATCATCCCCCCGTTCAAGGGGCTGTGGACGGCGCCCTCCCCGGATCCTCCTACCTGGTCCGGAACATCGTGGTCTGGACCTCGCGGTACAGCCTGCGGCGGACCATCAGCGACCAAAGCACGAACCCGCAGAACATCGCGGTCCCGGTGACCGCCAGCCACTCAATGACGTAGACCCAGAGCAGAGTTCGGTTCTTGAGTCTGACGGCTTCCTCCTCGGCTTCTGCCAGCATCCCATCGACGAGCCGGTATGTCTCCAACATCTCGTCGAAACGAAGCTCAAGGTACTGGGGCAGGGCCCGGGCAATCGCCTCGTCCATGTCCCTGAACCCGGACATGACCCCCCGAGTGCTCGCGCCAAAGGACTCGCAGAAGTCCAACAAGGCCACCAGCAGGGACCTCCTCGTTTCCACCTCAGACATCTTCGACCTCGCAGCATGCACGAGGGCGACGTCCTGCGGGACGGGCCGGTTGTCAAGGTAGATCATCAGGTTGCATCCCAGATCGATTCCGTACATCCAGGGGTTGCCCCATTCGCCACCCTGCCAGAAGAAGCGGTGTATCTCGCTGGTCAGCGCGAATACCCTGGCCCCTCCGCCCAGCGTCCATGTGATCATGAGGGGGTCGTCCCGACCCGGAGTCGGGGTCACGTGTGCAAGTTGTTCGGCACCGGACTTGAGTGTCACGGGATTGTGGTGCCACTTTATTGGCGCCGCCAGATCCAGGTCCCCCATGTCCCAGGGGAGGCTCCGCATCAGTTCATGATCGGGCTTGTCGATCACTACGCGCTGGGTGCCAGACTGCTCCCAGATGCCCAGGATGTCCTCGGTTGGGAGCAACCTTCCGACAGAGGTTTCCCCCCAGGCCGGGTAGGCGGCGCCGGCCCCCCCGAACGACTCCCAGCCTCCTCCCATGAACAGGCCCAATCCTCCCTCCTCAACTGCCTGGGCAAGCTTGGGAATGTGGGGTCCAACGGCGAACACGTTCGCATCGGAAAGGACGATCACGTCGTAGTTTGAGACTAGGTCCTCGTAGGTGCGAGGCATGTACACCCTCACCATCCTGTGTACCTCGGCCTCGCTTCGGGCAGGCATCGGGCCGAACGCCGCCGAGTCACGGAACGTTGCCTGCACGAAGCCCATCCGGAAGAGGGGATCGGACCTCATCAGCCAGAACGGTCGCGAGCGCAACACGCAGCCGACGTAGAGGACCCCAATCCGGCCGTCCCCCAAACTCGAGGCAGGCTCAAGGAAGGTCTCATACACAAGGAGGAAGGCGATCGCAAGGACCATCAGCCTGAAGCTGGCTTGAATGTGAACTGCTGACTTCACCATCGGATATGCCTTCCCTACAACGGCCCTCGTGAGGTGGTCTCTTCGAACCAGTCGCTTTGATCGGGTAGTTCAGAAGCTCGGTGCGCTCGCTGCCATGACGTGCGTCACCTCCCCCACATACTTAATGGTTGGCATGGGCCAACCTGAGGCGAGGAGAATGGTTGGACTATGGTTTCATGCCCTCTTCATCCGGTAGGCGGCAGCTGCAGCACCCGAATCCTCATCGGGCTGACGTTGCGCGACATCCGATGATCAGCGCCCCGACGACGGTCAGTGCCCAGAGGATGCCCGTCTCCGCCACCTGGGCCACGATGTCTTGAAGACCCTCCATGAAGTAGATCTCGCCGAGGCGGGGCTTGGCATCGTCAAACATCCTCTTGGCCGTGGACAGGGTGCGCAGAATGGGAAGCGGGATCCGGCTTTCCCTGGGATTGGCCAGGCCTGACTGAACTAGTGGCCAGATGGCCTCGATGCCGAAGGCATATGTCTGGTTGCGTGTCTGCAGAACTCGGTCGCGGGCCGAAGCGTAGTCAGCCGCTTTGAACTCCGCTGCAGCGGACTCCAGAACCGTACTGCCCCAAGGCGGCCGGGACAGCCCGGCCCTATCGTAGAGGGTCAGAAGCTGGTCCAGTTCGCGGATCAGCGCCCAGGCCTCCGTGCGCACTAGGTCCTCTGCCCTGAGCCATGAGATCACGCATGGAAGCTCATCAATGCCCAGGACGGCATCCGAACTGGGAATAATTCGAATATGGCAATCATCCTGCTGCAGCCAGTCCACGTCGAACCACATGTACAGGATCTCAGTTGCGTCCGTGAGGATTGTCATGTTCATCGGCAGGATCACGCTGTAGGGCTGCAACAGCACCGTGCAGGTCCCGTTGGCGGACAGATACGGCCGAGCCTCGACCCCTGGCAGGAGATCCAGAATGGGAAGAGGATGGACATCGTCGGTGTTGAAGAAGAAGAGCGAATCAAAGGCCCGGTGCATCCTCTCATACCTCTTCTTGAGGACCTCGCCGTACTGCTGCCACCAATGGCCGTCGTACTCATAGGACCAGAACGCGCCGTTGTCCCTTATGGCGGCCTCCATCGACTTGATCGAGGACCTCAAGCCCGGCAGGAACTTGCCATACAGACGATGCTCGGCCCACATCCTCCGGTACACATCCACGCCCTCGGTCCCGCCCAGCTTGTACCCCCCGTAGGTCTGCTCACACCAGGCGGTGACCGGAGCGGTGGACGAGTTCCAGCCCTCAAGGACCGACCAGTGGAACCACGCGTTGAAGAAGCCAAGGATGCCCAGCGACAGGTTGGGATTAATGGCATGGACCTTCCGTTCGGTGGACCGGGCCATGGTGAAGGCCTTCTCCCTGAGCCATTCATGGTAGCGGTCCAGTAGGCCGTTGCTCACGAGCCAGGGGTACCGCTGTCCAGAAGGAAGGGACGGGACCGCCACGCCGGCAGATTGGCCAAACGCCGCCAGGGCTGCGGAGTCGTACGTGTAGCGGTCATGGCCGGTGTAGGTGTCGTGGCCGTAGAGTTCGAAGTCCCAGACCACGCCCCAGATGGGGTAGTAGAGCGAAAGATTTGCGAGGAAAAGGGCGGGCTCCTCCACCAGGTGCAGCCACCATGCCTCATCCACCGGCGAGGGGCTTAGGGCATCAACCGCTCCCCCCATTGTCACGGCGCGGGAGTAGCTGAAGGTGATCAAGGACCACACGGGCTGCATGTAGTACTGGCCGGCGATGTAGGTGACGTTGTGGGCCGCGGCTTCGATGCTCTCCTTTCCCATCCTCTGCTCGGTCAGGCCCGGATGGGCGAGCTCCGACTCCCATTTGAAGTGGCAGTAGAAGGCGTCGAACCCCATGCCGCCCAGCTCGGACATGTTCCAGGGCCCGTACATGGCTCGCGTGAAAGCGAAGTCGGTTGGCTCGGTTGGCTGGGCAAGGCCAAGGTGGCACAGGGAGGCAAGTGCTAGGAGTCCGAAGGCCGCTGCCCTCATGGTTACACCGGACTGCGAAGGTGTTCTTATGTGCTTGCCCACCCCCCATCGATTCGAGGTTCATCAAGGTCGGCATGTTCGGAGTGTCTTCCCGTGCTTTGAGAAGGCCACGTGGGAGCCAACTGGGAAAGGCTTTCTAGGAATGCAGGGGACATCGCTACATTCTGGTAAACCCAGATTCCACTTGTGAGCGAGAGGCGACTGTCACTCAAATCTAAGATGGGTCCCCGAGGTCAGGTGGTCATTCCGCAGGCTTTGCGCGAGGCCTTGAACATCTCCCCCAACTCCCAGCTCTTCTTCTCGCTCGATGGAAACAGGATCATCATCGAGAAGAGGGGCCCAGAGCAGATTCTGGAGGAGGTGCTTGCAGCGGTACCCGATGGGAGAGGGGTGCCGAGGAGCATGGACTGGGATAGGGAGTACTACGAGCAGTTTGCGTGAACGCCCGAGGGGTACATGGATTCGAGGAAGTCCGAGAAGAAAGGCTTTTATCGAAATGGGGGTCAGACAGAGGGGCGCGCGTGTTGAAGATCGTGGCCGTGCATGGAAGCGCCCGCCGTGGCGGAAACACCGACACCCTGCTTGAGCGCGCCATTGCCGGCGCAAGAGGCGAGGGAGTGGAGGTACGGCTCGTCAGGGCGGCGGAGCTGAAGATCGCGGGCTGCAGGGGTTGTGACGGGTGCAAGGACACCGGACGATGCGTGCAGCGGGACGATATGCAGGGCATCTATGACGACTTCCTTGCCGCCGGCGGCTACATCTTCGCCACGCCGATCTACGGCTGGGGGCCAAGCGGACAGATCAAGCTCTTCCTGGACCGGCTCTATGCCATTGTCGGGCCGCTTCAGCGAAGGGACAGGAAGGACCGCAAGTACGCGGCGTTGATCACCGCCTTCGGGGCGTCGGACCATTCCACCGCGGATGAGACGGTGGGGATGTTCAGGAAGATCTGCAGGTACGTGCGGGTCGATTTCGTGGGCGAGCTGCGCGTGACGGCCCAGGCGAAGGGCGAGGTTCTGGGCAAGCCCGATGAGCTTGGGAAGGCGGAAGGCCTGGGTCGTGAGCTTGCCCGCAGGATCAAAGGGGCTTAAGCCGGCGTTTCCGCAAGGGGCCGGTCGGGAAACATTTTGGTGGCACGGGCAGTGCGGTCGTCAGTCGAAATCCCAGATGGTTCTTCCCTTGGCTGGTCGGAGACGAAGAAGTCGTGGGAAAGCAGGGCGTCGAACGTCCGGGGCATGTAGATCCGGATGAACCTGGGAAGCTGTTCGGTGCTATAGATGCCGGCGTGGATGGACCTGGAGACGACTAGCGTTTCGTCCAGGGATGGCTCAGCTTTCAGGAAGTCGGAGATCGGACTGTAGCTGGGATCGACCTGCCCCATGGCAAGTACGTTTATGACCTCTCCGCCCAGTGCCGCGGACGGTCCAGTCAGGATCGCAAGGAGCACCACAAGGGCCTTTGAGCCGAATCCCACATCGCCCCCTTCGAAGGAGGTCCGAAATATCTTTGCACTGCCAGGATCAGGGACGTCCGACCAAACACCTTTTATGCGATCATGACCCGATCTTGGCGGTTGCCGCCTCCGGAACGGAATATGTGCGTCCAGCGCGGTGATCAGGATCAATCATCAATCCCAGACCGGGGAGGTGTTGACTTGGCATTTCCATCCGAGGGCATGAGAACGGTGGCTCGGACGCTTCTCGCCGTGGCGATGCTGGCATCGTGGGGCACATGCCCTCTGCCTGCGTGGGCTGATGCCCCTCAGCGTGCAACCGGCGCCTTCACCATCGTGGTGTTGCCCGACACGCAGTACTACTGTTCCAGCGGCAATCCCAACATCAGCGCCATTTTTGCCGAGCAGACACAATGGGTCGTCGACCATGCCGACAGCCACAACATCCAGTTGGTTCTGCACGAAGGGGATCTGGTCCACGGCGAGGGACTTGACCTCGGTCAATGGGGAAAGGCTCGAGCCGCGATGGATGTTCTCGACGGGCGGGTGCCCTACGTCATCGCCCCGGGCAACCATGACTACAGCGGAAATGCTGCCAGCCGATCCAGCTATTTCAACGATGACCGCTACTTCGGTCCGCGTACCCCCTACGCGACCCAGGAGACAGTTGCCGGGTTCTATGAAGAGAACAGGACCGACAACTCATACCATGTGTTTCACGTCGGGGACACAGACTGGATGGTAGTGGCCCTCCAGTTTGGCCCCTCTGACGAAGTCGTCGAGTGGGCCAACGAGGTAGTCGCTGCCCACCCAAGTCACATCGTGATCCTACTCACCCATGCGTATATGTACTCGGACGACACGCGTCTCGACTGGGCGGTCAAAGGCGGATCGCAGAGCGGAAACCCTCATTCCTACCCGATTGCCCGCTTGCGCGGCGAGACCGTCAACGACGGACAACAGCTCTGGGAGA
>Ga0315307_1001168_pt1 | contig 11677 bp, 13 predicted proteins | sample TDP2_MG_FD_203079 | JGI IMG/M metagenome (GOLD analysis project Ga0315307, IMG submission 203079) | Freshwater sediment microbial communities from Lake Towuti, South Sulawesi, Indonesia - TDP2 | ecosystem: Environmental > Aquatic > Freshwater > Lake > Sediment | place: Indonesia: South Sulawesi... | reverse complement strand
CTATGCCCTCTTTAGAGAGGGCTCTTATAGTTTCGTAGACGTATGATAGGGCGGCTACGCAAGTTATCCCAACCGCAAACACGTATTCTCTTGATAAGGTGACTGGCCTGAAGATTGTCAACTCCAAAGCGAGGGCCAAGACGAAGAAAACTGAATAGAAGAAGTATTTGGGAATGAGCATTCTTCTAAACCTTATCAGGTTTCGGAGGAAAACCTTGTCTACGACGTATCCATCCGTGGTTTGTTTTAGCAAACCCGTCTCCTCCAATTTCTTTAAATGGTAGGATGCCAAGGTCGGACTACTCAGCTTCAGTCCTCTCTGAACCTCCCGTATTCCGGTCGGCTCTCCCCTCTTTAACACGAACTTGTAAACCTTCGTGGTTAATCCCTTCAACACTTCTTCTGTTTCATTTGAGGTCATGTTTCCTCATCGTTAAGTCTACTCAAACATATTTTGGTTAGAGGGATGTCACGAGCTTTTCACCAGGAGATAGAATGATCTCTCAAACGTGTAGGAACCAACGCTGCCCGTAACCACGATTTCATAGGTTCCCTCAGAAGCATCCGGACCCGCACTTAACGTCAGCAAGTAGAACCTCTCCTCTATTGGCACGCGGACCACCTGCAAGGGATTAGACACCAAATCGGCGCTCACCCCACTGGGCAGAGAACCTGCAGGCTTTGAGTTGTAGGTGTAGTTGAGCTGGACAGGGAGGTCAGGGTCCTCGGAAAACGTTTCGATGCCGAACATCACGTAAACCTCTCCACCAGTCTTAACCTCAATTGTAGGCGGTGGAGGCAGAGTAGGCGGAGACGGAGAAACTGTTGGAGGCGTCGGCACTGGTGTTGGTGTCGGCACTGGGGTAGTGGTCTCTGGAGGAGATGGTGGAGGTGTTGGAGGCGGTGTTTCTTCACCTTCAGGTGTAGGTAGCGGGGGAGGTCCTGGAGGGGTCGAGTATATATAAAACAGATAGGATGGAGTGTAGGGCAGTATGAGGAGGTTAAAGTAGGCCTCCGAGCTCGATAAGCCGATCTCTTCCGTAGACCCCAACACGCTCGGCCCGTAAAATCCCGTGGGCGCGCTCGGTTCAACCTCCACCTTCAAGACCGATTTTGTCGTCTCCCCCGGCTTAAGCGATATGAAGGTGGGGGAGAAGGTGAATCGGATTCCTTTAAACAGCCTCGCGTCGCCCACCCCTTCCGGTTCAATAGACAGCGTTATCGCCAAGTGGTCGTCGCTCTTCGAGGTCAGCGTGACGGAAATCGTGCCCGAACCGCCTGGAGGGAGAACTAAGACCTTTGAAATGTGCCCTTGACTTTCCTTGGTGACGTAGCTGAAGCCCTGAGCCGAATCGAGATCGGCTTTAACATGAAATGCTGGCGGAGGCGCGGGACCTAGTGTAGGCACAGGCGTGGGTACAGGTGTGGGCATGGGTGTCGGCGGCGGAGGAATTGGTGGTTGGGTTTGCTGGAAAAAGTAACTGCTTACGAGCGCTATGGAAGCGACGAGTATTACAGCCAAAACGACTGCTATAACTATCTCCCTTTTGTACTCGCTCATCACCTTCGCCAATTTATCTAAGAGGGAAAGCATATTTAATTCTAAGCATTTGTACACCTGTACAAGAAATTTGTACATCATCATTATGAGGCGTTCTAAAGTGTAGGATTAAATATTGGCATACGAAAACTAGGTTGGAGGTGATTCATTGAGAGAAAAGCAGCTTTACGCGATTATCCTTGTGTTGGCTATTGCTTTGGCGGGTGTGGTCGGATGCGTCATTGCCCTTGTTCTACCTAGCCAGAGTGCTGAATACGGCAGACCATCTGAACCCACAGGAGTTCCCATCGTCTACGCGGTGGAAGGGCAGGAGGCACAGTTAAGAACCATTGCGGTGATCGGCGTGGGTAGAGCCTCAGCAAAGCCGAACCAAGCCCAGTTGAGGCTGGGAGCTAGATCGCAGGAAACAACGGCCACAGAAGCCCTAGCGAAAAACGCGGAATCCATGAACAAGGTGATCGAAGCCCTAAAAGGAATGGGCATACCTGAGAAGGATATAGAGACCGCATACTTCAGTGTTTATCCAAGATACTCGACGTATGGAGAAACCATCATAGGGTTTGAGGTCTCCCACATGCTGAGCGTCACCACAACGAACCTGGACAAGGTCGGTGAAATCATCGATAAAGCTATTGAGGCAGGAGCCAACTCGGTGGAAGGGATCTACTTCACCTTCACGGAGGAAAAGCTTCAAGAACTAAACGAGCAGGCGAGGCAAAGGGCGGTGGAGGACGCAAAATCCAAGGCAGGAACAACAGCTGCTTCATTAGGAGTCAAGATCATAGGGGTTGCCAGCGCTGACGAAACGGGTTACTACCCTTCCCCCTACTATTACGAGTATCGCACGTTTGCTTACCCAGCACCCATTCCAACACCATCCCCAATCATGCCACCGACAGAAGTAGAAGTAACAATCACGATCAGAGTCACATACATAATCGAATGAATAACCGCGTAAGCGAGTGTTGAAGAAAATGAAGGGAGTTAGAGTGAAGAGGTCTCCCCTAATAGCCTTCGCCTTGTTAATGGCTGGGCTGATTCTCTTGGCGGCCTTTAGTTACGTTCAGCATCAAAGGTTGAATCAACTATCCACCGAATACGAACGCCTACAAGGTCTCCTAGAGTCGCTACTTGATCTAGAGAACGCCATCTTAACGGATGAGTACACCGTAAATGGTTCTGCTTTCCGCTACAGTGTGGGCCATTCAGTTGGTTGTATAGTAGTCGCATCTGGTAGTCGATACGTTATTTGCAGCCTAACACGTGAATCTACGCTGGAAGTAGATATTGCCTTAACTAACCCCATCCCAATCCAGGCTTACTTACCCTTCTCCGTGTGGCGGGAGGAAGACGCCCCTATTCCACTATCCCAAGTAGCCACCGACCAGACTAACGAAACTGCCGTTTTGATGTGGGAAGCGAACGTGACCGCAAGCGGCACCTTCTCTATACGCCTACCTCTAACAGGTTGGTACGTTATATCTATCCATGGACCCGAAAACGTGCCAGAGGAAATAGACAAAATCACGATACCATACACGTTAACCTTAAGGATGAAGCGGCTAGGAGGATACGTGTCATTTCTCGTTTGCCCAAAATTATCCACTTCAGCGACTGAGGAGTCCGCCCGACAAGTCTTGACGGAGGAGGAAGTCCGCCGACTAATTATGGAACATCCAGGCGCAATTCATTTTGAAGTGAGGCCTGAAACGATTGAATTTCTCTCTCTTGAATTGATGCCTATTGAGGAGTCACCGCTTGCTGAAGAGATTGGCGAAATGGAAAACTTTCCTGACAAGGTATGGGTGGTCGAGTATGAGTGCGAAGGCCGAGTTTGGCTCGGCACCATCGGCCCTCCACCCCCATTCACCCGAAAGTTTGTCCGAGTGGTAATCGATGCATACACCGGCCAGCAGATTTCTTGCCACGCCGAGGACGCACCTTACATCATCTCCGCTTTAGATACCACTTAGCGCGCAGAAAAATAAAAAAGCAGGGATGAAAGAAAATGAAGGGAAAACATCTTCTGATGGCCTTAGTGATAGTTGGGATCCTCTGTGGCATTATAGGTTACATAAGCTCCACTTTCTACGCTTCCCTGACGCCACCTCCTCCGCCTCCTACACCCACCCCAACGCCTACACCTGTTGCTACTCCTCCACCGCCTGAAGAGTCTCCCACCCCTACAGAAGAAACACCGCTTCCTCCTCCTACAAAGCCACCCCTCGCCTATAGTCTCAATGTGAGTTTTCCGTCCATGTCCGTTACTGTGATGAGAGGCGGAGCTGTTACTTTACCTGTAGCTATTAAATCGTGGGTTAAAGATGAGCCGATAAGGATTCGTCTCGTCTTAAAATCTTCCCCCGATCCCGAGGTTCCTCTGCCTGGATTCATAACGTATACGGTTGAAGGATACCTGACAGTTAATCCTCACGAGACCGTTCACACACAAATGATCATCAAGGTTTCGGAAACCGCCGAGCTAGGAGAATTACATTTTTGTTTGTGCGGAGAATTAGAGAAACCACTTGAGGGATACAGTGGTATGTGTGAATGTTTTAGCTTGGTGGTGGAACCTGATTGGCATCTGATGTTGAGAGTGGTTTTCCTTTGGGAAAATGGTGTAGAGCGTTTTGTGGCCGGACCAGACTCAGATCTATGCAACTATCTGCTTCAAACTTTTCATAAAGTAAATCTTCAAGGAAGATGTGTTTTTGATGAAGAGAGGATTCAAAAGATAAAGGAAAACGACAAGGTAATCGTGTTGAGCTTCAGATTCACGGAAGACTTTACAATTAGTCAATGGATCGAACCAAAAGAAAGGGATCATATTAAAACTGATGAGAACGGTTACAGAGTCTTGGAACAAGTTCGCAAAGCTCTATTTATTTTAGAAGACAATTTGAATGAGGGTTTGCAAGGACATATTTTAGTTGACTCTCAAACTGAAGGATGGAGTTGCTGGGCAATCCAGCTGGAAAGTGGTGAATTAGACAAAACTTGGATCGACGAAACAAACAAACTTCTCAGCGAGTTACAGGAGTGAGTGTGAAAGTGAAGGAAAAATACCTTCTAGTAGCCTTAGTAATAGGAATGATTTGTGGCATTGTAGGTTACGTAGGCTATACACTATATGCTCCTTCTGAAACCGTTCCTACTCCTCACACCATGAGCGTTTTGGCTTTCTCCAGAGGCATCAGGCTGGAGGTCATGGTCAACAACACCAACCCTGGCATAGGCGATGTGGTAGGTATTGAGGCGTCGATTACGAATGTTAACAGCACGGAAAGACTATTCTGGGGCGGCATAAACCTAATGTTTGAAGTCCTTAACAGCGATAGGGTGAAGGTTTACGGTTTAGGAGTGCTATTCACTCAGCCTACACCTCCAATAGGGCCGGTGGAGCTAACTAAGAACGAGACCTACTCGGAAACGCTAGAGTGGAGAGCGGAAAAAAGCCCAGATTTCAATGTCGAAGTTAAGCCCGGCGAGACCTACTACATAATCGTCACATGCAGGCTTAAAACAGATACGGGCGAACACATCGAGCTGTCAACAGAACCAATAAGGGTAACGACTAGGTGAGAAACGCAGGCTTGAAATCGATCAGTCGTCGAAACCAGATTTTGCAAAAACCGTTGTGCGCGCGCTGCAAGGATGTTGAGAAAGTGAGCGCCGCTAAGCAGAGAACGAATTGGGTGATCGCCATTACTCTCGCAATTATTGGAATAGCTCCAATTATTGGAATAGTTCTCATGATAATCTTCAACGATGTTCCCTACATTGGGGTTATAGTGGAGATTGCTATAGGTCTTGCGGCATTTATCTATGGTCTTCACTGTAAAGAGACATGAACATGATGATAGATGTCAATGAAGTTTAGCGTGCGCTTCGTTTCAGAAGAAGTCCATAGTTACGAGTAATAAAAAGGAAAAGAAACACTTTTGAGGTTGATCTATCTACTTCATTACTGAGGGGAGGTTAAAGTGAAGAGGTCTCTCCTAATAGCCTTCGCCTTGTTAATGGCTGGGCTGATTCTCTTGGCGGGCTTTAGTTACGTTGAGCATCAAAGGCTGAATCAATTATCCACCGAATACGAACGCCTACAAGGTCTTCTAGAGTCGCTACTTGATCTAGAGAACGCCATCTTAACGGATGAGTACACGATAAATGGTTCTGCCTCCCACAGTGTGGGCCGTTCACCACTTGGTTATATAGGAACCGTATCTTTTAGTGACTACGTTATCTACAGCTTAGCAAGCGATTCTAACCTAGAAATAGAACTTGCCTTAAGAAAACCCATTCCACCCAAAGCCTACTTACCCTTGTCTGTGTGGCGGGAGGAAGACGTCCCTATTCCACTATCCCAAGTAGCCACCGACCAGACTAACGAAACTGCCGTTTTGATGTGGAAAGCAAACGTGACCAGAAGCGGCACCTTCTCTATACGCCTACCTCTAACAGGTTGGCACGTTATATCTATCCATGGACCCGTAAACGTGCCAGAGGAAATAGAGACAATCACGATACCATACACGTTAACCATAAGGATGAAGCGGCTAGGGGAATACGTGTCATTTATCGTTTGCCCAAAATTATCCACTCCAGCTCCAACACCTATCCGACTCCCCAAACAGGAGCTCAATGCAACGCTTTCACTAAATAAGAAGGAATTTATGAGCAGAGAAATCTTAGAACTGATTATCCGCAACGAAGGGTCAACCACCCTCTTTTTTGGTTTATACTACACCATTGAATATCTTGGTGACGATGGGAAGTGGAGAGAAGCCCCCTGGCTGTACTCAGGCATTTGGTACGACATAGGGATCTCCCTGCAACCGGGGAAATTGTATGTCCAATCTATCGAACTATTCCCAGTGCTTGCTGGCACCTATCGAATAAGCAAGGAGGTGAGTGCTGAGGGGACCGACATTTCCACGACGCTTACCGAGACCTTTACGGTCATTCAAGGGACTCCGAAGGAGGAGCTCCCGAGGGCGCGCTTCCCTGAGGAAATCTGGAATGAACTTCGAAAGTTTTGCGAGGAAAACGTGCCCGATGATCTGAAAAAGGAGTATGTCATCGACCGACTCAAGGACATAGTTAGAAAGGCAATCGAACAGGTGGACCCAGAGGGCAGGATGTTCGTCGCCTATGGCGGGGTCGAAAAGTTCACGCTTTGGGTCAGACATGCCACCAAGGAATTTATCGACCGCTGGCCCAAAGAATGTCACGGAGTCCCAATCGAGATTAACGTAGTTTTCTGGGCGCTAGATGAGGCGCAAGGACCACTAGGATCGGCGGACCAACAGGACCGCTTCTTGAAAACGGGCACGGTGTGAGTTGCGTGTTTGTAAATATTTCTTGACCTAAGAAGGAACCGTTTTCTTTATCGTCAAAGGTCGGAGGGGCTGATTTGGTCAAGTTTTCTTGATAAAAAAGGTTTTCTTATGGTCTTTCTCATCATGTTCTTGGAAGCTAGCCATGTCCGGTTTGGAGGAAGAAACGTATTCGACCATGTTCACCTCTTTGAGGCACCCTGCCCGCCGTAAGATCCTCAGAATGCTCTCGAAGAAGCCTAGGAACTTCTCTGAAATATTAGAGGAGCTTGGAATCTCTAGCTCCCATCTAACCTATCACCTCGAAAACCTTGGAGAGCTTGTCTCCAAGATGGAGGATGGAAAGTATAAGCTATCCACATTCGGAGAAGCGGCTGTGGCAACGATGAGTAGGGTCGAAGAGGCACCAAAAACTTCACCAAATCTTCCTTCGCTGTCTGTGAAGTGGAAGGCTTTCTTCGCGGTGTTAATGATCGGGTTAATTCTATTGGGTAGCCTTTACTGCGTTCAGTATCAAACATTAAGTCAGCTATCCACCGAATACGCGAGAATTAAAGAAAGGTATGAACAACTACAGGTCCTTTTAGAGCCCCTTGGCCCTAAAAATGCCATCTTAACGTATGAGCACACTGTAAATGGCTCGGCTGAAACCGCATTCCCGCGAGCCATATTTAACATCTACTTCATTTATTGTTTGACAAGTGATTCCAAGCTGGAAATGGCGCTCTTCTTTCCGGCTCCCGTCCCACCCAAGGTTTACCTACCCGTGTCGGTTTCATTGGTAAGGAAAGAAATATGGGCTCCACCAGGTCAATCCGTCATCCACATCGGGGGAGGATGGGGTATAAACGTGACTGATAGCGGCACCTACTCGGCGCCTCTTCCCTCAGCGGGATGGTATTTGATCTCGGTGGGAGGACCCTGGGAGGTGGGACCTAGCGGACACGTTCCAACAGTAAGTTACACGATAAACTATACGATGGCTCTTAAAGTAAAAAATTTGGAAGGAAACTATGTACCCTTCTTTGTGGGTTCCCCATCTCCATAATATTTTGTCTCGGATAACCGTAAAATTGGAGAGTAGGCTATGAATTGCAAGGCTGAACATTATAGAGGCACTGCTGTTCTAAAATATAGATTAAATAAGTGAGATGATATGTACATAACGAGTGAGAGGAGATTGAAGACTAGAAGAAAATTACTGCTGGTGGCTTTCGCTCTAATCGTTGTTGCTTTGTCAGTTGGATTATGGCAACTCTATGAATCCTCTAAAACACCAGAGATGAAAGCGATACCTGTGCCGCTGTTAGGATCGGAAGAAATCAAGAATCCGGAAATCGCCAAACAGTATGGTATAGTTGGATACATTGAGTACAACGCAACAGCCGACGCGCCAAGAACGTTGGCCGTAGCGAAGGGAGAAAAGGCGAGCATAATGATTCTCATTCATTTCGTCTCTCACGACCCAAAGGTTACAGAAGCGCGAATAAACATAGACCCCAATAGCGGTAGAGGGCTCGTAATAGAGCAATGCTACGTTATCACGGACGAGAGTGGAGAAATTGTCGGCGAAGGTGTGATTTACATCAACAAACATGTGAGTTATAACGTAAGCGGTGTGGTTGAAATACGCGCGGGTGAGACTCTACCTGTTACTTTGACTATTCGCATACCGATGGATTTTCCAAGCGGCGTTGACCCATTTCTATTGGGTGCGGTGGGAATCGAGGTGTTAAGCCCTTCTAAAGGCACCGCTGAACTTGATAACATTCGGGTAATGGTCCATGCGTAAGGATTCTATTCTTCTTCTAATGACCGCGATAGCGCGCGCTTGATAGTCCTAAGGGGAGAGGGACGCAGATACGATGATCAAGAAACTTGAGGAAGCCAAGAAACATCTCGAGCGTGCACTAGGTGCTCTCGACAGCGCAGGAACATGGTCCATTGTAGACATTATTGGTTTAGGAGGCATCATACCTGACATATTCGAATATTCTGAGTTCAGTAAGGCAAAGAAAGAGGTTGAATCCGCGGCGGAGATAACAAAAGACGTTAAGGCTGAACTCAGAAACATGGGCGTTCAGGCACCAGAGATCGACCATACGCTGTTGTGGGCTGTTTTCGACATAGGCTTCGACGGTCTCATCGTTGACTTATTGCGGCACTCTAAGATCAATGAAGCAAAAGACAAGGTTAAGGAAACCATAAGAGCCATAGATCAACTAATTCACCAACTAAAATAAAAGCGCGCAGAGAAGGGAGTGATTGAGATGTGCATGCGTGCCAAGGAGAAGATTTGTCCTAAATGTGGCGCGGTTATGAGGGCCGGCTTTGTTGTGGAGAGGGATTCGCCGCTTTCCCTCTGGACGCTTGGAGAAGGCATCTATTGGACGCCGGGTGAGGCGGGAATGATTGGTGAAAGAGTCGCGGTGAAAGCCTACGCCTGCCCCCAATGCGGATACGTCGAGCACTATGTCCGCCGCCTACAGAAAGACAGAAACATAATCCTAAGGGCTCCCACCACGTACGAAGAATAACGCGCCTGATCAAAACAAGTCTTACCTTACGGTGAAGCGGTCGCTTCATACTGAAATCAAACGATTTAATAGGCTCAGCTAAAATATCTTTAGTGGGTGTGAAAATGAAGAGAGAATCTCTTCTAGCACTAGTGTTGCTTATTTCGGGTATGGTCTTTGGAGCGTTAGCAGGATATGGCATTTTTAGGATACCTCAACCCAAGCTTATGTTCGAATTGATGATATTGCTGATGTTCATATACCTCGCCATTTGGGGGATCAGAAAACGTATGGGGAAGAAACGTGAATCTTAGTAAGCCAAGCGGGAAGAGGAAGGGAGAGCCCAAGTGGTGGTGGAGGCATATATGGCCCATAACCGCCACATCATGCGCGGTTCTTATCGGCGCTCAGTGCATCATGTACCTCTTAGGCTACATCGACCTGTCGAGGCTCTCTCGCGGGATTCTCCTAACCCTTGCTTCCGTTCCCCTAGTCTATGCGCTCTGGTACCTTAGAACGAGGATATCCATAGATACCCAGTTGAAGATAAACAGAATAGCGTTCATAACGATCGGCACCCTCGGTCTCGGATTCGTCATATTCTTCTGCACAGGACTCGTGCTCCACCGGCTCCTCAACGTTCCAACCACGGACCTAGCGTTCCTCATCGAACTCATCCCATCCTACATCATAGGCGGCTTCATAGGGGATCGACTGGGGAAAAGATGGGATTACATGGTGCCCTACCAACTAGAAAATGAAGAATAGAACACTATGTGAGTGTGGAAAATGAAGAGAACTCTCCTAATAGCCTTAGTGATAGCTGGAATGGTTTGTGGCATTGTAGGTTACATAGGCTACACACCGTATGCTTCTACTCCTACGCCCATTCCGATGATTAGCTTTGAGGAGGCTGTGGAATGTGCCTTAAAAGGAGGAGAGCCAAAGTGGAGGTTCAGTGAGTGGCGATGGTTAGGGAAGTTTGAAGGTGAACCATTTGTGACGCCGGATGGGTTAGTAGCGGGGCATCTGGAGTGGCGTGCAAGCAACGGCACTCTCTATGAGGCTGAGTATCCCAGCGGTAAGGTTCGTGGCGAGATTGAGCGGTTCACTGGAGTTGAGGACACCGAGGAATATTATGTGTGGAGTATAATACTAATGGACGGTTCATCACGCCATGTTGACGCTCGAAACGGGGAGCTCCTCAGCATCTCTCCCTCCAGGGTTCCCGGTGTACTCACCTTCGAGACGGCTGTGAGGGTTGTCTATGCTCCTCAAAAGAGGGTTGAGGAATGGAGGGTTCGGGAGTATAAACGAATAGGGGATTTCGAGTCTGAACCCTATGAAACTCCTGATGGGCTGGTGAAAGGACACCTGTTGTGGCGTGCAAGCAATGGGACTCTTTATGAGGTTTGGCTTCCCCATACACGCTACACCATCGCAAAGGTGTTATACATTGAGGCCCCCGACGACACAGAGGAGTATAACGTATGGGAGATAACTACCGAGGACAAAGTATACTACATAGAAGCCCGAAACGGCATAATCCGCCTCATCTTAGGAGAAACACCTGTTCCTCCTCCAATAAAGCCACCCATCGCCTACAGTCTCAATGTGAGTTTTCCATCCATGCCCGTTATCGTGATGAGAGGCGCATCTGTTGGTTTACCTGTAGATATTAAGTCGTTTGTTGATGATGAGCCGATAAGGATTCGCCTCGCCTTAGAATCTTCCCCCGATCCTGAGGTTCCTCTGCCTGGATTCATAACGTATAAGGTTGAAGGATACCTAACGGTTAATCCTCACGAGACCGTTCACACAGAAATGATCATCAAGGTTTCGGAAACCGCCGAGCTAGGAGAATTACATTTTTGTTTGTGCGGAGAATTGGAGAAACCACTTGAGGGATACGGTGGTATGTGTGAATGTTTTAGCTTGGTGGTGGAACCTGATTGGCATCTGATGTTGAGAAGGGTTTTCCTTTGGGAAAATGGTGTAGAGCGGTTTGTGGCCGGACCAGAATCAGATCTATGCAACTATCTGCTTCAAACTTTTCATAAAGTAAATCTTCAAGGAAGATGTGTTTTTGATGAAGAGAGGATTCAAAAGATAAAGGAAAACGACAAGGTAATCGTGTTGAGCTTCAGATTCACGGAAGACTTTACAATTAGTCAATGGATTGAACCAAAAGAAAGGGATCATATTAAAACTGATGAGAACGGTTACAGAGTCTTGGAACAAGTTCGCAAAGCTCTATTTAT
>Ga0315307_1001163_pt1 | contig 11688 bp, 11 predicted proteins | sample TDP2_MG_FD_203079 | JGI IMG/M metagenome (GOLD analysis project Ga0315307, IMG submission 203079) | Freshwater sediment microbial communities from Lake Towuti, South Sulawesi, Indonesia - TDP2 | ecosystem: Environmental > Aquatic > Freshwater > Lake > Sediment | place: Indonesia: South Sulawesi... | reverse complement strand
GCTTCTAAAATTTATGAGTTCAAGGAGATTATCCCGACTTCGGCTACAAAAGGTGATAATATGGATACGATTTTGAAGCGAGTAATTGAGTATCTACCGCAAGGACCAAAATATTTCCCTGAGGACCAGTTGACCGATAAGACAGAGCGGTTTATGGTTGGCGAGATGGTGCGTGGGAAGGCGCTTGAATTGACACGGCAGGAGGTTCCCCATTCACTCGCTGTACTGGTTGAAGAGTTTAAAGAGCGTCCCGGGAAGAAATTAGTCTATATCAAGGCAACGATATTTGTGGAGAAGCCTTCCCATAGAAAGATTGTTGTCGGTCATAAAGGGGAGATGCTAAAGAAAATTGGCGAGATGTCGAGAAAGGATATTGAAGATTTTTTGAAGAAGCGAGTATATCTTGACTTATGGGTTAAAGTATATGAGAACTGGCGGGAAGACCCTGAGGCATTGAAGATGCTGGGATATTCTTAAGATTGGTTTTCACTTTATGACGGAGTGGGGTAAATATCAATCGGTCAAATTGACATCTGGTCAAATAATGGGTATAATATCGTGTTAGGATTAAGAGAGAAATCGGGTCTATTTTGGAAATTTGGCTATAAGAGCGAAGGACCTCCATTTGCCCGACCCTATTCGGTTGGCTTCTCCTTCAGATGGGTTATCGTCGGAGAATAGAAAGACTTGAGAAAGGAGTTAGACATGGGAAAAGGAAAAAATCTTGTCCAGATGGCAGTGATTGGTTTAGTTTCTATCGGGTTTTGCCTGGCTTTTTCCGGGTTGATTTACTCCCATTGTGACACGCTCGATGGGCCAGTGGTGAAAGCGGCAAAACTCGCGCTTGAGAAGGGCAATGTGACGCCAGTTCTCAAGTGGGTGAGGCCAAAGTATGAAGATGAGATTCGGGAAGCTTTTGAGAAGACATTAGCGGTTAGAGTAGAAAGCCCGGAGGCTGAGGAACTTGCGGATATGTATTTCTTCGAGACACTTGTGCGGCTCCACAGAGAAGGCGAAGGGGCTCCTTATATGGGCTTGAAACCTGCTGGGACCGATGTCGGACCTGCAGTGGTTGAGGCTGATAAGGCTATAGACACTGGGTCAGTAAACAGCCTAATCAAGAAAGTTACGGAAGCGGTGGCTACTGGAATTCGCGAGCGTTTCAATCAGGCTATAGAAAAGAAGAAACATCAGGATGAGAGCGTTGAGGCGGGGAGGGAGTATGTAGAGGCTTATACCGAATTCATCCATTATGTGGAAGGATTGCACGAAGCCGCGAGAGGTCCTGCTCCACACCATGGGGAAATGGAAGGTGTTAGAAGTAAACATATGCATTAGTGGAGGTCGTTATGACTGCGACAGAAGTTCTCAAAGAGGAACATAAGATTGTTCTTTTGGTCCTTAAAGCGGCTGAGCGGGAAGCGAAGTTAATTCAGGATAAAGGTAAAGTGGAAGGGGAAAAGGTTAACCGGATGCTTGATTTCTTCAGGAATTTTACAGACAAGTGCCACCACGCAAAAGAGGAGAAGTATCTTATTCCCAGGATGGGTGAGCGGGGTATATCGAGTGAGAGTAAACCTGTTGCTTCTATCCTGAAGGAACATATGAAAGGGAGAGAAAAAGTGAAGGGAATAGCAGAAGCGCTCCCCAAAGCCAAAAAGGGGGACTCTTCCGCTATTAATTCGGTGAAAGACAACCTATTTACCTATGTTCAACTCCTCAGAGACCATATTGAGAGAGAGGATGATATCCTCTTTCCGATGGCGGACCGGATTTTCACAAGTGAAGACCAGGAGGCTCTGAGTGAGGCCTTTGAGAGAGTTGAACTTGAAGAAATGGGCGAAGGAGTTCACGAAAAGTATCATAAACTTGCTCACGAACTTGGAGAGAGTTGACTCCCCTCACCCAACCCCTCTCCCCGAAGGGGGAGGACAATTGTACGAGAGGGTGATAATGATGTTTAATAAATGCCCGGGGGCGGGTAACATAAGAACGCCAACAATTAAGATAAAGAAATGCCCGGAATGTGGTGAAGAGTTGGAAATCTTCTCCACTGATGTTAAGGTGAACTGCAGTAATTGCGGGTTTACTGTCTATAATGATTTAGACTCTTGCATACAATGGTGTAAATATGCTGAGGGATGTGTGGGGAAAGACCTCTACAGAAAGTTGAAAAAGGAAGAAGGGGCATAGGATGAGCGAGATATTTGGCAAAAAAGAGAACAGAAAAGAGTTGGTAAAGGACTTGATTAGGAAGTTACACTCAGGCGTAAAACCCGAAGAAGTAAAAGAGAGATTTAAGGAAATTCTGAGAGGGCTTGATTCAATGGAGATAGCACGGATAGAGGAAGAACTCATAAAAGAGGGCATGCCGAGGGAGGAGATTAGAAGGCTCTGCGATGTTCATCTACGAGTTTTCCAGGAGACACTGGAAAAAGAAAAGGTGGAGGTTCAACCGGGCCACCCAATCCACACTTTTATGGAAGAGCACAAGATTATTCTCGGGTTCTTAGAAAAACTGAAAACTTCGGTAGAAAGAATTAAACAGGCGAAAAGTTTTGATTCCATTGGTGAAGAAATGGAACAACTGAGAAATATTGCAGAACATTTGATGGAAGTGGAAAAGCATAATGTGAGGGAAGAGAATGTCCTTTTTCCCTTCCTCGAAAAACATGGCATAAGCGAGCCTCCAGCGATTATGTGGTCGGAGCATAATGAGTTAAGAGAGAAAAAGAAGAGGTTCCACGAACTTGTTGATAAATATGAGACTATGAGTTTTAAGGATTTTGTCAGGCAAATTGAAGAAGTTACTGCCTTCATAACCGATATGCTTTCAAGCCACATCTATAAAGAGAATAATATCCTCTATCCTGTGGGCCTTAGAACCATAACCGAAGGTGAGTGGAAGGAGATTAGAAAGGAATGCGACGAGCTCGGTTATTGTTGCTTCACGCCAGAATATGCGAGAGGCATACCCGGGGAGGTAGAGAGGCCTGAGCCAGAATTGGTAAGGGAGGGGGAAATCATATTTGAAACTGGAAATCTATCAAAAGAGGAACTGGAGGCAATTCTTAACAGCCTGCCCGTTGATATTACCTTTGTGGATAAGAATGACACGGTCCGGTATTTCAGTCAAACGAAAGAAAGAATCTTCCCCAGAACCAAGGCAGTTATAGGTCTTAAAGTTCAAAAGTGCCATCCTGAAAAGAGCATCCATGTTGTTAACAAGATTCTGGATGATTTCAGGAATGGTCGTAGAGATGTGGCGGACTTCTGGATAAAGTTTGAAGGCCGACTGGTTTACATTCGTTACTTTCCAGTCCGCAAAAACGGGGAGTATCTGGGTTGTCTGGAAGTGACCCAGGATATTACTGATATAAAAAAGATTGAAGGAGAAAAGAGACTCTTATAGTCGTTGCTTCTTTCAGGAAGAACTCTTTAGGGCTTCTATTTGAATTCAAATAGAAGCTTTTTTTAACTACTTGCTCGGAAATGTAATTGGAAAAAGGTGGAACATAAAGTGGTTAAGACCAAAATAATCTGCACTTTAGGGCCCGCTTCCACGAATAGGGCTGTCTTAAGGAAGATGATGGTTTCGGGCATGGATGTCATAAGGTTGAATTTTTCCCATGGAACCTACCGGCAACATCTTGAAGGAATAGCCCTGATAAGGGAGTTAAATAGGAAATATCGCAGACACATAAGAATCCTGGGAGACCTGGAGGGCTATCGGATAAGAATTGGCAGGTTCAAAACGAAAAGGCCAGTTGAATTAAAGAGACATAAGATTGTCTGGTTGACTAGAGAAAACATATTAGGAGGAGATACCTTAATTCCGTTCGATTTTCCTGGTGAGTTAGACTGCATCCCGAAAGGCCAATATATCTATATTGATGACGGTAATATCAGTCTGGTGGCTAGAGCTTGCGAGAAGAAGCGCATAAAGGCAGAGGTGTTAGCGGGAGGTCTCCTTAAGGAACATAAGGGGGTTAATATTCCGGGACTCAATCTAAAATATAGCCGCTTGAGTCAGAAAGATAAGGAGGATATACGATTCTGCGTAGAAAATCGAGTTGACTATATTGCGCAATCTTTTGTGAAAAAAGAGGAAGATATCCTGGAAATTAAGGAAATATTAAGGAGGATTCCTGCTACCTGTCAGGTGATTGCCAAGATTGAAAATAGAGAAGGGATTAAGAATATTGACAGGATAATTAAGGCTTCAGATGGGATTATGATTGCCCGCGGGGACCTGGGAATATCTATTCCCATATATCAGGTGCCCATTGTTCAGAAGGAGATAATAAAGAAGTGTAAGCAGAGACGAAAATTCGTGATTACTGCTACCCAGATGCTGGAAAGTATGACTGAGAATCACCTTCCCACGCGGGCAGAGGTCAGCGATGTCGCTAATGCTATAATGGATGGTTCGGATTACCTGATGCTCTCTGCAGAGACCGCCGTTGGCCGCTATCCAGTGGAAGCGGTGCGAATGATGAATCAGATAATTAAGTTTACTGAGGAGCATATATCTAAACTCAAGCCTCGGCGAAAGAGAATAAAAGATTATTTGAATTCTTTTTCCGACCAGGGCAGGATTTTTTAATCAATAAATACTATTGACTTATCAACTTGAATAAATTAAGATATACCATAAAACTCGGTCAATCTATTTCCGACGATACAGGAAAATTATTGCTTGCCCGGTTATTTGAGGGGGGACGGAAAAAGTTATGGCGAGTCCGTTAGAAAGATGGGTTGAGGAGCAAGCGAGGCTTACCAAACCTAAGAAGATATGGTGGTGCGATGGTTCCGAGGAAGAGGCCCACAGGCTTATTGACATCGGAATGAAAAAGGAAAAAATTGGGGACCACCAGATATTTTATGAGTTGAACCAGAAAACCTATCCCAATTCCTATCTTCATCGTAGCCACCATACGGATGTGGCGCGCACGGAACATTTAACTTTTATCTGCCATAAGGATAAGGAAAGTGCCGGGCCAAACAATAATCGGATGGACCCTAAAGAAGCAAAAGAGCTCCTTACCAGATTATCAAAAGGCTGTATGGCAGGAAGGACTATGTATGTTCTTCCTTATATGATGGGGCATCCTGACTCGCCCTATGCTAGAGCCTGTATTCAACTTACTGATGTTTCCTATGTGGCCATAAGTATGAGGATAATGACCCGAATGGGCAAGAATGTTATTGAAAAGATAGGGAGTCGCGACGATTTCGTTAAGGGGCTCCATTCTGTTGGTGACTTTGACCCCCAGAAGCGATTCATCATGCATTTTCCCGATGAGCATTTTGTCTGGAGCATTGGCTCAGGTTATGGAGGAAACGCTCTTCTGGGTAAGAAATGTTTCTCTTTGAGGATTGCATCCTGGCTCGGATACCAGGAGGGCTGGCTTGCTGAGCATATGGTAATCATTGGCATTGAGGACCCGCTGGGCAATATAACCTATATTACTGCGGCGATGCCCTCTGCCTCCGGAAAGACCAATCTGGCAATGATTGAGTCGCCACTTCCCGGCTATAAGGTATGGACGATAGGGGACGATATCGCCTGGCTAAATGTCGGCTCTGATGGCAGGCTGTATGCGATCAATCCGGAAATAGGTCTTTTTGGAGTGGCGCCGGGAACTTCTATGAAGACCAATCCCAATATGATAAGGACATTAAAAGGTAAGAATTTTTATCCCAGTCTTTTTACCAATACAGCCCTGAATCTGGATACGAATGAACCCTGGTGGGAAGGGTTGGACGGTCCTATGCCTGAACATTTAGTTGATTGGCAGGGAAGAACGTGGGATGAATCAATGGGCGGGAAGGCAGCCCATCCTAACTCCCGATTTACTGTATCTATGTACGACTGTCCAACACTATCAAAGGAATTTGATAATCCCAAGGGAGTGCCAATCTCGGCCATAATCATAGGGGGGAGAAGGACACACCTCATACCTCTTGTTGTGGAATCTTTTAATTGGCAGAACGGTGTGTTCCTGGGAGCAAGGTCCGGGACTGAAACCACAGCTGCTGCCATTCATGAAGTTGGCGTATTGAGAAGAGACCCTATGGCAATGGTTCCTTTCTGTGGCTATAATATGGGTGATTATTTCAGGCATTGGCTCAATATTGGGAAGAAATTGAGAAATCCCCCGAGGATATTTTCTGTTAACTGGTTCAGGACCGATGATAGCGGTGAATTTCTCTGGCCTGGATTTGGAGAGAATATCAGGGTGCTGAAGTGGGTGGTGGATAGAGTTAATAATCGAGTGGGTGCAGAGAAGACGCCGATTGGGTTTATTCCCCATCTGGAAGATTTGGACCTTAGCGGGTTAGTTATGGAAAGGGCGAAGTTGAAGAGACTATTTGAGGTTAATCCAGAAGAATGGAAAGTAGAACTGGAAGATGTAAAGAAGTTTCTGAGTCAGTTTGGCGACCGCCTGCCTCAAGAACTCTGGGAGGAATATAACCGTTAGTTAGCCGACATAGCCCGGGCGTGAGAACCCTACAGGCTAATCTATACTTCTAATATCTATTTTGGCAGTATACTCTTCTATTCTCTTGTGGTTTCCTGCCTGTATCCCTAATCGTTGCTCAGCCGATTTCAGGATTTCCTCTATCATTTCAGTATACGACATTCCTGCAATCCTGGCCATCTTTGCCAGGTGTCCGTCCCAGCACCATCCCGGATTGGGATTAACCTCAAGTAGCGTTGGGTTTCCTTCCGAATCGAGTCTCCAATCAAATCGAGAATAATCCCTGCACTCTAACCTCTCAAATAACTTCAAGCAAGACTCTACGATAAATTTCTCTATTCGTTCCGGCAAATCAGCAGGAATTGATTTGATATTCCAATAAGGTGAATCGGGAAGCCATTTCGCCTCATATCCACAAATTCTGGGAAGCTCTGGAGGGAGTGATGAGTAGTCTTCCTCAATAATAGGCAATACTTTATACGACTCGGGAGGATTCCCCATAATTCCTACGCTTAAGTCTTTTCCTGTTAAAAATTCTTCAACGATAATTGGTTTATGGTAACCGAATTTCCGTCTGATTTCAGATATAGCGTTTATGAGTTCTTCAATATTGTTTGCAACGCTTTTCTGAGTTATCCCAAAACTGGAATCGCCAAAGTTAGGTTTTGCGATAACGGGAAATCCAAAAGGAAGTTCAAAAATCGAGTCTTCCGGTTTTACGAAGAAAGCCTCGGGCACAGGAATTCCTATCTCCTTCGCAACACCCCGGACAAGCGATTTGTCATAACAATAAGCGAGGCAACGGGGTCCCGAACCGGTGTATGGAATGCCGAGCATCTCCAGCAAAGAAGGTATATGAAGTTCCTTTTCGGCGTCGTTATTATAACCCTCGTCACAGAGGTTAAATACAAAATCTATTCTTAGTTTTGCCAGGTCAGTCATCAGAGTATCATGGCTATTGAGATATGTGAACCGATAACCCTTAAGATTCCTCAGCACATCCTGTAGTTGGTCAATTGTATGGAAGTCATCGTCATCAAAAATGCGTAAGGGCTTCAAAGTGTCCGGCTTGTTAGGGTCACCCAAAATTACAGCAACATTGTTCACCACCTCTTTTTTCTTCTTGATAGGCGCCCACTCTTTTTTGACTACGGCTGTGGCGATGATTCTCCTCTCCATCATTCCTAAATCCTGATTCCTCTTAGAATCGGGTGATAGTTCTCCACAAAAAGCGATGTCTGTGAAACCGGCTTTATTCAGAAGTTCTGCCATTGTGTCTCGTGTATAAAGTCTAACAGAGTAGAATTGGTCAGCAATAATGCCTTTTTCTACATGGGAAATCAACTCTCTGGATATCAGGCGCTGCCTGTCCAGCGAAAGGGACCGTTCCCTACAGACAAAATGCCTCTTGCCTACCCATTCCCAGGACCTGGGCTGGAAGTTTCGTTTCAGATATTCTCCGTCTGCGACATCAATTAGAATCTTACCCCAGGGTTTTAAGACCTTAAAGACCCCTTTAAGTACTCTCAAATCATCCTGCAGCGTCTCAAAATAGCCAAAACTATTTCCCAATATCATCACCACATCAAAATGGTCGTGAGGATAGGGAAGTCTTCTGGCATCTCCTTCTCTGAACTGGACATCCAGGCTCTCCTTTTTTGCTCTTGCTTTCGCTTTCTGTATGAGGTAATGAGAGCGATCCATTCCCTCCACATATTTAAATCCTCGCCGGGCCAATTCTAAAGAATGGCGACCTTGCCCACAGCACAGGTCTAAAATATTGTCTTCTGGTGATAGTTCTGCCACTTCTGAGAATAGGCCAACCTCTTCTCTCGTAATATTCGAGTCCTCTACAACATCTGAGTCGGTCATAAGGTAGGTAGAATTAAATATCTTCTTCCACCACTCAGGATTTACATGTTCTTCGAGATTCAAAACAGGGCCTGGCAAAATCTTTCTACCTTTCCCTCTTTTATGTTGTTCCTCTGTTTTATCTTCTATGACGTTATTACTCAATATCCGTCCCTCCTTACCATTATTTTTTAAAAGGCTTTAATCGCTAGAGAAGAAAAGAGAGCCTGAAGGTGTAAAGACACTCACTTTTCTATTTCTTCTTCAAGCCGACTGGAATTAACATCTTACTCCATTTCCTCGAAACCTTCGGATTCTTCCCCTTCTTCTTCCATTGGAGTTTCAGTCTCTTCGACTTCTTCCTCAACTCCTTCCTCAGCTTCTTCCTCAAGTTCTTCCTCTGCTGGCGCCTTGACCTCTTTCTTGGCACATCCCGTTAGCCCTGCCACGCCAAGAATCATTGCGAGAATTACGATGGTCACCCAGAGCCTTTTCATTTCTTTCTACCTCCTTGCTATTATGTCGATGTTAACTTTCTTTAGGGAAACGAATTTCTTATTATTTTTAATATCAAATTATATCTCACAAAAATATTTTGTCAAGAATTTTTTTTGGTCTCTGAAAAAGTCTCATTTTCTTTTGTAGGGGTTCCGATAAATCGGAACCCGTTATCGTCGGGCTCAATAAATTGAGCCCCTACATGAATCGGGAAATTTTGGACTTTTTCAGAGATCTTTTTTGATATTCTTCATAAGTTTCGGAAATTATTCCAGATAGATTTGTAAAAAAATAGTGGGAATAGGTCGAATGTCTACCCATCCCCACTATCTATCTATCTTGAGGGTTGTCGTGTCAATACCGGCATCCTCGCCGGTAATCACCTCGCCACTCTCGATATAGGCGCTGGCAATGGCGGCTGCCATATCTCAACATTTCCGTGTACCATCTTGCATCTTCCTGAATATCTTTAACTATCTCCGGGTCATCAGAGGTTATCGTAATCTGTATGCCCTTATCAATTTTCTTGACATCGGTCTTTAAGTTCTCGTCACCATAATAACCTGGAACATAGGCGTACAGGATGAATGCAGTGGCCAATCCAGTAACTAAAGCCAGTGCCAAACTGACAGATATTATCTTTTTCATGGCTATTCACCTCCTTCTTAGAGGTAAAGACGATGGAGAGACCAAAAAGTTACGGAAGGCGGTAATGCGGAAGGGAGTTATCTTTGGCCACGACGAGGACCCATTTTGTGTGGCGGAGTTCTGCTTCCATCCATTCTACTTCGCCACCCCATGCGTCTTCCACACATTTGAATAGCGTTTTCTAATTCCAGTTTTTGTTCCGGAGAAGTGACTTTAGGCTTGAGATTTTCTAACACGTCTCTCTGATAGGCGTTCAGGTATTCTAACCTTGAAAAATAGACTTGCCTTTCCTGCTCGGGCAGTCTGGAAATCTCTCCCAGGGCAAGGCTTGCCTCACTGAGCATTGCCTTGAGAAGTTCGGTATTAAGTTCTCTCTTCTTGTCGAGATGCCTTACCAACTCTTTAATTCTCTCTTCAGAATACACGATTCGGAGTTCCACTTTGCCTCTCGTGTTGGAGGTTAATAAAAACTTTACTTTCTCAGTTATGGCCTTTACCGGATATAGAGGGCTTCCCGGGAGGCTATTGGCAGAAAGGCTTACTGTTCCCCAAAAAATGGAGACGACTATTATCGCGAGAAGAAAAACTCTAACCCAGACAGGTGAAGGGAAGTAGAGAGGTCTAGCCAATTCTCCTTTTTGGCGAATTTGCTTGTTTAGTTGGACTGCCTCGCCCATTTTGAGAAAGCAAGAAGCCATAGCTCCTTCGGGAGGCTCCGGTAAAGGAATATCCCTTATATTTCTTGCAATTATTAGCAAATCTTTCAACTCATCTCGATAGTCTGGGTATTCCTTCAATATTTCCTCTAAAGGTATACCTTCCTTTACTTTTTCTAAACAGATATCCAGTATATCTTCAATCGGTTTTTTCATTTTTGTACTGCCCTTCTCTCTTCAGGATATTTCTCAGGGTTGAAAGGCCGCGGAATTGGAGCGCCTTTACGGCCCCCGTCGATTTATCCATAATTCGAGCGACCTCTTCGTTTGAATAGTTCTCTAAGAACCTCAGGGTAATTACTTCTTTCTGCTCTTCCGTAAGGAAGTTAAACAACTTTTTAATCTCTTCTAAAGTCAGGGTTTCGCGCTCATATTTTGATGAGCGGGATAATGCTTTATCATCTATCTCTTCTAAAGATGTTTCTTTTGATTTATGTCTTTTTCTATAATAGTCTATAAGAAGATTCCGTGCTATTCGGAAAAGCCAGGCTGGAAAATCTCCTTTTTGATTTCTTATTGCGCCGACCATTCTGACAAAGACCTCTCCGGTTAGGTCTTCAGCGTCTTCTCTCGTCTTTGTACGGTAAGAGAAATATCTAAAAATAATGAGATAATATTTCTCCGTCAAGGTAGCCAGAGCAATCTCATCAAGGAGCCTTCCCTTTTCTAAAATTTCCTTTAGGCTGACCGAATCGTTAGGACCTTTTGCCATATGATTATAGACGTAGAATCCGACTAAAAGTTACTCTATCGCCCTTTGCTTCTCGGGCAATTCCTTTTGAACTTCTCCCTCAGGGATTTTTGAAAATATTATACCAAAAAATTCTATCAAAGAAAAAAATTTTCTATAAATGTTTCATAGGTTAATTTATTGCAACCGGGGATGTTATTTAGTAAAATTGTGGCTGACTTATGGGCATTCGTATTTTTTGAAAAAATGAATCCGGGAAGAAAATATTTCATCTAAATAAGTGAGGGATTAATGCCGGTCTCTGATGAGATTTTAGTGAAGAGGTCCCAGAAAGGCGATCATATATCTTTTGAAGCACTTGTCAAAAGGTATGAAAAGAAGATTTATAATCTTGCTTATAGAATAATGGGTAATAAAGAAGATGCAAGCGACGTTCTTCAGGAGACATTCTTGCAGGCTTTCAAAAACCTTGCGAGTTTTAAAGGTAAGGCTAAATTCTCCACCTGGATTTATCGTATAGCCGTGAATATATGTTTGATGAGAAAACGGAAGGAAAAGAAAATGTTAACATTCTCTTTAGATGTACCTATTTTAACCAAAGAAGAAGATGAGATAAGAAGAGACCTCAGCGAGGATTGGTCAAAAAATCCTCTGGCCACATTGGAAAACAAGGAGCTTAGAAAGACTCTATCTAATGCGGTAGATTTGCTTCCAGAAGAATATAGAACGGTTTTTCTTTTAAAGGGACTTAATGGCTTGTCTAATCAAGATGTGGCCAGGGTGCTCAGAATTTCTCTTC
>Ga0315307_1001161_pt1 | contig 11696 bp, 11 predicted proteins | sample TDP2_MG_FD_203079 | JGI IMG/M metagenome (GOLD analysis project Ga0315307, IMG submission 203079) | Freshwater sediment microbial communities from Lake Towuti, South Sulawesi, Indonesia - TDP2 | ecosystem: Environmental > Aquatic > Freshwater > Lake > Sediment | place: Indonesia: South Sulawesi... | reverse complement strand
TGTCCCCGTAATAATAAATATTGATGTAAACCGAGATGATGAAATTCTCGTCTAATAGGTCGAAAAGAAAGGAAGAGATGGCCAACCATGAGCAGGTTCTTGTTGATCGAATCAACGGCGGTGACCCTTCAGCCTTTCAAGAGTTTGTCGAGCGCTACAAGAAGAAAATATATTTCCTGGCCTATGACCTCATGGGAGACCATGATGATGCCGAAGACATTTCTCAGGAGGTGTTTATTAGGGTCTTCCGCTCCCTTAAAAACTTCAGGAGAAACTCCAAGATGAGTTCCTGGCTTTATCAAATCACGGTCAACGCCTCGATCGAAGCCCTACGCAAAAAGAGCATCAAGCCGCGGGAGGCTTTGAAGGAGCTCGAGAATGTCGAAGCCCAGGCCAGCCTGCTGGGAAGCGGCCTCCATGTCGAAAATCCAGCCAGAAGCGCAGAGGCTTCGTTGATTCAAGAACATATCTCCAGGGCGCTCCAGAAAGTGTCTCCCAAGGAGCGCGCCATCTTTGTCATGCGCCACTATAACGACCTCGACACCAAGGAAATCGCAGAGATTCTCAAGATCTCTCAGGGAACGGTCAAGTCCTTTCTTTTCCGCGCGATAAGAAAGCTGCGCAAAGAGCTTTCTCCTTGGTTTGGCCATCCTGGATTGGAGGTTTCCGATGAGTGATTGCAGGAAATGCCGCACGCTCTTTACAGGGGCGCTTTATAAGGAACTGAGCTCCGAGCAGAAGGATTTCTTCGAAAATCACCTCCAGACTTGCCCGAAGTGTCGGTCCGAGTTTGCGAAGCTGGCCTCCACTGTGAAGATTATGGATAAAAGATTCAGGCCTGAGCCAGGCCAGGATTTCTGGAATGGGTACTGGGAAAGGCTAGTTAAAAGAATGGAAGAAGAGGGACTGACGGCTACTGAGTCAGAATCGTCGTGGCAGAGACTGAGCAGAGCATTTCGCCTTACTCCGAAATGGGTATACCAGCTCTCAGCCGCTGCGCTGCTCATCATCCTCGGCATTTTTATCGGCAGGCTTGTGTTTGTCAAGACTCCATCTGAGGCTCAACAGGCTTCGCTCAAGCCTCGAATGGATTTCGGAACAGAGCTTACCCAGCGCACCCAAAATTATATCGAGCGCTCCAAGCTAATCCTCCTAGCCGTGGTCAATTTCGACCCGGAAACTGAGGACCCCTATGCCTTGAACCTAGCTCACCAGCAACGGATTTCAAGGGAGCTTATCCAGGAAGCAGGCTTTCTGAAAGAGAAACTCGCTGATTCCAAGCAGCGCCGTCTGCAGAGCCTCATCGCAGACCTGGAGTTGATTCTTCTCCAGATCGCCAATCTCGGATCAGAGAATGATTTCGAAGCCATCAGGCTGGTCAAGGACGGGGTAGAAAACAGGGGAATCCTGATGGAGATCGACCTTACCGCTATTCGTCGAGCGATGAAAAAAGAAAATAAAGAGATGCCGATGAAAAAGGCATCCAGCAGATTCCAAAGCCTATAAATAAGGAGGATTTCATGAGAATAAAAATTATCTGTATCCCATATTTATTGCCAATCCTAGTTGTTTCACTCTTCATACTTCAGCTTCCAGTGAGAGCGATTAATCCCCAGGAGGAAGACACAAAAGCCTACACAGCGGCTTATAATTTGATCCTCGGAGAGAAGTGGGCAGAAGCCCATAAAGCGCTAGAAGAATTCCTTAAGAAATACCCGAAAAGCTCCTGGGTGGACGATGCTCTTTTCTGGCAGTGCTTCGCCAGAGAGAAGATGGGATATGACCTGGAGCAGGTCTTTAGCTGCTACAAAAAGTTCATCGAAACCTGTGTCGAGAGCAAATGGGTGGACGATGCCAAGCGCAATTTGGTTCGAATCGGCCATCAACTGGCCAAGAGCGGAAAGCCCGAGTATGAAGCCATCATCGCCGCCATGAAAGAGGGCGAAGACGAGGAAGTCAAGCTAGCTGCGCTTTATGCCCTCGAGGATATCGGCGACGAAGAGGCTCTGGCAACCGTCATCCGCATCTACGACGAAAGCAAAGACTATAAGATTCGCCAGAAGGTCATAGCCATCCTCGAAGACTTCGATTCACCCAAGGCGTTGGTCAAATTGAAAGAAATTGTGGTCGAAGACCCTGACCCAGACCTCCGCCGCAGAGCCTTGATTGTGATCGGCGATATCGGCGGTGAAGAATCACTCGTTGTTTTAAGGAAGGCAGCAGAGTCCGACCCTGATGCCAGGGTGAAAAAAGCGGCAGTCATCGCCTTGGGAGATATAGATGACCCCAAGGCTATCCCTGTGCTCACCGCGGTGGCGCTGACCGAAAAGGATATCTCCTTGGCAAAAGCAGCTGTACATGCGCTTGCAGACATAGAAGGTAAGGAAACACTTCAAGCCCTGCAAAGAATAATGAAAGAGGCCAGTTCTCCTGAAGTGCGAAAAGCCGCACTCTTGGCCTTGGAGGATATCGACTTTCCCGAAGCCATTCCTTTTTTAAAGACAGTGGCGCTGAAAGACAGCGACCTTGAGCTTCGCAAGGCTGCAATTTATGTCATAAGCGAGATAGAGAGCGAAGAAATCCTGGCAGCTTTGAAAGAAATCCTGGACGCGGCGGAAGAGGTCACTCTCCAAAAGGCAGCCATCTATGCTGTAGGCGAACACGAAGGAAGAGAGGCAGCAAAGATTCTCTATGAGACTGCCCTTGCTTCCGCGAATGAAGAAATCGCCAAGGCGGCGGTCACTGCGCTCGAAGATGTCCTCGACGAAAAAGAGCCGCAGATGTTGCTCGACATTTACAAGAAATCCAAATTCCTCTCGGTCCGGAAAGTGGTCCTGGCCACCATCGAAGATTTCGAAGGAAGTGCGATGGTCAATGCTCTTGGCGAGCTTCTCAAGGAAGAGCAGGACTCCGAACTGCGCCGGTCAATCGTTCGCAGCCTGGGCGATACAGAAAGCGACGAGGCAGTTCCGATTCTGCTCGAGGTGGCCAAGAATGACAAGAATACCAGGGTGCGGGCTGCGGCCGTTTCAGCCCTGGGAGAGATAGGCACTCCCAAAGCCCAGGCAGCGCTGCTTGAAATTCTCAAGAAGAAGGAAGGCTAAAAACACTGAACCTTTGTAACTTATCCACTCTCATTACTCTCCAGATGAATTCTGGGGACACAATACTTACTTCAAGTGAATTAGGTATTGTGTCCCCCTATTTCCTCCTAACTTACACTGCGTCTGACACGGATGAGAAGTTGAACTCTTTGACTTTAAGCGCAGGGACAAAAGCGGACTGGCCAGTCTCACCGCCAACCACCCTCAGCGGCTGAGACATCATCTCCACGTTCTTCAGAACATTGACCGGGCTTTCGTTGAAGCGGAAATTATTGACCGGATGGCTGACCTTCCCCTTTTCAATCAGAAATGTCCCGTCGCGAGTCAACCCTGTCAGGAGCAGAATCATCGGGTTCAAATCGCGGATATACCAGAAACGGCTGACGAGAACGCCTTTTCCTGTGGAACGAATCAAGTCCTCCAGCCGGTAGTTATCTCCTTCCATGATGATGTTGGCCGGGAAAGAGACAGGTGCTTTTCCCATTTTCTCAGCCCAGAACCTGGTGTAGATCAGGTTTTTTATCATGCCCTTCTCGATCCAGACTGTCTTTTCCTGAGGCAGCCCGTCTTCGCCGATAGGGAAGGCCGGGATTTGGGGGAAAGAAGGGTCGCTGGAGATGGTGACTTTGGATGAGACAAGCATCTCTCCCAGGCGGTTCTTTCCGTCTGGAAGGGAAAGAAAGCTCCTCCCTTCGTCAGCCTCCCGGGCGGTGAAGTTATAAAGAAGGAACCAGACCATATCAGCCACAGCAGCAGGTTCAAGAATGACCGTGTATTTTCCCGCAGGAAGAGGCTTGGGATTTCTGGAATCAAGAGCCTTGCGGCTTGCTCCATCAGCCAGCTTTCCGACCGCAACTTTATCCACGTCTTCCTCTTCAGCCGAAGCCCAGCCAGAGCCTCCCTCGCCGCTGCGCAAGGTGTTGTTGAAATAAGAACGGGTGGAGAGGAGGTAATAAGATAGGCCCTTCGAATTCATGAAAGCCGAGAAGCCTGAGCTCGTTTCGAAGAAGCCGGCAGCGGTCAGTTTTTCCTTTTTGGCCTTATCGATGACCGAAATAATCGAATCGACTCTCTTGCCAGGCGAGAACTCAGCCGTGCTCTTGAAATAAAGCTCTGGAACCTTCGGATATGTTTGAGGGCCAAGAGGAGGCATGAGCTCGGCATTTTCCGGTGCCACATCGGCCAGGACATCAGCCCTGGCTACTGCTTCCCGGATTTTTTCTTTATCTAGCTCGTTGATGACAGCGATGCCTCTCTTCTTGCCTTTAAGAACTTCGACAAACAAATCGAGCCTGCTGTAGACGCCGTTGGTGGTGATGGCGTTGTTGGCAAAGCGGGTGGAGCCGGTTTCCCGGGCAGAGACTCCGATTCCCATGGTCTTTCCCGGATTCTCCGAGATTGTATTTTGAAGAAGACTCATTATTTCCTTTTCATCGAGAATCATAGCTTGCCTCCTGCGCTGACGATGTTCACCTGACGGAAGCGGGACGGAGCGCTTCCATGCCCCATCCTGGCCGACTGGGGCGGCTCGCCTTTGCCGCAGCCGAAGACTCCCCAGTTCTCCCAGTATTCCTGGGAGCAGACGGCGTCGAGCGAGCCCCAGAAGTCTGTGGTTTTGGATTGATAAGCGACATTCTTGACCATCTCGCCGACCTTGCCGTTCTTGATCTCCCAGACAGCGTCTCCTCCGAACTGGAAGTTGTATCTCTGCTGGTCGATACTAAAACTGCCCATGCCGTCAAAGAGCAAACCTTCTTTTGTGTCCGAGATGAGCTGATCGAGAGATAAAGGCTTGCCGCCAGGCTTGAGCCAGAGGTTGGGCATCCTCTGCATGGGAAAGGAAGACCAGGAATCGGCGAAAGCGCAGCCCTTGGACTCTTTCTCATTGACAAACTTAGCCAGCTCCCGAGTCGTCTGGTATCCCACAAAGATTCCTTCCTTGATGATGTCGAACCGTCGGGCTTTGACTCCGTCGTCATCGTAACCCGCTGTGCCCAGGGCATTGGGCAGGATTTTGTCGCCGACGATATTCATCAGCGGAGAACCGTACTTGAGCTTTCCGAGCTTGTCCGGAGTGACAAAGGTCGTCCCCGCATAGGCAGCTTCCCATCCTATCGCTCTGTCGAGCTCTGTGGCATGGCCGATGCTCTCATGGATGGTGAGGCAGAGGTGGGAAGGCATGAGGATGACATCCATCTTTCCAGAGGTGCCCTGTCTGGCTTTGACTTTCTGGACGGCCTCTTCGGCAGTTTTTCTCGCCTTCTCTATCCAGTCTATGGATTCGATGAGCTCATAACCCTTCTGCTCAGGCGGAACCTGGATGGAGCGAGTCTGGGAATCGCCGGCAACGACGGCAACGGCTGTCGCCTGGGGATAGGTAAAGATGAGGTCCTGCTCGATAAAAGAGCCGTCTGTTGAGGCGAAGTATTTCCACATCTCGTTGAACATAAGGTAGGTCATAGCAACCTTGATGCCATCAACCTTGAGCATTTCCTCGTTGATGCCCAGGACGAGGTCGATTTTCTTTTCCATGGGAATCTTGAAAGGATTCTTCTGGATGGGCGATTGCCAGTGGTCATGATGAGCAGGCTCTGGCGCAAGCTCAACCGGTTGTTTCAACAGGCGTGAGCTTGCCTTGGCAACTTCAACGGCCATGGCGGCAATCCTCTCAATTTCGTCCCTTTCCAGCCGATAGCTTGAAGCAAAGCCCCAGGCGCCGTTGGCGACCGCCCGCACTCCGAACCCGATGTCCTCTGTGTCGGCAACGGTTTCTATGCGCTTGTCCCTTCCGAAAACATACTGGTTCCGGTAGCGGCAGATGCGGATGTCCGCATAGGAAGCGCCTTTTGATTTTGCAGTGTCCAATGCCAATTCTGCCAGCTCTTTCATTCCTGCCGCCTTCGAAGCCCGAAGAGAATCATCCTCCTCCACGGCTCCTCTGTCCTGAAATGGACCATCTCCTGCCTGATTTCATCCGGAGTCAATTCCCTGAAATCGTGCCTGTAATCAGAATGCCCGAGATAGGGCGAGCCCTGGATCCAGAGCGAAGACTCTCTCGGGCCAGGCTCGCTGACTCCAGAGTAGCTCCATCTCATCAAGGGCAAGATGAGAAAGCCAGCACCCGTTAATTTAAAAAAATCCCTTCTCAGCATATTTTATCTCCTCCAAGATATACGGATATTTTCAATTAATGGTTTTTTTTTAATCAAACATGCCAATCCAGGGGATATGCTTAATTCTAGAGACACAATGCTTAACTCTATCAATCTCTGGAAGACGATAGCTAAGTTTGAAAATTAAATATTGTGTCCCATAATTGTCATAACCCTAGATAAACCAAAAGTATAATGTCCCCAAGCTCCTATTGCAAACAATTTCAAGAAACGACTGCAACTTCAGGCCTGCTCCCTGAATACAACGCTTATTTCTTTAGCGCCTCTTTCTTTAAACTGAGTATTATCTCCATCTAACTTTTGCCTCCAAATTTGCTCTTAAAACGACTCGGAGACACGATACCTTTCAATCTTGAGGATCTGATACTTAACTTTTTTAATTAGGGATGTCGCGTTAATTTATTTTCACCTTAATTTTTTTAAGCATCTTTGGCATAATAGCTGCTGGACGTAAAAAATAAATTATTAGTGAGGTCCAGATGAAAATTAAATTAAGACTGACCGTTTATTTTTCTTTAATGATTCTTGGAATCTTTTCATTATTGCTCTCAAGCCCGCCTTTAACAGAAGAGAGCTCCTCGATGGATTTTGTCATCAAAAGCCTCTACGAGTCCCTTTCTTTCCCCGAGGGCGGAGCGCCTGACTTCGAGCGCCTTCGCTCAGTCGTTGCGCCAGAAGCTCCATTCATCCGCATCAACAAGGATGACACAATCGACCGCATGAACAGAGAGACCTTTATCCTCTCCTTCCAGGAAAGGATTCAAAAGGGCCTGATGAAGAGCTTTCACGAGTCGGAGATTGTGCGCCGGGTCGAAGTTTTTGGACGGATGGCTCATGTTTTTTCTACGTACCGAAAGGGAATCAACATTACAGACCCGGAGAAAATGGTTCGGGGAATCAACAGTATCCAGCTTTATAACGATGGCGGCCGCTGGCAGATCTGCGCCATCTTATGGATGGATGAGCGCAGCGATTGCCCCATCCCTGCGGAATATCTGCAGCGCTCCTCGAAGAATTAGCTAGCATGGCAGGCACAAGAATAATCCCTGTCATTGACTTTGGAGCCACGCACACCAGAAGGGGATTTGCAGCGGTTCAAGTCAGCCGAGGCCGATTTGTCAGGGCTCCTTCTCTTCTCTACCCTGAGAAACCAAAAAAGATAAAGAATCCCACAAGATTTGCTCAAGGTCATCCCAAAGGATTAGTGACAGACCTCAAAGCCACATTGGAAAAAACAGTGGAAAACTTAAAAGCCCTGTATCAAAGAGTCAAAAAGGAACACCGTTATCCTTTAGTAAAAACTGTCGGAATATCCGCGCCAGGCGCCTGGCTGGAAGAGGGAATTCCTTACAGAGGAACTGTTCCCAATGTGCCTGACTTGGAAAATTTCAAGCTAGCGCAGGAAGTTTCCAGGATGATGGGCTCTGGCTGGAGCGCTGTCGTTAATAACGATGGCGTAGCCAACGTCTTAGCCATGGCCCATTATCTTTTGGCGAACATCGATAAATTCTCAAAAGTAAAAGAAGCTCTTAGAGAGAACGGAAGAATCGCCGGTTTCATTCCAGGAACAGGTTTTGGCGCAGGTGCTTTTTACATCAAAGAGGGCCAGGTCATCCCCGTTCCGGGCCCCCAGCAGTTCTTTGACATCATCGTCGGAGAAGGTGAAGGAAGAATAGCTCCTCATTGCTTAACACCAGAAGACTTGGCAACAGGCGAAGGATTGAAACATCAGGCAGAGAGAAGCATCATCTTGGCAGATAAATTCAGCAAAGATAAACTCACAGGAGAATTTATAGCGTCTTTAACCGAAGACGAGGACGAAAGCATAAAAGAGGCAGCTCGAACTCTCTACAGAAAGGCCGGAGAAGCTTTAGCTCAAACCATGATTCTAACTTATAAAGGAGGCGCGGAGGGCGAGTCAAAGAAGGCGGTGGTCAATGACCCTCCGCTCTTGGAAGCTGAATTCTGGCGGTGGATTAGAGGGACGAGAATATTCATCTTGGGGGGATGGCTGGCAAGCGAGCCTGCCAAAAGACATACTCTGCCTGCTTTGGAAAAGGCGCTCAAAGTTACGCGTTATGATTTTATGATTATATCGGCTGATGAAATTCCAGGAGTTACAGAGCTTCTCAAAAAAGACGCTGCTGGCCTTGTCGGAGCAGCCCTTTTATTACCTCCCTCTGCTATGCGCATTCTTGAATGAGCCGCTAAATTTGGCTTATCTGTCTTTATCAAGAATAAAGAAACTCTATTTTTGAGGAATTGTATTCAGTGAACTTCTAATCATAGTCTTGACCAGTTTCTCCGGCTTTCCTTTTTTCTTGCTGCATGATATCGAACAAGACCACATTTTATTTCCTTCTTGTGCCTCTAACATCTCTATCATTAAAGAAATATCGCAATAATAAACTTTCCCGCCTACAATAACCATGACATCTCCAGCCGGAACGGGAAAATACTCATTTCTCTTTTTAACCTCATATCTCTGCACGACTCCTCTAAGAATGGCTTCAGCATTTAATTTCTTACAGACTTTTTTCATGACCTCGGGATTTGATAAATCTTCGCCAGAAAATCCAAAATCTTTCAAAACAGAATTGACCTTATCCACACCAACAACATCATATCCCTTTTTGCGAAACTCATCTTCAAAGACATCAGTGATTTTTTTATCTTTTTTCACAAGGGGATTTGGAGTGAATTCTGCAACAGCAAGTCTTTTGTACATTTTGAAGTTAGCGTTTGATTGGGTAAAAACATTCTCAAGAATGATGGGATGCTTTACACAAACCACAAACATGGTTAATACTATCAATAGACCCATTAGAATTAAAATTTTCACCTTCCAATTCATTCAAATTCTCCTCTTTTCTGATAATAATTAATACTTTGCTTATTTAGTAGCAAAAAACGTGCCAATGAAGAATAGGGAATTATTATAAAATATCAGGCTTTGTTTTGTCCTAAATTAATGACAAGTGTCGATTTTAAAGCGATAATGTGAAATGTTGCCAAACGCAACGATATTTGCATTTGGCAGCATTAAATGCAAAAGTCATGGCGTTCAGTAATTGCAATTGAAGGCTCGACTTCTTCTTTGTAAGACCATTTTTAGTCTCCACCCCGTGATATATTCTTGGCGGACATTTATCACCCTAATCCCTTGGCTTAATTCAACAACAGATGGATTAGTGAAATATTCCTAAAAATTCACGTTTATAAGAGGCAGGACTTTACTATATTTTGGATTGTCGCGGACGATATTGACCAGGCCGATTTGGACGCCTTTCAACCGCCAGCAGTAGTTCACAATTCCGATGGTCACTCCGGTCTGCGTTCCTCTGATGTAATTGAAAGCGCTCGCCGAGAAGCCGATCATCCGTCCGCCTCTTGGCACAATGACCGTTCCCAGCGCCAGTTGAATGCCTTTCAGAACTTCGCCCCCCACGCCGAGGCCGCCGATGGTAATGCCCTGAACCTCCTCAGCGCCAACGCCAAGGCCGCCGATTGTCAGCCCCACCGATTTTTCACCGGCCCCTGCTCCCAAGCCGCCGATATTGATGCCGATCAGATTCTCTCCTGCTCCTACTCCCAAGCCGCCAATGTTCAGGCCTGTCATGTTTTCACCGGCTCCTGCGCCAAGAACGCCGATATTGATGCCGATGAGATTCTCTCCGGCTCCCACTCCAAGGCCACCGATATTAATGCCTATAAGATCTTCTCCTGCTCCTACTCCAAGACCGCCGATGTTCAGGCCTTTGAGGTTTTCTCCTGCTCCTACTCCAAGACCGCCGATATTCAAGCCAGTTACGTTTTCTCCGCTGCCCACGCCTATCAGTCCGACCGAGAAACCGGCCAGATTCTTTTCCGCGCCGACACCCAAAACGCCGAGATGGACTCCGTGCATATAGCCTCCGCCCGCAGCTACACCCAGGGAGAGCCCGTTCACCCGGGCTTCTTCGTTGTCCTTTTTCGGCGGCCAGAGCGTAACGTTAATGCCGGTGATGCGTTTCACTCGACTGTCTCTAAATTGAAACGCAGCCCCGTGAACTCTTTGGAATTGCCGAAGCTGATGCCCCATTTTTTTGAGGGAAAATCGAAGCTCTGAGAGAATAATGTCGAGCTTGCGAAAACCATCAATAACATCGCTGCCAGGACGAACCTCAATCCAATGCCAGCTGGCCCGACTTTTCTTTTCATCTAAATCTCCTTCTTGAATTAAACTTTTTTAACAGCGGAGCATGCGATATAAATTTTAGCTATTTATGCTCAAATTTTCTGAAGCGCGTCCAAAACTCAGCCATCAATCTCTTCGATGTTGCTGGCAAACATGTAATCCATCATTTTTTTATACGTAAAAAGTTTGGAAAAAGTTCTATCCTTTACCTTGGGAGGGGAGCCATCAGCCCAGAGCTGGCGAAGAGACTAAAGCCAGGATTAGTTTTTTCTCGAATTTGACTGCTTTTTGTCCAAATATTGTTATTCCACCAAAATAAAAAAAGAAGAAACTCGCCTTGATTGAAAAGAGCCGATTATTTTATCTTTGTTCCTCTAATAAATAGATATCATATTAGCTATAGGATGATTTGCTGAATCGAATGGATTACCTTTTGTAAAGAAAGATGGTGTGGCTTTTTCCATTCTCGTCGTCCAGCTCCACAGAATTAACCTCTTTTTCCTCCCAGCCTGGAATATGGTAATTGTGAGAGACAACGTAGATTCCTGGCTTGAGCTGTCTTTCCAGAAGAGGCCGCAGCAGCTCGTTGGATTCCGGCAAGAGATAGAGCGTGACCACCGTCGCTTTTGAGAAATCCATCTTCATCACATCCCCAAGCCGGAACTCGACCAATTTTTCCACGCCGGCCTTCTTTGCGCCTTCCTTCGACTCCTTGATCCTTTGAGGGACGATATCGATGCCGACACCGTGCGCGCCATATTTCTTGGCTGAAGTGATGACGACGCGTCCATCGCCGCAGCCAAGGTCGTAGACAACATCGCTGCTCGAGACTTGCGCCATCTCCAGCATCTTTTCCACCACCGGCATGGGTGTGGGCACAAAGGGCGCAAGGTCAACGGCATCTTCCCTTCCATGTGCACCTTCATAGAGCTGAATCAGATTTTTATTGTCATAACGAAAAGAATAGGGCGTTCCTGGCTGGAGGTTGTAGGTGACGTCTCCGTCCACACGCTTATATGAGATTTCCATGGCCACGCGGCTGGGATAGCGATGGATCTTATCTACCTTCAGTGCTTTTTCTTCGGGCTTGCCGGGGGAGTTGTATGGTTTGATCCAGTAATGGACGAGGCCGTTGGTCACATTGCGAATCGTGATCTCGTTTCCAGGGACAAGAGAGAGCTCATTCCTCTTATGGCCGGTGCCGGTTGTCAACAAGAGAACGGCACCGATGACAATCAGGGC
>Ga0315307_1001155_pt1 | contig 11714 bp, 8 predicted proteins | sample TDP2_MG_FD_203079 | JGI IMG/M metagenome (GOLD analysis project Ga0315307, IMG submission 203079) | Freshwater sediment microbial communities from Lake Towuti, South Sulawesi, Indonesia - TDP2 | ecosystem: Environmental > Aquatic > Freshwater > Lake > Sediment | place: Indonesia: South Sulawesi... | reverse complement strand
CCTCGTTCTCTAGAGATTCTCTTGCATCAGGGTAAGACCCCTGATGCAAGAGAATCTCTCAGAAGGGCGCCAGACGCTCTCCTGGGGAGTCTCTTGAATCATGGTCTGTCACCATGATTCAAGAGACTCTGTAGATACTAGACGCGATGAAAGCCGGCAGAGTTCACGTCGCCTCGGCCCAGACGTAGGTTTCTACCATCTGCGATGCGACCATCCTGGGCCCACGTCGGCACGTCTGGAGCCATCCTTGCGCTACGGAGAGACCGGGATCGCGGACTCCGTCTGATCTTGACAGGGCGGAGGCCGGAGAGTATCCTGCCACTGCTGGGGAGCAAGGCAACCGGGAGCGCGAGGGTGAGCACCGGGTTGGCTGAGTTCAGTTTTGGCTCCGTGCTAGCTCAGATCGAGCATTCGGGCGCGCCGCGTGGCGCGCCTTTCTGCTGGCCGGCGGCGGGCTGGACCTGCGCCTGCCAAGGGCTTACGAGTTGCCTCGGGTTGAGGCCGAAAGGAGGTGAGCGGAAAGGGTTAGGGTCTGTGAGGAGGCTATCGTCCCGTGAATACTGCCTATAGCTGATAGGAGGCTACGACTGCGATGTCACGACGACGCGGTTTCACCCTGATCGAGTTGTTGGTGGTGATCGCGATCATCGCGATCCTGGCGGGGATGCTCTTTCCCGTGTTCGCCCGGGCACGGGAGGCGGCCCGCAAGATCCAGTGCCTCTCTAACGTCAAGAACATCGCGATGGCGATCCAGATGTACCTCACCGACTATGAGGCTCTCTGGCCCTACGAGCACCGCCAGGAAGTGATGGACGGGTTCCAGGAGCTCCGGCCGTGCGTCTGGAGCGGGGGCATACAGGGCAGGGTCACCAACATGAACCCCTACCTGAAGTCGCCCGCGATCCTGGAGGAGTACATCAAGAACCGCGACGTGTGGCGCTGCCCATCGTCGCGCACTGCCACCCACTACGGCATCCTCAATCCCCTCGGGGGAGACTGGTGGGCCCGGGTCGCTGAGGTGCCTGTTGATCGCTGGGGCTGCTTCGGCATCGGCGCTTGCGCGGGCGGGCCCTTCCCACCGGGCTGGGGGGGCGGCATCACCGATTCGATCGCTCAATGCACAAGCGCAGTCGGCGGGGCCGGCACTGACGCCAGCATCGGCGCCTTCATCCAGCAGATCGCGGCCACCGCCCTGCGAGAGACCAAGACCTCTCAGATGACCGACCCGGCTCGTTGGTTCGTGGTGGGCGAGACCGGGAATTACCCGGAGGCCGCCAGCCCCTTCGACCTGGCCTATGGCGACTGGATGGGCTATTGCGGGGCCACCGCCGGCTCCATCGAGTGCTGCGGCGGAAGCTGGCCGGACTGGGACAACTGCTCTTTCTCCAGGGACTGCGGGGCCGACCCCCACATGGACTTCAGCAATCTGGAGACCCGTAAGCAGTATTCCCCACCTCGGCACATGGGCGGCGCCAATATCGGCTTCGCGGATGGGCACGCCCAGTGGTGGAGCGCCGAGGCGATCCTGAACGCGAGCCCGGACGATCCCAGCCGCCACTGGGTGTTCTGCTGTTACGGCGATCCGGCGGTGTGGGATGCCCGCCAGAAGCGGGAGAACCTCTTGCTCGGCTTCGCCAATGGTATCTGCAATTTCTGGGGAGACTTCGGACTGCCCAAAGGCCCCTGATACCCGGCCGGTACAGTGAGAGCGGGGACCGGATAAGCGATTTGCGGGAGCGGGCGAGCAGGCTACTGAGTCTCGCCTAATGCAGTCAGGGCGAGACTCAGACGGAACACGTCAGGAGGCTCCCCAAACCCCTTGCCGGCGTCGCTGCAGTATGCGAAGCTCCATAGGGCGGGGAGGAGCGTACTCATGCCACAGACGCCCCTGTGACAGGAGAGGGCCCCGCGTTCGCTCAGAGCAGGTGCCATGCGGTCGCATCGCGGTCACGCGGCGTGGGCATGACCGAGGCTGCGCGGTGGCCCACTCCCTCCGGCGGAGCATCCTGTGCCTGTCAACCGCCGGTGAGGTCGCCACCACGCATCGGGGTCGGGGCCGGCCTGAGCCGCCGAGGCGGTGTCACAGGCCTACTTGACATTCAGCCGGGCCCCGACCGGCGGTCAGAGCGCCAGGACCGAGTTCCCGGGGAGGACAACCTACAGCTCAGTTCGGAGGTGCACTTTCAGCGTCTGTCTTGCTGCTATCGGTCCGCAGCGCTGAGGTGCGCAGAACCTCCCGCGCTACGCGCAGGACGTTGCCGCCCAGGATCTTCTGGATGTCGCGGTCAGAGTATCCTCGCTGCACCAGGCCGACGGTGAAGAGGGGCCAGTTGGTCCAGGCCAAGCTCAGCTTCTGGTCTGGCTCAGGCCGACCGGAAGGAGGCCATAGTGACTCGAAGCCCGGGCGGGCACGTCGTCGCTGGGGGATCAGCCGGTTCTGTTCGGAAGCTGCCGATGACTCATAGCCTACATCGGTTCCGATCGCCACATAGTCGGCTCCGAAATTGGCGACCACATGACCGACGTGGTCAAGCATCGCGCTGATCTCCCCGGCGCCTCCCAGGAAACCCGATATGCAGCAGATGCCAAGATAGCCGCCGGCGTCGGCAAGGGCGCGAAGCACAGCGTCTGGTTTACAGCGGTAATGTGGGTTCAAGGCGGCACAGGCTGAGTGGCTGGCTACGATCGGCCGCTGCGAAGCCTTCGCGGTCTCCAGGCTCGTCTGCCAGCCAGAGTGGGCAACATCAACGATCACGCCAACCCGGTTCATCTCGGCGATTGCGGCTCGCCCCAGGTCGCTCAGTCCGGCGTTCGCGGGTTCGGCACAGCCCTCGCCCAGCATGTTTCGCCTGTTGTAGGTGAGATGCATCATGCGGATGCCCAGCTGGAAAAAGATTCGGATATAGCTCAGTTCTTCTTCAACCGAAACCCACTGCTGGGATAGGGGAATGCCATTGGCTTCGAAGTACAGGCACCGCCTGCTCTGGCTCTTTGCGGCAACAATATCCTGGGGCGACGCAGCCTTGAAGACAAAGGGCTGCAGCATGTCGGTGAGGTAGGTGAAGTGTGCCAACCGCTTCAGCAGCCGAAGTGGGGATGCCCCCTCCTCTCCTGCATTCTGCAAGATGCAGGTGACTCCGGCAGCTTCCCAGGCAGCGACAAACTCCTCTCGTTCTCGGGGATCCGCGACGCACCGAGTCATCCTCATGTCCTCCTCCAGGTCGTGGAGTTCCGCCTCCGAAGCCCCCTGCTCTACGGCTGCCTTCAGAGTTCCGCTGTCAACGGCCGCGGTGGGCGCGAATCCGTAGGCATCTATGACCAGGGATTCCCGGTGGAGCCCGAGGCCGTACTCCAGGTCCCGTTGGCTCGGCCGCAAGATGTCGAGAGCGGATTGCCTCGCCTCCCTGATCTTGACGGTCGCCGTTCCCAGCTCCGAAGCCCCGATCTTGGTCTGGCCCAGGGTCCGATAGCGCAGGTCCTTGCCGGTGACTGGTTCGGCTGCCCCCACCGCGCGCCACTTCACACCTAACCCCGCAACCACGCTCGCAGTCGCCGCCGAGCCCGCGACTGTTCCCCTCAAGAAATCTCGCCGCGTTAGGCCCTGCCTATCGCTCTTGTGACTCATTCTCCTCCTCCAGTGGCCGTGGTGATCCGAAGCTGATCTGAGGCTGTCTTCGGCAGGTGCAGCGCGGGACCTACCCTCTCGCGTGGTTAGCTGCTCGGATCTTGGGGAGCTCGCGCCTCGGTAAGGCCACCAGGGTGAGCCCCACAAGGCCACGCCAGGCGCGCAGTCGCGGCACGAGATGGAGGAGTGGAACTACAGAGTCTCTTGAATCATGGTCTGTCACCATGATTCAAGAGACTCTGTAATCAGCAAAGTGGATGTTGCGCCTAACATGGGCGATTGCTGGACTCACTCTGGTCATGCTCATCGCGGTAATCGTGCAGATCCTCCTCGCGGTGCACTAGCGGGACGGGACGGCGATCTATGGGTCGGGCACCGGCCCTTCGCCGCGGAGGTCGGCACTACAATCCCGGGGGTGCGTGGCATTCCGGCCGAACACTATGCTTCTCGGGCCGGCTGCGCACGCATAGGATGGCAACCGGTGCTCCCGGGGTGGAGTCTGTGCCGCGGCCTATGCTGATAGGGAGCGTTCTCTACTCACTTCTTTGCTCCCACGGCAGGCGCAGGGCCAGGTCCATGGACAGGACTGGGACCTCGGGGAAGGGGCGGCGGGAGGCGAGGGGGCGAGTGAGTGACAGGAAGGGGAGGGGGAGGCGGAGGCGCGCGGCGGCCTGCTGCACCAGCTCGAGGCCTCGCTGCACATCGCCCATCTCGGTGCGCGCTCCCAGGTTCGGGTTCGCGACCAGGCCGGTGAGCTGAAGCTGAGAGTGAGCTTCGATCTCCCGAGCTTGGGCAGCGACCTCTTCCACCGAAGAGGTCGAGGGGCGGAACGGGTTCACCACCACCCAGAGGTCATAGCCGCGGCCCGCAATCAACTCCGCGTACACCGCCAGCAGCCGCGCCCCCTCGGGATCGCCGCCCCCATCGAGCACCACGTGCCGCCCCCGATCGCGGAGCACGCCGGCGACCTCGGGCGGGACCGCGGGTAGCTCGAATGAGGTGAGGGAACCAGCAGGAGCGACCACACGCAGCCCGGCGCGCTCAAGCTGCTCTCGATAGTCCCCCACGCGGAAGTAGGGTGTGACCACGTCGAGGTCAACGATCGAGACCGCGCGGCCCGCAGCACGTGCGGCCAGCGCATAGCTGATCGCCACCTCGGTCTTCCCGCTGCCGAAGGCGCCAGCGAACACCACCGTGGCGTGATTCGACAGCACTGCGCTGGAGGAATCAGCTCTCACGCCGTTCCCGCCCCTTTGTCTCGAAGGGCGCCAGGTGGGCTGTGCCGAGGCGGTCCACAGCAGCGAGGAGCCGGCGGCGTGCGATCAGCTCGCTCAGCGAGGCCCGCGCGGCGGCGAGATGCACCAGTGCGAGCAAGAGGACAGCCACCAACCGCTGCCAAGGTGAGAGAGCAACCGCCAGGCCGAGCCCGGCGGCCCCACCGAGGACATTGGCCCCGACATCGCCGAGCATTATCCGGCCGGCGAACTCCGCGGGGGAGGCGATCACTGCCGCGACGAGGAGAGGCCCCACCAAGGGGAGGGCAGTGGGCGAGATCGCAATCGCCGCTGCGCAGAGCAGGCCGAAGCCCTTGAGGGCGCGGCTGGGCCGCAGGTCCAGCAGGTTCACGAAGTTCGCACTGAGCGCGATCAGCAGCGCGTCGAGCGCGATGACAGTGAGCTGGCCGGGGGCCAGGAGCAAGCCGGCGCAGAGGCCCGCGGCCAGTCCCCCGAGGGCCTTCACGGCGCCGGTCGTCAGCCGGCCTCGCAGGAGCGCGAGCAAGTGGCCACCCAGGCCGCGGGCCTGACGGCGGGGCGCGAAGAGGTCGTCGAGCAGGCCGACCAGCCCGAAGAGGCCAACTACGATCAGGCAGGCGTTGCGCTCGCCCCCCTGGGGGAGGGAAAACCACACCGCCGGCAGGGCCACCACGGGGAACACTAGCCCGGCCGCCGCCGGGAGCAAGCGGCCGAGGTAGTTGGGCTTGCGCAGGCCAAGCCAGACCGCGCTCACCCAGAGTGAGGGGAGCCAGGCGAGGAGGGCGCAAGCCGCGACCGCGGCGAGCAGGCCAGAGAGGGAGGGCGTGGCCACAGCGCCGACGGCGATCACGGCTCCGATTGCGAAGAGCCATAGCGCGATGCGCAGCGCGGTCCTGCTGGTGGGCAGCGCGGGCCAGCCCAGGCCGTAGCCGGTGAGCAGCGCATACCGCAGGATGTCCTTGAGCTGCCGGCCGCGGTGCAGGAAGGCGGAGGCGGTCCGTCCCGTATGCTGGTGAGTCAGGGCCAGCGGCACCTCGGCAATGGGAAGGCCGAGGTGCGCCACCTCCACGGTCAGGCCCGTCTCGACGCCGAACCGAGGGGCCAGGCCCACATGTCTGACGAGCGCGGCCGGCAGCGCGCGCTGCCCCGACAAAGGAGCCTTGACCCGCAGACCGGTGAACAGCCGGATGGCGCTGGCAGCCAGGCCACGCGCCAGCCCGAACCCCCCTGGGCCCGAGCCCTTTGGGAGGACCGCGATGGCCATGGCCGCGCGCCCGCCCAGCTCACCGAGGAGCGGCCCGGCGTTCTCCGCCGATAGGCCGAGGTCAGCGTCGAGGAAGAGCAGGTGATCATGGCGGGCCGCTTCGACGCCTGCGAGCAGCGCGGCAGCCTTGCCCCGGTTGCGCGGGAGGACGAGCACCCGGTCTGCCCCCGCGCGGCGGCCCGCCTCAGCCGTCCCGTCGCCGGAGCCGTCATCAACGACGATGACCTCTGAAACCTCGGGGATGGCGCGGGCGGAGCGAACGGTCTCGCCGATGGTGCTCTCGGCGCGATAGGCGGGGATGATCACGGAGATGGGCATTGCTCAAGGTCGCCCTGAGGCCGACATCACCGGCAGGAAGCGGTCGGCCGTTTCCTTGACCCCGAAGTGGCCGTTCGCGCCGGCGAAGGCCCACACGATCGCCAACCGGCCCGCCAGGGTGTCGGCGTTGTCCACTGTTGGGATGCCCTTGGACTTGTAGAGCGGGATGGCGGAATGGGCCGCATCGCTCGCCTCGCACCCGACGACGCGCACGCCCAGAGCGAGGAGCCGGGAGAGCAGGGGCAGGTCAATGCGCTCCAGCGCCGCCTGCCCCTCGCTCGCCGCGCCGCCGACCAGCAGCACGGAATCCACTGGCATCCGATAGGTGGAGTCGGCGCTCGATTTCAGCAGGCCCAAGGCCTGCAGCTCGCGCGCCAGTTCGCCATGCCCATCGGCGAGGTCCTTTGCCAGCGCCTCTGCAATCAGGCTGCGGAAATGGACCCCAGGCGGAGGGTACAGGCTGAGGCGCTGTGCGGCCCTGCGGCGCACCGGCTCCGGCAGAGTGACGAAGTTGGCGGCGATCGTCGTCGTGGAAGTGAGGGTGGCGCCCGCCTGCTTCATCAGCGCCCGGAGATGGCCGGGCAGGGGACTGTCGCCGAAGTCGTGGTCGAGGATGATGGCCACCCGCCTTCCTACCAAGCGGTTGGTCGTCAGGGCGGCGATAGCCTCTTTGGCGAGCGCTTCATACCGGTCCTTGTCTGCCGCCAGGGCCTTGAGGTCGGCTTCGCGGTAGCGCTGCGTCTCCCGGTACTGCTGCTTGAGGTCTGTAACGACCTTGTTCAGCTCCTGAGGGTCGTGCGGGGCCAGCCCGATGCCGACCAGGATGCCCAGGAGGAGGGCGAGGAAGATCGCCACGAAGCTGCCGATGTGATAGCGGTAGTCTACGAGCACAGCATTCTCCTGTCACGGCGCGGCGGGAGGGCTCAATGCTGGAACGACCGGAGGAAGGCCAGCAGCCGCAGCCCCCAGAGCTCCAGGGTGGAGCGGATGGCGGGAGCGGCGGTCAGCAGCACCAGGATGATGATGCCGGCCACGGCCCCCAGGTAGATGAACAGCCTCCCCGAGCGAGCCGAGGGGTAGAGCCGGCTGATCCCCTTGGCGTCAACCAGGATGGAGCCGACCTTGAGCCGGACCAAGAAGGTGGAGGACATGCCGCCGCGGGATTTCTCCAGGAACTCGGTGAGAGAGAAGTGCGTGCCCACCGCGGCGATCAGGTCGGCCTCCTTCTCGTAGGCGAGCAACATGGCGATGTCTTCGCTGGTGCCCTGGGAGGTCAGCGTGGTGGCCGGGAGGCCGAGGCCCTCTAGGCGGCGCAGGCCGGGCGCGGTGCCGTCGGGATAGGCGTGGACGATGAGCTCCGCGCCGGAGCGCAAGGCCGCGTCGGAGACACTATCCATGTCGCCGATGATCATATCTGGAGTGTAGCCTTCGGCCATCAGCAGATCGGCGCCACCGTCCACCGCGATCAGCACCGGCCGGACCGCGAAGATGTAGGAGTGGATGGCGCGCAGGTCCTGTGCGGCCTCGGGGCCTCGCACCACGACCAAGCAGTGGCGGCCCTTGATGGCGGTGCGCAGCTCGGGCATGGTCGAGGGCTGGAAGAGCAAGTACTGCTCGCCCGCCACGTAGCTCAGGGTGTTCTCGACGAAGCGCGCCAGCTCTGCATTGACGCTCTGCTTCGCCTCCTCCATCTGGAGCGCGAGCAGCGACTCGGTCAGCACCTGCCCCGCCCCCACGAGCGTGCCGTCGGAGTAGATGGAGCCGTCCACGATCTCCAGCACATCTCCCTCGCGCACCCGGCCCATGATGTACTCGCTCACATTATCTATCAGGGGGATCCCGGCGCGGACGACCAGGCTCGGGCCCCGGTGAGGGAAGCGGCCGGAGAGGGAGCGCTGGGCATTGACCACCGCCGCCACCCGGCGGCCCACCAGGGCGGAGGCGCAGGGAGCGTCCAGGTCCGCATGGGAGATCACCGCGATCTCGCCCGGCTGGAGGCGATGGACCAGGTGCTTGGTGCGGCGATCAACTCGTGCCAGGCCCCTGATGCGCATGGGTCACCGCGGCTAGCGCTGCCCTACCCAGCCCAGCTTGCTGCGGACGTTGGCGAGGAAGCTGGAGGTCTCCGGGCAGATCAGACGCGCGGGGAAAGCCGCCTCCCGCACCTCGACCCGATCGCCGGCGGCCAGAGGAAAGCCCTCCTGGCCGTCGGCCGTCAGCGCCACGGCCTCGCCCTCAGGGTCGTGGAGCACCAGCTCGATCACGCTCTCCGCCGGCAGGACGAGCGCGCGGGCGCTGAGCGCGTGCGAGCACACAGGAGTGACGATCAGCGCCCGCAGGTCCGCCGCAACTACCGGCCCGCCGGCAGCGAGCGAATAGGCGGTGGAGCCAGTGGGAGTCGCGACGATGATGCCGTCAACCGGAAGATCGGATACCAGTTCGCCCGAGATCCTGGTCTCGAGCCGAAAGAGGCGGGCGAACGCTCCCTTTCCGACCACGATGTCGTTCAGCGCGATGAAGGAGCCTACCTCCCCGCCAGGGCGCAGCACCCGGGCAGCGAGCATCATGCGCTCCTCCACTCGCATCCGCCCCGCCATGATCTCCGCCAGAGCCGCGACCATCCCGGAGTGCGGGATGGAGGCGAGGAAGCCGAACCCGCCCAGGTTGATGCCCACCACCGGCTTGCCGCGGGGCGCGCCCATCCGGGAGGCGGCCAGGAACGTGCCATCACCTCCCATGGCCACCAGGAAGTCGGCTGCTTCCGCAAACTCGCCAGCGCCGATGGCAAGGTGCGAGAGGGAGAGCCGGGAGGCATGGTTCTCGGGGATGAGCACGCGGATCCCGCGGCTCTGGAACCAGGCCGCGACCTCGCGCACCGCGGCTGCGATGCGCCGCTTATGGAGCGCGGCAACGATTCCCACAGAGCGGGCGGATGTGGGGTCGAACCCACCCGCGGGTGCAAGAGGTGAGATCGAGGGCATGGCCTCAGCTTACTCCGGTTTCACCAGACGGTCGAGGTTGCGCTTCGCGTCCATGAGCGTCGGGTCGGCGGCAAGCGCCGCCCGGTACTCGGCGATGGCCTCCTCCCTCTTGCCCTGGCGTTCGTAGACCACGCCGAGGTTGTTGTGGGCCGGCGCGTAGTTCGGGGCAACCCCCAGCGCAGCTCGATAGGCGGCAACCGCCTGCTCGAGCTGCCCGAACTCCTCGTAGATGATGCCCAGGTTGTTGTGCGCCACCAGGTCCTTGGGCCTCAGCTTGAGCAGGGCCTCGTAGTGCCGCTTGGCGTCATCATACCGGTGCAGGCGGAAGTAGACCGAGGCGAGCCCCTCGTGCACCGCCGGATCATCGGGGGAGCGCCCCGCAAGGGCAGACCACACGCGGAGGGCGTCCTCGTCATTGCCCAGCCGAACGTAGGCGAGCCCCAGGTTGAACGCGGCCGGGTAGCTGCTGGGCGCGGACCTGAGCGCGGCTGCGAACTGCTCCACCGCGGCCTCGGTATTGCCCTCCTCGAGCTCCAGCGCACCCAGGTTGATGCGCGCGTTCACACTCTCCGGGTTCAGCGCCACGGCCTTCCGGAACGAGTTCTTGGCCTCCTGCTCGTCCTCGAGCTGCCGGGCGCAGAGGCCGAGATCGTAGTAAGCAGCCGCATTCCTGGCGTCCCGCGCCACCGCCTCGCGGAAGGCGGTGCGGGCCAGCTCGTACTCCTTGCACTCGTATCGGATCAGGCCCAGGTTCAGGTACACCGCTGGGTCGCGAGACCCCGCCGCGGAGAGCTTCGACAACTGCTCCACGGCCTCGTCGGTTCTGCCCGCCGCGCGCAGCGCCAGGGCGAGGTTCAGCCGGAACGAGTGGTTCTCCGGCCTCAGCTCCACGGCCTTCTGGTAGGCGACAAGGGCCTCTGACAGTCTGCCCTTGCGCTCATATGCTACCCCGAGGTTGTTCTGCGTCTCCGCGCTCCTGGGGTCAAGCTCGGCCGCCACGATGAACTCGCCGATGGCCCGCTCCAGGTTCTCGCCGGCCAGGTAGGCGGTGCCCAGGTTGTAGTGGGGGGCGAGGTAGTGAGGCTGGAGATAGACCGCCTGCTGGTAGTGCTCGATCGCCTCCTTCGCCTTGCCCAGGGCCCAGTAAGCGCTGCCCAGGTTGTTCTCCGCCTCCGGCATCTTGGGGTCCAGCTCCACCGCCTTGCTCAGGGTCGCCACCGCCTCCTCACACCTGCCCGCGCGCAGTTGCGCGGAGCCCAGCCAGGCACGGGCGAGCGCATCCTGAGGGCGATCGTTCACTATCGCCGCGAACTGCCCGATGGCGGAGGAGAAGTCGCCCTGGTGGAAGGCCGCAATGGCGGTGTCGAGAGCGCTGGTCCCCGGGGCCGCGAGCGCAGCAGGGACACAGGTGGCGAGGACGAGCAGGCAAAGGAGGAAACGGCCTGGCATACGCGCTCCTCTGGTGGTCGAGGTCTCTGGGGGCCGCTGCCAAGCAGACTCAGCCCTACGGCCCTTCGCAGATAGAGATAACGTGCACCGGCGCCTCTGACAGGCTCCAGAGCTGCGCTGTCCGAGTTCCGCCCTTACCGACACGATGTCTTGCATTGGGCTGATGGGCAGCCGTGCACAGAGGTGCTCCACAAGGGCTCTATGCGCCGTCTCTTGCATCACCGTCGTTACGGTGATGCAAGACACGCTGTAGTTGGGCGAAACTCACTAGCGCACGGCATCTGCCAGCCGCGGATGCCCTGGCGCGAGTGTAACACAGCAGGAGGCAGGTTTCAAGCGAGCCGCGACGGGAGAGGAGGAGAGGAGGCGACTCGCCGTGGAGCGAAGAGCAGGCCAATAGCGCAGGGCCATAGGGAGAGCAGAGGTGAAGCTCGCTTTCAGCACACTGGGTTGCCCGAACTGGAGCATTGACCGCATCCTCGAGGCGGCCGGCGAGAGCGGCTACTCCGGGGTCGAGCTGCGCTTCTACCAGGGATCGCTGGACCTCCCGAAGGCCCTGGGCGAGTTCCCCGGCGGCGCAGACGGGTTCCGCCAGCGCTGCGACCGGGCCGGCGTCGCGGTCTGCTGTCTGGACACCTCGGTGGTGCTCACTGCTCCTGAAGCTCGCCCCAGCGAAGGCGAAGGGATGATGGAGCTGGCCCAGGCCCTGGGGGCGCCATACCTACGCGTGTTCGGCGGCGAGGTGCCGGAAGGAGAGAGCCGACGCGACTGCCTGGCGCGGGCGGCCCGCAAGCTGGCGCTCCTGGGCCAGATGGCCCAGGAGC
>Ga0315307_1001154_pt1 | contig 11720 bp, 7 predicted proteins | sample TDP2_MG_FD_203079 | JGI IMG/M metagenome (GOLD analysis project Ga0315307, IMG submission 203079) | Freshwater sediment microbial communities from Lake Towuti, South Sulawesi, Indonesia - TDP2 | ecosystem: Environmental > Aquatic > Freshwater > Lake > Sediment | place: Indonesia: South Sulawesi... | reverse complement strand
CCGGGCGATGGTGGGACCCCCGTCGGCCGTGTGCAACGCTAGCCTTCTGACCCGGTTCTCCAGGTGGAGTCCATCGTGCCGATCGGCCTGATCCAGGTTAAGGGATCAACCTCCGGACGACGATCCCCGCAGAAAAAAGGGGCGAACCGTCTGGTTCGCCCCGGCGGGGTTTCCTAGGTGGTGGTCACATCGGAGCTGACCCCTAGGATGCCGATCTCGTTGCACAGCGACAGATTGGCGTTCACAACTTCGAGGGGATCGCAGATCGTGATGGTCGACACGTAGGAGATGGCGAGGAGAGATCCTTTGAGCGGTGATGCCGTCGAGTTCCCATTTGCATAGACAAGGATGCCGATCTTGTAGCGTTGGCCGGGCTGCAGGTTCGAGGTGTCCAAGGCCATGTTCAGCAACCTGCGATCTCCGGAGTTCAGGGTTGCAGGCGCGCTCGCGCTCTCGCCCAAGGGTTCCGTGGGTACAAGCGAGCCAGGCGTGACTGCGACAAGCTCTGCGACGATCTTGTGCTGGTGATTGTCCCTGTTCGTCAGCGTCACGTTGACCTCGTCAAGCATGCCGCGGGCGAAAAGGTTCCCGTCCGTATGGACATCTATGCCGATGCCCCTCCTGGCACTAAGTGCAACGAAGATCAAACCAAATACGACAAGAAGCGTGACGAGCTTCCCAATTTTCGCCAGCGAAAGCACCTCGAAGCTTTGTTGAGCGAAACAAGACTTACCAATTTCACATTCAGGCCCGGAAAGATATTTAAAAAAGTTCAAGGAGGCGGTCCCAGAGGGCTTGCAGGGGTCCCTTCTGCTTCTCGGAGGGTCCTTCTTGGTCGATTTCAGGCAAATTGAGGCGAAGTGGCGCAAACGCTGGAAGGATGAAGGGATCTACGAGGCCAACATACCACAGAGGCCCAAGGTCTACGTCACGGCAGCCTACCCCTATCCGAACGGCTTGATGCACCTGGGCCATCTGGCCACATACCTGCCGGCGGACTTCACGGCCCGGTACCACAGGATGAAAGGCCGGGATGTCCTTTTCCCCATGGGCTTCCATGTCACGGGGCCCGCGACCACTGGTTTTGCCCGCGCGATCCAGAGGGGCGACAGGGATGTCGTGGAGGACTACCACAAGGTCCACAGGGTCTCCTACGAGGACATAGAGAGCTTCAGGAACCCGGAGAGGATCGTTGAGTACTTCAGCGAGAAGATCAGGGACAACTTCGAGGACATCGGCCTGTCCATAGACTGGCGCAGGTCCTTCATGACCAAGGACAAGCCCTACACCAAGTTCATCGAGTGGCAGTTCTCCAAGCTCGACGCCGCTGGGCACCTGGTCAAGGGCTCCCACCCGGTCATCTGGTGCGACTCCTGCGGCAACGCGGTCGGGGAGGCCGACAGGGTGGAGGGCGACGAGGCGGACATAGTCGAGTTCATCATCCTGAAGTTCAAGCTGCGCGACGGAAGGATGCTCCCCGCGGCGACCTTGAGGCCCGAGACCATCTTCGGCGTCACCAACATGTGGCTGAAGCCCGACGGGGAGTACCGGAAAATCCTGATCGACGGAGAGGAATGGATAGTCGGCAAGGAGGCCGTCGGTAAACTCGAGAGGCAGAAGAAGTCCCTGAAGGATCTCGGACCGGTCGATCCGGGGTCGCTGATCGGCAGCACATGCACGAATCCCTTGAGCGGAAGGGCTGTGCCCATCCTGCCCGCAACATTCGTCGACACCTGCAACGCTACCGGGGTCGTCATGAGCGTTCCGGCCCATGCACCCATAGACTACCAGGCGCTGGAGGACCTCAAACGCAATCCCGGACTCCTGTCCGGGACCAGGGTCGATCCAGCCGTCGTGGAGTCCATCGTGCCGATCGGCCTGATCCAGGTTGAGGGATTGTCCAAGTGGCCGGCCGTCGACATAGTCAAAAAGATGAAGATATCCTCCCAGGGCGAGACGGACAAGCTGGAGAAGGCCACCCAGATCATCTACAAGAAGGAGTTCTACGAGGGCGTCCTGGGGCCCGTGACCGGCAAGTACGCGGGCCAGACGGTGTCCAAGGCGAAGGAGGCCCTCCAAAGCGACTTCGTCTCCCAGGGCTTCGCGGACGTATTGTACGAGACGACCGCAAGGGTCGTGTGTCGGTGTCGCACCGCGTGCTTCATCAAGGTCGTCGAGGACCAGTGGTTCATAAACTACGGCGACCGGGCTTGGAAGGAGACCACAAGGCGCCTGTTGGGCGAGATGAGGGTGGTTCCGGACAAGCTCAGGAAGAGCTTCGAGTACTACGTGGACTGGATGAAGGAGAAGCCGTGTGCGCGAAAGATCGGCTTCGGCACGCCTTTCATACTGGACCCGGCATGGATAATCGAGCCCTTGTCGGACAGCACCATCTACATGGCCTACTACACGATCGCCAGGATCATAAACCAGAGAAGAATCGAGCCCAAGCAGCTGACCAAGGGGCTGTTCGACTTCGTCTTTCTTGGCATCGGCAATGCGGAGGCAGCTGCCAAGGCAGGCGGACTGAATACCGAGACGATGCAGGAAATGAGGAAGGAGTTCCTGAGCTGGTACCCCAATGACATCAGATTCGTGGGGCCGGACCTGATAGGCAACCACGCCACCTTCTTCCTCTTCAACCATGCGGCCGTCTTCCCCGAAGAACTCTGGCCCAAGGGGATTGCCGCCAGCGGCATCGTCCTCAACGAGGGCCAGAAGATGAGCAAGTCGAAGGGGAACTCCATCCCCATCGCAGATTCGCTGGATGAATGGGGGGCAGACATAGTCAGGCTCTGGTTTGCCGCCTGCGCGGAGTTCGGCCAGGACATCAACTACGAGGCAAGCCTGCGGAACTCGGTCGCCAGAAGGCTTGGCTGGTTCGAGGAAAGGATCACGGAGCTGGCCCAGAAGAAGATGCCGAAGGCGGGAAGGAACCGGACCATAGACACCTGGCTCTCCCAGAGGATGCGCAGGAGGGCGTCGGCCGTCGAGAGACATATCCAGAACGTCTCCCCCCGGAAGGCCATTCAGGAGTTGATGTTCGAAACCTACAACGACATCCAACACTACCTGAAGCGAGCGGGGGAGGACCCAGACCTCACCGTGTTAAAGGAGGTCTTCGATGCATGGGTCAGGATGATGGCTCCCTTCGCTCCACACTTCTGCGAGGAGATGTGGGAGGTGCTCGGGAGGAAGCCATTCGTGGTCCTGGAGCGTTGGCCCGAGGCCAAGGAGGATGAATCAGGACGCATGGCCGAGGTCGCGGAGATGCTTGTCACCACCACGGTCGAGGATGTGAAGAGGATCGTCGCCGCTACCAGCCTCAAGTACGCCCGCCTCAACCTCTACGTCGCCGAGGCCTGGAAGCGGTCGCTTTATGACGAGGCCGTGAAGGCAGCCTTGGAAGGGAAGGAGATGTCCGAGGTGATCTCCCAGGCCATGAAGGACCCTCAGGTAAGGAAGCTGGGGAAGACGGCAGCCTCGTTCCTGCAGCGGATCTACCCGGATGTGTCCAGACGGTCGAAGGAGGAGCTCAGGTCCATGGCCGCAGTCTCCGTGGACGAGTTCGATGTCCTTTCCCAGGCCACGAAGTTCCTCTCAGCGGAGACTGGGACGGAGGTTCGGGTGCAGAAGGCCGACAACCCCGAGCGCGACCCGGAAGGGAAGGCTCCGAGGGCAACGCCTTTCAAGCCAGCCATCTTCCTGGAATAGGTGCGACAGTGTACCTTGTCTTGGGATGTGGGAAGACCGGAGTTGTGTTGAGCAACGCTCTCAGGAGGAAGGGCAAACAGGTCACCATAGTGGACAATGACCGAAAGCTCGTCAAGTTCCTCCGGGACAGCGGATTCAGGGCCCTGAGGCAGGACATCTCAAAGCCGTGGAAGTTCGAGGGGCTGATCGAGCAGGCCGTGGTTGCCTTCATCCTCTCGAGGGACCCCGAGGCAAACATGGTCGCCCTGGGGCATGTCCAGCGCGTCAACCCGACCTGCAGAACGTTCGTTGCCGTGCCCGATGAGATGAGCGAGGATGACCGCAGGAAAACCAAGGCCGACTGGACTTTCTCGCCCGAGGCAACCGTGGTCGACGACCTGACCTCGATCCTCGTCGAGAAGGGACTGCTTGAAGCCGAGGAGGACGTGAGAAAGGCGAGGGGGCTTGAGAAGCTTGTCCGCGATGCCTTCAGCGAGGAGATGCTCATCGTCATGCACAACGATCCGGACCCTGACAGCATCGCAAGTGCCGTGGCAATGCAGAGGATTGCGGCCCATTACGGAAAGGCAGGGATCATAGCCTACGGGGGCGAGATCGGCCACAGGGAGAACCGGGCCATGGTCAACCTCCTGGACACCAGGATCTTCCGGATGGATGAGCTGGAGAAGCCGATCGGCGACTACAACCTCGTGGCGCTGGTCGACTCGGCCCTCCCCGGATCCAACAATCCGCTGCCGCGGGACTTCAGGCCCGAGATCGTGGTCGATCATCATGACGTTAGTGTGGACCTCGTCAAATGCGACCTCCTCGATGTGCGCCCGGATGTCGGCTCCACATCGACCATAATGTACGAGTACCTGGATCTGCTCAGAATCCCGGTGACCCAGTCGCTGGCATCCGCCCTCCTGCACGGGATCATGACGGACACGGCGGATCTGACCATGAGGGCGAGCCGGAGCGATATCGAGGCCGTCGCCAAGCTGCACACCAAGGCGGATCACGACATGCTCCTGAGGATAAAGAGCCCGGACATGTCCAACGAGGCCGTCGAGATCCTCGGGCGGGCCGTGGAGAACAAGAAGATCAGGGGCGCCTACCTGATATCGAACGTCGGGTACGTCAAGGAGAAGGAGTCGATATCGCAGGCGGCGGACCTGCTGGTGATGCTCGAGGGCATAAACACCGTGTTGGTCTTCGGGGTGGTGGGCGAGGACGTGGTCATATCCGGCCGCAACCGCGATGTCGGGTTGAACATGGGGGAGATAATGCAGAGGGCCTTCGGCAAGGACGGCCCCGCTGGGGGACGGGTGACCTCCGGAGCGGCCAAGATCCCCCTGGGGCTGTTCAAGGACCTGACGTCTGAGAAGAAGGTACTCATAGAGATGATCGGGTCCTCGATAGCCTCCAGATTCTACGAGCAGCTGAACATTGCGCCGTAGGGAGCGGCTCCTCCGAGGTTTCCGGTGCGCGTCCTGTAGGATCCCGGGAGACGTGAAAATGTCCTTGGGAGCATTTAAGAGAGCACCGTTCCCAACTGGGTGTCCAACCCTGAGAGAGATCCCCCTTGACGAGAATGAGCCTGACATGGAAGCCAGGCAGATCGATCACGCTTCTCCATCGTAGGCCGAGAATGGGCTCGACTGCCTTCCGGCAACGATGAGAACGGGGAAGGTACTCCGGGAGTCTGATTCTTACGAAGGACCTTGGTACCAGAGCAGATGCGGTGAAAAACGGCGGCTTGACGCTCCTCTCAGTGTGGGTCATCATCGCCGCTGGATCGTTTGCGGTCGACAGGTTCATGCCGGGGCTCGTTCAGCTGAAGAAGTCGGGCGTTACATTGCCTCAGCTCATAGGCTTGCTGGCATGCATGATGGCCCTGGCCGAGCTTCTGTATGTGATCACGCGTTGGAGATTGGCTTCGAGGAACAAGCCCTCGGCGGAAGCCGCCATGATAGGCCGCCTCTATAGGCTCGTGGCCGTGGTGGCCATCATCATGGGCGTTGCCTGGGGCGCGGGAGTCATGCGCTCCCTCGGCACCCTATTCACGCTTTTCGGTGGCATGATTCTGGGCTGGTCGCTCCAAGCCCCCGTGAGCGGATTCGCGGCATGGGCCCTCGTGTCTATGAAACGCCCCTTCAGGCCCGGCGACCGGATCCAGTTCCCGAATCTCGGATTGACCGGAGATGTGAAGGACGTTGGGTTGATGTACACTATGCTGGACCAGGTTGGGGGCAGCATCGGAAGCGAGGAAGCGGTGGGCAGGTACGTCCTGGTTCCAAACGCGATGCTGTTCAGCCAGGTTGTGATAAACTACACGGTGATGCAGGAGGCAGCCTACATGCTGGACGAAGTGGTCATCAGGATAACCTATGACTCAGACTGGAAGAAGGCTGAGAAGATACTGCTCGACGCCGCCACCGAAGTCACCAAAGACCTCATCGAGACCACCGGACAGAAGCCCTACATCCGCTCCGACTACTACGACTACGGCGTCTACCTGCGCCTCAGGTACCAAACCCGGGTGAAGGACCGCGTCGAGATAGCCTACGAGATCAACAAGAGGATCTTCAACGACATCCAGATGGAACCCTCGGTTGACCTCGCCATACCCTATGTCTACTCCTACAGGGCTGGCGCTGACAGGAAGGAGGAGTTCATCCAGGAGCAGAAAGCAGGCAAGGATGTCCGGGATAGATTCATCCAGGAGCAGAAAGCAGGCAAGGATGTCCGGGAGATCGAGATCGACCGCATCGTGTCCTCCGCTATCGAGGCGAATCCCCAGGACGTTGACGTACTCGCAAAGAGCGTTGCGGCCCAGGGCCTGTTGCAGCCGATCGTTGTGGCCAGGAGGCCCCAGGGCGGTTTGTACGACATACTGGCCGGCCATCTTAGGTTTGAGGCGTGCAAACGGCTGGGCTGGAAGACCATCCCGGCGGTAATCCAGGAAGCAAGGCCAACCGGAGCCACCGCGATCTGACGAGCTAGGCAGGGAAGTCCTTCAGAGTGATCATGTAGGTGCGCCCGAGCTTGCGGCGCTGGATGATGTTCCGCGCCTCCAGTTTGGACAGGACCCTTGTCACCTTCGGCTTGGAGAACGCCAAGAGTTCCGAGATGTGCCTCTGCCTCACGGCCTTCTTCTCAAGCAGAAGCCTGACCATCTTCCTCTCGTCCTTCGAAAGGAGGCTGAGGAAAAGCTGGGTGAACCTGTTCATCGGGGCGATATCCACCACGATCTTCGCCTTCCGATGCTTTAGGATCTCATCCGTGTCTATGAGGGCGTGGATCTCGACCTCGTCGTTGAAGCTGCCCGTTGCGGTCCCGTCGATCATGGAAGCCACCGCGGCCCTCAGTGAGTGAAACAAAAGATAAGGATTGTCACCCGGAAAGGAGACAATTTGCCGTCTTGGGAAAACCGCGGTGAAAACGGAAGGCATGCCCTGCCCCGGCCAATTCCAGGAATCCGAATTGGCCCCCCTTGACGATCCTGCCCCCGGGCCAACGTAGGTGATGTCTTTCTAAGAAAGTCTTATCTGTCCGGAGCAGGGCGGTCGGGCCACTGCGGAGGGATGAGCGAGTGAGGCCGGACAGAGACAAGCTTGAGGACTGGGCCAGCTTCGCGCTTCAGTGGGCCTCGGGAGTTCTTGAGGCTAATCCGCCCGGTAGCCCGGGCATAGATGCGCGAGCAGATGCTCTGCGTGCCATCGATGATGTGCTGCACATCGGGACGGCCTCGGAGCTTCGCCCGGTTCAGCAATTCTACCAGTCAAGCATGAGCCGCGCGGTGCGCCAGATCCAGGCAGAGCGGGTTGATTCCGGAGCCATCATCTGGAAGATGTACAACCATGGCTTCGTCATCAAGACACCGGGTGCAACCATTGGGATCGACCTGATCAAGGGCTACGGCGGGACAACTATGGGCGGCGAACTGGCGGCCAAGCTTGCACGCGAAGTGCAGTTCGCCACGATCAGCCACTGGCACGAAGACCATGCGGACCTGGACCTCAGTCGAAGCATCTCCGATTCCGGCGGCCAGATCCTAGTCCCTCAGGATCTGCTTGAGAGATGGTCGCCCAAGGAAGGACTGAAGCTGGTGGAGATGGTCCCCGGGAAGGGCTACGACGCTGCCGGCATCAGGTTCGAGGCCATAGAAGGCCACCACGACGGCCCTCCGGACAACTGCGACGTGAACATGTACTACCTGTTGACGAGGGAGGGCCTCTCGGTGCTGCACACCGGCGACCACTGGATAAACCGGCGAATGCCCCTTGCCCCCAGCGACGAGGCATCCCTTGAGAACCTGCACCAAGACTACCCGGTAGACGTGCTGTTGGTGAACCGCAGCCCGTACCAGTTCCGAACCATCATCGGGAAGATCAAGCCGCTCGTGGCCATCTCCTCCCACGAGAATGAGCTGAGCCACGACCTGGCCTCAAGGGCAACCTATGCATCAAGTATCGAGCAGATGGCCTCGATCCAGACGCCATGCTTTACAATGGCATGGGGCGAGAGATTCGTCTTCAAGTCCCGGATGCATCGCCCCCAAACATGATTTCGTCCAGCTCTCTGGCCATTGTTGACTCCGGCCAACCTTTGCCTGGGCATTTCGCCCTGGCCGTCCGCCGGGCCAAACATTATTAGACTGGCCATTGTGCCGTGCATGAGGTCTGACTCTGGGCAGCAGACAGGGAGCACGACAGACGCGATCCCAGTCCGCCGGGCCGGCGGAGAGGGTGTCAAGCTGTGTCGCAGGTCTCACTTGAGGAGGCATACCGCCAGATCGCACGCTACCGCAGGCTTGCCAACTGGCGCACGGCGAAAGGAGAGTTCCCCGACGCAAAGGATGCGGAGTTCGACGATTCATCGTGGGATGAGTTCAGCCCTGGATATGGATGGAATCGCAAGGAAGGGGAACGTTGGTTCAGACGGGAGATCGTCATCCCCGAGGAGATCCACGGGGTGCCCGTGGAGGGCTCCCGGGTGGATGTCCGATTGGTGCTGCTTGCCGGGGCCGAACTCTTCATCGACGGCAAGTTGGTGGGCAGCGACGGCTACTGGTTCGACGGAATCCACACCCTAAGCGAGCACACCGCCCCCGGGAAGCTCCACACCCTGGCCGTCCGCAGCCCCTACAGCGACACGTGGGGCTCCTTCGGCCTGGCCGAGTGGTACGTCGACTCGGTCGAGCGAATGCTCCTAGAACTGGGCGTTGTGGTCGCCCGAGCTCGGATCATCCGCGACCTGGCATCGCTCGGCCGGCTCGACAAGAAGAACCGCGCTGTCAGAGCCGCGTTGAAGGATCCGGGGCTCGGGGTCGGCGAAGACCAGGACTTGAGGGCACTATGCAAGCGAGCCTTTGCCTACGATGCGAAGCTTCTCCCGGCCGCTTCGGGACTGGGCGGGTTCACCTCGTTCCTAGTCGGGCATGCCCATATCGACATGAACTGGCTGTGGCCATACGAGGAGACAGTGGAGACATGCAGACGTACCTTTTCATCGGTGGACAAGCTGATGGACGAATTCCCGGGGTTCATCTTCTCGCAGAGCCAGGCCGCCGTCTACCAGATGATGGAGGAGGTGCATCCGGACATCTTCCGGTCCATCCAAAGGCGCGTCAAGGAAGGCCGTTGGGATGTCACCGCCTCAACCTGGGTGGAGAATGACCTCAACATGGCAAGCGGCGAGAGCCTGGTTCGGCAGACGACCTCCGCCCTCAACTACATCGAGGACAGGCTCGGCGTCACGCCGCGGGTGTGTTGGTGCCCCGATACCTTCGGCCACCCCTGGACCTATCCGCAGATCCTTAAGAAGTGCGGCCTGGACTACTACTACGCCCATCGCTGCTCGCGGCAGGAGAAGGAGCATCTGATGTGGTGGGAAGCCCCGGACGGCTCGAGGGTCCTCGTCTTTGACGAGGGCGAAACCTACAACAACTCAATTGGGCCCGAGCTCGTCAGATACTTCCCCAAGATGCTCCGCAACTTCGGGTTAGCCGCGCACCTTGTGGTCTTCGGGGTGGGCGACCACGGCGGCGGCCCCACCCGCAAAGACCTTGCCAACGGGGCGATGCTCAACCGACAGAAGCGATTCCCCCGCTTCCGCCCTGCGCGGGCCCACGAGTTCTTCGCGGCCGTCCGGGATTGCCCCCGCATACCGGTGGTGCGCGACGAGCTGAACTTCACATTCGAAGGATGCTACACCACCCACGGGGACATCAAGTGGATGAACCGGCGGGGGGAGTCCATGCTGCACGAGGCCGAGGTCCTTGCCTCGATTGCCAGCACGCTGGGCGCGAAGTATCCCCTCGGAAGCCTGGAGAAGGCCTGGCGAAAGGTGCTGTTCAACCAGTTCCACGACCTCCTCGATGGCTCTGCGATCCACGCCGCGTACGAACACTCGCGACGGATCTTCAGGGACGCAAGCAAAGCATGTGCGCGAATCGGGGCGCAGGCGGAGCCCGCCCTTCTGGATGCCAAGGCTGCGAAGCGAGGGTCAAGGCATGTGACCGTATTCAACCCGCTTGGCTGGGAGAGGACGGAAACGGTGTGCGTCCCGCGCAGGGAAGAGAGCCCAGGGGCAACGGTGGTGGATGTCGCCTCGGGCCGGCCAGTCCCATCCCAGGTGCAAGAGGCAGAGATCCTGTTCACGGCAAGCGTCCCGGCCCTCGGCACCGCCGGCTACAGAATCGTGCAGGACAGGAAAGCCAAGCCACAGAAGCCGGATCCTGATGCCCCGCGCGCGGTGCCGTCCCAGCGGCCCCGACAGCCCCACTTGCTGGAGAACCGGTACTTCCGGCTGGCGATCTCTGCCGCTTCCGGCGCGGTGACCTCGCTCTTCGACAAACGGCTGAACCGGGAGCTTGTGAGCCCCTCCGAACCGGCGAACCTGCTGCAGCTCTGCTATGAGAAGCCGCACGGAATGTCCGCATGGACGATTGGCCCGATCTCCAGAATTGAGAACCTCTTGGACGGCGCCGAGACCCAGATGGCCTACCAGGGAGCTGTGAAGGCGGCAATCAGGGTGGACAGAAGTTTCGGCAAGTCCCACCTCAAACAGGAGATCGTCATCCACCGCGACATCCCGAGGATAGACTTCGTCACCGAGATCGACTGGCAGGAGGTCGGCGGGCCACAAACCGATTCGCCCATGCTCAAGGTTGCCTTCCCCTGGGCACATTCATCCCCCACATGCATCCGGGAGATCCCGTTTGGACACATCGCCTCCCCGGCCAACGGCACGGAGATCCCGTCCCTTACCTTCCTTGAACTCCCCGGCGAAGGCTTCGGCATCGCCTTGCTCAACGACTGCAAGTACGGACACGACGCAAAGGGAAACACCGTTCGGCTCACCCTGGTCCGCACCGCCTACGACCCGGACCCCCTGCCCGACATCGGCCACCATTCACTCACCTACTCAGTGTTCCCACACCCGGGCGATTGGAAGGAGGCGGAGGCATGGAAACGGGGCCACGAGCTCAGTTCGCCCCTTCGCATCATCGATGGGCCGTCGTCAAATAGGAGATCCTGGGCGGCGGTGGATGCCCCGGGCGTTGACCTGTCTGCCCTGAAGCGCGCTGACGACGGGGAAGGCTTGGTGGTGCGCCTGGTTGAGATGCACGGCAGGCGAGTCCGGTTCGGCATCGACTTCGGCTTCAAGGCTCAGGAATTGCGGAAATGCGACCTGCGGGAACGTCCCATCGGAAGGAAGCCGATCAAGGTAGTGAAAGGACGAGCATCCCTTGAGCTTGCACCCCACGAGATAGGCACATGGAGGGTGGAGACGCCCACGCCAAGGACTCGTTCCTGAGAAGCCATGCACTTGACTGGAACTCGCCACCTCCCTCGATGTCCGCTCATCGCTGGAATCTGGTCTCCTGAACCTCGCGATACAGCTTCCTTCTCACCATCAGGCTCCACAACACGATCCCTCCCAGTGCAAACGTCGCCGTCACCACCGACCACTCGATCAGGTAGATCCAAAGCATCGCCTGATCCTTCAGCTGCATCACC
>Ga0315307_1001153_pt1 | contig 11722 bp, 18 predicted proteins | sample TDP2_MG_FD_203079 | JGI IMG/M metagenome (GOLD analysis project Ga0315307, IMG submission 203079) | Freshwater sediment microbial communities from Lake Towuti, South Sulawesi, Indonesia - TDP2 | ecosystem: Environmental > Aquatic > Freshwater > Lake > Sediment | place: Indonesia: South Sulawesi... | reverse complement strand
GAAGAAGACGTAGACTATGTTGTGAATGCCTTACCCGATATAGTTAAAAGACTGCGTTCCATCTCACCACTAACACCAAAGGAGTTGCTCTCATAAAATGTACACTGAAAAGGTTATGGAGCACTTCCGCAACCCCCGCAACATGGGCGAAATATCAGATGCAGATGGTGTCGGAACAGTTGGAAACCCAGTCTGCGGCGATTTGATGACTATTTACATTAAGGTTAAAGACAACAAACTAGAAGATGTCAAGTTCAAGACTTTTGGGTGTGGCGCCGCCATAGCCACAAGCAGTATGATAACCGAGTTGGCTAAGGGCAAGACATTGGACGAAGCCATGAAAATCACCCGTGGCGATGTTGCCGACAGCTTGGGTGGACTACCGCCGATAAAGATGCATTGTTCTAACTTGGCTGCAGACGGCTTGCACGCTGCTATACAGGATTATTTGAAGAAGAAGGAGGTAAAGAAATGAAGCCAATATTCATAAAGTGTGACTACTGCAAGACTGACATTTTCGATGAGACTGGAAAATGCGTCTTTGCCATTCATAAACGAGTGGTTGATGGCAAAGAATACTACTTCTGTTGTGAAACCCACGCTGACAAGTTTGAAAAGGAAAAAAAGAAAAAATAGTTTTGGTTTAGACCAGTCTTCTAGAACGATAAAACGCTCTTGCTCTCCTTAATCCATTCCACTAAGTCAAGTATTTTCCCTGCTTCTACGCCTGCTATCAAATCATTTTGGCTTAGTCCTCTAGCTTGAAGACAAGTGCTGCAGACTCGAATCTTCGCGCCGTTTTGAACCAGTTGGGCTAACATTTTTTCTAGGTTGTAGTATCCTTCTGGTGGGCGTTGACCCTTCTTAGCCACGGTGACCCCGTCTTCGAGGAGGAATATGTTGATCCTCATGTCTTTTGTCATCATAGCCATGGCTAATCGAAGGGCGTTCCAAGCTCTTTCTTTACCATAGGCTGCATCATTGATAATCAGAGTTACTGTTTCAGTTTCCATCATCTCATCGCTCTCGCATTTACTTTCGTCTTAGCAGTTCCAACAGGCGTTTTTCGTGAGCCTCTATGGTTGTCAACGGATAGATTTCGCGTTCGCTGTCAAAGAACAGGGGGTCCTCGCTTATTATTCTGGACAATTCTTCGTCTGAAGTGACATTGCAGATTGTCATGTGTCCTTGTTGCCCTATCAGATGGTAGTACTGCTCAACCTTTCCATGTGACTTCAGCTTGCTGATGTATTTGAACTGGGCTGGAGTTAGTCTGGCTAATCGTTCGATGGGGGTCTGAGGCTTAATCCACTGCAACACGAGAAACTTCAAACTTATCTCACCTTGGCAATTATTTTATGTGTTGTTTAGATAAATGGCTTGCTTGAACCACCGCTATTGTTTCGAAGGCAACCTTCTTATCAGTAATAACCTGCGCCTTCAAACTTGCTTCCCGAAATTTCTTCAAGGTCTCATCAATGTTGGCTAGACTGGACTGCACCAAGAGAATTTTGCCGTTTCTTTTCAGATAGTATGGTGCCTCTATGATAAAGCGGTCTATGAGTTGCCTACCAGTTGGTCCGCCAGCCCAAGTTCGTCCAAGCCATGTTCTCTGTTCACATGGAGATGTGGGCAGGTATGGTGCGTTAAAGACGATTACATCAAACCTTTCAGTTTTTTGTATTGGTTGAAACAAGTCGCCTCGGCGCACATCTATCTTAGGGGCAACTCCGTTGATTTTTGCGTTCAGTCTGGCACACTTGACTGCGTGAGGATTTATGTCTGTGGCAATCACTTTTTTGGTTTTTCTGGCAGTAATGATGGCTAGTATTCCGCATCCTGTTCCCATGTCCAGTAACGTGTCGCCTTCCTTAACAATTTGAGTCAAGCCGTCGGCTATGAGGAATGTGTCTTCGGCTGGTTCGTAAACATCCTTGTAAACTTGAAAGGTGAGGTCATCGTAGAAGACTCGTTTTCTCAATGATTTCATTTGTTAAGGCTCCGAAGTCTTCAGGCGACAGTTCGCGCACGCGTTTGTCGTGGAAGGTTAATGAATCAGCCAGTTCTTGGGCTCTTTCTTTTGTAATTCCACGTTTCTGAAAAAATGGTAAAATGGCATTGCGTAGTTTCTTGTTTCGTTGGGTGAAAACTGTCGAAACAAGTTCGAAAAACGCTTGTTCATCCCTCACTTTGAAGGGTGGCTTTAGTTTAGGCTTCAAGTGTACAACTATGGAGTCGACATCTGGCGGCGGATAAAACGCTGTTCTCGGCACGTAATCGAGCAGTTCCACATCTGCCCGATAATAAGTGGCAACCGTGAGTCTGCTGTAGTCTTTGCTGCCTACGGGTGCTGCCAGCCTCTCTGCGAACTCCTTTTGAAAGGTCAGGACAGCTATGTTGAACGGTCTTTCTAGAAGCCAGAAGAGTAGAGGAGACGAGATAGAGTATGGTGGTGTCGAGACCACTTTGTTAAAAGGCGGAACAGAAGCCTTGAGAACGTCGCCTTCAATCAACTCAATATTTCCTATGCCTTGTAATTGTTCGTGCAACGCTTGAATCAGTTTGGGGGCAACTTCCACAGCAACAACCTTCTTGCACCTCTGAGACAGAAGTTGGGTAAGGAAGCCTAAGCCAGCGCCAACTTCTAAGACAACGTCTTCATTGTTTAACTCAGCGTAGGAAATCATTCTCTGCAATAAGGCGCTGTCTGTCATAAAGTGTTGTCCCAAACGCTTCTTGGGGAAAACTCTGTAGACGCGAAGGAGACGTTTAGTTCTCTTAAGATAATCCATTCTTTTTCAAATTCCACCTGTGAGTGAGATTTGGCAGCATCTACAATGTTCTATTACGAACGTTTTCTTGTAATATAAGCCATAGATAAAGCCGCAAATCCGACAAAAAATTCCAGTGAAAAAGCCTCTCTGAAAGCGTACCACATAAACCACAAAACCCATGTTCCAACGAATGTACTGCCAGATTGGGCAATATAGATGAATTGCAAAGGAAAGTAGCCAATCAAATGACCAGACCAGCTCCCTAGGAAAAGCGGCACAACAATCGATAGGAATTCCGTTGCAAGGTCTATCTTTCCTCCCATAATGTAGAGACAAGCAAAGAGGAGTACGGGACTGACAAAGAAAGTCGCTATACTTATTGCAGAGACTATCCTTGAAAACTCCTCTGGCGTTAAATCGAACATTCGAAATAAAAATTGAGAAACATTCGAAAGAGCTCCAATAACCAAAGCGAATGCAAAGGCAACCACAAATATTCTCCACTTAAACTCCATGGCATACCGCCTCATGGAGCTCGTGTAAAGAGTCTATACTTGCTCTCGCCCGACATTTCCTCAAGTATTCGCTTGGTTATCAGTTTTGCTGGACTGGGTATGTTAGCCCGCTGCTGCAGGTCGTCGAAGCTTTTGAAAGGATTTTTTTCCCTTTCGTTTATGATTTGCCACATGTACTTCTTTCCAATGCCTGGGATAAGTTCCAGAGCGTGCATTCTAGGCGTTATGGCTTGCGCCGTGTTGAAGAAGTTAATGAACCACTGCTCCCGATTCAAAACGATCTTCTCTATAGCGGTGGGCAGTTCCAACTTTGCAGCAGATGTCAACTCTTCATAGCTTATTCTACCCATGATGTAAGTGATTTGTTCGCGGGACTCTTTACCAACATAGACTCGGTCGTAAGGCTTTAAGACTAACCCCTCTCTAACCGTAGCCTCAAGAAGCGTGAAGAATTCTTCCCCGACAACTTGCACCAAGGCTCCTGCTCTGTAGCTTGGTCGGGTGCCTGGTCTGCCGTGATGAAGGTAGTCTAAAACGTAGGCGTATTCTTCATATCGCTTCTCTTTCTCCATTCTCCTCTCGCCCACACCTCAGCGGACAAATTATATTTTCTTGTGAAAAGCGGTTCCTATTCCTTCTTCCTATACTCGTCCAAAAGATTTAAAATCTCTTGCAGTTTTGACATCTCGACAATTTTGCGTCCGCCTGCCAAGAACACACGGATCTCTTCTATACTTTCCGGCATGGAGTTTACAACTTGAATGGCTTCCTCTTCTTCTAATCCAAAGTTTTCTATCAGAGTTTTCATTAACGTTTCTGTCTTTTCGGGTTCAATTCGTGAAAACTTTGAAGCGTAGTCCAGTGATCTACGTTGAAACTGGTCAAGTTTGTCTTCGCCTAGAGACTCAAGTAACTTCTTCACTTTTGGAATAGTGAGCATGCGTTCACGCAACGCTTTTTTGGACATGCTTAGTCACCTCGCCAACCCACTAGTGTAGGGTTCAAGATGCTCTGGGCGAACAATAATCTCTTTCAAAGCGTCTCCCTGTGTGACATTCACAACGTAAGACCTACCTTTTTTCTGAATAATTACACCAACCTTACCCTGATAGCGCCTATGTGGCATACCCTTGTGAACGCTGGGATCAATTTTGACAACCACTTTCTCACCTGCCACATAACCGTGCAGAATCTTGCTTAAGCCGGTCTTTCCACGTTCTCGAGGCTTTCGGCTCAAGAGGGAACGTGTCTTATGACGGAAACCCTTGGCTCTTCTCCCCATTTTTAGTCTTCCTCTTTCATTAGAACGCTCAAGACATCGAGTTCAAGTGTTGTGGCTGGGACTCCAACTATCTCCGCTATGTTAGGGGTGGTTCTGCCCTCATCTCCAGTTATGAGTTCTTTGATGTAGAGTCCTCCTTGGCATTTCAGTCTCAGTTCTATGCGGTTGGGCGTCAACCTCTTTACCTTAGCCTCATATATGTGCTTTTCCCGAACCAAATCAGCTCTTCGGTGCAGAACCCTTAGCGGAGTCTGCTGCCTCACAACTGCATTCACTAATCTCTTCTCAATCTGTGCTAATTCTTCATCTAGAACTGCCTTATCAAACTCCACTACTGCCCTATACACTTTCTCAGCTGCTTCCGTCTTCTTCAACCGCCTAACCCAGTCTTTATTGGCAAAGCGCAGGCCAGAAACCCTTACCTTTCCTTGTGCCCCATCATTGATTTTTTTGGCGAGTTTGCGCAGGTTGAGGAATCTTTTCTTCGGTTTTTTCACTTCGATGACGAATGGTCTGCCCCGTCCCAGCATACGGGCGTCTATGTCTTCGCGTCCAGCCCCGTGGAGAGCTATGTCCTCTCCCATAGTTTGTTGGCGCACTGGCTCGCCTATTATTTCTTCAACCGATTCTGGATACATTTTGCCAGTCCAATTGCAACGCTCACAGCCTCTTCCGCGGCATTTAGAGCAGAGCCATCTGGACTGGGGAATGCCGCGTACCAGTTTACGGTATCTTCCAGCAATGTAAATTGGATTAACCTGAACTTTGACCTGTTCTTCGAAAGGATCAATTAATATGACCACGTCTGGTTTCTTGTAGTCTGTCGTCTTTCCAGTGGCTTCAGCGATTTTCTTGCCGATTTCTCGACTGAAAGCGTTGCGCATACTCTCGCCATGTTTAACTTCGAACTCCGCCTTGAATTCATCCTCGCGCTCCTCAACCTGGGTTGGGAGTTCGACACCCACGAGAAAGGTTGCGTACTCGTGGTGTTGCAACTGACTGACAGAACGGTTCACCAAGTCGTGCATAGAGTCGAAGCGTCCATTGCAGAGATGGCATTGTTTCTTTCTATCCACTTTCTTCTTCATTCGCTTGAGGATTTCTGCAGCCATGTCAAAACCGCCATCTGACGCCAGAGTCTTGAGCAACATGAACCCAGCTTGGTTCTTGTCTAGGATTAGTTGATGCGCCTTCATAGTTAGTAGGAGTTTGAGCGCCTCTCCTCGACTCAGATTGCTCATTCCATGCCCTAATAACGCATATTGTCTGCCGAGACAATGACTGCAGAGAGGATACTTCTCCAGCATTATTTGTGCCTTTTCCAGCATGCCTGCCATCAAAATTAACCTCTTTTGTTTGAACGTAGCTATTCTTCGAGTTTTCCAAGCTGGTCTATTGAGATTTTCTTTCCGCCGATGAAGGGCAACGCTCGTTTTCTTCTCATGGTTTTCATCATTCGTTTCATCATGCCATATTGTTCAAGAAGCTCCTTCACTTCTTTTTCACTTGTACCCGAACCTCTCGCCACTCGTCTAATTCGAGAAGCATTGAAGGTTTTGGGATCGTCGCGTTCACTATGCGTCATGGATTGAATTATGACGCGCCATTTTTGGAGGCGGTCTTCAGCCATCTCCATCATATCGTCAGGTATGTTGTAGGAAAGACCTGGAATCATCTTTAAAAGGCGTCTAAACGGGCCCATGCCCTTCATGGATTCAAACCATTCGTACATGTCGGTTAAAGTAAACTTGCCTGACAAGAAGGCTTTCATTTTTTTCTCTGGCACTTGAACTTCGGCTTCGCGTACTTTTTCGATGAGGCTCTGTAGGTCGCCCATGCCGAGGAGACGCCCAACAAAACGAGAGGGCACAAAGGGTTCGATGTCTTCTAGCTTTTCGCCTGAACTGATGAATTTTATTGGTGCACCTGTTGCGGCTACGGCTGAGAGGGCGCCTCCGCCTCGGGCTGAGCCGTCGAGTTTAGTTACATAGATTGAGCCTATTGGTGTGGCTTCGTGAAATGCTCTGGCTTGTATGGCTGCTTGTTGACCTATTGTTCCATCTACTACGAGGATGACTTCGTTTGGTTTGATGGCTTTTTCCAGCGTCTTCATCTCTTCGATTAGGCTCTTCTCCTCCTTGTGGCGTCCAGCCGTGTCGATAATGACAACGTCTTTGTCGTTGAATTGCTTCAACCCTTTTAGGGCAATGTCTATAGAGTTCTTGTTTTGAGGCTCACCATATAATGCAATGTTGATGCGGTTGGCTAACTGTTGCAATTGAGCATAGGCTCCAGGCCTATAAGTGTCAGCGCAGATTAAGGCGGTTTTTAATCCACGCTTTTGAAAGTAACGTGCAAGTTTGGCAGCGTTTGTGGTCTTACCCGAGCCTTGAATGCCCACCAACATGAGCACAGTTCTTTGCCCAGGTTCAGCTTTTAATGGAATGGGTTTTTCACCCAAGAAGCGAGTTAATTCATCGTAGACGACTTTGACCACGTGTTCGCGTCTTGATACGCCTGGTGGAACCTTTTCCTTCAGCGCTTTGTCTTCTATGTTCTTTGAGATTTGTAGGACGAGTTGAACGTTGACATCTGCTTGTAAAAGAGCTCGTTGAAGGTCGCGAACCAGTTCTTTGACTGCTGCTTCGTCGACAACTGGAGCTCGGAAAATCTTGCGTAAAGCGTCGTATATGGAGGAGCCGAAGCTTTCGAGAGCCATGGCTTATCTTTTAACCCCTAACGGGTTAGGGTCTTAAATACGTATCTGGTTGGTCAAAAAGCATAACCATAACTCTTTTGTGTTGGCTTTTGAGAAATTAAAGAGTTGAAAGGCTTGAGAATAAAGGTTGAATTGGAACACGTTCAACAAGAAGGTTGCGGGATTTGCTCATCGAGCAGGCGTGCACTGCGAATCTTCTGCACTGCGTGACATCTACGAGTTTTATGGCTTCAAGTTTTCTGAACCCATGATATTCGGTTTAGGCAGTGGCTTGGGCTTTGTCTACTGGCACAGCAAGCGTGGTGACATGGTTCTGTTGCCTGCTTATCCGTTTGTGGGTGGACGAGCACGTGACCTTTACAAGAACCTCTGCTCTAATCTAGGTGTTTCAGTGAAAGTTAACAAGACCTCGAGCAAAAAAAGAGCCTATGAAACCCTGAAGGACCTGATAAGCAAGGATATCCCAGTCATGATTACGGTTGACATGCCGCAGCTGAAGTATCTTGGATTGCCAGAGCAGGCGCACTTTGGCGGTCACTGTGTTGTGGTTGCTGGTTTGGACGAAGAAAAGGGTATAGCCTACATCGCTGACACGATGTTCAAAGACTTACAGACCGCTACATTGAAGGAACTGGAAGAGGCGCGTTCATCAACCTTTAAGCCTTTTCCATCAGAGAACAAGTGGGTCACCTTTGAGTTTCCAAACAAATTAACCCCAGCAGAAGTGGCGATAAGAAATGCAATAACCAAAACGGCGCAGACAATGCTTTACCCACCCATAAAGAACCTCGGAGTCAAGGGCATAAACCACTTCGCAAGCGAAATAGTCAAGTGGCCAAAGCTTTTTCCACCAGAAAATGAACTACTTAGGCAGCTTTACGAAATGAGCTACATTATGATGGAAGAAGATGGCACAGGCGGCGGACTCTTCCGATACCTATACTCTAAATTCTTAAAAGAAGCAGGTGAAGTGCTGGGCAACAAGGAACTAGCAGATATGGGTCAGCGTTACCACCAAATAGGGCAAAAGTGGACAACCATCGCCAAACTCATAAGAGAAACACCCAAAAATCCAACAAATGTGCACGAAGCGAGAAAACTTCTTCTAGAAGTGGCAAGAGAAGAAACAGACATCTTGTCTTCGCTAGCCAGAATATTCGAGTAGCATGCCTAAATGATTTAAAGTGCTAACGATAGGATTGAAACAGAGTAGAGCGTTGTGTTGATGAAGACACCATCGTTTCAGACTGAAAGGTCGGACTGGTTTTTCGTCATTTCAGCGACGTTGGTTTTTGTTTTAGCGTTACTTGTGACCGCTTGGGATTTCATCGAAAATCAAAAGATGATTTATCGTTTTGGCTTAGTAAATGTTGCTGGATTGATTCTCTTCTTAATAGGCGTTGTCATACGTTTAGTGGGAAGGTTGACATTGAGAAAATATTATTCATACGGCTTGAGAACCCTGCCAAATCACAAACTTGTCAAACATGGCATTTACAAACATATTCGACATCCAATTTCTCTTGCCGCTATCATTTATGACGTGGGTATTCCCTTGTTCTTTTCGAGCTTGTATGGCTTTTTGTTGATGCTGGGGCTCATTCCCTTGATGTTATACAGAATAAAGATCGAGGAAAAAATGCTCATCGAAAAATTTGGAGACGAGTATCGCCAATACATGGAAAAGACCAAGAAATTGATTCCCTTCATCTATTAGCCTAAATCTTCTTTCTCTTAAAACTCTCTAATGCAGCGGCAACTATTAATGGAAAAGCGATGGTGACGTCGCAGACCACTGTAACTGCTCTGCCCTTTGGTTTGACTTTGCCCCAGCTTATGGCTTCTTCCAACGAGGCGCCGCTTAAACCGCCTGGTTCAGGTCTGTCCATGGTTATTTGAACCGCAGCGTCCACGCCCTCGCGGAACGTGTTAGCAAATAATGCGAAGTGTTTCGGTACGCCTCCGCCCAACATGATGATGCCCACTTTCTTGGCTTCGTAGACCTTGTCCATGATCACGCTGACGTCGAGAAGCGGGTCTATCCGCAATGTTTTGTCTTGTCCAAAAGTCCAGAGTTGAAAGCCAACTATGGAGTCAATGAGGGCTGGACAGATTATTGGCACGTTTCTGCGCGTGGCTATAGCTAGAACAGATTCTTTGTCCTTTATTCGTTTTCCAATTTCGCTTAAGAGTTCAGCCACTGAGATGCGCTGTCGCTTCTCTTCAGGTATGGCTTCAACGGTTTTGAGGAGCCACTTTTCTAGGCTTTGAAAAGCCTCTTGTTCGATGTAGATGTCGCCTATGCGCCCAATGTTTTCTTTTCTAAGCCTTCTGTCCTCAGCCCTAAAAGTGCCAACTAGATGCTTGTAGCCCAACGCCTCAACCATGTCGTGAACCATGTTGGCGCCTGTTGCGACCAAAACGTTCACGCATTCGTTTTCAATCAAGTCGCCGATGATTCGTCTGAAACCAGCTGGAACCATGGGACCAGCTAGCGTCAAGAAAACGGTGTAGTCTGGGTGATTAAACATTTCTGAAACTAACTCAGCTGCTTCTCCAATCTTGCCTGCGCCTAACACTCCAGTGGCGTCCATTTGCTTAACGAGTTGGCTGACGCTCATTCCCTTACGAAGTTTCATCTGTTCAACACGTCTCAATTTGTTAACATGCCTCCTATGATAGAGAGGGTCTACACAGACAAAAGGCTAATCTAAAATCTTATGTCTTCTAACCCTTGGTCCGCATTATTTTTGTTCTGCCCAAAATGCGCCAGTATTCAACTTCAACGCCAGATGAAAGCCTACCCTTTAAGTCTTCGTCTTCAGGAAAAGGTGCCTCAAAGACTTCATAGGTTTCCAGGTCCATCAGCTGCACTGCAGATGGCAGAATGGCCAGGACCTGACCGCTACGTTTCTCAATTATTGGCACATCAACCTGCGAATCTACAGGCTTTACAAAAGTTCTTTTGACCCCGTCGAAAACGCCGATGGCTACCACACGTGCCTTGGCTGAACCGTGTTTGCCAGGTTTAGACTTGGCGTAGTCAACTATGCGGCAGGGTTCGCCTTCGACCATAACGTAGCTGCCAACTTTTATTGACCCAAGTTCAACAGGCTTGCTCATTCTGATGCCCCATGTTCAATTAAATAACAACTTTTACAACAAGTGATTTTTTAGTTTAAAGGGTTTTTGGGCATCCATTTATATTTTCTCTTCTTTCCTTGCGTGCTAAATTTTCATGCGGCTGGTTTTGTCGGGTCTAACATATTCGATTTCAGCAGGACACATCTCTAACAAAGTGTAGTTAGGGTCATCTACGCTTTCCCAATGTTTGCTGAAAGAATCAAAATGTCTAGCTATCTTCCCCTTAGTCTCTTTGTCCCTAATTATTTTGGCTAGCCCAGCAACTCTTATGCAACGATCTCTGTCCTTCTCTTTGAACAGTAGACAAAATTCCACCTTGGAATTTCTTTGTATTTGTTTAACCTTTGCACTCTTTGTGCCCGTTGTAATCCAGAATCGATTATTAAAGTAAATCAGCGTTACGGGTCTAACTCTAGGCTGATCGCCTTCGATGGTTGCCAATGATACATGTTGAAAACCCTTAAAGTGGTTCCATGCTTCTTTAATATATCAGATTTGTCAGCCATTGAAGAGTCTCCTTGCCAATTTGTAATTCCTCACTCTCATAAACGAAAATAAGTTATAGTTAATTATTCTATCGCTTAGTGTAAAGACGCTGGTGAACAAGCGTGGCTAAAAGGGTGGGCATCGTCAGCCGTGTCGACCGAAAGAAAGCACTGCAACTAGTTGGCAAGATAGTACCTCATTTAGAAGAAAAAGGGCTCTCAGTCATGCTTGACCCGAGGCTGACTAAACACATCAAAAGATCAGATTTGTCTACGCCGTTGGAAAAGATGCGGGCAGACTTGGTGATTACAATTGGAGGAGACGGCACCATTCTGCGAACTTGTCTTCAACTGCCCAAGCCTGAACCGCCAATCCTAGCCATCAACATGGGCGTGCGAGGCTTTCTAGCCGAAGTGAGACCAGAAGACGCGTTTAAAGCAGTGGACAAGTTTTTGGCAGGAAAAACTAAACTTGAGCGTTACATGAAGCTGGCGACTTACATTGGTGACGTTCGACTGCCAGACGCACTAAACGAAGTCGTCTTCACGTCGCTGGCTCCAGCCAAACTGCTACATATGCACATATGGAAGGGTGATGTGCCAGTGGCTGAGTGTCGTTCAGACGGCGCCGTAATCGCCTCTCAAGTAGGCTCAACAGCTTATTCTCTATCGGCTGGCGGTCCAGTCATAGACCCAGACATACAGGCTTTTGTTTTCACGCCCATCGCGCCGTTAACGGTTTTTCACCCAATCGTGTTTTCGGCTCAATCTACCTTGCACGTAGACTTTCTTAGCCCAAAGAG
>Ga0315307_1001152_pt1 | contig 11724 bp, 11 predicted proteins | sample TDP2_MG_FD_203079 | JGI IMG/M metagenome (GOLD analysis project Ga0315307, IMG submission 203079) | Freshwater sediment microbial communities from Lake Towuti, South Sulawesi, Indonesia - TDP2 | ecosystem: Environmental > Aquatic > Freshwater > Lake > Sediment | place: Indonesia: South Sulawesi... | reverse complement strand
CACTGTAGTAGAGAGAACCGATACCACCCAATAAAACTCCAGTAATCAAGCCAACAGCAAATGTGAAGGCTTTCCACTGAAGTTTAGAGCCAAACTTAAGTCTTTTACGACCGAGAACGCCAACAATTCCTCCCTCGCATGCCTTTATAATTAGAGTTGCTGGCGCAAATTGTGGGTAACCTAATAAGAGATCTGCGAACATGGAGCCAACGCCTCCCGCGAAGGCCCCGATCAGTGGGCCGAAAAGCAGAGCCGTGATGTAGACCATGGTTTCTCCGATGTTAAAAAATCCTCTCGTTTGAGGGACATAAATGGAGAATACCATGGTGGCTACGCATACAAGCGATGTAAAAATGGCTGTGATAGCCAGTTTAATCACCGTCGACGCGGGGGTTGGCCGAGTCATACAAATCAATTAGTATAGTTACAACTTTACTATTTAAAAATTTTGCACGTAAAGCGTTTGCATAAATCACAAGAGCGCCTTCAACTCATCGATGGCTTGTAAAGCTCGTTTTCCGCGCTCTGTGATCCTGAAGTATTTTCTTCCATCCCTTTCGTATGCCACTACTAAGCCTCTCTGAGAGAGGTCGTTGAGGTGTTGATAGACGGCGGTTCTTGTCATGGTTTTTCCGAGTTTTTTCCATAGGTCGTAGCCATAGGTGTCCTTTCGGCCTATGATGCGCAGTATCTTTTCCTTTGTGCTTAATTCTAAGCCAACTACAGCGGTTTTTCGCCTCTTTGCCAAGGCTTGTAACACGTCGGTTGCCTTTAATCCACTTGCCGTTATGAGGCAGACAACCCTGTCTTCCTTCCTGATGACGCCTTGGTGAACCAGCTTTTCGAGTGCTGCTATAGTGGCCGAGCTCGCGGGCTCTGCGAAGATTCCCTCCAACCTCGCAATTTCTTGTTCAGCTTTGAAGATTTCGGAGTCTTGCACCGAGACCGCGACCCCCTCGGATTCTGTTATTGCCTTGAGGGCCCATCTACCGTTTAACGGCTTGCACACAAGGATTCCTAGAGCGTGGGTAGATGGGCTCGGGGTGACAATAGGCTCTGACTCATGTTTCACGTGGGCGTTGACAATGGGTGCGCACCCCTGCGCTTGAACGCCCACCAATTTGGGTAACGTCTCAGTGGTTCCTAGAGCTTGCAGTTCCTTGAAGCCCTTCCAGATGGAGTGGATAGTTCCGCCGCCTCCCATGGAAACGATGAACCAGTCGGGCACTCCAAATTGTTCCGCGACTTCGTAGGCGATGGTTTTCTGAGCCTCGATCACGAGGGGGTTCAGTTCTGCCGTGGCTTGATACCAGCCTGTTTCCCTCGCCAGGGACTCGGCTCTCTGAATAGACTCGTCCACGATTTCTCCATGCTCCTCAATGACGGCGTCGTAGATGAGCATCTGAGCCAGTTTGCCCATGTCCACCAGCTTTGGGACAATGATGTGGCAGGTGAGCTCTGACTTAGTGCAATAAGCAGCTAGGGCGGCTCCCATGTTCCCGTTAGAAGCACAGACTAGGGAGTCATGCCTCAAGTCTAGAACGTTGGAGACCATCAACGCTGCGCATCGGTCTCGAAAGGAGTTGGTCGGATTTCGGGTCTCATCTTTTAGGTGCACCATGTCTAGGCCCACTTTCTTTGCGAGGCGCTTGGCTTTATGCAGAGGTGTGCCGCCTTCTCCCATTGTCACTACGTTGGTGACCTCTGGGAGTAATGGTTGATACCTCCAAAAGGTGAAGGGGCCGGTAAACATAGCACCGCTCAACCGCTGGAGATCGTGAGTATATTCTAGAAGGCCTCCACACTCTTCGCATTTATATCGGGGAGGATACGGCTTCAAAGTCGCTGAGCATCGACTGCACCGCAGGATCGTCATGTTGGTTAGCTCCATAAGATAAATGGCATCCTTCTAACTTTTCCTTATCGGTTCCTTAGCAAATGTTTAAGAGGGTCAGGGAAGAGTAATAGGCGAGGACCTACTCTGAGGGGCTTTCTTGAATATACACGATCTCAAACCTGGAATGAACCACGTAAACATTAGGGTGAGGGTGCTGAGCGTTTCAGAACCTAAGCAGATTACCACGGGCACCAGTATTGAGCACGAGATCCTTGAGGCGAAGGTGGAGGACGAAACAGGCTCGACAGCGCTGGTTTTGTGGGACGAAAAGATCATCCCCATCAAGGTTGGAGACGCCTTGCAGATCGAGAACGGCTTCGTGACATCTTTTAAAGGAGAATGGAGAATCAACGTGGGAAAGTACGGCGAGGTAGCGAAGGTTTAATCGAGACCAGCTTTTTAAGGTCAATGAGAAGAGTTGGACGCCGTTTGTAAGCGAGCCTTAGCTCGCACTGCCCATCAGGACTTTGAGCCCTACCCACTGAACCGCTATGCAGCCCACAAGGAGCTTAAACCATAGGGTTATAACCCTTGTTAGTACGGTGGCTGCAGCGCTGATGGCTGGATGGATACCGAGCAGCGTGTAGAGGCTGGTCATGACGATTTCCGTGAGGCCTACTTCGCCAGGGATGCCCAAAGGGATGGTCTGAATAGCGCAACCGATAGAATACACGATTAAGATTGCGCTTAAAGAAACCTGAAAGCCGAGAGAAACGAAGACCAAAAGGGCTATGAGCAGATCGAAGAACCAGGCCGCTATGGAAAGGGCCACTGGCCAAGCCAAGCTCTTTGGGCTACTGGCCAAGATAGCGATTCCTTCGTGAAATGACTTTAACATTTCTTGGGCTTTAGACCTTAAGCGAGTTAGCTGCCAGCGACCTCTGGAAATGAACGCGAGGAAACGTATCGACCAGTGAACCATCTTCTCGGTGGCTTCTTCCCTCAGGGATAAATAGCACATGAAAAACAGTGAAATAGCGGTCCCGGTCGCCACGATGATTATAAGGTTGAGGACAAGCCCGAAGGGTTTGTATCTTAAAATGAAGAGTACTGAGCCAATGATTAAACTGCTTAGGGTGATTGTCATGGAGAGGATTCTGTGGCTAATCACCGACGCCACAACCTTTCCAGCATTTTCGCCCGAGCTTTTGGACATGAGGTAGGCTTTGGAGACCTCCCCGCTAATGGACTCAGCCGGAACCAAAAGGTCAACGAAGGTGCCTATCCAGGTAAAGAGAAGCGTCTTTCGAGGGGTTGTCTTTATTGAAAGCAGGCTTAGCAGACGCAGCCAGGTTAAGGAATAGAAGGTCATACTCACCAAAACAGCGATAACCGCCAGTGAGTAATAAAATAGATTGGCGCGATGGATAATCACCGCGATATCTGCCATGCCAACAAAGAAATACAGATAGAAGAGGAAAACGGATAAACCAATCAATAATAGGGGAATGCCCCGTTTTATGAGCGAGTGCCTTTCCGTAAGCATTCACAGCTACACCTGAATAGCGGATAAAAGGCAAATAATAAATAGTGACAACTTTTAACGTTATTGTATTTTTTTAGCATGATTGGAAATTTAAACGTTGTGGTTTAATGGATGCGGTGCCAAAGCCGTTAACCTCTTAAATCTGGTTTCCAAAATCCTTCGTAGAATTAATATCCAAGTGAAGTCAAGGAAGGTAAACACAGGGATGCAGAGGAAAGGATAGACGATCCATAGAGCCCAAAAAGTTGGTAGCAGTGAAAACCCAATTGGACAACCCGTGGCATAATGGGTTAAGTTTAACCTTCTCTACGAACCGTTGGAAGCCTTCAGAACGTACATGAAAAAGTATGGTCCCCATCCGAAAATTCCGTTGGCGAAGATGGAGTTACTCTTTACATTCGAAGAACTCGGATTTCCACCATAACTTTATAAGTGATATCCAAAGGCAAACATAAGCTACCTTCTAATCGTTACAGTCCCAAGGCCTAACGCAAAAGGACAACTCAGGTCGATTTTTGAAACTTCCTAGTTTGATGTTTGGAAATGTAACACGTATAGGCGGCAATGTCGAATCTGAAGTCACCCAAGACTCCAGAGAGTTTCTTCCTATTGTATCTCCATTGTGCGGTTCTGCTTTTCTTTGAAACCGCAATGATAACCCCGATGTCACCGACATTCATGCTCTCTTCGAGTGTGTGAATGGAAGTCGCCCAGTGGCTCTAAAGAAGTGAGTTTTTGTAACATGTCTCTACAGCACAACTCACGACTTTCTTCAACTTCCACCGTAGTTCCAGTTCTTTCAGCAGTTTGATAACAAAATGCCTGTTCAACAATAGCTGTGTGTTGAGTTCCATATCCGAAAAGCACCCCCAAGCATTCCTTGGGATACACCTCAACGGCGGAAACTATCATGGTAACGAACGGAGCTTTGTGGATAAAAACTTCACTAACCAACATTATCCCTTCACCTTAAAATTAACCTTTAAATTAAATTAAAGGGTCAAATGAGAAATTCCATCGCCTCTTTTTTTATCTTCACTCTTGCCCCTAGCTTCTGCTGCGGTTTTTTAGGAATCAGCGTCTTGAATATTTCTTGATTAGTTCATCAGTTAGTTTTAAGAGTTTCGGGCTGATGTTGACTGGGTAGGAGACGTCCTTATGGATGTCTTTGTATTTTTCTGGAAGCATGGCCAGCTGTTCTAAGCAGTATTTTTTTATTTTAGGGACTCCAGGAAAATTGTAAACTAATTTGCCCTCACGGATTATTGGGATTAGTAGGGGATGGAGGCTGCTGTTCTTCGGCTTTTCGTCCCACAGGGTTATCAGGTCTTCAACGTATTTACCATCAACAATCTTTCTGTAGACTTGTTTCCTCCCTGGGAGGAGGATTTTGTCTTCGCTTGTTTTTATTTTCGGAATGGACCTGCCCCTCTTGCTTATCTTTTCAACCATTTTGTAGATGCCGTTGAGGGCTGAGATTCCGCCCTCCTTCGTGATGGAGTTATAGTTTGCACCTGTTATCAGGGCGGTTCCAACTCCAAATCCATCTATTGGCGCGCCCTTTGAAAGGAAATCGTCAATCTTGAATTCGTCTAGGTCGCTGCTCGCGAAGATTTTTGCACCCTTAAAGCCAGCTTCATCTAGTTTTTTTCTCACTTCCTTGCTTAGGTTTACCATGTCTCCGCTGTCCAGCCTTACACCTTTGAGATCTTCTCCCTTCTTTCTAAGTTCCTGACCTATGGTGACAGCATTTTTTGCCCCCCTGATTGTGTCGTAGGTGTCTATGAGGAGGATCGTGTTGTGGGGAAAGGACTCTGCGTATTCCTTGAAGGCTTGGAGCTCCGATGGCCGGTCTTGGATGAACTTGTGGGGCATAGTTCCAATGTAGGGTATCTTCCACTTCTTTCCAGCAACAACTAGGGACGTCCCAGTGATTCCGCCAATATAGGCTGCTCTTGCCCCAAGTACTGCAGCATCTCTTCCATGGGCTCTCCGGGCCCCAAAATCTAGTATGGTTCTTCCCCTCGCAGCATCGACGATTCTTGAGGCTTTGGTTGCTATGAGGGATTGATAGTTCATCACGTTTAATAGGTATGTTTCGAAGATTTGAACGTCTATGGATGGGCCTGTCACGTTTATGATGGGCTCGTTGGGGAATACAGTGGTTCCTTCCTTTATGGCGTAAACGTCGCCTCTGAAGTTGAAGTTTTTGAGGTAGTCCAAGAATTCGTTGGAAAAGTCTTTGCCAGAGTTTTCCTTAAGCCAGAGCAGATCTTCCTCTGTGAAGCGAAGGTTTTCAATGTAGTGGATCAGCTGCTCCAAACCAGCGGTGATTATGTAGGAGCCCTGAGGTATCTTCCTGAAAAAATAGTTTTCAGTAATTACGCCGTTATTCTTGTGGTCAAAGTCGGCCTTTCCACTGGTAAGTTCATAATAATCAACGAAAAGGGCCATCTCGCCCTCGGTTAAGAGTCCAGAAACTAATTCGTCCATTCTGTATCCCCTATATTTTCGTTCTTTTTCTTAGTTCCATTTTGCGGTGGCCCCTTAAAAATATCTTCTTATGGTTAATTGAGGATTCATACATTAACGCTGTTGCCACTGGAAAGAATTAATAGAAACGAAAAGAAATTAAGAAAAGGGTGAAGGGTGCAGGGGTGGCAGAGCTAGGTTGACTTCTATGATTAAGTATCCATTCCATGAAGCCGTGCCTAACTAATTCTAACGCCTCCCTTAACTTCCTCCGCTAGCCACTGAAAGCCCCACCGAGTGTCGTCATTTTATTTGTTGACAACAAGGTTTTTCGTTGTTCATATATTTTTGCGCAATATCAAATTGCCGTGAAAACATAGTTGTGTCTCTCTTTAGTACGGGTGCATTTGCGTAAGCATCTGCGCATTAGCAGTTTATTTAACCTCTATTAAAAACCTATTAATTATTAAATTTTGTAGTACTATAGATCGTCTTCAAGTAATTCTTCATCTAATCCGTTGTCTAGCTGTTGATAATATTCGTAATCGGAGCACATGCCTTTCATTATCTTCATATTCTTCTCTAATATTTCTTTGCAGTATTTCACAAATTGAACATCCCTCACTCACCTAAGAAATCTTTGAGGACTTTTAGGCTCTTCTCATCCTTATTCTTTCTTCTCTCCATTCTTCTTATTGTATCGTGATTAGCTTAACTTTTACAGGGGGGCCCATCGGAAACTTAATAGGACACTTTTTTATCTAGCATGCTAGCTCAAAAAACGAGGTTAAATAAAGTCATGGGTCGATACAAACAGGTCGAAGAAATCGTCAAACTCATGAATGACCTAGAATACATTAGGAACACAAGCATCATTGCACACGTCGATCACGGTAAAACAACACTGTCCGACAGCCTACTCGCAGCAGCAGGCATAATCAGTGAACAAACCGCTGGACAAAAACTGTTCCTAGACTCTTGGGAACTTGAACAGAAAAGACAAATGACCGTGTTCGCATCAAACATAAGCCTTGCACACAATTACAAAGGGAAAGATTACCTCATCAACCTCATAGACACTCCCGGTCACATTGATTTTAGTGGCGCTGTTACCCGAAGCCTACGAGCCGTTGATGGAGCACTCGTAGTTGTTGACGCAGTAGAAGGACCCATGACCCAGACCGAAACTGTGCTAATGCAAGCCCTACGTGAACGTGTCAAACCCATTTTATTCATTAACAAAGTTGATCGCCTCATAAGGGAAATTCGCTTAACTCCAAAGGCTATTCAAGAAAAATTTGCGAAAATCATCAGCAGAGTAAATATTCTTATTGAAAAATATGCGCCGCCTGAACATAAACAAGACTGGCAAGTCAAAGTTGAAGATGGTCGTGTAGCGTTTGGTGCAGCACTACATCGATGGGGACTAAACCTACCCCACATGAAAGCAAAAGGCATTACATTTCAAAATATTATTGACTCTTACAACGGAGCACCAGAAGAAATTGCAAAGAAAGTCGATGAGCTCAGCAAAAAGGCTCCACTCTCCGAAACTATCCTAGACATGTTCTGCGAACACCTACCGACCCCCCTCGAGGCGCAGCCATATCGACAAAGCCAAATATGGCCGGGCGAACCAACTAGTCCAGTTGGCAAAGCCATGGCCAAAGTCGATCCTAAAGGCCCAGCACTCATGTGTATTAGCACTATTGAGGTTGACCAACACAGCGGAGTCGTAGTTATAGGGCGTGTATTCAGCGGAACCATCGAAAAAGGCAAACCAGTACACCTAGTTACAGCTCATGTAGATGGAACTATTCAGCAAGTCTACATGAGTATGGCGGCTGACCGTGTTATCGTTGATCGTATTCCTGCAGGTAATATTGCAGCTGTTGGTGGGTTGCACTCAGTTCGTGTGGGTGAAACTGTAGCAGAACAAGGGATAGAGACGCAACCGTTTGAGGGACTGCAATACGTGTCAGATCCAGTGGTCACTGTAGCTGTGGAGCCTGCAGAAGTGAAGGACTTGCCACTGTTCGACAAAGTAATGCATAAGCTAACTTTAGAAGATCCAAACTTACACCTCACTCTCAACAAGGAAAGTGGAGAGTACCTCCTAAGCGGGATGGGTGAGCTGCATCTTGAAGTTACTGCTTACAGGATGCAGGAAGCAAACTTGAAAGTTAAGACTGGCAAGCCGATTGTAATTTATCGCGAAACTATCGACCATGACTATAATGGACCTTCGGTTATGGGCAAGAGTCCAAACAAACACAGTAAATGCTGGGTTACGTTAGAAAAATTGCCTGAGAAGGTGATTGAAGGAATAAAGCAGGGTAAGATATCTGAAATGCAAAGCCGTGATGAGAGACGAAAAGTCTTAGTGCAACAGTTTGGATGGGACAAAGACGACGCACGCAACGCCGTCGCCATCGAAGACACCAATATTCTAGTTAACAAAATAAAAGGAAGACAATATGTCGAAGAGGTCATGGATCACATTAAATCCGGATTCCGAGAGGCAGTACATACATGTATCCTAGCTAAAGAACCCGCCTATGGCTTGAAAGTTAATGTTGTTGATATTCAAGTTCACGAGGATCCGGTTCATCGTGGTCCGGCGCAGATTCTTCCGATGACGTGGCGCCCAATTTGGGCTTGTATTTTGTTATGTGATCCAATACTGTTGGAACCTATCCTAAATTTTGAGTGCAAGGTACCTAGTGAATTTGTGAGTTCTGTGCTTGCGATACTTCAGAGACGTCGTGGCAGAATTCTCGATATGCCCCAAGAAGAAGATCACATTGTTGTTAAGGCGGAGATACCTGTTGCTGAATCTTTTGGTCTCGCTGATGAATTGAGGTCGTCCACTCAAGGAAGAGCTTTCTGGGCAACCCAATTTAGTCATTGGGCGCCTGTTCCTGAGTCAATGCAAGTGAGTATTATAGGTGAGATTCGGAAACGCCGAGGATTAAGTCCAACTCCGCCAAGAGCTGAAGAATTCTTAGAGAGAGAATAAGTTTACCGCAATCTTTCTTCTCTATACTCTCAATATCAAGACGCGACAACCAGAACAAGGAAATAAGAAACAGCCTTGATGTTTTTTCTGCAAAACAGCACTTTGTCATATTGTTTTTACTCTTTTAATTTATGTTATTTTAAGATATTGGAAATTTGAGGAAGGAACTGGTAGCACAGCTTATGACATATCAGAAAACAATAACGAACGACGACAACCACATATATTTGCATTAGAAGCGGAAATCCTAGCTAAAAAGGTAGATTAAGATATTTTGTTAAGAATTTCCAACCATAATAGCCAGCAAAGGCGTAAACCAGGTTGAGCAAGATTTTACCTGCGATTGCAGCCAACAACGCCTTGAGCTTAGGATACTTCATTAACCCTAAAGCACAATTAATTAATACATTCTAAATGAATGAACGGGGTTTAGAAGTTCTTCCCTTCATTCGAAAGAAAGAGCTATTAAAGGTTAATTTTTCCACTTTTCAATAAAATTCTCGTCGTATTTTAAATTGGGTTTCGTTGCGAGTAATTTTGTTCTTTTAGTTTCAATCTCATTTTGTAAAGCTTTATCTTGAATAGTATCGATGGGAAATTTTTCACGGCGAACCTCAATTACATCTCCTTTTATATGACATTTGGATCCAGCTTCATCAAAGGCTATTAATCCTAAACAGCGATAAATTGGCGCTTGAGTAAGAAGCGTCGCTATGCTTCGATTTAACATTCTAAATGCTGACAAGTTAGTTGCAGCAAATTTGGTAAATATCTCGAAGTAATCTAAAATTTTTGAAACATCTTTCTCGGGGAGATTATCCCATCCTAAAACTAGATAAGCGTGGGTAACCCCATGAAGAAAATAACATAAAGCTTGACCAATACCTTGATAAAAGCGATACCACGATGTGCCCGCTTTCTCAAAATAATGGAGCCATTTTACCTCGTATCCTATAATTAATTCATGGGGTTCTATTTTTTGTAAGATATCAATGTCCGGGCTGATTATGTTTCCCGCAATGGATTTAACATGAGGATAGAGCTTGCCAAGAGTGAAGGGATGAGGCTTTTCGACAAGAATCTTCGCTATTAATTTATTTTCAAGATATTCATACTTAACTTTCTGAGACATTAATTATCCCTTTAAAGTGAAATGAACGATCACTTATTACCCTTATGTCCAGTGCCTATGTGGATGGCTGGTTCGAGCATACTTTTCGGGTTTTGGGCAACCATACTCGGAAAACGAAAAGAAACCTGCTTTGTTCCTTTATTACTGAAGAGTTTGCTAAGGCTATTGAATAAATTTACACCACCAGAACACCATAAAATACAATACCTCATTGTAAACCAAATTTTACCATACTTTTGTTGCACGGGGTAAACAAAAACTCTGACACGGGGTTGTTTACCAAAAACAACCACGCAAACGGTTTCTTTGCACGTCAGACCGACACAAATAATGGCTACTTGGTATTATACTTTTATGTATTATGTGAAAACGCCACTCAGGAGAAGGGGGTTAACGATTTTCTCTTTGATTAAACAAGCCATCTGATCAATGTTGCTGAGAGTGTCCGCCCCTACAGGCGAAAAACCTTCCAGTATCGTGCTAAGTAGTGGCGCAGAGTAGCTTGGGGGGAGGTAAGACAAGCTCTCTGCGACGCGTCTCTTCGTCTCTTCACCAAACTTTTTATCAAATAGAAAGGGCGCGGCACAGCCTGCAGCTTTTAGACATGAAATCAAGCATAGGATCTCGGCTAGCGGTTTGCCCCTTGACATTTCCCAGGAGAGTATGTCGTTTTCAGTGACGGATAGCAGGTGCTTCGCGTAGGCTATTTGGTCTTCAACGTAGCCTCGCTCATAAAGGAGGCGAGAAACCTCGTAGTCTTTCACCGCGATGGATATCAAATAGAGCAGGTTGGTTGCATACTGCAAGGAGATGTCGAAACGGTTTACAAGGTCCAGGAGTACCGGTGGAAGCGGAAGAAGATAATAGCGTAGACTGCCGTGCAAAATCGAGTGCCCCACCTCGTGTCGGATCCCTCCCACCTGAACCAGCTCCGGCAGCTTCTTAATTCTCTCGAGGCATATAATAATGCGGGATGTTCCTCGCCAAGCGTCGTGCATGGCGAAAAACAACTCGTCAAAGGAGGCAGAGACCACGCCAACTTCCTCATACTCCTTTGCCGTGAAGGCATCCACTGACGAGGAACGCTCAAAAACGTATAGGTCCACTAGAGCAACCTCGTGGGGCCCCAGCCGGCCATAACACTCCTCCATGACCCCAACGATGTGGTCTATTTCTCCAGCCTCGACCTCACCAAATTTTGACACAACAATTTTTGGGTATCTCTCTCTATGGACCGCGTTTCGATGAGCCATCCGTGTTACATCCAAGTAAGAGCTTGAATCTAACTACACCGTGAGCATGGAGACCGCTCACACTATTCAAAATCCGGTTTCAATTTTCCAAGTTTTTTGTCTAAACAAGCCTTGATGAAGCCGTAGTATTCTGGGTCTGGCTTGCCGGGGCGGCTCTTGAACTCTCCGTGGAACTGGGAAGCTAGGAAGAAGAACTTGTTGGGCAGTTCTAGAATCTCCATTCTTCGACCGTCAGGGCTCTTGCCCGAAAACACCAACCCTTGCCTTTTCAAGTGTTCCCAATAGTCTTGGTTGACCTCCCATCGGTGGCGGTGGCGCTCGTAAATCTCTTCAGAGCCATACAGTTTATACGCTAGCGTACCCTTTTTGACCAAAATTTTGTGCGCTCCTAGACGCATGGTCGCCCCCTTATATTCTACGCCTCGCTGCTTAGGCATCAAGTCGATCACGGGATGAGGAGTGTCT
>Ga0315307_1001151_pt1 | contig 11728 bp, 10 predicted proteins | sample TDP2_MG_FD_203079 | JGI IMG/M metagenome (GOLD analysis project Ga0315307, IMG submission 203079) | Freshwater sediment microbial communities from Lake Towuti, South Sulawesi, Indonesia - TDP2 | ecosystem: Environmental > Aquatic > Freshwater > Lake > Sediment | place: Indonesia: South Sulawesi... | reverse complement strand
GCAGATAAAGACAGGCGCGCCCTGCAGGTCGGAGCGGACCGCGAAATACAACCAGCTGCTGCGGATAGAGGAGGAGCTCGGGGCAAGGGCGAAGTACCCCGGGGGGAATTTCCGAACGGCCTACAATGATTTCCTCAAGCCGCGGGTCGATTAGACCCACGACATCGCCCGCATCCCTCTGCCTACGAGTCTGGCTCACAGCCCAATCAGCTGGCAGGCTTTCGGCTTTGGCGCTTTTGCCTTGTCACGTCAATTGAGATCAACGGCGCTAACACATATAGCTCCTGAGGGGCAAGCCCGGAATACACCTGGGTTTTCCGGATGGATCTGCTCTTCGTGTACTCGGGGAACCACGCCCAGAGGGTCATCGGCAATCTCATAAACTACGACAAGTTCTGCGCCGTGTGCGATCCGGCGTGCAGCAGCTGCAGGTTCGGCCAGTTCAATTGGTCCTCTGAGATAAGGCAGGCGCTCATCGTCCCTGGACCGGATGAAGCGGTGCCCCTCGAGGGGCCAGAGGTCCTGGCCATCAGGGACCCCGAGGCCGAGGTCGCGTTCCTTATCGACGTGAACCCGGAGATCATGCTCGATTTCTGCGAGTCGCTTGGCGACACCCGGGTGAGGGCGGTCATCGCGCCGCTCGACAGGCCCGGCGTCGGTGCCGGGCTTGTGAGGCAGATGCGTTCCATCCTTGAGGGGATGGGCGTGGAACTGGCCTGTCCCAAGCCCTTCTGCTCGCTGGCACCGCAGGCATCCTGCCCGACCATCAACGCTTTCATCGAAAGGTTCAAGATCGGCCGGCCGCTCGTTGAGATCGAAACCGAAACCACCGCGTCCGGCGACAACGTGATCTCTAGGGCGCGGGTTCTTCGGAGTTCCCCCTGCGGGGCCACATGGTATATCTGCCGCAGGCTGGTGGGTACTCCAGCGGGACAGGCAGAAGCGGTGGCGGAGGTAGTCTCGCGAGCGCACCACATCTACCCTTGCACCGCCTCCATGGCTGCTGACCGGGAGCTGGGAGACACCTATCTTCATGCCGCTGGGTGCATTGCCCGGGAGAGCGTTTTCAATGCACTGCGGCGTAGCCTTCTGCGGAGAGGCATGGAGACGGAGGCGCAACAGATCGGTCGCGCTTTGAAGAAGGCCCCCTGACGAAAGGGATCAAGGGCTCGCGCTCTTCTTCCCTATCGCCCTGGCCACCTCCTCGCAGAGGCGCTCCGTCGCGACCTGCATCGTCTCCCTCTTCAGCACCGGGTCCGTGTCCATCCCCGCGAGGCAGGGATAGTCGAGATGTGCCCGCGCCGCTTTGCCTGCGGATTCCGACACATCCACCCCAACGAGCTTCCCGGCCACGAAGCGGGCGGAGCCACAGGGAGTGTCCCTTCTCGTGGTTGCTGACAGGATCACTCCCGCCTTATGCTCGATCTCCAGGCATGGCTTTCCTAATTTCTTGGAAAAGGCCCTTATCAGAGGATGTGCACTCCCATCAAGCTGGCAGAATGGTCTGGGAAACTCATACTTGACTCCGATCTCATCCAGTTCCCCGGCCAGCTGCCTCCTCAGGCCTTCGGGCATGATGTGCCAATCCTCTATCGGCACAAGCACTTCCTTGGCTCCTGTGCGCTCGGCAACTTTGGGTATCACGGGGACCACGTCGGGATGGAGGAAGAGCACCAGGAGAAGGTCGCACTTGGGGAGTTCCTCCGGCATCAAGGCCTCAAGGTCGTCGATCAGCCCGTGCGTCGACTCGGGGTATTCGTGTACGCCCACTATCATTTCGGCAAACCCGTGCTCGACGAGGTTGTTCAAGACCTTCTCGGCAAGAGGTCCTCTGGAAACAATGTAGATCCTCAATGAATCCCGTTCACTTGTGCGATGCGGTTAAGCTACTGTCTCTTCCATTTCTTCTCGAGAAAGGTTTGGATGGATGAGGAGTCCGGCGGACCAACGAGGACCTCAAAGCCCGTCGCATCCTCTATGTCCCCCTTTAACCTGGCCGCCATGCCAGGGATGATCAATGTCCTGTGATCGATCCTGCCCTTGACGCCGTATTTCTCGATCGCACTGGCTACCTTGCTGGCATCCAGCTGTCCGCCGGCGACCGAGGATTGGACGCCGATCCCTCCCGTGTCCACGACCAGAAGATAGCAGGACAGGTTGGCGATCTGGATGTCGGACTCCACCGTGTAGAATGTCAGGGCGAAGTTGGTCGTCAGCAACAGGGGCGAGGCCCGGTCGGGTGAGCCGTATTCCTTCAGCCCAGGCTCGGCTGCCACCGGCTTGCGGGGATCCGTGTAGAGGTTCTGCCTGAGGGTGAGAACGGCGAGATGTGCCCAGGGTTCCATGGTCTTTAGCAGCAGAAGGTCAGCGTACCTTCCGATGAGTGCGGATGTCAACATCACCTCCCTGAGCGATCTCTCAGCCTCATCGCCCCCTTCCATCCACACGACTGCGGGAACGCCCATCAGCGGATATCCAACTATCTCCTGTCCGTTCTCGATGGCGGCGATCCTGAGCTTGGTGAAGTTCCGGATGGTAGATCCAACCCCCGCGGAATACGGGTAGGTACCGGGGTCAAGGACGATATTTGTCACGCCTGCGGATCTCACCTTCCAGACCAGGCTTGCCAGACCGTCCAGGGAATCGGATGACACCACCAGCGGACAGCCATGCTTGACTGCCAAGTTTGACATCGGCTCCCAGTTGTCCTCCGCAGCCGCGTAGAGCAGCGGATGGTTTGATCCCACTTCCCCCAGGGCCCCTTCCAGCTCCTTGGGGCTGAGGCTGCACAGCATGAGGGGCATACCTGAAGCGGCGCAAACCTTGGCGGCCTGCGCGAAACGCTTGCCATCCCGGCTTGCACACCGCACTGCGATGAGGTCTAGAGTAAGCACCTCCCCCACCCTCTCGAACCTCACGCCTGCAATCGCCTTTGCCCGCTCGGACATCTTCTCCGGTGGCAGCTCATCGCTCACCTCGACCGCGAGCGCGGTCTTGTTGTAGTAGGTGAGTTCATGCCGCCGGACGACCTCCTGGCCCCCGACCAGCACACCTTTCTTTTCCGTGCCGATCAAGACTTGGCGGACCGGCGGTCTAAGGATCTCCTCAAGTTCCCGCCTCTGGTTGTCGTACCTCGCTTCCAGCAGGGGCGGGCAGTCCCGGATCTTCACCTTCCTGTCGATGAGGCCCGACCCGAATGCCATGCAGGTCTTCTGCTGGCACAGGCCGCAATTGGTCTTTGGGAGGAATCTATAGACGGTTAGCGGCGTGGTGTTCCTTCTCATCCTACGGCCTCACATCGGCTGAACTCCCGCAACCCATGATCGCTGATCCACATTCTTCCCGGGCTCGCCGCCGGACATTGCGGAAAGCGCGTCCTTGTAGAGCTTGACCGCCCAGGGGTGAAGCATCATGCAAAGGTCCGCACCCGCCAGCGTAAGGGTCAGCGCCTGGACGGCTTCCCAGATCGGCCCTCTGTACTTCCTGTCCCCCCACTCATCCTTCTTCTTCCACGACTCCCGTGCCCCCCACGCGTTTGTGACGCCGAGGCTTATCGGCATCTGCAGCGAGGCATCGCCCTTGAGACCCGCGAGTCGAATCCTCTCGGTAACCGAGAAGCTGTAGTCTATTCCGTAGCCCAAAGCCCCAGAGGTTGGATCGATGATGATGTGATCCTTTGGGACGCCCAGATCCAACAGCTTCTGGTTGAGCGACTTCTGCATGTTGACGTCAAGGTCGGTCCAGGACAGCACGTCGTGGTGATAGTCGATGGCCGCCTGGGAGACCCTCTTCCAGTTCTGGGATAGGGTGGCGGACGCTAGCATCACCCTTTCCCCTGCGGCGGCTTCGGCCGCCTTCTGTAGTACCAGCGGATCGTTTGTAGGGTTTCCGGACCCGCCGACCGCTATGGGGAGATGCGTCGCCTTCAGAACGTCCTTGACGACCTCGGCGCCCTCCTCCGGAGTCCTGTACAGATCCTTTCCTCCCTCCACCTTCAGAAGCATGGGATCCGTGTTGACGAGGTGGACAGTGATCATCTCGGCCTTCAGTTCTTCCTCGCAGAACTTGGCCCATTTGCAGGGGTCATCCCAGACGGGCGAGTATACCTTCCTCTGCTCCAGGGCAAACTGCGGTTGGGCCATGTCGAAGACGTCGAACGTGACCACGGGGGGATTCGGCCTCGCCCCCTCCTTGGGGTAGAAGGGCGGCGCCGTCTCCCCACCCAGCTTGACCACCGACCCCCTCGTGCCCCCATCGCCCCTTGTGGCGCCGATGATGACCTCCTCGATCCTCCCTTTGAACTCCTCGGGCTTGAACTCAAACCTTGCCTGCTGCAGAGCCTTGGCTCCCTTGGCGAGCCCCCTCACGATGTCCGGTGCCGCCGAGAGCGGAAGGTCCAGCTCCAATCTGTCCATTTCGATCGTCACGTTCTGGAGTTCGATCTGCTCCAGCTTTTCCAGGGCTCGAAGGAGCCTTTGAATGTCGGAACTCACCTTCCATCCTCCAGGATTTTGGCAATGAAGCCCCTGACGGCTGAGACGGCCTTCGAGGCAGCGGAGATGGTGAACACAGACCTGCCCTGCCTGTCCGCCATGGCGATCTCGCTATCCTCGGGTATCACTGCGTCGATTCCGAGCCCGACCTGGGATGCCATCCCAGCGAGATCCTCCCTCCCATCGTTCACCCTGTTGGCCAACAAATGGAACCGGCCGAACCTGCATCCTAGCTTCTGGGCCAGTTCCATCATGCGCTTGGCCGTTCTGAACCCCTTCAAAGAGAAGTCCGTGACTATGATGGTCTGGTCCACCGAGCCAGCGGTTCTGCGGCTTATGTGCTCCAGTCCGGCCTCGGCATCGACGACGACGTAGGGATAGGACTGCGTCAGGGAGTCAAGGAGGCTGCGCAGGGTGTTGTTCACGGCGCAGTAACACCCCGGGCCCTCGGGTCTGCCCATCGCCAGGAGGTCGAACTCCCCGCTCTGAACCAGGATCTCGTAGATCTTGGATTCGAGCCAGATTCGCTTGTCCACCTCCGGGCCCAGCTCCCTCTGCTGCTTGAGCAGGTCCTCCCTGATGTCTCCCAGGGTCGATCCAACGCTGACTCCTAGGGTTTCCCCCAGGTTAGAGTCGGGGTCGGCATCCACGGCCAAAATGGGACCCTTTACACCCTCCTCCACCAGGGAGCGTACGATCAAGCCAGCGACCACCGTCTTGCCGGTCCCTCCCTTCCCCGCGACCAGTATGCGCATGGTCCCTACTTCCCCCTCCTTCTGAGGATGACGCGCTCCGCCCGTATGACGGCCTTCTCAAGGATGATCGTGATCCCGGATCCCGCCGGCCAGCCAAGAGCCTCGGCGGGGAGCTCGATGGTCGGGGCCACCAGCGCCCTTTCCTCAACGGCCTCCTCCCTCCAGCGCGCAACGACGGGGTGGCCGACCTTTCTGAGAGCTTCCCTGAGATCCGTGATGCTTGTGACCTCCTTTTCCGTTATGATCTTGTTCCTGAGTTCCTCGGGGATTGACTCCGCCACCGCCTCCTTGATCCGGGAAGGGAGCCATACGATCCGATTCCAACCCCCATCCGCTTGGAGGAACTTGGACGATCGCATGTACTCTATGGCCATGCCCAGAAAGCCGGGGCTCTGTTTCCCCCCTCCGACCTGCGTCGCCATGCCCGAGAAGGCCAGCCCATTGACGGCCTCTCCCTGGAAATCCCTGGGCACTATGCCTATGCCGTCAACCTCGGGGATGTAGAAGGCGATCGACTCAAAGCATCCGCAGCTTGTGTGCGGATGATCGAAGATGCTGTGAAGGTAGACCCTCTGCACCTCGCCCAGGGATTTCTCCTTGGCCACCGCGTTTATGCCCGAGTACTCCCCCTTGAGATCGTCCAAGAGTTCGCCCTTCGGGACTGGGAAGTTCGGCCCTTTGGGGTCAACCTTGGATGCCGCCCTCGCATCGAACCAAGTGATGGCCCCACACAGCGCGATCCTGGTTGGCGTTATAGTGCACACGTGGGTCGGGGCGAAGCTTTGGCAGAGGACGCAACCGTAGAACTCGTCGACTTCCTCGTCCTTGAGCGCCCGAGCCCTGGCATCCCGGGCCTTGTAGATCTCCATCGCCCTCCTCTGGAACTCCACGATCTCCTTGTCGTCGGTGAAGAAGGTGAACGAGATCTTCTCCGCTATGGGAAGATCGGCTTTGAACAACTTGATCAAGGCCATGCCAAGGTACCTCAGGCTGTTGAAACCCTTCGCGTACGCCTTCTTGGTGAGGCGACACCAGATGTCGTACCTTTGGTTGAGGTGCATGAAGCCCTCGATGTAGTTGCAGAACTCATGGATCCGCCTTTCCAGCACGGCCTCCAGATCCTTCTCGATCTTCGGGCCGGCCACCTCCATCAGGATCCCGAAGTTGTAGTGCCCGTCCTCGTCCATCTCGGAGATGTCCGGGCCGATGATCGTCACCTTTCCGTCCTCGACCTCCGAGGGCTTTCTTGCCTGGGTCAGCTCTGCCTTGTATTGCGCCTTCGGCCCGCCAAGCTCAACGTACATGTCCGGGGTCCGGATCCGCTCCCCCTCGTAGATCATGCCCATCTCAAAGGGTAGCTCTGAAGGCTCCACTACCGCTCACCCCTCAGAAGACCGGCGAGCTTCTTCATCTCGCTTTGCCATACAGCTGGGCCGAGGTTCGGCAGAGAGTACCCCGCGTTGGGATGGTAGTGCCTGTCAAGGCTGATCGTCCTTGTCCCTCGCCCGAAATGCTTCATCAACGAGAACATCTGCGAGGCGTAGTAGTAGTCCATGCCGAAGAGGATAACAAGGTCGTAGGGGCCCTTTCCGTCGAAGCCCTTCCACTCTTCGTCCCTCAGCCTGTCCATTACCTCCAGGACGTTCATGTACAAGTCCGGTTCCACACCACTGGCGGCGGCCATGAGCGGCCTGGTCCTGGGCGAGGCAACGAGGCTTGCGCTCGGTATTGCCCTGGCCACCGATAGCGCGGTCCCGTCGCTTGGGATCTTCGGCCCTAGCACGGTGAGGATCCGCCTCGCCCTCAAGATTATCTTGCTCATGCTTTCCGAGTCGGCCACGACGGCCCTCGCGTGTCCGGGCTCATTTCCGAGAAACCAAGGGGTTGCATCGGGCAGGCTCATCCACCTCTCACCAGTCTCTCGACCAGAGTGGGATCCGGGATCTTCCTTGGTTCCCAGTTCCTCTCCTTTAGAATCTGTAGGATCTCGGCCTTCATCGTGATCGGGATGTCGGCCTGGGTTCTCACGAACAGGTGGAGATCCTCCGGCATGGAACCGAAGTACTTCCTGTGGAGATCGACGTAATGCGTGAGCTTGATCTGCCGACCCTTGGTGGTGTCGTTGGGCCTGATGCAAAGCTTGGCCGCAGCGACTATGGCGTCCTCCTTCGAATCCGCAACGTACAACAGATGCAGCGGCGCCGGTTCGCCCTGGACCCGAGACCCATCTCGGGCGTCGTAGACCAGCCAATCCTCGTTTTTGTCCTGTCTGCCGACATAGGTCCTTCTGTACTTCGACCCTTGGCTGCTCACCACGGCCGGTATGCCCAGCCTGTTGAACCCGGTCGCTATCGAGGCGGCCTTCTGGGACATCGCCCCCCACGCGATGCCGACTGCGCCCACCCTGTTCAGGATGTAGTCGGCTATCTCCTCAAAGTTGCCCCTCAGCTTCCTTCTTGCGAATATGCTGGCGACCTTTATGGCGGCTCCCGATATGTGGGCGTTGGCCACGCACGATCCTACGTTCGAGAGGCATCCCCCGTCGAAGTCTCCCGGGTATCTCTCGTAGAGGCTCTTGCCTTCCCCATCAGTGTATGTCGCGAGGTCCATCGCCGAGCACCCCGACGCGGTCACGATGTACCTGCGGTTCAGGAAGATCTCGGCCATCTCGCCTATCTCCTTGTATCCGTCCGGATAGTTGGGGCATCCCACGAAGGCGATCACTCCGGGTATCTCGCCAAGGACTATCGGGGCTCCGACCTTCCTGATCTCCACATCCTGGATTGGTCCCCGGCCGGCCCGGAGCTTGAACTTCTCCTTGCTGATCTCCCCGGATGCTCCCTCGTTTATCATGTTCACGATGGGCATGTCCTGCGGGCAGGCTGACTCGCACCGGCCGCACCCTGTGCAACGTTCGTAGAACTGTCCAAAGAGGGAGAAGTCTCCCTTGGCGGCCCTTTCCATTGCCGCTGGAATGTCCACGTTGCTCTGGCACTCCCTGATGCAGGCCCCGCACTTGGTGCACCTGGCGGCCATGGAGGACAGGCGCTTGGTGTCCAGCGTCCTTGTATGCCTCGTGCTGTGCAGCTCGATCGCGGCCCTTACCGCCACCTCACCCGTCTTTGCGTCATCCCGGATGAGCGCACCCGCGTCTTTGCGTTGGACCAGATCCCGAACTATCTCCTCGGCCGCATCGTTCGTTCTATCTGGCAGCCCGTAGCAGATCTTGGCGGTGGTGGCAATGACCGGGGTCCCAAGTTTGCACGCCTCCTCCAGGACATCTGCCCTGACGCATTGCTCATCAACGATTATGACATTGGCTATGCCCATCCTTATGAACCTGAGTTGCCTGGACAACGGGCCGATGACCTTGGCGGCCTTGCTGTATCTGGAGAGGTCCAGGGCAGTGCAGCAGATCCCCGCCAGCTCCACGTCCTCCTCCAGCCCATTCTCCTCCAGGTACTCTATGACCTCCGCGCCGGGCAGAACGTTGTGGCCTATCGCCAAGATCACCGGCTTCCGTGGGTCGATACAGCCAAGGCCCATTTCCACCAGGGGTGCATCGGCGTCGCCCTTGGGGTAGGGAAGTGCCGCGATCTGGGCAAGGTCAGCGATCTCCATCAACATGTGGTCGATCATGCTCATGTGAAGGGATTTGGACTCAAAGTCGAGGCAGTTTCCCTCCTGCCCGGTGGCGGTGGCCGACAGGAGGTTCATCAGTTCCCGCTCTCCGTACTCCAGGGCGGGCACCAGGTCCCCCAGCACGGCCGGCTTGCTGCCGTGTATCAGGCGCACCAGCGGCGCCTCCACCTCGATCTTTGCGCCCAGATCGATGGCATGGCCTGGCCCGTGTTTCTCTATCAGCTTCTCTACCAGTTCCCTGGCGTGTGCGCCGTGGGCAGATGTGCCGATGCAACATGCAAGAAGTATGATCCTTCCCTGCTGGCCCTCGATGTCAATGCCGCAGGCGCCCTTCTTCCCCTTGGAAAGATCGCACTTGCCGTAGGTGCAGAGGCAGCACATGTCGCAGAAGGGGGCGTACAGAGGCCTGTACCGCGATAGCAGCTTCAAATCCCATTTCCTCAGATCAAGAGGACCCGGGGCGGGCGTTGGACCGCAGGCCTCTTCCCATTCCTCTGTCAGGAGCTTGCCGACCTCTATCTCCAACCCGCGGATCCTTCCCAGCGAGGTCACTACTTCATCGGCCTTCACCCTCGCCGTGCTCATTTGTTCTCACCTTCCTCCTCGACTGGCACCTCTGCTGCTTTGAGGGGCAATGCTGCCTCCTTCCTCATCAGCTCGAAGAGCTTCAGGTTTCCCCTGTACCTCTTGGACCGGGACATCCTCCTGAGGGTCTTCGGCTTCGTCAGGGCCCCGGTTTCGAGCATCCCATCCCTGATCAGCGCACTCAGCATCTCATCGCCCTTCTCCGTCCTTGTGATCATCGTGCACCAGCCCTCCGGGGCACCTGCGGCTCCCACCGATATGTCCCCGAACTCGGCCGTGAAGTCCCGGCAGGCAAGGCACCCCGGGTTGATGACCGATTTCATCTCTTCTAGGGGGATTTCCACAAGCCGGTTCTCCGCCTGCGCCTTGAAGTTCCCTTTGATATCGAGCTTTGTGATCGCCTTGGGGTCTATCCCCCTTCCCGGCAGAAGCTCGGTCACCATCCTCTCGCAGAAGTTCTCGCTGCAGAAGATCCCGACTGTGAAGGCTACCCTTTGGGTGAGGCTCTCGGGTCCGTTGAACTCAAGCTTCCTGAAGGCCGCCAAGTGACATGGTAGACCGACTAGGGCCACCTTCTCCAGCTTCTCCTGTCGGGCCCACCTTAGGGCCACAAGGTTGGGGGAGAGGTTGTACTTGGATCTGGCAGCGGGCCTTGCCTCGTCCCAACTCTTTGCCAGGAAGGGGAACCCAACGAACCTGTCATCCGCCTTGCACACCGCCGCTCCGTCTATCCTTCTCCTCTCGAAGCCGTGTTTGAGGATGGCCGAGACAACTCCCCCGTCCTGGGCCTCGGCCCGGATCCCCGGGTCGACTGCCCTTGCGGCGATTACTTGGACGTGGTGCCCCAGTTCATCCCTCTGACCTTTGAAGAGCGCGCTCTCGATCTCTTCTGAATACATGAAGCTGGTCGGACAGTGAATGGCACAGAGTCCGCAGGTTATGCATTCCGCATTGCCCTTCATCACGGGCAGTCCATCGCGGCCGAACTCGATGACGTTCCGAGGACAGACGGCCGAGCAGGCACCGCACCCGGAGCATAGCTCCCTGAGCACTATCTCGTTCTCAAGCCCCCGGAAGCCCTGCTCCCTCATCCTTAGCCTGAAGCCCTCGATCCCAGACTCGTCCGTCGCCACCGGGAACCACCTATTCAGCCAGCTTCCCCGCGAGGCCCTCGATGGCGGCCACCGCTTGGCTCGCCGGGTAGGCGTCGATCAAAGCCTGCCCCTTCCTATCTGCCTCCGGGACGCACTCATCGTAGGGGACGGTCTGCAGTATCTCGGATACCTGGAGCCCGCCTCTGACGAACTCCTCGTCGGCTCCGTTCCTCACTTTGTTCGCGACGATGGCCTGCCTCAAGCCGAGCTGTCCTGCGAGGCTGCCGATCCTCCTGGCTGTGGACAGTGCTGCGGGGGTAGGCTCAACGACGATAAGGAGAAGATCGGCATACTTTGCCGTCCCCCTGCCGAGATGTTCAATCCCCGCCTCCATGTCCACCACGACATGGTCCTCGTCGGCAAGCACCTTCCGCAGGAAGGCCCTCAGGAACGCGTTCGCTGGACAGGTGCACCCGGCGCCAGCCGACCTGACCGTCCCGAGCAGAACGTACCGCACGCCGTCCGGTCCCTCCAAAGCCAGCTTGCTTGGCAGGTCGGAAACCCTCGGATTCGCCTTGAAGACGGAGCCGGACGAGTAGGGCTCGGCCCCCGTTCTCTGCCGGATCAAGTCCTTCATTTCAGAAAGCGGCAACAGGCCGGAGACCTGTCGGTCGGATATCCCCAGGCTCGAGTGGAGACCGTAGTTGGGGTCCGCGTCTATCGCGAGGACCGTGAGCCTTCGCCTCGCCAGCTGTCTTGCAAGGGTCCCGGCGATCACGGTCTTTCCGACCCCTCCTTTGCCACTGATGCATACCTTCACGGGAATCCCGCATCTGCCTGACAGGGGCCCGCCCCCGGCGGAGACTAAAATGTCTCCCTGGGACCCCGGATGGGCGACATTCTGTCGCGTCCCCCATCCTCGTGACATCACGACAGCGCCATGGTGCCTGGCGTACAGGCGTTCCTCAACGTGATCCCCCTTTGGTCACGCCCTGATTCTCTTGGCCGCGATGATGACTGCCGCGAAGGCAACAAGCCCGACGAGGATCAGCCACGCCAGCGGCTTGATGAACTTCACGCCGTAGGCGATGAGCAGGCACCTGGGCACCTTGCCCATCAGCGCTCCCAGGAAGAACTTGCCGACATTGTAGCGCAGATA
>Ga0315307_1001150_pt1 | contig 11747 bp, 8 predicted proteins | sample TDP2_MG_FD_203079 | JGI IMG/M metagenome (GOLD analysis project Ga0315307, IMG submission 203079) | Freshwater sediment microbial communities from Lake Towuti, South Sulawesi, Indonesia - TDP2 | ecosystem: Environmental > Aquatic > Freshwater > Lake > Sediment | place: Indonesia: South Sulawesi... | reverse complement strand
AACAATATTCGATTCTGATGGCAGATTGCTGGCTCAAGCCGAACATATCCCGGTCCATCTTGGTTCGCTCCCCTGGGGCCTCAAGAACATCATAGAATACTGCCAGAAAGAAGGATTGAGCCTTGAAGAAGGGTCGATGATAGTTGCCAATAACCCGTACATAGCTGGAACACATCTCAATGATTTGACCGTTGTAAGGCCTGTTTACTATCGAGGAGAGCTTGTCGCCTTTGCAGCAAACAAGGCGCACCATGCCGATGTCGGCGGCAGCGTTCCAGGAAGCATCTCAATTGACGCCAGAACGATTTTCGAGGAAGGTTTCATCATGAATCCTGTTCAGCTCATGCGTCGAAATGAGTTCCTGAAAGAAACAGTTTCACTCTTCGCTTCAAACTCGCGATCACCTGTTGAGAGAATAGGAGACCTAAAAGCGCAGGTTGCTGCGAACATCACGGGCGAGCGAAGAGTGCTTCAGCTCATAGAAAGATATGGCTTGGAGAATTTTCTCTCTGCCGCGGAGGAATCCTTCAACTATACGGAGAGAATTATGAGGTCAAGAATCTCAACAATGATGAATGAAGGAACATTTCGGGCCAAGGATTATGTGGAGGATCCGAATGGCAAAGATATCACACTCAGAGTTAAGCTGACCGTTCTGAACAACAGGATTCACGTAGACTACACGGGAACCGATAGGCAGGTGCCTTTCGCAATCAACGCTGTTTTTGGCGTGACGCTCTCAGGCGTTCACTTCGTCGTCAGAACACTCATTGGAGACGACGTGCCAATGAACGAAGGCGCATTCAGGGTTGTGGATGTCTATTCCCCCGAGGGAACAGCTCTCTATGCCAGTTTTCCATACCCGGTGGCAGGAGGAAACCTTGAAACAAGTCAAAGAAATGCCGATCTGCTCTATCTCGCGTTTTCTCAATCACTTCCAAAGAAAGTTCCAGCTGCCTCAGGTGGATCAATGAACAATGTGATGATCGGCGGAATGCATGAAGGAAAGAGCTGGGCGTTCTACGAAACGATAGGTGTCGGCCTCGGCGGAAGACATGGTATGGATGGGCTTGATGGTATTCAGGCAAATATGACGAACACGATGAACACGCCAATAGAGGAAATCGAGCGTTCGATACCTATACTCATCAGGAGATATGGATTCAGGCAGAATAGTTGCGGCGCAGGCCAGTTTAGAGGAGGCTCTGGACTCATAAGAGCATACGAAATGCTAGCCGAGTCAACTACTTTCACAGTCCTAGCGGAACGCGGAAAGCATGAACCTTCTGGCCTTCTAGGTGGATCAGGAGGCGCCAAAACGAAAGTTGTCCTGTATCGAAATCAGCAAGGAAGACTTAGAAAGAAAGGGCTGCCCATAAAACATACCGCGATCCTCGAAAAGGGCGATATCGTGGAGATGCAAACGGCAGGCGGAGGAGGATACGGCAACCCGAAGAAGAGAGCATCCCACAAAGTGTTAGATGACTTGGAAAATGGAATAATCACAAAGCCTTACGCAAGGTCGTAGAAAAAGCACGTTTAAATTTAGGCTCGCCTAAATCGGGCTGACATGGAAAGCAGTAACATCGAGGAATATCTGGAGACATTCTACTCTCTGGAAGAGGAGGAAAAGCCAGCCACAACCAGTGAGATAGCGAAGCGTCTCGGTTTCGCTCCTCCTACAGTGACAGAGATGCTGAAGCGTCTGGCCAAGGAAGGCTACGTTAGGTACGAGCCCTACAAGGGCATCGAACTCACAGATAAAGGTCGGCAGGCGGCCAAGAAAGTCAAGAGAAAGCACAGAATCCTCGAACGCTTTCTCCATGATGTTCTCAAGATTCGAAAGGATGACATCCACGAGCAGGCCTGCAAGATGGAACATGCGCTGTCCAATGAGGCGGAGAATGGCCTCTGCAAGATGCTTCGACATCCAGCCAGTTGCCCAGACGGGAGGCCCATACCGATCTGCGACAAGGATGTGGATAATTGTGCATCCTGTGAACCGGTACTGGAGAACCCAAGCATACGCCAAGAACGCCTTCTTTCGCTTTGCGCTCTTCAAACTGGGCAGAAGGCTGTCGTTCGCTTCGTTCGAGGCGGAAGAGTGGCTGTGAAAAGGCTCTGCGATCTTGGAGTGACCACTGGAACACAGATCCAATTGAAGAGTTGTGCTCCTTTAGGGGGCCCAGTTGAGATCACTGTGAGAGGTTCTGATTTGGCGATTGGGCGTGGTCTCGCTGAAAAGATATTTGTCGAGGCATGCTAGTTCAGATGTCGAAGAAGCACATCACTGTCGCTCTAGCGGGCAACGCCAATGTAGGAAAGAGTGTCATATTCAACCATCTCACGGGTTTACATCAACACATCGGTAACTGGCCAGGGAAGACGGTGGAACGAGCGGAAGGAACGCTCAGATTCGGAGAGTACACAATAGATGTAATCGATCTGCCTGGAATCTACTCCCTTTCAACGTACTCTCTTGAGGAACTGATCTCCAGACAATACATCGCTCTAGAGAAACCAGACGTCATCATCAACATTGTGGACGCGTCTCTCCTAGAACGAAATCTGTCTTTCACGATCCAACTGCTCGAACTGGAAGCGCCTCTGATAATTGCACTGAACCAAATGGACCTTGCAGCAAAGAAGGGCATGAAGATAGATCACAAACGGCTGGAGGACCTTCTTGGCGTTCCAGTCGTTCCCTGCGTGGCCACAAGAGGTGTCGGATTGGAGGACCTTATCAGAAAGGTAATAGAGATTCATGAGGGCAAGGGTTCAAGTCTTCGCAACTTTCCCAGATTTGGTTTTGAGGTGGAAGAGAGAATCGGTGAACTAACTGCAGCGGTCGAAGGAATTGAGACGCGTTATCCTCCGCGCTGGATTGCCATTAAACTGCTCGAGCATGATCCCGAGATTGAAGAACTTGTGTACAGTCGGCAGCTGAACATCAAGGAGAAAGTGGACGCTTCGGCTCGGCAGATCGAAAGAATACACTCAGAGCCCAGCTCCGCCGTCATCTCATCTGAACGCTACAACATAGCGAATCAGATCGCCAGAGAAAGCTTGGTGGTCATTTCCCCTGTGAGAATTACGTGGGATGAAAGGCTGGCTTCTCTAACGGTCCACAGAGTTTGGGGATACCTAATCATGGCTTTGGTGATGGCTTCAGTATTCTATGGAATCTTCAGTCTTGGTGACTTGACATCAGGTCTGCTCCTGAACGTGTTTGGGCAGATGAGGATGCTGTTCTTTGCGGCCTTAGGATCGGGCCCTGTCTCTGAATTCCTGTGGGATGGGTTGATAGAAGGTGTGGTGGCCGGCGTGACAATAGCTCTCCCCTACATAGTTCCATTCTACATCGCTTTCTCCATCCTCGAGAATACGGGTTATCTTCCCCGAGTCGCCTATCTGATGGATTCAGCCATGCACAAGATCGGACTCCATGGCAAAGCATTCATACCTCTCATGCTGGGCTACGGGTGTTGCGTTCCAGGCTGCATGGCCTGCAGAATCATGGAGACAGAGAAAGAACGGCTCTTGGCCTCCTTCCTCACCACCTTGGTTCCCTGTGCCGCAAGAACGGTCGTGATCTTGGGCCTGGTGGGCGCCTATGTCGGAGTGGAATGGGCCTTGTTTCTTTATGCCTTTGACCTTGCTCTGATATTCATTCTTGGCAGACTCGCCAACAAGGTGCTGCCAGGTGAACCAGTCGGCCTGATAATGGAAATGCCGTCCTACAGGATGCCGTCACTAAGGGTGACAGCCAAGCAGACATGGTTCAGACTCCGAGAGTTCGTCTGGGTGGCATTTCCGCTCATGATTGCTGGAAACCTAGTTCTCAAGACGCTGCGATTCCTGAACGTTCTGCCGATTCTCGAACAGGTCTTTGGTCTCGTTACAGTCTCTTGGCTAGAGCTACCTGCGGTGACCTTGACACCTCTGATCTTCGGAATCTTCCGAAAAGAGCTGACCTTGGTGATGTTGGCAGCGCTTGTCGGCACCTCCAACTTCGCCACCATCCTGACTGGAACTCAGATGATTGTCTACGCAACAGTCACAATGCTCTACATCCCATGTGTAGCAACGATTGCAGTCCTAGTGAAGCAATTTGGGTATCGACAAGCCTTGGCCATAACCATCTTCGAGATTGGCTTCGCGATCCTTGTTGGAGGAATTATGTCCAGAGCGCTGAAGCTCCTTCCATTTGTGATATGATTGCCTGTACCCGTGAATCACCGCCTTGCCTTTGGCTGTGGATGAGTTCATTCAGTTTCTTGGGAACCGCCTCAAGCCTTTCTCTGATTCTACATTGGGAGGATTGTGGGCCTCACATATTGTACTCCGCGCTTCGATCTGAGTCTGTCTGAGAGTTCCTTGATTTGCTTCACTTGTCCACGAACCGCTATCGCTTCAAGACACATTCTATCGTCAAGATGCAGGTGCATTGAGGAACAGACTATTTGCCGGTACTCATGCTGGATCTCAGTTAATATTCCTTCCAGATTACGAGTGTGGTGGTCGAAAACTACGACCAGGACGCCGACCATAGATCCTTTCTCATCGCTTATCCACTTGTGTTCAACCACGAGGCTCTTCATCGCATCCTGTATGGCCTTCGATCTACTTCCATAACCTATCATCTTTGTCGTTCGATCGAACTCTTCCAACAGATCTGGCGGGAATGTAGCACTGGCTCGTATGACTCCCCTTGTGCGCATATCAATTCCTGATCAGGAATAGAGCTTTATAGACGGTATTACTTTTTTGGTGAAAGGTGTTACTCAGAAATGTATACGTCCAAGGACATTGCTGCCATCGCGGTCTGTTCAGCCATATGGGGCATTCTGAACAGTCTAATCTCACCTATATTCTGGCAGCTTACTCGTATGCCGTTTATATGCGACTTACTAGCGTTCATGGTTTTGATTCTTGTTGTCTGGTGGACTGGGAAATTTGGGGCCGCATCATTGACTGGACTGGTTGTGGCGGGAATCAGCTTGATGATGCGGCCAACCTCTTTTGACATACTTGCCTTTGCAGCTGCAAGCATCATCTTTGATGTTGCGACAAGAATTCTCGGCTACCAACGATTATTCACGAATCCGATTCGAGGTGGCCCGATCCTAATTACCCTGTCCCTGCTCTCAGCATCGGTCGCCGGCGCAATCATTGGATTCTTCTTCATGGGATTCAGAACACAACAAGCTGTATTGACCTTCGCTGGTTTGCATGCGTTTGGCGGGGTAATCGGAGGCGTAATTGGCGTTATTCTGGTCAAAGCTTTGATGACCAGGCGCATCAAACCTGTCTAGTTCTTCTGGCATCTTTTCAGGTGATGAACGACGAACCCTGAGCTAAACATTCTCCTTGAGGAAGCAGCGGCTTTTCACAGTCATCTAGGCCCATTCCTTGTATTGGGATTGAAGGCTGGCCTACTCGCATTGCGCAAACTCGGGGTAGAAAGAAGTTCCCCACAACTACGTGCCCAAGTGGAGCTACCGTATCGAGTTCCGATCTCCTGCCTGCTTGATGGAATACAGTTCTCAACAGGATGCACAGTGGGAAACAAGCGCCTGTCATTCAAAGATTCAACAGACATTCGATTGACCTTCACTAGAGATGGATATAGCCTTGAATTGATTCTGAAGCGAAGCCATCTTGACTTCTTGGCTCCTCTCTTTTCTGGTGCGCAATTGAATCAGGAACAGCTCAGCGATTTAGCCAATAGAATAGCAACAATAAATGAGAATGAACTCTTTCTTTTGAGAGAAGCTGCGTCGTCGACACAGCCGACATTCTGAACTGCTAGCATCAGGGAATTTGGCGAATGCAACAATTTCGTTCATCTAAGCATAGCTTGTTACTCCCATTCCGCTCTGTTGGCGTGTGCGCCAGACTCATAAGAGTGGAGTACAGGGCAAGTTCTAAGCAGCGCTGATGTGAGAGATCTGTCGAATGACAAAACCGTAGCCGAAGGAACAAAGATCACAAAGTTTCAAGAAATGGACATAGGAGGGATACTAAGTCTCCTATCGTCAGATCCCAACAGTGGCTTGGAAACCGCTGAAGTCGAAAAAAGGCTAAGGCAATATGGCCACAATGAAGTCCCCGAGCAGAAAGTCAATCCAGTTGTCACGTTCGCGAAGAAGTTCTGGGGCGTCACCCCATGGATGCTTGAGGCCATAATAATCCTGTCATGGATACTGCAAAGATATTCAGATTTCTACATCGTGACTGCCTTACTCTTTCTTAACTCGATAATTGGGTTTGCACAGGAGCAGAAGGCATCTGATGCAGTGGATGCTTTGAAGAAGAGACTACAGGTCAATGCTAAGGTTCTGAGAGATAATCAATGGGGAACGGTGGCCGCTAGAGAGCTCGTGCCTGGAGACATTGTTAGGCTCAGGTCTGGAGATTTCGTCCCGACTGACGTCAAAGTCATGGTGGGAGAGCTTGAAGTTGACCAGTCAGCGTTAACAGGAGAATCAATAGAAGTAGTGAAGAAATCTAGTGACATTCTCTTCTCGGGCTCCATTGTGAGAAGAGGGGAAGCCAACGGTGTTGTTATCCTGACTGGAGTCAAGACTTTCTTTGGAAGAACGACACAGCTAGTTCAACTAGCCCGTCCCCACCTGCATATCGAGGATGTCATTTCGAAGGTCGTGAAATGGCTGCTTGTCATAGTTCTCGTTTCGCTGAGTTTGGCACTTGTCTTCTCTGTGTTGAAAGGAATGAATCTTCTGGAAATACTGCCGTTGATGCTAGTGTTACTGCTGTCTGCTATTCCTGTTGCTCTTCCTGTGATGTTTACTGTCAGTATGGCTGTAGGATCTATGGAGTTGGCCAGAAAAGGTGTGTTGGTCACTCGACTGAGCGCCTCAGAGGACGCAGCTATCATGGATGTGGTTTGTGTTGATAAGACGGGAACGATAACCATGAACAAGCTCTCGCTAACGAACGTGATACCGTCAAATGGGTCCAGTGAAGAAGACGTAATATTGTACGGAGCCTTGGCCTCCCAAGAGGCGAATCAAGACCCCATAGATCTAGCTTTCATTGAAGCTGCGAAACAGAGAAATCTGGCAATCGACTCATTTGTCCAGGAGAGTTTTGCCCCCTTCGACCCAAGCACCCGAAGAACCGAAGCCTTGGTGAGAAGGGGGGACCACAGCTTCCGAGTAGTGAAAGGCGCAGTTCGCGTCGTGGCCCAATCTTGCGGACTTGATGACATAGCCATCACAGACTTGGAATCCAACATGGCCGAGTTCGCCAAGAAAGGATACAGGACTTTGGCTGTGGCTAAGACCGAAGGTCAGAATCAACCCAAGCTCGTGGGCCTAGTTGCGTTGTATGACGCACCGAGACCCGATTCAAAGACATTGGCACAGGAGCTGAAGGAGTTAGGAATATCGATCAAGATGCTCACTGGAGACGCGCTCCCAATAGCCCAAGAGGTAGCAAGAGAGGTGAGACTTGGAGACAGCATAAGAAAGGCGTCAGATCTGAAAGAACTGATCAGAGAGAACCCGACAGAGGCCGCGCATCTAGCCGAAGAGAGTGACGGCTTTGCTGAGATATACCCTGAAGACAAGTACACGCTTGTGAAGAGTCTTCAGGCTAAGGGGCACGTTGCAGGTATGACAGGGGATGGCGTAAATGACGCGCCAGCGCTGAAGCAGGCTGAGGTTGGAATAGCCGTAAGCAATGCCACAGATGTGGCTAAGGGCGCCGCTAGTGTCGTGCTGACGAGTGAAGGCCTGACCAACATTGTGGACCTAGTCAAGATTGGAAGAATGATTTACGAGAGGATAATCACATGGATACTCAACAAAATAAGCAGAACCATCCTGAAAGCTTCTCTGATTGTTTTGCCTTTCCTCGTCACTGGCAAGTATGTGATATCAGCATTCGCCATGATACTTGTAGTGTTCATGACCGATTTTGTGAAGATATCTCTGTCCACGGACAATGTGAGATGGTCTAGAAAGCCAAATACTTGGAACCTAGCTGCGCCGGTAAAGATAGCTGTCGCTCTTGGCTTACTTATGGTCGTGGAGTCATCCGGTTTACTGTACATTGGAGCCAAGTATTTCGGTTTGATTTCAGACGACCCGTCCCTCAATACATTTGCCTTTGAGACACTGTTCTACTTCGCGATATTCTCCATATTCGTGGTAAGAGAAAGAGGACATTTCTGGAACTCTAGGCCCAGCAAAGCATTGCTGACCGCTATTACACTAGATTTCGTGCTCGCTACCGTTCTCGCGACAGTTGGAATTCCTGGCCTCAAGCCTCTCCCTTTACCAGTGACTCTTTTCGTGATAGCGTATTCCTTCTTGTTCTCACTGATTGTTAATGATCTAATCAAGTTTGATCTCGTTCAGAAAACTGGGATTACATGGTAGCGAGAATCATTCGGAGGCCCATAGACTCCTCCTTTTTCTCGCTTGAGCACAGAAAAGGTTAACAATAGGCTGGAAACAAGCCGAGAAACAGCCAAAATAGGGGTCTTAGGATAGTGCCCGCGCGCTCAAAGTTACGCTGCCATGAATAGTGCCGTTATTGAGTGCCAGTTGGATCTCTAATCACAAGAGAAACGTGGACAGGGAAGGTTCACAGCCTTCGGTCACACGAGGACAATAGCATTCTTCCTAAGTTAGTGATCTCGTAAACTATGAATTTGCCGTCACGTCGTGCTCTGATTAGCTGCGTTGACTTTAGATTGTTCAGGTGATATGAGAGTTTCGAGTCGGCGATTTTCACTAAAGACTTGATAACGCAAACGCATAGGGGGGTCGCCGACAGGGCATACAGAATTGATAGCCTGACTGGATCTGACATCGACTGGAAGACGGTACTGACAAGATTCATGCTGCTTCTCGAAGGGATCTTGCGAACAACGCCTTTGAGTCCGCCAATCTCTTCGAGTCTTTCCATTACAGTCTTTGGTATCTCCATTTCCCCTTCGACGCAGAGATGTAAGCTGTCGTATTTCAATTTTTCTTGAAGGGAAAATCTTTTAAGAAGCGTAGACATTTCAGGCAAAGTTGAAATGATAGGGGAAGAAACACTCATGGAAAAGGAAGTGAATGTTGAGGTCATAGGCCCACATCCCCCCTGCCCCAGATGTACAGCCCTGTTGAGGAATGCCGAGAAGGCCGCTTCATCACTCAAATCAGAGGCTATTGAAGTGACAGTGAAGAAAGTTGACATAGCGTCGAAAGATGTAGTCTCGAAGTATGGCATCATAATGTCGCCAGCGCTTGCCTTGAATGGAACTGTGAAGGTCATGGGCAGAATACCAGATGTCAAGGAAGTAGAGAGGCTCATCAGGGAAGCGTCAAAGTAGCACTTGGGATTCAGGAGTATGGCAGACAAGAAAAGAGCGATCCGAACGATAATCCTTCTGGCATTCATATTGGCCGTGTTCGGAGCGCTCGTCTACTCGAGGATTATGGCGTATTCTCTTGCGCCCACCATGAAGCCAGCAGATTTCCATGGACTTCCAGTATGGTATATCCCGGTAGCATACCTCATCGACTATTTTAGCCATGCCTACATCTGTCTTACCTTCGCATTCGTCACGGCAGGATTGATCTACGAGTTCATTCCGAAAGAATCTATCACAAGATACATGAGTGGCCGCAAAGTGACAGGCTACTGCTTAGCCCTAGGAATAGCGCCCTTCCTGACAGTTTGCTCATGCACAATGGTCCCCCTCTTTGCTGGGATACTATTCAGTGGCGCTGGCATAGGCCCCGCCATAACCTTTCTCCTTATGGCTCCTTCATCTAACATTCTGGCCATTCTGATAACTGGAGAGTTGTTATGGTGGGAGCTAGCAGGAGTACGCATACTCGTATCCGTGATAGTAGCACTCACAGCAGGAATCGCGGTCTCCAAGACACCATGGGGTAAGGCTGTGGAGAAAGAACATCGAACAAGCACTTCTACGCCGGGAGCTGGCGTGTCGGTAGCTAAGCCACCTCTAGACGAGAGGCTTCTGGCATCGCTGAAGTTCGGAGGCTACCTAGCCAAGCAGATCCTACCGTACTTCATTCTCGGCCTCATTGCCGTCAGCTACGTTGAAGCATACCTTCCGGAACATGTGGTCGGTAGCTACTTGACCGGCATGAGAGGAGTCTTGGTCGCTTCAGTTGTCGGCGGCCCCTTGTATACGCCCACTCTTGTCGAGATCGCTATCGGCAGAGGATTATGGCAATTAGGCATGTCCAAAGGCGCACTACTGGCCTGGCTTATGGGGCAACCATATGACGCTGCCAATGCCATGGCCGTTTCAAGAATCGCTCGATGGAAAGTCGTTCTGACCTATATGGTCATTGCTTGGATAGGGAGTGTGACCTTTGGACTGCTGTATGGTGCACTTAGCGGAAGCCTATAGAGATGAGATGAAGTGAAAAGCATCTTGGAAAGAAAAGCGAGTGCTCAAGGCTCAGATTTGAACCTATTCTAAGAGCCCTCGTTCTTCATATTGGCGAAATAGTCGAATGGGGACTCGCTTTGTAATTCGTAGCCGAAGCAATTGTCAGACAGAAAGGTTATATATGATGCCCGGAACATATTGTTTGATGACAAGAAATGCCAGAAGAAGACAAACCTCCTAGTGAGAAAACCTTGTCGAGTGAGGCAGGGATCGAGTATAGAGCAACTATCCGTTTTCCTCGGAAGGACTATGAATTCATGCAGAACCTGATTGAAAACGGAGAGTACGCCAACATCACTGACATCGTCCGAGATGCCGTAAAGAGGTTCAGACTTGAGTGGAGAGACATGGACGAAGCTCAGGCCTTAATGCCAATGGGCCCGCACGGTATGATGGACATGATTATGCGACATCGTTTCGGACACCACGGGAGATCAAAGGGCCGATCTCACGCGTCACACCATGGCGAGAGTGATCATGAAGAAGCCCATCACGGAAGAAGAAACGCTTCCGACGACGAAGAAGATGATGAGGAGCACAGCGAGGAATAGGGAAGACTGGCAGGCTCTGCGAATCGACCGGAATGAAGAACATCACATAAGGTAGCAGTAGGAGCTGTATCAACGAGACTACAGATCAGATGCAAAGAATCTCTCGAAAGAGCAGACTTCGCAGACGAGCAGTATCGCGTCTTTGAAACTACCAAACCTAAGGACAGGTACTCGACCCCTGATAACTGAGACAGCCAGAGACCATTCAACGCTTTTGGGAAATGAGACAAACAACAAAGGACGCGAAACAATTATGAGAAACGACGGTTTCACATCCAAAAGACCGTGAAACGGGATAGGTTCAAACTGTCGTTTGGAACTGTCAACCAAGCAGATTTTGAGCACAGAAAGAGCCGGGAACGGGTTAGAAACAAACCGGGAATAAACTGAAACAGAGCTCAGGCACGGTTAAACGAGCAGGATTCACGCCTCCCCGGTGTGTCAATTGTGGATTCCTTGGGTTCGGTAAGTTGCAAACTCAGATCTTGGCTCTGTGTACCGCGCTCTCTTCTGTGATATTCGTGGTCCCATATGCGGCAGGGTGTGAGAAAGAACAAGGCGCTTGACAAAGCAGACGACTCCCACTCATACAGGAAAAGGAGTTCCCGAGTCATCGGTAGACGATCTTTCTGTGTTCGAACCTAAGTAGATACAGCGTTTCGCCTTGTACGGCATATATCAGCCTATATGGCGGAACGTGTAAAGATCGTTCGCCCTTCAAGGCGAATCGCAGGGGTTTCCCAGTTTCT
>Ga0315307_1001148_pt1 | contig 11759 bp, 15 predicted proteins | sample TDP2_MG_FD_203079 | JGI IMG/M metagenome (GOLD analysis project Ga0315307, IMG submission 203079) | Freshwater sediment microbial communities from Lake Towuti, South Sulawesi, Indonesia - TDP2 | ecosystem: Environmental > Aquatic > Freshwater > Lake > Sediment | place: Indonesia: South Sulawesi... | reverse complement strand
GCCGACGCGCGCAATCAAGGAGCAGCATATGCAAAAGGCATTTTCCTAGTTTTTGTGGATGCAGACACTGAACTTCCAAGAGATACGCTTGAAAGATTTGCCCGTCAGCTTCAGAACAAGGAAATAGTTGGCGGAAGTTGCAGAAAAATACCTCAAAATGGAGACGTTATAGACAGGATAATTTACGAGTTTGTCAACATATCCACTTTCTTCTCCTACTATCTCTACATAGGCGGAGCACATGGAAACTGCATGCTTATTCGAAAAAATGTGTTCAAGGCAATAAATGGATTTAACCCTAAAATTAGGATTGCAGAAGAACAAGATCTTGTTAGGAAGGCCAGAAGATTTGGAAAGTTTATTTTTTCGCTAGACATTTATGTTTTTGAAAGTGCAAGACGGATTCAGGCATGGGGAAAACTAAAACTTTACATTACATGGCTTTTTGGCACTTTTAGAAGTTTTAAGATATCGAAAAAGCAAGAATACGAGAAGGTGAGGTAACTCGACTGCAAGTTTTAAATAATCAGATATTTTTAAATAACTAGACTTGTAATCAACATAAAAAAATACAAGGATGAGTTAGGAGATACAAAGAATGTCTATTACGAAAATAGTGGCTATGTTAATTCCCATTGTATCACTTGTTGCATGGGCCTACTTCTTCATAACCGAGAAAACTTCAATTTATAAATTCTTTTTTGTAATCATTCTAATCCCTTTAGTATTTGTTTCCTTCTACATCGCGTTTCTGGTGTGGCGCAAAGGCAGAGCAAGATCAACGATTGTTAGGTCTTGATGTATTTTATAATTAGAAACCCCCCCAAATAATGCGAAGTTTCCCTTCTATAGTTGAAATTCTTTCCTTTTAGCCGCTACATATAGAAAACAAAATGTCAGAAACATCATGTGCATTATCAATGCTAGATTGAACAGGAGCACTTCGATATTAAGATAAAATGTATACATCGTCACTGAAGCGTAAAGTGCAAATACTTCAAAGGTTACTTGGGGAAAGAAGAGGGCCACAACAAACGGCACAGCCCATCTTTTCATTTTAATTAAGCCATAAGCGATTATTAGACTTAAAAATCCGAGGAAAACGGTTACTAGATAATTGAATCTAGATAACACTAGAATAAACAAATATGCGATTCCGCTGATTAGGTAGAAAGCGGATAGTAAAGTTGTGTCCCATCTTTCTATCTTAAGTTTTGGTTTTGATGTCATTTTTAAACCTCTTGAATTATCCGCTATAACGACGTAGATAAATAAAATAGTTTCCCCAAATTATTAGCTAAATTTAAGTAGGTTAGAGACCACAAGCAAATTTTTATGTTGAAACATCATTTAGTATAAGTGGATATCAAATGAACGCAAAGCACGCCTTTGCAATAGTTGCAACATTTAGCATTGTGACATTCCTTTCCTTATATTTCCGAAACATCCTCATAGTTGTGAATTTCCTTTTTGTCGCAGGTATTGTCATTCTCATTGCTGGATTTTTCATCGCTAGCAGGATCTCTCATTTTGGAGTACGTCGTGCAGCACTTTATGCCATCTATCCCAATAATCCACCCTTTGACAATGCGAGAAGAAGTATGAAAACTGGATTACTTATTATTGCTGTCGGGGGCAGTAATGATATTGTTGTCTGTAATAATATGGGAAATCTCCAAACATGGCACATTTTGACGTTGCAATATTCATTGTTTACAAAAAAGAGGTCCCTATTTTGCTACCAACTAAAACCTTTAGTTAATATCTTCCATATATTTACAATACGTTAGAGGATAAGGAACATGAGTTACCGTGAACTTTTTGTTTCTCAATCTCCAGTCTTCAGCGGTTGTCAGAGGACATTTGAAGAAGCCGACTATATGATTTTAGGTGTGCCATTCGACTTTACTAGCACTTTCAGAACAGGCTCCAGATTCGGTCCACTCGCTATTAGAGAAGCATCACAAAACATCGAAACCTGCAGTTTCCGTTCAAACATTGACGTTGAAGACTTGAGAATTCACGATTTAGGTGACCTACACGTTGCAGGGGAGACAGGTGAAACTTTGAAACGGCTTGAACTAACCGTAAAAGACATCTTAGACGCAAGAAAGACTCCTATAATAATTGGTGGGGAACACACAATCACCTTAGGCATAGTGCGAGCCATTGGAAGAAATACCGCTGTCTTAGTTTTTGATGCGCACTTGGACTTACGAAACGAGTATTTAGGGCAAAAGGTGTCGCACACAACATTTATGCGAAGAATCTGCGAGCAAGTCCGTCCAGAGAAGATTTTGGAAGTAGGCACTCGTGCCGCATGTAAAGAAGAAATTGGCTATGCAAAAAAATCGAACGTTCAATTCTTTACAACACAGCAAATTAGGAAAGATGGTGTTGAAGAAACTGTTAAGAAGATCAACAAGGTTTTAGCGGATGTCAGAAAGGTTTATTTGACGATAGACATGGATGTTCTTGATCCTGCTTTTGTGCCAGCGGTGCAGAACCCTGAGCCAGATGGTCTCTGCATGCGAACTTTTCTCGACGTTTTATGCGAGGTATGCGGTAATCGAGTCGTTGCTTTTGACGTAGTAGAAGTCGCTCCACACTATGATGCTGGCATAACTGCGATACATGCTGCAAAAATAATATTTGAGGTGATGTGCCAGATAGAAAAGGCGCGAAGAAATCTATGAGTTCTTTTTTTTAAATGAATGATTCATGCCTCTGATATTTTGAGAGTCCTGGAAAGAAGAAATGAGGTGCTAATCTAATTCCATAAAATATGCACTTAGCAGTGTCGAAGCCGCTGCTTATACGATTTAGTGTTCTTACAAATATTCCTGCTCGTTTTTCATAAGAGATTTTGCCAAACATTCCTACTAATCTCGACAGTTTATAGTCTTCCCCAACTGCCAATTCGGGGTCGTATGGTCCAAATCCATTGTAACAGATTTTTGAGGCAACGTCGCGTAACACTGCTATGCTACATCCCGGGATACTGGCACCAATAATAGGAGGGTCCATTCTCTTTACTGTTGGGAATTTTAAGGAAAACCACGTTAATGTATTTAGGCCTACTGCGGCAAATCGTCTACTAACTTTCTTACTGTCTCTTGGCCTCAATGATGAAGCGGTTGCAATAATGCGCTTTCTTCTAAATGCGTCATATATGACTTTGAACCAGTTGTCGTATTCGTCCATTTCATTAATATATTTATAGTCTATTTCTGTGCCAGTGGAGAAGAGGGAATCTGCATCTTGGAATACTACTATTTTGCCTCTGGCGTATCTAAACCCTATATTCCTTCCTATAGAAGGGGTATCCCATCCTTTGAGTTTAATTATTCTGGACTCGTAAAGTTTCTTCCTTTCCCCTTCATACTCTCTTGGAGAGATAATTTTCATTGAATTTATTGCAGAAAACTCTGCATTTCCGCCTCCATCAGCGATGATGAATTCTACTTTTTTGCCGAACAGGTCTTTTGCAATTTCCCAACTGCTGAAGGTTTCATTTAGAATTTCTTTGTTTTTCTCGTTCTTTGCTGTTGTTATAACAGAAAATATTGGTCCAGCCATGGATTTGTCATACTCTACTTTTAGCTACATGCTTAATCTATTTTTAACATAGCGAGTTTTGCCTTAAGAAAAATCTTTCTGTGATGCTAGGAAAAAATGTTGAATGATCTTGAAAATATGCTTTTCAACTTCTATCAACTCAGAGGAATCAGGCAAAACCCAGAAAAGCATCTATTCAAAATTAGACAGTAAAACTATACTTCTTCTCTGTAAATGATGAAAAACAAAAATTTTCTCAGTGTTTTCAACCAGAGAGAGGAAGATGACGTTTCTCTTATGGATTATATAGAGTTCTAGAATAACCCTTCTAGAGGAATATCAAACAAAAGTTAATACACTACTATTGTTAAGTATGAATTGAGAAAGGAAGAGACGTCTAATGAACTTCGTAGAGATGATGCTTACAGAAAGTCTCAGGAATAGAAATCCTCAACTTGACCTTCAAGGCACAGATAGGAAAGTTTTACGAATAGCCTGCGAAGACTTGCTCAATTTCCTGAAAGTCCATTGGAAACTTATTGGACAAGAGATAGTTGAAATTGAATTAACAGAAAAGATACGTCAATGCTACGAGGAAAACCCAGAAGAGTTGATGGAGTTTGTAAACCTATGGTCTGGAATATGGATGAGGAAATGGGGCGAACGAGTTAAACTTCTCTTGGCACATGAAAACACTGAACGCTGGAAAGAATCTAATGCGAGACTTGTTAAAGCAGAACCAACATGGAGACGACTCCGAAACCGCAGCGAAATGGAAGACATGATAATTGACGCGTTAGTCAGAAACGGAGAAATCTGCGGAACATACATCTTAGCCGAGAACCTATTGAAGAATGAATTAGTACCATACACCGATGGAAAAATCTTCACCAATGAGGAACTCTTAGCAATAACTACTAAGGCAATAAAAAAGGCAAAACAGCTTTCCCAAAGCAAAGGCCCATTGATCTTTGTCAAAGTTGACAGAAAATTTTTTCAATTCATAAAATAAAGTAGCAAGTTCCATGTAGACGGTTTATCGAAGCCTATCTCTACTTAGAGTCTTGGTTTGCCAAGAATATCCTCTAATGGATGCAGATTCTCCATATCCACATGCAGCACATCGTTTTTTCTTCAGATCATAAGCTCTTCTTCCACATCGTCTGCATCGTATGTGAAGAGTTTTTCTTGCTCGTTTTCCAAAAGAAGGCGTGCCCTTGCTCATTTTTCCCACAGTTTTCACCTAGGAGGTGGTGAAATAATTATAACATTGTCTCCTCGCACTATGATAACGCCTAGTTTTCTAACATTTTCTCCGTCCGTTGTGTCCTCTGTCTCCTCCAACACTAAGTTAAGGTGCTGATCAAAGCCTTTCAGTCTTCCACGCAGACTTTTTCCACCTTTTAATCTTACAAGAACAATTTTTCCAAGGCTTTCTTCTAAGAGTTGGGTTGTCATTTCGCTCATTATGTTAACCTCTTGCTCACTCCAGAGTCTTCGTGCTTTTATAGGTGCGAATGTTCCATAATTTAAATGTTATTGCATAAAGTAGGAAAAACCATGTCTAAAATCTTTCGAAGACAATCCCTCAGAGAAAAGGAAGCGAAAAATGTTATTCTGGAGTTTTCGAAAAAAACTAAGGTGAACGCAGAGGAGCTATTTAAATCAAAAAAGCACATTGAAGCTATTGAAGTAGCAAATGCCAAAATCTATCTCATTGACGGAAAGCCTCTAATAGCAAGTTCTGATGGAAAACTATTTCCAACTCTGTTCTTCAATGAGGCTTTTTCTTTTCTTCCAAAAATTGTGGTGGACATGGGTGCCATTTCATACATTTGCAATGGAGCCGATATAATGGCTCCTGGTGTTCTTCGCATAGAAGGACAATTTGATGTAGATGATTTTGTACTTATTGTTGATGAACGCTATAGCAAACCTTTAGCCATAGGCACATCTGTTCTAGATTCGCAGATGGCTAAGCAAACTAAGCGTGGAAGAATTGCCAAAAACCTCCATTACGTAGGTGACAAACTCTGGGCATCATTGAAAAATCGATGGTAGACAAATTTTACTTAACATGGATTCGCAAACATTTTAAACGCACGTATAGTAATCTAAATCTGCACAGATAAGACGTGCCAAAAATCTCGGAAAATGAAGAAATGTTAAAAGTCAATACAACACAGTAAATTTAGGGAGAAATATCTGTTGCCAAATTTAGGGAAAACCATAAAGAGAATTAGCCAAAAGATGAAGAGAACCGAAAACTCGGAAATATCTGAAGCAAACTCTGCATCTCCTGCGAATGATACACACAAAATATATTTGAGAGCATTGCCTTTGCGTGCACTTGAAGATGTGGAAGTTGTAAAGAATGAGGTCAAATCTGGAAACATTCTTATTCTCCGTATCACCCCGCTAGCAATTAAAAGTGTTGAAGATGTAAAACAAGCTGTGAATGAACTATGTGAGTTTGTGGAACATGTTGGCGGAGACATCGCCCGTCTAGGTGAAGAACGTGTGGTCATCACACCTTCTTTCGTTCGAATCTGGCGAGAAAAAATAGCTACATCAGAAAAGGAAACTGCTACGGCTGCATGAATTGCATTTGGATTCATTCATTTTTTACGTCACATATGCAAGTGTAATTTTTTCTTTTGGTTGCAAGAAATAATATTGAAGCGCTGTTCCTCACGTCGTTTTTTGATTATGCTTTATGTGGAATTATTAAGGCTGATACCGTGCCGGCTGTTGTTTACATTGTTTCTTCTTTGCTATTAGCAAAACGGAAAAGAAAATTTTCTTCATTTTGAATAAATTTCTCCGGTGGATGCATGTGTGCAATTTTAGTTTTTCCAACAACTGCCTTTATCAGAGTCTAATTGTTTCAAGAATCCCAGGTGCTACCGTGTCAATTTTGTATTTTCTTCTGAATAAGTTGGCTATACTTGAGCATTTCATTTTCTCGCCGTGGCATACAATGATTTTTTCGGGGTTTGGCGAGACTCGATGAATATAGCTGATTATCTGTCTTCTATCTGAGTGCCCCGAAAATCCTTCAATTGAGTCTATTCCTAGTTTAATTTTTACTACTTCAATTTTCCCGTCGCTATTGATCATTGATACCTCTGTTAAACCTTTCTGCACTCTTCGTCCTAATGTTCCTTCAATTTGGTAGCTGACAAATATTATAGTGTTGTGTTCATCTGGCGCTAATTCTCTAAAGTAATCTATTACTGGTCCGCCTTCAAGCATGCCAGAGGTTGCTATGATTATGCATGGTTTTCCCTCTATGATTTCTTCTCTGGCACTAGGATGCTCCACTATTGTGAAGTAGTCTGACTGGAAGGGATTAACTCCTTCATGTAAGATGCTATTTCGTACTTCTCTTGCCAAGTACTCGGGATATGCTGTGTGAATCGCGGTGGCTTCTGAAATCATGCCTTCAAGGAATACAGGTGCTTCCTTTAGCAGTCCTCGGCGCATATAGCCGTCGATGATTAACATAATTTCCTGAGCTCTGCCGACTGCAGGAACTGGAATTATAACTTTGCCGTCGCGATCTAACGTGTTGTTCATTATTGATACGAGTTTTTCTTCAGCCTCTATGCGAGAGGGCATTACGTCTTGAACTGCGCCGTAAGTGCTTTCTGTTATTATTGTCTCCACTCTTGGAAACTCTGTGACAGCTGGTTCAAGAAGCATCGTCGGTGCAAACTTGTAATCACTTGTGTAAACAATATTATGTATGCCTTCTCCAATATGTAGATGCACCAAAGATGAACCGAGTATGTGTCCAGCATTATGCAATGTCAAACGAACATCAGGGGCAATATCAGTCACGGATCCATATCGTAGAGGCATCGTGTGCAACACCGTTTCTCGCACGTCTTTTTGATCATAAGGTGCCATGAGCCCTTGCTTGTTAGTTACGTCTAAATAGTCTAATTGAAGCAGTGTCATAAGATTAGAAGTTGGAGCAGAACAATAGATTGGTCCATCATAGCCATACTTGAACAGAAACGGAAGAAAACCACAATGATCAAGATGTGAATGACTAATTATCACAGCATCTAAGGAGTCGAGATCAAATTGAGGAGCATCAAGCCTTGGGAAAGCTTCAAGTGGATCTAATGAACCAGGGTTTATGCCACAGTCAAGAAGCACTTGGCTTTCTCTTGTTTGCAGGAGTATGGCTGATCTTCCTACCTCTTGGAAACCACCTAAAGCTGTGATTCTAATATCCCCAACTTTCAAAATAGTAGGTCTGAATATTCTTTCGCCAACAGTGCGAAGTATTCGTTCCCGTTCTTTGCTCTCATTATGAAGATAATGCCGCATGCGATCTATTATTTTTGAAGGTATTGGAGAGCTTCTTAGAATGCGTGGTCTCCACCTTGTTTGCCTAACAACATCCTGCAAGACAGACCCATTCTTCCCAATGGCTATTCCTGGTTTTTTCGCTTCAACGACAACTTCTCCAAGGCTAGGATCGAAGCTTATATCCGTGATTTCCGCTTCTTTGGGAATAATTTCGCGTACAAGTCTCTCTACTTCATTTTCTTCCAATCTTACTGAGGGGTCAGAGCGGACCACTATCCTTTTCCTGATTATGTTGACAATATCTGTTATTACGGAGCTCTGTTCAATTAGCACCTCAGGTTTTTTTGTGTAAATTGCCAGAGCTGGTCCTTCGTATTCAATTCTAGTAATTTCTGCCTCTTTTGGAACTTGTTCCAGTATATATTGACTTATTTCAATTTTAGTCTTTTCAGGGGCTGTCACGCTTATTTATCGCTCCTAAGAGCCTAGGATTTTTCTTTTTTCTTCATTATTTAGTTCACGATAGCCTGTTTCGTCGATTATTGACACGTCAAAGCTGTCTCCGCTTGCAGCGTCCCTTTTCATAGCTGAATCTATTGCGTGCACTACTATGGGAATGAGGTTTTTGATTTTCATGTCTTCTTTGTATTTGTCTTCTAGAACGCCGTAGGCTATGGGTGAGCCTGAGCCAGTGGATACACAATTTTCTTCTGTTAGGCTGCCTAATGGGTCTAGAGAGAATATGTGGGGTCCTGTGTCGTCTACGCCTCCGACTAGAACTTGGGCTATTAACGGTGCCATGCGAACTGAGAATAGAAGATTTGAAACAAGTCGGGCTGCAGATTTTATGGGTATGGGTCTTCCATTGTTAATCCTGTAAAGTTGGGCATTTGCTGTTAGTATGTCCACTGTTCTCTGAGCGTCTGCAACTACGCCAGATATGGTCATGGCTAAATGGTTGTCTATTTTGTAGATTTTCTTTCCTTTCTTGTGGGCTACGAAGTATCCCATGGTTACTCGCGTATCTGAGGCTAAGATGACTCCGTTTTCGCAGACTACACCGATTGTCGTTGTGCCTTTTAGGGCTAATCGATTTATGTGTTCAGACATTTTCTATTTCACCTGAAAATCAATTTCTTGCATTCTGGTTTTGCACCAGAAATAAGCGACATGTATTCATAAATGACTACCATATTAGCATTACGGTAGTTATTTCGGATATAATGTGTTACTTTATTTCCGCTTCTTGGATAGCATCATTTAACTTCCAATTGCGCAAGTATAAAGACAATTAACAAAAGAAAAAAGGAAGTTGCCTGTAATTAGCTTATGTTGAAGGTGCCTAAATGCCTATATGGACTTGTCCAAACAAAGAATGTCCATATGATAAGCAACTATATCCTGGACAACAATGCCCATTATGCAGAAATGAAGCTGTAGAGTTCAAGTTTAACGAATTCGGTAATCTGCTGAAAAGGAAAGATATCTTCAGAAAATCGATTAAGAAAGCTAAGCAATATAGGGATCGCTTGCGAAGAATAAAGTTTTGTCCAAAATGCGGTTCCGCAAACATCAATTGTCTTATCTTTTACCGCCCGTCGATTTGGAAATGCTTAGACTGCGGCTATGAAGGTGCTTTCATAGTAGAAGACGGCAAACTTGCAGAAAAAATACAAGTGCGGTACCGAAAAGCCATTGAAGAAAAATACAAACAGTTCTCATAGAACACTTGGATATGCCCATGCATGTATGCATGTAGGTATTCTTGGGCTCTCTTGCTCTTTGTAAGGAGACTAAAAATAAATATGCATTCAAAGCTAAATACCATCCAAACATCTTGAAACCGTGACTAACATTGACTATGCCTGCGCATCGCATGCAGCTTCCAAGAGAAGTTATTGTCGGAAACAACACTCTAAACATGATTGGCGACATTTGCAAAAGGCTAGGCTTCTCCGAATCTGCGTTTATAGTAACAGGGCCACACACAAAGGATATTGCAGGCAAAATGGTTAACGACTTACTTGAAGATGCAGGAATAAATGTGGACCACATCATAGTTTCTTCTTCCACTTTATGGGATGTCAAAGCAGTTGAAGAAAGGATAAAAGAAGTAAAGCCACAGGTGCTTCTTGGAATCGGTGGAGGCACAAAAATCGACATGGCAAAACTTAGTTCAGCACGTCAAAACATTTCTTTTATGAGTGTACCAACTACCGCCTCCCACGATGGAATAGCTGGTCCACTTGTTTCGCTTAAAGGGTTAAGCAAACCATACTCCGAAATGGCACAGTCACCAATCGCTATCATCGCAGATACAAGTATAATAGCAAAAGCATCACATCGACTAACAGCCAGCGGATGTGGAGACGTCATAGCAAAGTTTACAGCAGTCCGCGATTGGAAACTTGCCCACAAAGTTAAAAGTGAATATTATGGCGAATATGCAGCAAGTCTAGCCTTAATGAGTGCAAAGCTTGTAATGAAAAATGCACGACTCATTCAGCCAGGCAAAGAAAACGGCATACGCGTCCTTCTGGAAGCATTGATAAGCTGTGGCGTTGCAATGAGTATCGCCGGTAGTAGTAGACCCTGCAGCGGCTCCGAACATTTATTCAATCATGCTCTTGATCAAATTTCGCCAAATCCCGCTTTGCATGGTGAACAATGCGGTGTTGGAACTATAATGATGGCACACCTTTATGGAATGAAATGGAACCGCATTAAAGAAATGTTAGAAAAGGTTGGCGCTCCAACAACCGCACAAGACCTCGGAGTGAAACCAGACCGGATAATAGAAGCCCTTGTACAAGCATCTACAATACGACCCGACAGATATACTATTTTAGAGAGACAAAAAATGAACTACAATTCTGCGGAGAAACTTGCGAAAATCACAGGTGTAATAGAGTAGTTAATTTTCAGCGCGAATATTCTGAAGCAATCTTGCGATTCTTCGTATTATTTGGGTTTTAGAACCTTCTTTGGATACTATGAGTAAGCCTGTCTTTCTCCAAGGCTCTCTTGAATGTGTAGCATTAGTAACTGTTTGGGATTGAAGTCCTGATTTCTGAACTGCCTTTTCTAGTTCCTCTATTCTTGGAGACTGAATAGCATAACCTTTTGGAACCTTTCGCCCTTCTATTCTAGTTTTGGTGGAATCGAAGTAAACTGGCCAAAGAACGATTTTATTCTTCTTCTGCATATGATATCCAAATCGTTGTAAGAACTGAAGCCCTTTAATTGTTGCGGTCTTTCTTGTCCTTCTATACCAAGGGAATAAGGAAGAAAGGAAGCCAGATGTTTAAAGAAACTTAGATTTCTTCCAGAAAAACAGAACAAGGTGCATATCTTTGAAAAGTTTCTCAGAAACCTTTAAATAAAGCGCTTCGGACAAATTTTTGGTCTTTTGTGAGGGGAAAGAGAAAACTTGGAGAGAATAGGTAAGGTCCTTCACATCACTTCTGACAAAAACATCACTCTTAAAGCGGAAAACCGTGCACAAATTGGCGACATAGTTGTTGATGAAAATCTTAAACCTGTGGGAAAAATTTTCGACATATTTGGTCCAGTTTCTTCGCCTTACGTTTCAGTGAAAGCAGATACAGAAAATCTTCATTCTTTCATTAACAGAATCCTTTACGTAATCCCCTCCAAGAATCCGAGAAAAGGAAGAGGAAAAAGAAGATGAGTGAAGAAGAGGCACCTTTATCACGTATTAAGTTTCAACAATGCTCTGAATGTGGAAGCACAAGAATCATGCGGGACTCCGAATCCGCCGAAATTGTATGCATGGATTGCGGATTTGTTATTGCCACAAAACTTGCAGACAGAGGACCAGAATGGCGCGCATTTGACGATGAACAACGTGCCAAACG
>Ga0315307_1001147_pt1 | contig 11770 bp, 10 predicted proteins | sample TDP2_MG_FD_203079 | JGI IMG/M metagenome (GOLD analysis project Ga0315307, IMG submission 203079) | Freshwater sediment microbial communities from Lake Towuti, South Sulawesi, Indonesia - TDP2 | ecosystem: Environmental > Aquatic > Freshwater > Lake > Sediment | place: Indonesia: South Sulawesi... | reverse complement strand
TCAGACGTTGGAAAGTTAAACTTTATGTGGAACCCGCAACGGATGTGGTCAAGTTGGAGTTTCCAGAATAAAGCGAACTGTAAGGTCTTGCGATCTAGTACAATGATAACTTCTAGTATTCTTAGTGAATGTGCCACGTGCCACAATTTGTTTGGCTACTCGTAACACAGCGATACCTCCCCTTGAACTGGCCCGAAGCAACCTTGAGCTAAATAGGTATTTCACAGCATCGATTGGCTTTTTATCTCAATTCTGCTTTAATTAATGAACCTTTGAGGTCAAATTTTCTCGCTCGAAAGAAATGCTTTTCCTTTACTTGAGAGCGCCATCGAGGTCTCTGACCATTTTTATTGTCATTTTGATTTGCCGATCTCTAGCTATTTCTGTTGCACGTTAACAGAAAGGGCATGTATTCAGCTGATCTGTCGTGTATTTTGATCGCACTTCACGGCCGTGCGCTGCCGCTCGTTTCACCCTTATAAAAGGCCTCGTTTCAAAGCCTCGGCGGGTAGCGTGCCAACAGATGAAGATGTTCCCATGTTTTCGCCTGCGCGGGCGGGATTTAACCCTGAAGCTTTAAGTGTATCAACTGATATAACTAATAGGGGAATCGAGATGCCGCGGAAAGTTTACCCACTGAGATACCCGCGACTGGACACCGTGCTCATGGTGGAGAGGTTCATCCAGAAGCACGACGGAGAATTTAAGAAAAAGCAGCTGTGGGAGAACCTGCCGAAGCGAATGATGTACCAGACCTTCTGCGTTGTGATAGATTACCTGCTCTACTCGGGCAAGATATCCGTGGACGCCGAGGGGAAGATCGGCTGGATTTACTACCCGGAGAAGGTGAAGCAGGATCTAAAATTTAGGCACCTCTTCTGGAAAAAGCCGCGGCGGATCTGATCCTAGATGCGACCACGCTCACAGGTAAAGTTTGTCGACGAGAGGGTAAAGCGGGCCTATTACTCTCTCGGGAAGGGGGATGCGGCGGAGCGGGAACTCTTCAAATGGCTTACTAGGGCCTTCAGCGACTTGGAAGAAAACGCCTTTTGTGGGATCCAAATTCAGAAGGGGCTGATCCCGAAATCTTACTTAAAAAAGTACTGGGTGGACAACCTCTGGAAGTACGACTTACCGAAAGGCTGGAGGCTGCTATATTCCGTCAGGGGGAACGAAATCATCGTCATTTCCATAATCTTAGAGTGGCTTTCTCACAAAGAATACGAGAGAAGATTCGGATACTGAATTTTCATCACGGAAACCGTTACATGCAGTGTGCGCGGTGCCGAAACACATCGGTATGTTAATAATTATCACAGTCGATACCCCTAGTGAAAACGAGTGGATCGATTTTAGGGAGAGAAGAAAATGAAGGCGGGGATTTGCCCGGTCTGCGGCGGCGAGATGGTGGACAAGAGAGTTGACGTAGTTGATACTATCAATGGGAAGTTGGTCATCATCCGAGGCATCTCCGCGGAGGTCTGCGTGCGGTGCGGTGAGAGGCTGTACTCCCAAGGCGAGATGAGGAAGATGAAAAAATTACGGGAGAAGATTCAAGATAATTTGGTGAAGCCCATCACCGTCGAGGAAGTTGCGGTTTTCGGTGTTTAAGGTCCATTTTACCATTTGACAATTTAGCATGCTCAAAGGTGGGCTGCCATGTACTCGACCACGGGGTCAGGCATGGTGAACGAGCCATCCTCCCGCCCTTCCAGGTAACCGTACCGGACGAGATTGTCGAGCAGATAGGTGAGGTTGGACTACATCTCGGGTGCCCTCTCCTCCAGAAGGGACTTCCCGCGATAAAGTCACCCAGACTTATACTTATTTATAAGTTAGGTTAATCGTATTCCGAGGGGCCCCTATGGAAAAGAGAACCCCATTACACCGTAAGATGAGGAAAGAAAGGCACAAGAAAATTGCGGGAGTGCAGGACATAGTAGTAGAAACCTTATACAGGGTGTTCCCTAGAGCCGTGCTGCACGGTGGAACTGCAATTTGGCGTTGCTACTCAGGAAACAGGTTCTCGGAGGATGTTGATGCTTACATAGAAAAAGACACTGAAAAAATCAATAGGTTCTTTGAAGAGATGAAAAAGGCCGGCTTCGAGATCATCAAAAAAAGGATGACGGAGAATTCCCTCTATTCTTTGCTGAGTTTTGGCGGAACCGAGGTTAGGTTCGAAGCCCTGTTCAGACGCGCTGAAGGCGTTGTAAAGGAATATGAAACATACGAGGGGATTTTGTTCAACGTTTTCACCTTGATCCCAGAGCAGATGATAATGGAAAAAATTGGCGCTTACCTCAAGAGGCGGAAAATCCGGGATCTGTACGATATTTTCTTTTTACTCAGGTATGTGACGGATGCCGAGAAACTGAAACCGGACCTCAAGGATCTCTTGCGAAATTTTAAAGAACCAGTAGATGAGGAGGAACTCAAAGCAATCATACTGTTCGGAGCAATCCTGACCAAGGAAGACATCGTCGAATACTTAGGAGGGTGGGTTAAGTGAGGGGCAAGTACGTGGATAAAATTAGGGAGTATCTCAGGAGGACACCGGTTGCGAGCATAGGCTCAATATCAGTGCTCACCCCCAATCGGGAGTACGCGTACATCATCGTGAACCACCTCCTGAAGAGGGGGGAGATAAAGCGGATAACGAGGGGTTATTACACTGTACATGAGGAACCTTCCCTTCTGGTCTATTGCCTGAGGCCCGCGTACATCGGCCTTCAGGATGCGATGAGCTTCCACAATCTTTGGGAGCAGGAGACGAACCCGGTCATCATAACCGCGAGGAAAGTTCGGCCCGGCGTGAGGGAAGTCCTAGGGCAGAACGTGTGGGTCAGGCGGATTTCCCCAGAGCACCTCTTCGGCTACGACTACCTCGCCAGCGGCGATTTCCTATTGCCCGTGAGCGACTTGGAGAAGACGCTCATAGACATGGTCTACTTTCGGGAGATGAGGAGAGACATGGCCGAGGGATTCAGGAAAAAGGTGAACCGGCAAAAGCTGGATGGATACTTGAAAAAATATGGGGGCAATTTCAGGAAAAAAGTCGTTGAAATCCTCCGTTAAGCATTCTGTACCCCAAAAGGGTCCAGGGCGAAAAGCGGGCCGGACGGGATTCATGCAGCCGAGTTGGAAAAGACGTTAGGTAAACCACCGAATAAATGAGCAAGATCACTTTGAAGAGCGTTTACCCCTCTTGCGGCGCCTGCGCCTCCTTCTGTAGAGAACCACTAGAATACCCGTCGTTAATACTCCCGCAGCCATGATTCCGACGACGAGCGGCCATTTTATCGGCGCCGGCGGTTTCACCACTGTAAACGTTCCCGTCAACCCATCAACATCGACGCTGTAGGTTCCTTCCTTATCCTTAGTTACTATAAATGTCACGGGCTTCGCCGATCTGCCAGCGACCGTCACATTTTCGATGTCCTCGACGCCCCCGTTGATCTTCAGGATTACCGCGCATGTGCCCTCTAGGTCTCCCGTGTTCCTGACAGTTACAGATATGCTGACCTGCTCCCCGATGGCGGCCTGTAGGGGGCTGATGACCAAGTCGCTCAATGTGAAGGCCGCCGGAGCTGCACCAACTCTCAAGGTGAACGACCAGCTCTCTGACCATGGGCCGACGTGCCCCAAGCCATCGACCGCTCGGACGCGCCACGAGTAGTTCCCGTCTGCGAGTGCGGATGAGGTGTAGGTGTTCTCGAAGAGGCCGGAGACATCGACCTCTGGAGATGTGAAGTCGGCGTCGTTGTCGACTTGGATAGTGTAGGTGACCCCTGAGGGATCTATCACCATGGCCCACCTGAACTTCGGGGTGTCATCGTTGGTCAGAGCGCCATCGGTTGGCTCCAACAGGCCTGGGGCGGCTGGCGCTGTGGTATCGATGAGGAGGGTCCAGACGGTCGACCAATTCCCCGCGTTGCCGGCCCCATCCACCGCTCGGACGCGCCATGAGTAGTTCTCATCGGCTAGAGCTAAGGGCGTGTAGGTGTTCTCGGTGAGGCCCGATATGTTGACCTCCGGCGATGTGAAGCCAGGATCGTTGTCGACCTGAAGTGCATACGTGACGCCAGAGGGGTCGCTGACCGAGGTCCACATGAACGTCGGGGTGTTGTCGCTGGTCATCGTGCCATCGGCTGGCGAGACGAGCGATGGAGTTGGGGGAGGCGTGTTATCCTCAGGCGGAGGGGGTGGAGGGGGCGGTGGAGGTGGTGGCGCGGCCGTGGCGTGGGCTATGCAGCTCGCGTTGTCCCTGACGGCGTTGTCGGCTTGAGATATTGCGGTGACAGTTATGTTGTCCCTCGTACAATCCTCCGCGCCCCCTGGTATGGCGACCCGGAGCGTCGTCTGCCTGCTCTCCCCGGGGATAACATTTTCAAACCTGTTATTGTCGAGCGTCGGCCCCCAGCCCGAGTTATCGCTAACGGTTAGGGCGTAGTTGTCGGGGGAGCTGCCGGTGTTATTGACCGTTACGGTGTAATAGAGCGTTGCTCCAGGTGGGCCGCTCTGGTAGCTCGGTAAAATAGATGCTGATACCCCGTGAAGTAGGACGTATAGGTTCCCCGAGATTCCCACTTCTTGTGCGGATGCCGTGCTCGATAAAAGCATTAGCAACAAAGCGATCGCTGATGCCGACAGCAAACCCCTCTTGAGTTGTCCAACCCTCACCTGTGGCCCTCGAGGGATAAACTGCCTGCCTACCCCTCAAGGATAACTTGGAGCCCATTTGTAATAAAAATGCCGATAGTTTTATCGTTTAACACTTAAACTCCAATTTTTCTTAACATAATGGCAGTTTTTGCCTCAAACCGTTTACTCGCAATCATCAGGCTAGCCCCGGATGATGGGTGGAGGATAGTTCTAGAGGATAGTTTCACAAACTGTATAACATATCAACAGAATGCAGCGGTTAGGAAGACATGTGAAAAAAAAGATCGGGTTAGCATTGGTGCTAGGTCTCATAGCGATGTCAATGGCCCCCAGCGCAGCATTTGCGGCAGATAGCTCCCAATCAATATCTGGACAATTGAACAATTACGTGGCACCAGATGTCACCGCAATCGCAGTGACGATAATGACAGATAACACTGAGGATAATTTGGATCCTCAAACGAACTATAAATTTAAGGTAAGCGTCACGGACACTAACACCCTCGCGGACATCGAGAACGTCGTGCTAAAGCTCTATGTCGACAATATCGACCTGCCGGACAACAGGCGCAACCACTATACATTTAGATTCACTGCCCCGAACACCTGGGATGAGATAGGCCCCGATAACGACGAACGGCACCTTGTAACGGAAAACTGTGTGGCGCCCGACAACGCGCAGCAGTCAGGGACCTATGTTTTCGTTGTTAAGCTCGACGTCATAGCCCAGCCGACGTTAAGTAACCAGTGGGATGCATATGCGAAGGCGACGGACGACAACGCTCTCACGGATGAGCTGACGGACGAGAACAAGTTTAAAGTGAACGATTACGTGAGCTTAACCGTGGACGATGCCAGTTTGACCTTCAGCGGTTCTCCGGGACAGGAGAATGTCGAGCCAAGTGAACAGCCAACTATTGCGACGGTCGATGCAAACGACATCTTCGACATACAGGGTAAGGTGGATAACTGGGCGGGAAGTCTTGGTGGCACCATAGGAGCGGATAATACGAAAGCAGCGCAGGACAACTTACATACCGGCGAGATTATACTAAACACCGACTACGTCTCACTTAACTACATATGGGAAAATGTCGACTACGGCGAAGACGTGGCGAAAAACATCTACTGGTTCTTAAACATCCCCAGCTTAGCCACTGATCCATCTTACACGACGACGTTCTACGTCAGGGCGCGCGTAGGGGACTAGCGGCGGTTGAATCATGAGGCCCACGGGCTCGTTGTGCCTACCGGGTGCACGGGTCAGCTCATCGACGAAAAAGGGGAAAAACCCACGATCCCCTCTATTCTTTTTTTATCTTATCCTTGCGTTAGCCTTAGCCACGATTAATGTGAGCCCGGCTTCGGCAGATGTGAAGATAGCGCTGGCAAGCCCGCACGGCCTCGATAATATGCACCTTGAGGCGGGGCAAGAGGGGAACTTTAAAATAAGGGTATATAACCGTCCGGAGAGCGATAACTCATATAGATTTGAGATCACCGCTACCGGCGGAATTGCCCCATTCCTGTCATTTTCTGATAACGGGTTCGTCCTCGCTCCAGACACATCGGAACAGGTAACGGTGACCATCTCACCGATCACGCAGGAGAACGTGTATGAGGGCGATATTTCGGTTTATGCCCACGGCCTCGGGGAGGATGAGGAAGCCAGTCCCGTGGTCGCTTCGGTGGGGGCTCTGGTGAGGGTTACAGTCACCAAGATGCCGGCACCGCTGAGACCGCTGATCCCAATCATTCTTATCGTCATAGTAGCGTGCGCGGCAGTTGTGGGCATCGTCTGGTTAGTACGGAGACGTTCGAGGCCCGCATCAGCCAAGGGCAAGCAGACGCCAACGTTAAGCCTAATGGCTCATTAACGACCACCAAATAGGCAGAAGACGAGATAAACCAATGATGGATGTTCTCGGCTGCATAGCCCACCAAGAGGGTTTCCAGAATCCTCATTTTTGCCCCTTACTAGCCAAGTTGCCGATTACTTTTGTTAAATTTTGTTAAACACCACAACATGCGAAAAAAATTTATGTTTGGACAAATGATTATTAATTGAAAAATAAAAAAAGGAGGTAAAAAAATTGAAAAAGATTGTGGTTCTTGCCGTAGTGTTGTTTGGACTCCTTCTGACTTCAACGATTGGGGTTGGTACAGCGGCGGCAAGCCAACGCAGGGAAGATGCCAGGGTCGTGACGCCACCCGAGGAGCCGCCGAGCGCAACAGCGGGTGGAGTTGGGGTAGAACGTGCAATGATTTGTGTTCCGGTCGTTGCCATTGAAAGGTCCCCGGCCATTCAATATTTATTGGTGCCAGTGCCGCCAGATTAATCGGACAGGTCTAGGCACGGAGTCGGGCGAAGGTCTCCGATAGTTTGCCAACCAACTGCATCGGCGTTATCTAAAGATATGTCTGATTTATTGTTTAGGAGTTAAACGTCCTGACTCGTGAAGTTTTAATATGTCGACGGTTAGATATTGCTTACTGGGACCATGTTAAGGCATAAGGGTCGAGGTGACGAGCGAGGCGTTTCGGTAGTTTTGGGAGCAGCGCTCGTCATGGGCATAATCATCGCTTTTGTTTCTGCCTTTCTCTCGGCATGGATCCCTGGGGAGGTAGGTCGAAGGGAGCACACGCAAATGCGCGGGGTTGAGGAGAGCTTCCGGGAGCTCAGGGCCGTGATCGAGGGCCTGCAGGCCGGCGAGTTCAGGAGCGTGGACGTCAACATGGGCGCCGACTACTCAATCCCCCTTGTTCCAACTCCGAGGGGGGTTGGCACGCTCTCCGTTACTCCTGCGCCTATCCACGAGATCAGGATCCCCCCGAGCGATGACGCGTACGTCGTCGAGAATCTACCGACCACAAATTTTGGGTCGGAGAACTCGCTTCGAGTGGCAAGCCGGCTGGATAACAACAAGAGATCATACTTGAAATTTTCGCTCGAGAACATTCCCCTGGGCGTCATGATCTTGGAGGCCGACCTCTGGCTTTACTGTTACGAATCCACCCTGGAAAACGTGACTGATGTGCGATGCCGCCAAGTCGAAAACGATAATTGGACTGAGTTAACGATAACCTGGAATAAGGCGATTGAAAATTACCCGATTGGGGCCGTCCTCGACAACCTCTACGTCGGCGGGACCGGCTGGTTCCACTGGTCTGCGAAGGATTTCGTGGCTCTGGAGGTCACTGGAGATAGATTACTCAGCTTGGTATTAAGAGCCAGAAATGAAAATTACGACAACATTGAGAGGTACGCCAACTTCTTCTCCAAGGAAGCCGTGGACAAGAGACCATACCTTCATGTCAGATACACGACTGGGCCGCCAATCTGGATTCAGACAGATTGGGCGGGAGGGGAAACCTCTCCGGTGCTCGAGAGCGGGAAGTGGTACGAAGATTACGATAACTATTATAGGGGCGAAAATGAAAATTCAAAAAAGCAGGGCGAGGTAAGGCTGGAAAACTCTATCCCCTTGGAAACCAGTTGGTTCCAAACAACTAAAGTGGACTTTGAAAACGGTACTTCACGAGAAAACCTTGATACATCAACCTTCCCCGGCTCTGTCGTACTCGCAGGCGATAACATTGTCTTTGGGAACACCACCAATACCGCAGAATATCAACCCTACACAGATTACACTTACATTCAAAGGCTCGACCCCGGTGGCCAATACGCCGCGCCTTATAACGGGGTGATAATTCAGTGGAGATGGTATCCCAGAGCCACAGCTCAGGGGGCGAAATTCAAAATTTTCAGGCACGTGACTGGGACCGTTTGGACGATGGTCGGGGAATCTGGGCCAAAGAACCTCAGCTCCGGGATGAACACTTTCTCTGATATCTATCTCCCAGTAAAAGCCGGCGACCGGATCGGCGGGTATACGGGAAGTAGTGGCCGAACCTATTGGTCAACGACATCTGGCTATTACGCCTGCAGAACAGAAGGTGACATTCAAGGCACATCCTCCTTTACAGATCATCTCGATCCCCGCAGACTCCCGATTGATGCCACCCTCAAAAGATATCGATATTCGGGCACCCTCATCTCCCGCGTCCAAGACACAATAGGTTTCGAGACAAATTGGAGGAAAATATCTTGGGGTGAGAACCTCCCCCCCGACACCGATATCACCCTCCAAACTCGGACCGGCGATTCGCCAACGCCAGACGAAAACTGGTCCGGTTGGTCTCCTCCTTACAAGAATCCCGCGGGGGAGTTGATAACCTCACCCAGGGCTCGGTACATTCAATACAAGGTCAACTTTTCGACGAAGGACACCGCCCAATCACCCGTCTTGGATTGGGTAAAAATCGAGTACATAACCTCTGCGCTGTACAAACCCTCCGGCCAGCTCGAGTCCTCGGTCTACGACGCTGGCTCCCCGGTCGACTGGCGAACGATAGCTTGGGAGGCGGAAACGCCGGTTATAGTGGGCGAGAACAAACCGGTCGACGCTGAGCCTGACCCGCTCATCGATTGGAGCCCGCTCATAGGTGAGAACCTGAGCTCCCTCGAGAATGCCCAAGCCCAAGACGACATCTACGAGACCATTGCCGAGGAGTTAAGGTCACCTTGGTGGAATAGGAGTTGGGCGTGTCGCCGTCCACTGACGATCAACAACGAGAACAATCCAAACATGCTCGAAAATTATCAGGTCAAAATCAAAGTAAAATACGATGAAAATATGCTCCTGAACTTCGACGACCTTCGCTTTGTCGACAACGACAATGTGACCGAGCTGAGCTATTGGATCGAGAATTACAATTTGGGCGACAACGCTATCGTCTGGGTGAGGGTGCTGAACATCCCCGCAAATGGCAGTAAGACGATCTACATGTACTATGGGAACCCTGGCGCGCCCCCCGGCTCGGACTTCTCCGCCACCTTCCCGAACGCCCTCATCATAGATGGGACGAGCAGGACCTTGGGCGGGGTTCAGAGATACGACTGGGTGGAGGTCAAGAACGGCGGCACCCTGACTGTGCAGAGCGAGAATATGTTGCAGCTCTTCGCTAGGAAGATTATCGTCGACTCGACCTCTCGCATCGACGCGACGGGGAGTGGTTACCCGGGTGGCCCCACCAATAGGAGGTGGGGACGACAGGAAAATGGGTACAGCTATGACGGCAGACCTGGGACGGGCGGCGGTACGGGAGGATACGCGCTCAGCAACTCTGACGGCCCAGGCGGAGGAGGAGGGGGATATGCAGGGTCTGGAGGAAACGGTGGTGGGGCGCGGGGTGAGAACGATTATCCAGGCATCGGGGGCTTGACTTTCGGGAACGCGACCGATAACAGCATTTACATGGGATCCGGCGGGGGAGCCGGAGGGTTGAGCAATAGGCCACTATCCGTGCCAGAAAACGATCCCTGGAACGCTGGCGGGGCAGGCGGGGCTGGCGGAGGAGTCATCCGACTGAACGCCGGGGTTATCGAAATATCTGGAACGATCTCTGCCGATGGCGGGGACGGTGCGGGTGGGATGGGCAACGTGTCGGGTGCAGGCAGTGGAGGAGGAGGCGGAGGATCCGGGGGGACAATCCTGATCGAGGGTAACGAGGTCACCATAATCGGCACGCTTACCGCGAAGGGTGGGGCTGGCGGCGCTAGATCCCCAGGATCCACGGGAAGTGGACCTTACGGGGGTGCAGGAGGGGGCGGTGGAGGAGGAAGGATCAAGGTGTTCTACGATAATAGGTTAGACAACGCCGGCGCGACATATTCGGTGAAGGGAGGTGACAACGGTGGGCCAAGCTATGAAGCACCGGTTGCACAATCTGGAACCTCCGGGACGACTTACACCGAGGTTATCTCCTACCCTGAACCGGTTACGAGCGTGGGGTCCGAGGAGCTGGAGTCAGCAGATAGGGGACAGCGAGGATATTACCTGAACTGGGAGCACCGCGTAACAGGAGTCAGGCTAGGCTACGAGAACTACACGTTCTACATCCGGGGATACTCCGACAACGACGAGAAAAACATCGGAGTTTACATCTGGATGTCTAAGACGAACAGCTGGTACTTCATAGATAATCTTCCGAAGGCCCCCGGGGATCCGATCACATTCAACATCAGGCCGATGGACCTCAACGATTACATAGTTGGCGGTAACCTATCGATCGGCTACTTCAATAAGGCGGGCGATGCGACGCGCACGCTCATCCACATCGATTATTGCATCCTAGAAGTCACGGGTTATTTCACCACGGAGGTCAGGGTGTACACGAGGACTGGGAATACCGAGAACGCGTACGACGGCAGCTGGAGCGGATGGGAGGAGGCCACGAACGGTGGTGAGGTGCCATCGCCCGGCGCTCGCTGCATACAGTATCGTGTGGATCTATCGACGCAGAGGGGCCAGATCTCTCCCGTATTCAAAGAGATAACCATAACCCACCGCAAGGATACAGAATACGGCACAGTTGGATTCAGCTCGGGGCACGTGTACTACCCGGATCAGGCCTACGTGAGCGAGGGCGGTTCTGTGATCTTGACCCAGGGGGGGGTTAATCTGACGGTTTTGGAGCCGGTGATGATAAAGTGGGAAAACGCCGAGAATAACCGCCTCAACGTGTACGCCAACTTCTGGATAATTGAAAATGAGAGGGCCACGCTCACCTCGACGGGCACGAGGACGATCAGGGTATTCTGCGTGGACTCCCGCGCTACCGTCATTCCGGTGGAGGGGCCAAATCGTGAGCAAATTATCCTGAAGGCCATATCGCCCTACGGGGATGTTTGGGGGAGGTACCTGGCGAGCGAGAACGAGAGGCTGAATGCTATGGGTTATAACGCCTCCTTCGATCCGAACACGCTAACCTTGACCATCGGGGGCAGGGATAACACCCCTGGAGTAAAGGACATTTACTACTACGAGCACTTGAAGGAGCTCGTGGTCGAATTAGTATAGAAGGGGTAGAACCTTGGGCAGAAAGCTCCACGCGGATGAGCGGGGCATTTCCCCGGTTCTGGGGACAGCGCTCCTTTTAGGTATGATTCTCACCGCTTCCACGATTTTTCTCGCGGTTTGGGTCCCCGGTGAGGTGAACAGGAGGGAGCGCGAGCACATGCAAGGAGTTGAGGGGAGTTTTC
>Ga0315307_1001144_pt1 | contig 11794 bp, 11 predicted proteins | sample TDP2_MG_FD_203079 | JGI IMG/M metagenome (GOLD analysis project Ga0315307, IMG submission 203079) | Freshwater sediment microbial communities from Lake Towuti, South Sulawesi, Indonesia - TDP2 | ecosystem: Environmental > Aquatic > Freshwater > Lake > Sediment | place: Indonesia: South Sulawesi... | reverse complement strand
CCTAAAAAGGAGGAGTCTTGAATCCCCTCTACCCCTTTTGCCTTAGAAGGTTTTTGACAGCTTCCACCGCATCAACACGGACTTTGCATAACCATCGGCTCCAATCTTATCGGCCCATTCCTCCGTAACCGGTCCTCCTCCAACCATCTCAAAGCACTTCTCTCGGAGATGCATCACCCTCAACCATTGTCAAAGAAAAAGTTTCTAAAATCTGTTTCTTTTCCATTTGTCTTTAACTTCGATAAAAATGATCTTCCTATTATTTATTATTTAAAAGGAATCCCCATTTTGGCCAGCTCCTCTTTTGCCTCATCATACATTCGTATATATTCCCCCAAAGGCTTACCTGATTTAAGGTTGTAACATTCTTGATAACGCATCCCAATAGGAGCTTTCTCTATTTCCTGTTCGTATTTTTCGAGAAGTTTGTTGACCAACTCGTTGGCCTGCCATGCTTTCATTCCTGTAACGGCGTAAGCTAATTCTACATTAAAAAGAGCTTCCATCGGTGTGACCCCATCTTCAATGACTGCCCTTCCAGGGTGAACCGTTTGAACGCCACCGTAACCCGAAGTTACACAACTCAGGTTCACCGCCGCAGCTTCATAAAAATACATTTTAGTGCAGGGGCCGGCTGCTGAATAGCCTAGCCCAATAGCGGGATATCTGGTATTGCGGCTGGTAGCCCGACCGACCACCGAAAAAACCCATAAACTATCCCGGGTGGTATTACATCCATACCTGAAGTGAATGGGGCAAGTAAGGTGATAAACACCCTTAAAAAGCAGTATGCCGAGCAGATAATAAGCTGTCATCACGAGTGCTGTTCCTTCAGGCCCCCCTGCGTACCCTCCCAGGATGGGAAGAGCTGTGGATCCAATATTGCCACCTGTGATAAGAATGAAGGCCAGCCGGTTCAGAGTTTCGAAGTTCACTTTCATTTCAGCGATAAAGTCGATGAGCCACCCATCCGATGGGCGAAGACCGAAGGTGGGGAAACTGCCGGCAATGGTTCCCATAGCCGTGGTCGCCGAAGAAATGAGGTTCAAAATAGGAAGCCCAGGTCTGCCGCACTTCCAAAGGGCCTTCCTTCCCACCTGTACGGAACTGATGGCAGCGTGAATTTCCAGGGGCGATCCACTAATCACCGGCATTCCTTTGACATGGCTGAAAGCCGGGATACTGATGGAATTGGCTTGAGCGACACTACCATAACCTTCTACCTGAGCAATGGCAATTTCTTCTGATGAAGCTACGATTCCCGTTCCCACATGACACCATGGTGGGTTCTTGTCTTCAGGCCTTCGTGCTTTGAAAAGTCTTCGGTCCCTACCCTCGCCGAAGGTCCCTCCCTCAGGGAGATTTGCTATTGCATCGATGATCTCCCTTCGATCCAGATGAATAATCCGGTTGGTCGCATCACAATAAACCCCTGTCTGGACAACAAATTCTATAGCCCCCTGAAAGAGACGATCAGCAAACTCATCATCCGAAGGAACTGGGTCTCTTGGATTATATTTGATACCGAACTCCTTCACCACTTTCCTGACATTTGGGATCAAGATACTCATGTTGAATTCGTTTTCAGGCATGATTGGGCCTGTGGTAGCCCTTTCCATGAAATCTAGAAAATTAGGCATGCTTTTCCTCCTTTGGCGAAATGACAATTTCAGTCGGCCATGGGCTGACCTTTTCTTAGATTCTGAAGCCTCATTAGATTTAAATCAAAATCTTTTTTGCCCGGTAAACCTTCAAATATTCGCTGCAATATGGGTCCTGATTCATGAGCATCCTGCTGGCATAAATAGAGGACATAAGACCCTGGTCTCGGACATCGATCAGTAAAGTATCCAATCCAGCGTAAATGGCCATAGTGAGAAAGGTTCGGTTAATCAATTTTCTACCGGGAAGGCCCATGCTCACATTGCTCGCTCCGCAGATGATGTGAGAATTGGTAAATGTCGATCGGAGAATCCTTATGGTCTCCAACGTCACGGTAGCTGCCTCCGCTTCAACGCTGACCGGAAGCACTAACGGATCTAAATAAAGGTGGTCCGATGGAATTCCCGCTTGCGTCAGATCTTGGACGAGACGAGAAGCAATGGCCACTCTCTCTTCAGCCGTTTTCGGAATTCCCTGATCATCCATGCAAAGAACAACGACCTTACATTTTTTCTCAATAAGGACAGGGAAGAGACGGTCCCATTTTTCCTTTTCACCTGAAACGGAATTGAGAATGGGAGCCTCTTGGTGTCGATAAATGAAGAGACCTTCCTTGAGGGCTTCCGGGTTGCTGCTATCGATCATCAGGGGTACGGGAACCTCTTTTTGGATCAATCGAATTAGCCATGGCAGATCTTCCACCTCATTTCCTCCTGCGACGCCCGCATTCACATCGAGCATCTGGGCTCCACATTCAACCTGGGTCCTGGCCAGTTCTCTCAGAGACGCCTCATTTTTTTCCAGTATAGCCTGACCCACTTTCGGGATTGTCCCATTGATCGATTCGCCAATGATCAACATTATTTCCTCCTTTGTTCCTTATATGTCTCTACTCAATCAGACAGTCGTCTTTAGCATTCTCAATGCATCATTGGATTCTAATTCGGCTTTACTGAACTTAATTTCCTCTTGATCGATTTCTATATTCGAATACCACAAAATCTTTGATAAACCCTCTAATATCATATATATCTTTCTGGTCTCTTCTTCAAATTATTAAAAAAATCAGCCCCTTGTCAAGTGAATGGTTCTCTTCAGAAAATAAAATTAAAATTGTGAAACTTTTCTTATTGACAAATAATTTTTAAACTGGTAACAGAGCAGTTGTCATACCAATTCATGAAAACCTTTCATTCTGTAAAAAGTGGCAAGATCTCAGAACTCATCGCCCACCAGATAAAAAATGCTATCCTGAAAGGGACGATGAAGCCAGGCTATAAACTTCCGCCGGAGCGGGAATTGGTGCAGCGGTTTCAAGCCAGCAGGATCTCCATCCGCGAAGCCCTTAAAAGCCTGGAAACATCCGGGCTCCTAAAGATCAAGCCTGGTTCTGGGGTGTTTGTGTCCGAGGTTAGTTCAAAGCCGATAAGTAATTCTCTTTCCTCGTTTCTCCGAATGCAAGGGATCTCAATTAAAGAGTTAACTGAAGCAAGAATCATATTAGAACCCAGTATTGCAAAATTAGCTGCTGAAAAAGTTGCCTCAGAGGACCTAAAGAAATTAGAGCAAAATATTCATGAGGCATCGAAGATCGTCAAATCTAATACTCCCTCCCCGGCGCAGAACATTGAGTTTCACTCCCTAATTGCTGCAGCCACCAAAAATCAAGTCATTACCTTAACCATGACAACTTTGTTTGATGTCGTAAAAGAAATGACTCTGGAAATAAAACATAATGTGCAAAAGAGAACTGAAAGCTCTAGACAGGCAGTTGCCTATCACAAGAAGATTTTGAAGGCTCTAAAAGAAAGAAATTCTGAAAGAGTTTACGAATTGATGTTGAAACACATTATCCAGGTCCAAGGTAGTTTGAAGATAGCCACATCCAGATCTCAATAAGGAGGAGAGATGGCATTTCAAGACCATCGTGATTTTATTGAAACCTTGAAGAAGACGGGAGATATCATTGAAGTTACGAAGGAAGTGGACTGGGATTTAGAAGCAGGTGCCATTGGTCGAAGGGTGTATGAGGTGGGTGGACCTTCAATCTGGTTCAAGAAAGTGAAGGATTATCCTGAAGGTTTTACCCTTTACAACGGCTCTCTCGGTACCTGGCGTCGGGTTGCCATTTCACTTGGCATGTCACCCGAAACGTCGGTCCGGGAGATTTATCGCACCTATGAAGAGCGATTAGAAAAACCGATTGACCCAATGATTTTGGAAAAAAAGAAGGCCCCATGTAAAGAAAATATTCTTCTGGATGACCAAGTTGATCTTTACCGATTTCCCGCTCCGATGATCCATGAAGGTGATGGTGGGAGATATATTGGTACTTGGGATCTCGTTGTAACAAAAGACCCAGAAACAGCTTGGACCAATTGGGGAATGTATCGATTCATGGTCCATAACAAGAGGTGGCTAGCAGGTTGGCCTCAACCTACCAGCCAGTTAGCCCATCAGATGAAAAAATATTATCTCCCTCGAAACGAGCCTATGCCTGTAGCATTGGTGATCGGTGCAGATCCGATTGCTCATATGGTAGCCACTGCACCTTTCCGGTTGCAAGAAGATGAGGCCAAATTTGCTGGACCTCTCCGAATGGAGCCCATTGAACTTGTCAAATGTGAAACTTGCGATCTTTTGGTTCCTGCCCATTCAGAGATTGTCATCGAAGGAGAAATTCCTACAGATCGAATTGTTCCAGATGGGCCATTTGGCGAATATCCCGGTTACCGCAGTGGCACAATGGCGGAGGGGGTTGGTTTCAGAGTAAAGGCCATCACTTATCGAAACAACCCTATTCTGACGATGATTGCTTTAGGGGTCCCCATTGATGATAGTTCGATTGCTGCTTCTTTGACGGCAGGTATCGCGATGAAACGTGGGTTAAAACATCGGGGAATTCCAGTAGTGGACGTCTTTGTGCCCCCCGAAGGTGTGACACACCTTATTTATATCAGTGTGAAAAAGGGAGGGGCTCAAATAACGAAAGAGGTGCTTGATTATTTCACGGCTCGAAGAGTGATGGTTTCGAAGGTGATTGTGCTCGATGAGGATGTGGATATCTTCGATAGTGGGCAAGTCCTCCATGCCTTCGCGACAAAGTGTCACCCAGGAAGGGGAATTCTGGTTGAACATTATGAGGGAAGGGCCAATTCCCTGACACCCTGTTACAGCCCCAAGGAGAGGGAAAGGCTTAAGGGTGCTTCGGTCGCCTTTGATGCAACCTGGCCGCCGGAATGGCCTGAGGAGATTGTTCCTGTCAAAGCCTCTTTCAAAACGATCTATTCCAAGGAAATTCAGGAAAAAGTCAAGAATAACTGGAAATCGTACGGGTTCAAATAGGAGAAGAAGATGAAGAAAGAATATCAAACCTTTGTTCGACAGTTCAAGGACCTAAAGGAAGGTATTCAGGAACTCTTTATTAAGGATCTAACCCCCGGTCCGCAAAAATACGATACGAAACATGTCCTGGCTGAAATTTCAAGCCATCCAGAAAAAGTAACCGCTGGAGACATTCTTCGAATCCGATCAGAATCCGGAATTGTTCTTCCCCAAGTCTGGGGCATTAGGATTCTAAAAGAACTGCCTGAATCTGTTCCTGGTCACCCCTGGGAAGATGTCTTTAAGGTAATAGGGAAATCTTGACGAGGAGAAATGGCTGAAATCGAATATTTTAATCAAAAAGTAGAGACGGCAAGTCGGGACGAGATGCGAATGCTTCAATTTAAGAAGTTGGAAGCATTGCTGAAAAAGGTCTACACCTCCAACGCCTTTTATCAAAATAAGTTCAGCCAGTCTGGAATAGCTCTTTCGGATGTTCGATCCCTTGATGATCTCCGGAAACTTCCTTTTACGACAAAAAGGGAGTTTGAAGACGATCAGGCAGAGCATCCCCCCTTTGGTACAAATCTAACCGAGCCTTTAGAAAATTATGCGCAATACCATCAAACTTCCGGAACGACTGGAAAACCTCTCAAATTTCTTGACACAAGAGAGAGCTGGGAGTGGAGAGGAAGAGTTGTCTGTCACATTTTGAAAGGTGCAGGGGTGACCCGGGGGGATCGAATTCTTTTTCCTTTTAATTTCGGTCCCTATACGGCATTCTGGGTTATGTATGAGGGGGCCTATCAATTAGGAATCCTCATCATCCCCACGGGCGGATGGAGCTCATTACAGAGATTGGAGTGCATGATTGAGAATAAGGCGACGGTGATTCCTATCACTCCGACCTATGCCCTATCTTTAGCTGAAACAGCCAGAGAGCATGGGATTGATCTTGCTTCCTCGAGCGTAAAGTCACTCCTCCTTACCGGAGAACCCGGTGCTCTCATTCCCCATGTTCGTGAAAGACTCCAAAAGATTTGGAACGCCCGTTGTTTCGATTACATCGGCCTGACCGAAGTCGGGACGTGGGGATTCCAATGCACAGAGGAACCTAATGGCGTCCATATCTTGGAGAGTGAGTTCATTGCTGAAATCGTAGATCCTGAGACTGGAATTCCTGTTCAAGAAGGTAAGGTGGGGGAATTAGTCCTTACGAACCTTGGAAGGTCATGCATGCCCGCGATCCGATACCGAACAGGAGATTTGGTGAAGGCCAGGAAAGAGATCTGTCCATGCGGGAGGACTTTTCGTGTCCTTGAGGGCGGAGTTTTGGGGAGAAAAGACGAGATGATCGTCATCCGAGGGGTCAATGTCTTTCCAAATGTTCTTGCCAATGTCGTTGAGAGTTATATTCAAGCCGGGGACGATTATCAAATTGAAGTGTACAAGGATAGAGGAGTCGATGAAATCGCGGTCAAACTTCAGATGAAAGAGCAAGAAACGGGGGAGACGATCCAAAGGGCTGTTCAGGATGAAATAAGAAAAAAGCTCAACCTCCGAATAGAGGTCGAGACCGTTCCTAAAGGAACGCTTCCCAAATTCGACTATAAAGCAAAGCGGTTCATTGACCGGAGGAAAGGGGGAGTCCATTAAAGAGTTAACAAAACCCTCTTCTTAGAGGACAATGAAAGGAGGAAATGGTCATGAAAAAGACAATAGCTTTGAGTATCATTTTTGGAATTCTACTCTTCTGGAACATCCAGGTAACAATTGCTCAACAACTTCCATCCATAGTCAATATCGGTACTCATCCGGTAGGTGCTTTTTTCCATGTCATTGGCACAGCAGTAGGGGCAATCACGGAGAGGAACACTCCAATGAAGACGAAAGTGATGCCGGTGGGTATTACCGCATGGATGCCCATGCTGGTCACGAAAGAAATGGACCTCGGGGTATTGAACTCCACCGATGCGAAGTGGGGTTATCTCGGCACGGAAGCATATAAAGACCTATCGAAAGGCCAAGGTTTCCCAATGCGACTTGTCCTTACGGGAATATGTAATGACGTCAGTATCGGTGTGTCTGGCAACTCTCCGGTTAAAAAACTCGCTGATTTGAAGGGCAAGACCATTGCTGCTGGTTTTGCGAAGACCCCCGCTGTTCAAATGCAAGCTACGGCTGCTTTGGCTAATGCAGGGTTAAGCTGGGATGATGTTAGGTTGTTGCCTGTCGCTTCACCGGGTGATTCGCTAAAGGCGGTCATGGAAGGTAGAGCGGACGCTGCTGGATCAGCGACGGTAGGCATGCCAGACCTGACAGACTTTAATGCCAAGACAGGTGGTATTCTTCTCTCCTTTGACCCTTCCCCTGAGGCCAAGGCGAGAGCATTGAAGGCATATCCGGATGGCATGCTCCACTTGGTCAAGGGCGGAACATGGCCAGGGGTGCCTAAGGATAGTTGGCTCCTGCGCTACGAAATTTATGTTGTAGCACGTAAAGATTTTCCTGATGATGCAGCTTACCAAATCATTAAGGCGATGTGGGAGTACAAGGGACTTTCTTCATATCACGTTAAGTTTGCGGAATGGACTCCGGAGACCTTTGCGTCCAAGAACTTGACCACACCTTATCATCCAGGGTCGGTGAAATTCCTAAAAGAGAAAAACCTGTGGAGCAAAGAGCTAGAGGCAAAACAAAAAGAATTACTCGCACAGAAGGGAGAAAAGGAATAGGGAAAATGTTTGAGTGTGGGCGGGCTCGATGAGCCCACCCACATTTCATCAAAACTTGCTTCGGGGGAAGCAAAGGAGCATCTTCAAATGAATATCGAATCTACTCCACAACCCCGGTTTAGAAGACACAAAGGAACAATAGGGATAATAGAGAGAATTTTACTTGCTCTTATTCCTATTACCGGAATCGTGGGGATCCTGAATATTTTTTTGTACTTTGGAATAGGCCTCTGGATTCAGCAATATCTGGCTGTGTTGCTTGCTTTAGCATTAGCCTTGACTCCGCTGCTTGTCCCTGCAACTCCAAAAAGCCCGAGAGATAAATTGACCTGGTATGATGCTACGTTATCGGTTGGAGGCCTCGTCGTTGGCCTTTACCTCGCGATTTTCTATCAGAAGCTACAAATGACCGCAGGGCTCATAACCGTTGAGAGGGTGATATTAGGGGCCATTGCTATTCTGTTCATTCTTGAGAGCTGTCGGCGCTTGCTCGGGTGGTTCATTGTGGTCATCATTCTGTTATTCATTCTATATCCTCATTTTGCCGATTTCTTCCCTGGACCCTTGCACGGCAGAGCGGTTCCCTGGGAGCGATTAGCAGTTTATCTTTATATCGATGAAGGTGCCTTGCTTGGCATTCCTTTAAGGGTGACCGGGACGATTGTTCTTGCCTTTATCCTTTTCGGTCAAGCCCTTTTCGCTGTCGGTGGAGAGAAGTTTTTTACCGATGCTGCCATCTCACTCATGGGAAGATTTAGGGGAGGACCCGCTAAAGCAGCAGTGGTAGGGAGTGGTGTTTTCGGAATTATCAGTGGTAGTGTTGTGGCGAATATAGCCACCACTGGCGTCGTCACCATTCCTATGATGAAGAAATTGGGTTATCAGCCGCATTTTGCTGCAGCCGTAGAGGCGACCACTGGCTGTGGAGACCAACTTGCGCCTCCAATTATGGGGACAGTAGCCTTCATTATGGCTACCTTTCTGGGCGTGCCCTACTGGAAAGTGGCGCTGGCAGCGCTCATACCAGGTATCCTTTACTATATCGGTGTATTTATGCAAGTCCACTTTCATGCAGCTAGAACAGGTCTTAAAGGACTTCCTTATGAGGGGCTGCCCTCTTTTAAGAAAGTCATGCTTGATAACTGGGTCTTTATCATTCCGGGACTCGTCATTATTTATACGATGTTCATCCTACAGGTTGAAGCGGATATGTCAGGTCTATGGGCTGTCGCTTCTGTATTTATTATATCTATGCTTAAGAAAGGCTCACGCCTAAATCTGAGGAAGCTATTCGCTATTTTGGAAAGCACTGGAGAGGGGCTATTGGAGATACTCATTATTGGTGCTATGGCCGGATTTGCCGTAGGTGCAGTGCTTCTCAGTGCGCTGGGTCATTCCCTTTCTTTGGCACTATTGCAACTCGCTGGGGAGAACCTTTTCACATTGCTTCTGGTAACAGCAATGGCAGCCATGATCCTCGGCTTGGGAGTGTCGACGACTCCTGTCTATATCATTGTGGTTATCTTGTTAGCTCCCGCCCTTATTCAGGCAGGGATGATTCCTCTCAGTGCTCACCTGTTTGTGCTCTACTATGCGGTATTGGGTTTCCTTACTCCGCCGGAGATGATGGCAGTTTACACCGCTGCCTCAATCGCCCACGCAGAGCCCATGAGAACTGCCTGGCAAGCCATGCGTTTAGGGATAGCTGCTTATCTTGTGCCTTTTGTTTTTGCCTACGACCGCTCTCTCCTGCTTCAGGGCTCACCGGCAGATATCGCGCCAAGTACTATTTTGGCTATATCAGGAATGATAATATTATCAGCCGGGATTGAGGGATACCTATTTCGTAATCTCAATTGGATTAAGAGAGTCCTGTTCATTGCTGGAGCAGCCGGGTTACTTTCTCCCCTCTGGGTGGCTCGGGGAGCGGGGATAGCTATTCTCCTACCGTTATTCCTTCGCGAGTGGAAAATGAGAGGAATAGTCAGTCCAGCAAAAAGCCAAACTTCCCAAACATGAAAGAGTCTCATTTTGGAGGGACTCCGAAAAAAGGAGTGACTTCATGGCAAGAGCCAATGATCAAATCGGGGAAAGGATTGAAACCGACGTGCTGATCGTGGGAGGTGGCTTGGCTGGCAACAATGGCGCAATCGGGGCTCTCGAAAGAACTGTAAGGGTCTTAATTGCTGACAAGAGTTCGATCGATCGGTGCGGAGCCATCGCCGGCGGGGTGGACCATTTCATGGCCTACCTCGGCACTGACACCTGGGATACAAGGGAGGCCTACCTTGAGTGGGTGGGCAAGATTGCCCGGGGAACAGTCAATTTGAGCGTACAAAATGCTGTCTTCTGCAGAGAACTAAAAGCAGCTATCGACAGAATGGAGAGAATCGGATGTCCGCTCAAGCAGCCCGACGGGACATATTATCGAACGACCTCTATGGGTCAGCCCGGCCCCTATTTCATCAATTTTAACGGCAAACAATTGAAGCCCTTGCTCGCTCGGGAGGCCAGACGCCTTGGTGCTGAGACCCTAGAGAAATGTGCCATCTCCGGACTATTGACTCATCACGGAAGGGTGACCGGTGCGGTAGGCTTCAATATTCGTACAGGAGCCTTCTATACAATCGCGGCAAAAGCCGTCCTGCTTGCGACGGGCAACACCAACCGCATCTTTGAAAACCCTACGGGGCTGCCCTTCAACACCTGGCAGTGTCCGGCCAACACAGGCGCGGCCCAGGCAATGGCCTACGAGGTGGGTGCAAAACTCGCTAACATGGAGATCGTTCGCATCACCCTTGTCCCTAGGGGATTCAGCGCTGCCGGGCTTAATGCCTTAACAGGGATGGGAGGCAAGTTTGTGAATGCGACCGGCAAAGAATTCTTGTCGAGATATCATCCTGCAGGGGCCAGGGCACCCCGGTTCAAGCTCGTTGAGAGTGTGATGAAGGAGATATCCGAAGGGCGCGGCCCGATCTATGTGGACTGCCGTCACCTTTCCACCAGCGAGATGACCCATCTCAAGAAAACCCTGGGATATGATAAAGACACCCTGCCCGATTTCATCGAACAGAAGGGGATCGATCTAGCAAAAGAACCTCTCGAAATCATGCCTTCAGAAGGAATGCAGGGTGGGTCATCGGAGGTCAATAGCAGCGGAATCATGATTGATGAAAAGACCGCCTCTACTGTTCCCGGGCTATTTGCAGCAGGTGATTGTTCGGACCAGATGCGATGCGTTCATATCTGCACAACAGGTGGCTACCTGGCCGGAAAGATGGCTGCCGAGTATGCAAGGGATTCCAGCCAGGAACCTCAGGTGGATGCGGCTCAGACGAGGCAATTAAAGGAGAAGACCTTTGTTCCCTTAAGGGCTTCTGGAAAGGTCTCCCATCGGAAATTCGAAGATACTATGAGAAAGATACTCTGGCAGAATGCCGGACCTGCCCGGAACGAAAAGAGCCTTCGTGTAGCCCTTGAAAAGCTGGAAGAATTAGAGACGTATTTCACAGATATTGCCGCTCAGAATTACCACGAACTGTGCCGGGTTCTTGAAGCGAACCAGATCATGCAGGTGGCGAAAATGATGTGTACCGCATCATTAGCTCGACAGGAGACCAGATTTGGAGTCTACCATTGCCGGACGGATTACCCGGAAACGAAGAAAGAATACGATGGCCAAATCGTTCTCTGGAAAACGGAACGCGGAATGAAAACCGCTTTTAAGAAATTGGATTATGACGTCATCCCACCTGAGTGAAAGATAAGGAGGTTAGCTGTGCCACCCGTCATCGACCTGAATAAGTGTAATGGGTGCGGAATTTGCGATTTCCACTGTCCATTAGATGTCATCCACTTCGATGAGGAGCAAAAGATCCCTGCCGTCAAATACCCGGACGAGTGCTGGCACTGCGGCTCCTGTCGTCTTGATTGCCCTGTTGAAGCCATCAAGATCCAGTTCGGCCCTGAGATGCTCTGTCTGTGATCAACGCCGGGGTGCTTCGTCATCCTGCTCCTGACCATGACGTTTTGCATGACGGTTGCACCATTCTCGAGGATTTGGTGGCAGATAG
>Ga0315307_1001143_pt1 | contig 11796 bp, 13 predicted proteins | sample TDP2_MG_FD_203079 | JGI IMG/M metagenome (GOLD analysis project Ga0315307, IMG submission 203079) | Freshwater sediment microbial communities from Lake Towuti, South Sulawesi, Indonesia - TDP2 | ecosystem: Environmental > Aquatic > Freshwater > Lake > Sediment | place: Indonesia: South Sulawesi... | reverse complement strand
GTGGTGGCGGCGGAGGTGGTGGCGGTGGTGGAGGAGGTGGTGGCGGTGGTGGAGGAGGTGGTGGTGGCGGCGGAGGAGGTGGTGGTGGCGGTGGCGGTGGAGGTGGTTTCTCACATGGCGTGAGCTTGAGAGCTTCTAATGACTTCTCCTTGACAATTTTTGAGTGTGTCTCCAGATCCTGCATCTCTTTCCAATAGTTTGTGAGCTCATGATCAGCCAAGGCAAGATAAGCTTCTGCCGTTGCATATTGACAAGGTGCACATTTCTTTGCGTCAACAACGGTAGCCCTGGAGAAGACTTCTTTTGCCTCGTTATAGGCCATTACTGTCTCTTTACTCGCTGCACATCCAGAGGCAATCATTGCCCCAAGGATGAGTAAGATCAATATCATCCATCTCTGATTCGTCTTCATCGTTCACCTCCTTTCGATGAAACTACTTCTTCTTTTTGATTTCTGCCAAACCCGCTTCCGCAGCGGACTTGGATCGGCTAGCCAACTCTTTGGCCGGCTTAAAATCGTTATCATTGAATTCTATTTTTGAGACCTCTAAGAACTTTTCCGCGCTGCAGTATTCATAGGGCACCAGGTTTGCCCCTCCCTCTGCTTTTAATTCAGCGAACAATTTTTCAGCATTTCTGATTTCATTCTTGGCTGAAAAATAGTAACAACCAGAGAAGAGGAAGGAGAATAGAACGAGCATCACCAGAAACGAACGCATCTTCCTCATAGGTTCACCTCCTTTCAAATTTTTCAGCAAAACATACACAACTTATATAATATAAATCCATTTGTCAATCATTTTTTTCTCTCTTTTTTCTCTTCTCATTTCTTTATATAGTGAATAGGGTTGAAAGAAATGATATGACATTGTCAGGGAGCTTCACGCTACAAATTTTTTTAGATATTTTTTCAGACATTCCGGATTGCAGAAATAATAATCCTTCCCACCAATTCTCTTCTTCACTGCCGATCCTTTGGGGATATAGGTTTGGCAGTAAGGATCTTGGACGAGCTCTTCTGGTTCATTATCCCTGTTCGTCTTTTTTTTCAAAGAAGGCATATTTTTCATTAGAAAATGGAGAATATAGTAAAGAATAGTTACGAGAATGATGAATAAAACAAATCGCCACATACGATTACTTCCCGTTCTCAACAGCGAGTTGGAGTTTCTCCACTCCTTGATCTTCTTTGAGATCTTCCAAGAGTTCCTCGATGCTCCTTTTCAAAACGGGATGGATGAGGCTGCGATCGATTTCGACCAGAGGGATAAGCACGAATTGACGCTCATGGAGATGAGGGTGAGGGATCCGAAGCTCTTCTAATCGTATTTCCTCTTCATCGAAAAAGAGAATATCGAGATCGATCACTCTGGGTCCCCATCGAAAAGTCTCCTTCCTTTCTAAACGGGACTCGATTTTTTTCAGCACGCGGAACAGGTCAAGGGGCTCTAAATCGGTCTCAATTTTTATGACGCCATTGACAAACGAGTCTTGGGCAGTATAGCCGACAGGTTTTGTTGTGAAGAGGGAGGATTTTGCTAAGAGTTTATGACGGTCCGTTCTTAAGATCTCGGAGATCGCCTTTTCACAGTGGTAAACTTTGTCGCCGAGGTTTGAACCAATCCCGATGTAGGCAATATGTCGCATTCTGTGGGGGATTAGGGCGTCTTCGATGCTTCACCCTGCACCTCAAGAGACTCTCTAGTGTACGAATGAGGTGCAGTCTGGCAAGGATATTCCGGATGAAAGTTCTGTCCTTTAGGCCATGGTGCAGGATTCACTTTTTCTCGGGAATCTCTTCTGTTTTCTTGGGAGTAACGTCGATCTCTTCTTGTTCTTTGGTTGCCTTTCTGAAGTTCCGGATCCCTTTTCCAATTCCTTCACCGATCTGGGGTAGCTTCCCAGCACCAAAAATGATCAGGACGATGACCAAGATGACGATCAACTCCGGCATTCCGATCCCAAACATTCTTTCCTCCTTTAGGGTAGATCAACCTGCCTGCCATGTACCATATTAGGTTCAGGGCAGCCAGCGGGGCTCAACTTGGCGGAAGTGCATGGGAATCGAACCCACCGCGGACATCTTCTGCCCGCCACTGGATTTGAAGTCCAGGAGGCCCACCAGGACCTAACCACTTCCATTTTTCACACTAATAGATTTCCTTTTTAAAGTCAAGGGGTTTGAATTTGCAATCCTTAATGTCTTTTCTCGAGAGTGACGGCCCTTGACGATTTCGATGGAGGATGGTGCAACTCCAAGCTCTTCAGCCAATAATCGGAGGAGTGCCTCGTTTGCCTTCCTATGGACGGGTGGGGCAGTTACTTTTACCTTCAACCCATCCCGATAGAGACCGACGATCTCATTCTTGGACGATTTGGGTTGAAGATAGACCTTCAAGAGAATTTCTTTCATTTCCCATGTCTAGGTATAGAGCAAAGCGACATGAAAGCACCAAATGCCAAGCACAAAATCCCAAACAAATTCCAATTACTAAAATTCAAAATTTCAAACAAAATCGTTTAGGTCATTTGGAAATTGGATATTGGAATTTATTTTATTCCAATAAAGGAGAGTTGTCTTCCCGTCTTTCCTTCCTTTCGGTTGGAGAAGAGAAGATCTTTATGGCAACCGGTGCAGAGATCAATCCAAAAGATCTGCTCTTCTCTAATCTTCTCTTCCTCTATTTGTGCGATATTAATACGGGCGAGATCAACCATCATCTTCCCATCCTCAACCGAAATGGAAAAAGGTTCCCACTCGGGTGAGAAGACCTTCTCGTCGATCTCATAGCAGCAGAATCCAATAGATGGACCCAGAGCGATGAGAAGGTCCTCTGGCGAACATGCGAACTCCTCCTCCATCTTCTTTAGAACCTTCGTCGTGATATGGAGCGCTGTTCCCTGCCTTCCGGCATGGATCGCAGCAATTACCCTTTTTTTCTGATCCACCACAAAGATGGGGACACAGTCCGCAGTGAGGACCCCGAGGAATTTATTTTGAGAATTCGTGACGACCGCGTCGTATTCTAAAGGGGAGAGGGGGGTGTTGGAAGGCTCTTTTAAAAGAAGGATTTGATCTTGATGGATTTGATCAAGTAGAATCAATCGCTTTGAATCGAAACCAAATGCTGTGGCAATAGCATCTATATTCTGTGTGACATTTTGATTCTGATCGCCATTCTCATCGCTTAGATTGAGTGAATCATAAGGAGGAGGGCTCACTCCTCCCTTTCTTGTGAGAAAACCGTGCTGAATCCATCCCAGTTCGGCTATCTCGAAAATTTCAAAATAGGGAAGACCATTTTTTGTTTTCAGAGCAGATCGGTCGAGAACATTCATTCTTTAATGATACCTCAATGGATTTTTTTGAGAGCGCAACCACTCCAATACTTCCTTCATGTCCTGGGGGAGTGGCGATTCGAATTGGACTCTCTCTCCTGTTCTCGGATGGTTAAATATTAATCTTAGAGCGTGGAGCGCCTGACGATCCATCCGCTTCACGCACTCCTTCAACAGTGGGTCTTGAATCGTTCCGGTTCTACCCTTCCTTCCATAAAGGGGATCTCCCAGGAGCGGATGGCCCATCGAGGAGAGGTGAACACGGATCTGATGGGTCCGGCCTGTCTGGGGGAAGATCTCGAGCAGAGTAAAACCATCCAGGTCCTCGATCCTCCTCCAGCGGGTCATCGCCGCCCTTCCTCTCTTGGTGCGGGTAGACATTCGTTTCCTTTCGCTTGGATGTCTTCCGATGGCGGAATCGATGAGACCTTCTTCTTGGAGGAATTTGCCGTAGGCGAGCGCCAGATAGACCTTCTCCACAGTACGATTTTTGAACTGCTTAATCAATTGATGATAGGCCTCGTCACCTTTGGCGATGACCATGACACCGGAAGTATCCTTATCCAGACGGTGTACGATGCCTGGCCTCAACACACCATTTATCCCAGGAAGGTCTTTGCAATGGTAGAGAAGGGCATTGACCAATGTACCCGAAGGGTTTCCTGGTGCAGGATGAACGACCATCCCGGCGGGCTTATCCACGACGATGACGGAAGAGTCCTCATAGAGGATATTGAGGGGGAGGGGCTCCGGTTTCAACGTGAGAGGTTGGGGCTCAGGAAGTGTTCCTGAGATGATGTCTCCTGCTTTCAGGCGGGTACTGGGTTTAGCAGGTTTTTGATTAAGAAAGATAACTCCTTCCCCGATCAGTTTCTTCGCCTGGGAACGTGAGAGATTGAGGTCTGTTTCAGAAAGGAATTGGTCAAGACGTCGCCCCTGATCCTTTTCGGAGACTCGAACAGAAAAAGATAATCCTCCCTCGCCCCTCTTTATCAAAGGGGGGTTGGGGGGATTTTGGATGTTTTTTGCTATGGGTTTCTGTGTCATTAAGACTGCAGATGTTTCAATGCATGTTCAATTCCGGCAGCCAGCAGAGGGATCTCCTCATCGAAGACAGTTCTCATATCCAGGATCAATTCCTCTTTGCTAATTCGAGAAATAATGGGGGGTCCACCCTTTCTAAGATTTTCCTCAAGTTTGTTAACAGATAGGGTGCGGGGTTTGATGGCGAGGACCATCGTCGGAAGTTCCTGAAGAGGAAGGGCTCCTCCGCCTACCTGGGACACATCTCCTCTCACAGTGAGCTCCGCTTCTTTTCCAATCTCCCCTGCTAATCTTCTTAACAGACGCCTTGCTCTTCTCTTCAATTTGCCTGTATCGATGGTCAACATCCGGAGGGTTGGGATTTCTCTGATGGCCTTTTTCTCATCTAGATAGAGGAGGAGGGTGGATTCAAGAGCCGCCAAGGTGAGTTTGTCGATGCGAAGGGCTCGGGTCAGAGGGTTGACCTTAACGAGATCCAGGAGGCGCTTCTTTCCCAGGATGATTCCGGCCTGAGGACCTCCCAGGAGTTTGTCACCGCTCACAGTAACCACATCGACGCCGGTTCGGATCGCCTCCTGCACCGTGGGCTCCCTTTCCAATCCATATTGGGCGAGGTTTATGAAGCAGCCACTTCCCAAATCGTTCATCACAGGGATTTCGTATTGCTTTCCCAGTTGGACTAGGTCTTGAAGAGGCACATCCGAAGTGAAACCCATCACCCTGAAGTTGCTCGTGTGAACCTTCAGAAGGAGGGCCGTCTGAGAACCGATGGCCTGTTCATAATCGCTGAGGTGAGTCCGATTGGTCGTCCCGACCTCCTTAAGCGAAGCTCCGCTACGCTTCATCACATCGGGGATTCGAAAGGCTCCGCCAATTTCGACCAGCTCTCCTCTCGAAACGATCACCTCTTTGCCTTCTGCCATGGTATTCAGGGCGAGGAGAACCGCGCCTGCGTTATTATTGACGACGATGGCTGATTCTGCGCCGGATAGCCGACAGAGAGTCTCCTCCACATAGCTATAGCGCTCTCCTCGTTCCCCCAAAGCGAGGTCGTACTCCAGATTGGAATACGTTTTGGAAATTTCGACCATCTGTTGAAGGGCCAGAGGATGAAGGGGAGATCTTCCCAGGTTGGTGTGGATCACGACTCCGGTCGCATTGATCACCCGGCGCAGCCGAGGCCGGGCTTGAAGATGGATCTCCTTCTGGAAGAGGGGATAGAGGTTCTCGAAAGAGAAGAGGGTTTCATCAAACTCCGAGATTTTTTCTTTACGGAGGAGTTCTTCCCGAAGGCGCCCCAAGCCCTTTCGAATGGCATCGACCACTACAGTTCGGGGATGGACTTTCAAGAGATCGACGATCTCCGGCCTTAAGAGGATCTCATCCACCTTGGGAATCTTACGGAGAACCTGTTGACGAAGGGATGAAGACATATCTTAGACCTCATTGATAATTTTAAAGTGAAAAATGCAAAATGCAAAGTTGATGAATTCGTAAAAAGTCAAAAACTGGAAAAAATGTCATGCTGAACTTGATTCAGCATCTAACAAAATGGAGGACTTACGAGACCCTGAAACGATTTCAAGATGACAGATTCGGACTTTTTACGAGACCGTCAAAGTTGGGAAAAAAGTCTTAATCATTTTGCGATTCTCAAATTATATTTTGCATTTTGCAATGCAGTTTAGCCATTTCTATTCATGGCTAAACTGGCTCTTCCTCCTCATCAGGAGTGTCTTAAGAATCTTGATGAAGTTCATTCGAATGAATCGGGTAGGCCACTCCAGTTCTCTCTTTTCGCAGACCGTCGACATGCTATAGGCATGGAGGGAGCGACGTCCATACAAAGTGGGCTCCAATTGAATCTCCCTTTCTTTTGGATCAGGAAGGGTCATAATCCGGTCGATCTCCTTCATCATTCGAACTGCCGCTTCAATTCGCATCTCGACCGATTCAGCCGTCTTTTGATCGATCAGGCCAAATTCAGCCTTCAGCCGATTTAGTCTCTTTCCGGCCTCATAGGTGCTGTAGACAATGTCATCCCGGGTCATCCACTCCGTTTCATAGTTCAGGATATATTTCCAACTGGGAGTCAACAAGGCCCGACGGTGTTCCTCCACGGTTCGATAGAAAAGACGATACCCGTACTTTTCCGGCACTTCGAAAACCATGCTTCCTGGATCCAGAAAAGGAGCAAGCGGAGAGATGAACGGTATAAGTTTACCATAGGATCGAAATCGCTCCAAGAGGAAACGGCAGTAATCGACAGTCCCCAGAACTGATGCATAGGTCTGCTTTGGAAGACCGATCATGAAGAAGAGATCGATCCGTTTGGAGCCAAGGTCGACGGCATCGGTGATCATCGTCTCCAAGGCTTTATTGTCATAAGGTCTTCCAAAGGCCCTCCGTACTTCTTCATCATGAGACTCCGGAGAGATTTCGATATTGAAGTTCGGAATCGATTCGGCGATCTTTTCAAAGAGCCGCCGAGAAGGAGGGACAAAAAATTCAAAAGCAATGTGGTTGGAGATCGGCTTTCCTTTCATCTCCTGAAGAAAGGCAAGGCCATAATCTTCTCCGGGTTGGAAGATGTCACCGATGATCATGATCGGGCCATGAAGGTGGTCTGAGATATTGAAGATATCCCGAGCCAGCATCTTGGGATCCCGGTAGGCGGGTCTCTGACGGTTGGCCATCGATCGAAAGGTTAGAGATGAGCCTCCGCACGTTTTACAATGGTAGGTGCATCCCCGGCAGGTGAAGACCGCAGTCACTGGATACGAGTACCAGTCGATAAAAGGCTGGTAGCCCGTTGGATCGACATACCTGAGCACCTTCCTCATGATATGGCGGTAATCAATGGCAATATCATCCAGGTTCTCTGGGACATAGGTGAGGGGGTTGACTCGTATTTCGCCACTCCCGTCTCTCCCCTCTCTCCAAGTTAGGTTGGGGATGTCTCCGAAATTCCCTTTTTCTTTGATCGCGTGGAGGAGTTGGACAAGAGGCTTCTCCGTGGAATCTCCCCTGACGACAAAATCGATGAAGGGATATTGACGAAGGATTTCCTCGTGATAATAGGTGGCGGAAAGGCCGCCCAGGATGACAGGGGTCTCCGGATGATAGCATTTAACGATCTCTGCCAGAGCCAGAGCGCCTTGAACATGGGCCATCCAGTGAAGATCAATACCAAAGGCAACGGGCTTCTGTTTGCGGATGAACCGCTCCACGTCGAACCTTTCGTCCTTGAACATTTTTAGAGCGATGTTCACAATCCTCACCCGCAGGCCATGGCGTTCCAGATACTCGGACAGGCTTGCAAAACCAATCGGATACATTTCGAAAATAGGCGTGGAGGGTACGACATCACTGATCGGACCATGGATTCCTGGACGTTTCCTGAAATCGTAAAGGCTTGGAGGGTGGAGGAGGATCAGATCAAGGGCCGCCATCTTCTTCTATTTCGAGGGAGCAGGTTTTTCCGGTTCCGGATATTTTGATTTATATTCATCGACCATCTTCATGATATCGGGATCGTCTTTCAAATGATCCCTGAGAGGAAAGATGAGGTTGGTCAATTCATTCTTCCCCTGTGACTGGGCAAGAGCTTTCTCGGCTTCCTCTTTCGCTTTTCGCCACTGGGCTTTTTCAGTTTCTGAGATCTGTTTGGACATTAATCTATTTCTAATATAATGGAGTCTGCTTTCAATAGCACGCTTTTCAGATGAATTATAAAAAGAAAAAGTATTGTTGAAGAAATTGAGCTCGAGCCTTCCTGCATACATCCCCTTCGGAACCGTCTGAAAGATGTAGGTGCTCTTGATAAGAGAGGGGTAAACGAGATTCGTTCCTGTGTGACTGCCAAGGATAAAGTGGATTCCTGAGACATTCTGCGCGAGCTCCACATCTCTAGGATAGCTGAGATGGCTCAGAAGAATGATCAGGTCGGCTTTGGGTTGAAGTTCACTGATCATGTGCTGGGCGACTTCAACAGGATTTTGGAAGATTAACCCCTTTTTCCTTGGATCCGTGGGACTTAGAAAGACATCCGGAGAGAGAAGGCTGAAGATCCCAATTCTCAAACCATTCATCTCCTTCAAGAGATAGGGTTTGAAGAGAAGTTTTCCTGATTCCTCATCGATGAGGTTTGAAGAAAGGAAGGGAAAATTGGCTTTCTTCGATATCTCCATGAGAAACTCTTTCCCAAGGCTCAAATCGTCATCCCCGATACCCAAAGCATCGTAGCCCATCAGATTAAAGCTCTCGATGAAGAGGTGGGCCTTGTCCGTCACCTTTTTCGACTCATTCTCTAAAATGGGGTTCGAAAATTTTTTAAAAAGGAGATCCCCTGCGTCCAATATGAGTACATCTTTACGATTCTCTCGCAATTCTTTCACCCATGCTCCCCGCCTGGCTAGACCGCCAATGCGATTCGTCTGGTCTCAGGTAGGGCAGGGATCGATCTCACCATTCAAATTATTGCTATAAAGGATGGTGAGAGTTTTGTTCGGTTTCTGGGCCTGTGAATAGACGTCAACGGCCATCCAGACGAATCCGGAGATCAAAATGCCAATCAGGACACATTTCCATTTCATTTTATAACCCTCGCGAATTGTAAATACAGAATATTTATACCCTATTCATCTCCCGAAAACAAGTAGAAAAGGTGAATTCCCAATCATCGTGAGGGGATTGATGGGTGGAAAAGGAAAATCGGTGGGGGTGAGGCTGAAAAAGGGCTTAAAGAATTGTTGGAGTAGCTAGGGAGGGAACCGAGTACGAGTGCGGGAAGTGCCCCCAAAAATTTCTAAATAAATGCTTGCCTGGGAAGGGGACTTTTGTTATAAAGTTGATTTAAAATGATGTCTTACAGTGCGGGAAAATTATCGGAGAAATCAATGGTCGTTGTGTCTCAGGATCAGGTCTCCTGTGACCTATCCGGAGAGTCAGCCATCCTTAACCTGAAAGCTGGCGTCTATTATGGCTTAAATGAAGTAGGAACCAGTGTATGGAAACTCATCCAGGAACCGAAAAGAGTGAGCGAAATTCGAGAGGCCATCCTAGAAGAGTACGAAGTCGAACCAGATCGCTGCGAAGCCGATATCATGACGCTTCTTCAGGACCTTCTGGACAATGGACTGATCGAAGTAAGAGAATGAGTCGATTAAGTAAGTTCCTTCGTCTTTCATCCGCCGAGAAAATCCTCTTAGTTAGGGTCTGGATTCTTCTTGGAATAACTAGGCTCTTCCTCTCCATATTTACATTTACTACTTTTAGAAAACTGTTAACAAGTATAGGTCCGTTCGTAGCCCGGGTCGATAGAGAGTTCTCTGAAGAGCAGCTGGTCAGGATAGTGGGAATTGCGAGCCGGTATGTCCCGAAATCGACCTGCCTCGCTCAAGCTCTGACAATTCAGCTACTCCTGAAACAATCTGGGCGACAGGCTTCTCTTCATATTGGTGTAAACGGAGCTGAAGAAGGCCGCCTTGATGCTCACGCCTGGGTGGTGAGCCAGGGAAGGGTGTTTTTTGGCGGCCCGAATCTTAGTATGTATACCCATCTATTAGCTCTGGAGTGAAAGGTTCATGAGTGGTATCGCGGGTATTTACTATCTCGATGGTCGTCCAGTTGAACAAGCGGATCTTCGACGGATGGTAGATACCATTGCCCACCGTGGCCCCGATGGGTCAGGAGTGTGGGTAGATGGGTCTGTGGGTTTGGGTCATCGGATGCTCTGGACAACTCCTGAGTCCCTTCACGAAAAACTTCCTCTGGTGAACGAAACCGGAGATCTTGCTATTACTGCCGACGCCCGGATTGATAATCGGGATGAGCTCTTCGTATCCCTTAACTTCGATGGACGCCTTCGCGAAACAATAGCTGACAGCGAACTGATCTTAGCTGCTTATGAAAAATGGGGTGAACGTTGTCCCGAAAAACTTCTGGGCGATTTTGCCTTTGCGATTTGGGATGGGAGAAAAAAGAAACTCTTTTGCGCGAGAGATCCAGTAGGTATAAAGCCTTTTTTCTATTATTTCGACGGGAAAGCTTTCTACTGGGGGTCTGAGCCAAGAGTAATCTACGAAAATTCGAAGATACCAAAGGAACCGAACCTCACCCTCATCTGTCTTTATCTTTTGAACCGATTCGATGAGCGAGAAGAAACCCTTTACCGCAACATATACAGGTTGCCTTCTTCCCACTTTATGGTTCTCGAAGATGGGCGGCTCCGGAAGGGACAATACTGGGATATCGATCCCAACCACACCATCCGTTACAAAACTGACGAGGAGTATGCAGAACATTTCATCAACCTGTTCAAGGAGGCCATTAGAGCACGACTCCGAAGTTACGGCCCTGTAGGGGCACTGTTAAGTGGCGGGCTCGATTCCTCCTCTATCGTCTGCACTGCCCAGATGCTCTATCACGAGAAATCCGTTCCGGATAATGGGCTTGAAACTTTTTCGATGGTCTTTGATGCATTCCCCTGCGATGAGCGGCGGTACATTCAAGAAGTGGTTCGAAAGTGGAACGTAAAAGCAAATTATTTTACGTATGAGAAGAATCTTTCTTGGGTCGATTTTGAACAGACCGAGCAGTACCCTGATGTTGGTTATTTTACAAACCTATTGTACTTTGCACCAGTTTTCCTGGACGCAAAACAGAAATACATAAAGGTCATGTTAGATGGTACAGGAGGGGATGAGCTTCTGGCGACAAGCTTCGATCACCTGACAGACCTTGCAGTGCAAGGAAGAATTCTCAGGCTTATGGTACAACTCTGGCAGGATTCCAGATTCTATGCCTATTCGCCTTATTCACTTTTTTTCAATTATTGCTTTAAGCCGTTCATTCCAAGACCGATCAGGAAAGCAATCAGAAAAGCCTTGAGGCCAATTAGTGGAAATGGAGTTCCGTCCTGGTTTAATCTCGTTTTCCTTAGGAAGAGCGGGGTGGAGGAACGCCTTAGGCCAATGAAACGCCCAGGAAAATTTCCGACTCACTCCCAGCAGAGGATTTATGACGGGCTCTTTTACGGATGGAACGCGACTGTTGCGCCAGATTTGGTCGACAGGTTTAGTGCTCGGTTCGGCATTGAAAGGCGTTATCCATTTTTCGATAGACGGATGATGGAATTCCTCATTGCTGTGCCCGAAGACCAACGGTGGTCTACGCAATGGTCTAAGGCAATTCTGCGTCAGGGGATGAGAGGGATTCTGCCAGGAGCCGTCATGGTTCGGAAGGATAAAGTAGAATTCTCTTTCGTAATCGATGATGAGCTTAAGAATAGGCAGCTTTGGAAAGTGGAAAGACTTATACAGACATCCCGGCTCGTCGGCTTGGGTTTAATCGATGCTGCTCGGTTTAATCAGTCGTTTAATCTTTATAAAAATGCAAGCGTCTTCCATAGCT
>Ga0315307_1001142_pt1 | contig 11803 bp, 9 predicted proteins | sample TDP2_MG_FD_203079 | JGI IMG/M metagenome (GOLD analysis project Ga0315307, IMG submission 203079) | Freshwater sediment microbial communities from Lake Towuti, South Sulawesi, Indonesia - TDP2 | ecosystem: Environmental > Aquatic > Freshwater > Lake > Sediment | place: Indonesia: South Sulawesi... | reverse complement strand
AATCTCGGCGGCAAAGGGGCCCTACTTCCTGTGCGACAGGAGGGTGGTGGAGGACCATTGGCTTGTGGAACGCTACGTTGTCCCGCCCGAAAGGTACCCGCGCAACCCACTGATCGTTCGCGAGCATCCCTGGGAGGGGACGGGCCCCCGCATGGGAGGCTCGGTCCTCAGGGATCCGTCCACCGGGGCCTTTCGTATGTGGTACTCCATCCGGGACAAGCACGCCGCCGAAAATCGCCTGCCATTCTCCTACAACGTGTGCTACGCTGAGTCGGAGGACGGCATCGCCTGGCGCAAACCGTCGCTGGGCGTTTTCCACTTCAACGGCAATTCCAACAACAACTGCATCAAACTGGGAACGGACAGGACGCAGAACATCGACGTATGCCTCAATCCAAAGCCCGGAGTCTACCCGGGAAGGTACATCGCCATCCATAACCAGGTGGGCGGAGTCTTCGTTTCCTCTTCTGAGGACGGGAAAACTTTCACACGGCTCTTCGACCTACCTGCCATCCCCTACCACAGCGACACCCACAACAACATCGTCTACGATGAGGTGCGGGATCGCTGGCTCTTGTTCTGTCGCCCAAGGGCCTTCGCCGGATACCACCGCAGGCGGGTCGCCCTTCAGACCAGCCACGACCTGCAGCACTGGACCCATGAGCGGACGATTCTGGTCCCCGCCGAGGACGAGATGCCGGAGTACTATGGGATGACCGTGTTCCGCCGGGGCGACCTTCTTTTTGGCGTGGTTCAGATCTACGACAAAGACACCGGATTCATACACGGCGAGCTGGCCTGGAGCGGGGATGGGGAATGCTGGGCATGCGCTTCCGCGATCATCCCCCATGGAAGAGAACCTCACCCAGCTTGCTTGGCCTCAAAGGGTTTGTCGAGGAGGTTCCTGGCGATCCTAGTCATGTAGTACGTCAGCCAGTCGTCCTCGATCAGGTGGTAGGTCCTGAACTTCAGCCTGTGGGGAGTCAGCTTATCCTCCTTCCATGTGTGCTTGGATATGGGCTTGCCCCGATAGGTGAAGTGGCCATTCCCAGGGTCGTACATACCCGAGAGCTCCTCCGGGCAGCTCGGCGGTCCCAAGCCTCAGCAGTCCCTCGAAGGCAGATGCCCGAGCATCGCGCCATGGAAGCAGAATGAGGTCATCGTACCAGCGATCGGAAGTCGTGCCACCTTTGTCGCAAGGGCCTCCTTTCAACTTCTCTCGCGCACGGGCAGCGGGACCAGACCCTCGGCGAAGGTCGCATCTTACGCCGCGGCAGGCGCGCAGCCCTCGGCCCATCTTCGCTGGGCCGACATTATGCAACCGCTTCACGAGGGGGAAGCCCAGGTCACCGTTTGTACACCCTACTCCGCTTGTCGACCTTCAAGACCACAACCCGCTTCATCTGATCATCAATCTCGTACAAAACGCGAAAACCGCCAAGCCGGATCCGGTAGAGATTTGTTTCGCCGCGTATCTTCCGATAGGGTTGGGAGAAGGGATTGTCTTTCATGGCCTCCAAGATTCTCCTGAGTCTCTCCCTATGGCTCTTCGGAAGTGAGCGCGTGAGTTTCGCTCCGCTGCGAGAGAACACTACTTCGTACATCTGCTACTCGCCGAAAACCTGGTTGAAGGCGACATAGCCGTCGGTGTCTACCGACTTACGGAGTGCTTTCACCTCGGCATGCTCTGCTTCGTCCAGCTCCTCAAAGCCGAGGAAGTTGTCTATCTTTGCATTGACTTCAAGCAAGAGAGCTTCTATGCGGTCTATCTTCTCTGCCAAGGAGTCTGACATGCCTACCACAATGGTATCCCGTACATAAAAAACTCATCTGCGTATGGGCGTGGAATCGGGGGATAGGTGACCCTATGAACTCGGGACTGCTCCAGACTGGTTTCATTCCCCCGGCTAGCCTCCCAGAGTTTCAGTCCCTGAAACCCCAGGAAAGGCTTGCCCATTCTTTCCGGCCGGGGTTACAGTTAACTGCAGGTCAGCGGTTCTGGTCCCGTCTTGGGCCATCTGACAAGGTGGGCACGATCACCTGCCCACAGGCCCACAACCTGAAAAGAGAAGTGAGGGAATGCCGCCGATGCTCCGTCTTCCGAACAGACAGCCCTTCGGGGAAATCGCTGCCGACTATCCGAGGGCATTCAGCTTTCGAGAGGGCCTGCGCCTCAAGGGGCTGAAGCGATCTGAGCCCGGCTATGAGCTGGCCGTCCGAGGTTCCACCTGCCGGGTTGAGTATACGACGACCTCCGACCTGATGCGGGCCCTAGGACAGTGGCTTGCCCATCCCGGAAACCCGGGTTCCCAGGTGCCTCCCCTCGCATTCCGCGGGCTGATGATAGACAGCTCAAGGAACGCCGTCATCAGGCCCGAGGTCCTGAAGAAGATACTCCGTCGCCTGGCCCTTTTCGGCTACAATGCCGTCTGCCTCTACACGGAGGACACGTACGAGGTTGATGGCCATCCCGAGATGGGGTATCTCCGGGGCAAGTACACCCAGAGGGAGCTCCGGGAGCTGGACGCGTACGCCGCAAAGCTCGGCATCGAGATGTTCCCCTGCATCCAGACCCTTGGCCACATGGAACAGATACTGAGCCACCCCAACTACCGGAAGTTCCGCGACGACGACCACATCCTCAACATTAAGTTGGTGGAGACCTACCAGTTCATCGAGGCGCTCATAGACAGCGCGGCCAAGCCGTACAAGAGCCGGCGGATCCATCTGGGCCTTGACGAGACTTGGGGCCTGAGCCGTGGAAGGGCGTTTGTCCCCAACACGCCCATCGATCCGCGCAATGACTATCTGGATCACCTCCAGAAGCTGATGGAGATCTGCCGCGCCAGGGGCCTGAAGCCTATGATGTGGGGGGACATCGTCATCGGCATGAGCGGAACCCAGGCCTTCTCCGAGGATCAAGCGGCAAAGCTCCCCAAGGACATGAAGATGGTCTTCTGGAACTACTACCAGCCGGATCCGGAGTACTACCGCAACACGATCCGCCAGTACCGGAAGATGGGCTTTGATCCGATGGTGGCGCCCGGGCTCTGGAGCTGGGGACGGCTCTGGGCGTCCCAGTACGTGACGGACGTGTCGGCAAAGCCCTTCATGGGCGTGGCAAGGGAGGAGGGCATATCCGAGGCCCTGATGACGATGTGGGGAGACGATGGGCATGAAACGCCCTTCGCAGCCAACTACCCCGCCGTCGCCCAGTTCGCCGATGACTGCTGGTATGCCAGCCCGCGCGTCGAAGATACAAAGGCCCTGGTCAAGGCCGTGTGCGGGACGGAGTTTGAGGCCTACACGCTGCCCGGGCGGCTTGACCACTATCCGGGTCGCGATAAGGAAAGCATCCAAGCCAGGGCCAACATCAGCAAGAGCATGCTCTGGGATGATCCCCTCCTGGGCATCTTCGCCAAGCACTACGCCGGAACCCAGCTTGGACCCCACATCAAGGTCCTATCGGACCTCATAGCCGAGGCCGCGAAAGGAGCCTCGCCCTCGGATAGGCTGTTGTTCGCCTACGCCAAGTCATTGGCGGAGGTGCTTGAGGCGAAGGTCGATCTGCACAACGCAGCACGGGAGGCGTACGTGAAGAAGGACCTGAACGGCCTCCGGAAGATATCGAGAAGTATCACGCAGGTCATCCAGCGCATGAGGAGGTTGCTCAAAGCCCACACGGCCCTCTGGCTTGAGGAGAGGAAGCCGTTCGGCCTTGAGGCCCTCCAGATCCGCTACGGGGGTCAGCTGGTCCGGTTGGCCGAGATGAAGGACAGGATAGACGACTTGCTGGACGGCAAGATCACGAGAATCATGGAGTTGGACGAGGAGCCGATCAAGCTCTGGCCGGATCCGGTCCGCGTCAGCGGCAGCTACGGGAGGATCGCGACGATATCGACCATCAGGTAGGCCTCACCGGCGGCGGGTCCGAGCCCGCTTCAGCCAGAATGGGCCGGTCAGATCTCGGTGGCTGGGGAGGATCAAGGAAGATTCTTATTGGCCGAGCAAACGCGGCGCGCATGCCTGCGGGGACCAGGCTCGTTCTTCTGGTCTTGCCCATCCTCCTTCTTTCCAGCGTGTGCGGACAGCAGAGGCCCGGGAAGATCAAGGTCTTCGTGACCGGGACCGGATACCATGTGACGATCGCAACCCAGTGGTTCATAGTTGAGCCCACGACGGACCCCCTCGCCGTCCCAACCAGAACGGACAACACCGTGACGTCGGAGGACATAGGCCGCTACATGCGCATCTACTTCCCGCGGTCATTTGAGAAACTCCTTGAGTACGAGTTCATCGTCCTTGCCGACGTCGATCTTTCATACTTCACCCCGCTGCAGCTGTCCTGGCTGTACGACTCTTTGAAGGACCATCCGAAGGGGGGCGTGGTCACCCGCAGCGTCATGAGCGCCGTCTCTTCCTACTACGAGCCCTGGAGGAACTGCATCCTGTCGGCTGCCTTCCCCAACGATGTCGACGCGGTGATCAAAGACGACAAGAACTTCCAGGGGATCGCGGGCCCCCTGGTCGTCAGGGATGACCCTAGCCTGCCCGACATCATGAAGTCCTTCAAGGCCCAGATAGAACCCATCTTCACCAGCTACGGCGGGGTCAATACGGTGCCGAGGCCTGGGTCGACCATCCTGTCCTACACGAAAAACGACCAAGGGGTCGGGTCTCCAGTGCCCGGACAGATCGCCCACATCTTCTACTGGACCTGGAACCGCAGCACGACCTTCATCTTCAGGGACATGTTCACCAACGACTTCTGGCATGGCTCGGCCAGCAGGTGGAACCCCTTCGCGCTCGACATAATGGTGAACGTCGTCTGGTTCAGCGCGGGCCGGACACTGCCCGACGATCCGCTCAAGGTACATGCCCTCAGGTGGGGCCTCTCCACCTTCCGTCTCAGGAAATCCATCCTGCAGGGCTTACTTGATTTTGCCGAGAAGTTCGGCGCCGACACGTCAGGGGCTTACCGCAGACTCGAGACGGTAGAGGAGATGGTGAAGCAGAGCCACGACCTCTACATGGACGAGCAGTTCGACGGTGCACACGAGGCCGTCATGGCATCGATCGAGAGACTCAGAGAACTGGAGGACGATGCCATGGCGCTGAAGAAGCGGGCGCTGATGTGGACCTACATCACCGAGTGGCTTGCGACAGCCGGGACGCTCATGCTCACAGGCCTCCTGCTATGGTCCCTCATGGTGAGGAGGACACTCTACAAAGAGGTAGGGATCACATCGGCAAGCTAGCCGCTGATTCCTCGCGGTCTTCGCATGCCCCGCACGTACGGCCAATCAGCCGCTAACCCTTCAAGGAAGCCAGGCTCGCCCGCAGCTTGCCTATGAAGGCAGGCCAGTGATCAGGGTCGATGAACGGATTTGGTCCCGCAGGGTTGGACTTGAGGATCTCGTACTTCTGGAAGGTTCGGGTCTGGTTGGGGTGGGCACCTAGGGGTATGTCGACCTTGATGCGCTCCAGGTGGTCCAGGGACCTTGAGTATTCCTCAACATCACCCTCGTAGCCCTGGCTTCTGTTCTCCCGCTTGAAGGTCCACTGGCCCGGGCCCCCGAAGATGCAGGCGATGAGTTTCCTGCCCTCATGCTCAACGGGGATCTCGTAGCTGCAGACGCCGGGCGTGTGGCCGGGGGTGTGGTGGACCTTGACGACGATCTCCCCGACATGCAGCGTCTCCCCGCCCTCGAGAACCTTGTCAACCTTGAAGGGCTCGGAATCCTCGATGCCGTAGATGTAGTGGGCGCAGGTCAACTCGCTTCCGGTCTCGACTGTCTCAACATCCCGCTTGTGCACGGCCACGGGGACGCCGGTGATCTTGGCCATCCTCCTTGCTCCACCGGCGTGGTCGACGTGGCCGTGGGTGATCAGGATCAGCCTCACGTCGCGCTCCTTGAATCCGAGCTGCCTGATGCTCTGCAGAAGGAGCGGAACGGTCGTCGCAAAGCCTGTGTCGATGAGCACATGGCCGGCCTGGCCTGCGATCAGATGGCTGCTCACGTTGAGGTTACCCACATAGTAGATGTCCCCGATCATTCGGAAGGCCGGGGCCCTCAGCTCCTCGGGATGTTTCCACCCTTGGTTGACGCCGCCGGGATTGCTGAGCCTCAGAAGACCACCAACCAGGCCTGTGAAGAGGAGGGCCTCTTTACGGTTTCGCAGGGGCCCTGTGGTATCGGGTGAACAGGTCGGCAGTCTGAGGCGAGCGCCTGTCGCTCAGAAACGACTGCAAGCGGGAGCTTCCTTCGAAAGCATGCGGTGCCGAAAGCCTTTTTATCATGCGGAGGCCCCACAGGAACGGGGGCCGTGTGCGAGTTGGCCAGGTGGTGGATCGTCCTTGCAGCGGCGGTGATCATGGTGGGGATTCTGGCGCAGGTCACGCTCACTCCCAGGAAGATGATGGATGTCAGGATCACGGACCTGCGCTATGAATGGCAGGTCGGGGCCGTGAGTTGGGCGGTTCCCACCAACAGGAGTGGCAACATCTACACATTCCTCCTTTTCGGGAGGGCCACCAACCACGGCGACCCCGGCTGGGTCAGCATCCTGGGATACTATGAGTCAGAAGAGGGCCGCTTCGAGAAGGAACTGGACTTCCACTTGAGCAGCGGGACATCCAGAATCATATTCACCGACTTCGGCGACGTTGGAAGCCCAAATGGCACCGCCACGCCGACGGGATTCCGATACGGGTTCGAGGTCGTCCGCCAGCAGGCGGACTGAAAAGCCGAAGGGGATACCCTTGAGAAGCCGAAAGTTGGAGAGCATCCTGACAGTAGCAGTCGCCCTCTGGTTGGCCGTGCCGTGGATGTGTACGAATGCGGATCCCTCGTACGCCCAGTGCGATCTCAGAGTCCTGGTCCTGAGAGTCCCCGAGAAGAACGGCATTGACGCCTACTGGACGGCTGAAGAGGCTCAGCGGTTCAACAACGTCACGCGTTGGCTACTTGATCTCTTTGGCATGACCTATGACGAGATGGACCCGGAGCAGCTGACGCGGGACGCCCTCTACCAAGACGGGAAGCTTAGATACTCGGTTGTTGTGGACAACGGGAACCGACTGCAGTTCCTGGGCAAGGACGGAATCCTCATGGAAGCTGTCATGAACGATGGCCTGGGATTGGTTCTCCACACGATTTCCTGCTCTTACGCATCGCAGGCCCTCGGCATCATCGAACGTCCCTTGGCGGGCTGGAAGGATAAAACGGTCTATGGCGAATTGTCCATAGACGATGATCTGCACTACATCACGCGCACCCTTTACGCTCCCGTTGAGCACGTGACCCACAACTTGGCTGGGCAGATCCGAACGCCAGAGAGCTTCGTTCATGGGGTTGAAGTTGTGAACCCAGACGATCAGAAGTTCGTGCTGGCGACTACGGTTCAATCGGGTTGGGGACCACCGACAGGGCCTGAGATCATTGCCAGGGACTATGGCGAAGGAAGGATCGTCTGGTTTGCACGCCCCTTCTACGCGTACCTCAAAGCCAGCTACTTCTTCGTTGAGAGTGACTACAGCTTGGCCTTTCTTCTTGGCAGGGCTGTGGAATGGGCCTCCAATGGCGGCGTCATGGTATCGAAGTGGCTGTACCCCCGCGGCAACTGGTTCGCCTACGCCCTGATAATGGACGGCTACTACGACTACCCGCCTCCTGGGTACACCGTGCCGACCCATCCCCCTGAGAGCCTGAGCGACCTGGTGGACAGGTACTTCGTGGTCGAGGACGTTGCCAGGGACATGGCGCTTCGGTACACGGCTGCCGTTGTGTTCAGGAACAATGCAACCAGAGGATGGGATGCGGGGTACAATCTGACCTACTGGGGGGTCGGAAAGGAGGCCCTGAGGACGAGGGTCGAGGAAGGAAACGAGCTGGCGCTGGGGGCCTTCGATTTCATCAACTATGACAAGCTTGCCAAGAACCCCGCCAGCAGGGCGAAAGCCCTGTCAAACCTGCGGGCGGGCAGGGAGGCGATGCGGTCCGTGCTCGGAGTGGAGGATCCAGCATACGTATTCAGTTTCGTCCCGGAGCTTGTCACAACCGGGGACGACCTGTACCGGTTGGCCTTCGACGCGGGCTTTGACATCATCGTCGGCGGCATCTACAAGACTCACTTTCCCTACGATCTCTATGGCTCCATCTATCCCTACTACCTAAAGAACGCATACCAAGAGGTCGACGGCAGGCTTCAGCCCCAGGCTGTGGTAGTCGAGAACAACTTCTACTTCGACGGGATAACCGAGGCAACTGACCTCTACTACTGGCAGTATGTCTATAGACTCCATGGAGCGCTCGTCACAAGGGTTGCGCCCTGGCAGATCTACAACTCGACCAAAGCCCTATCGATGCTGAAGGGTCACCTCACGGAAATACAGCGAAACTACGAGGACGTATGGTGGACCACCGTCGGCGAGCTGGGGAGATACGCGCTGGACAGAAGCATGGTGGATGTCTCAGCAACTTCCTATGGTTCCGGTGCAGGAATCCAAGTGAGGGTCAGGAACAACGGCGATAGAAGGATCGACGGGTTCACAGTCAAAGTGAGGCTCGAGGACAACGTCAGGAAAGAAAGCATGCTTGAGCCCATGGAGGTCATCTCCGTCAAGATGGATGGACGGGAGCTTGAAGAGCGCGCAAACTGGGCTCTAAAGGACATAGTTGCGACTCGACACGCGGGGGCGCTGTTGGTCTGGACGGATCTGGAGCCCGGGCAGGAGGCATTCCTTGAGGTGAGCACCTCGGCCAAACCTCAGGTGATACCTGAACACCTGAGCCTGCCGGCATTGCTGACGACGGTTGTTCTGCTGTTCTATCTCACACGCCACACACACCCGGCGAAACCGGCTCCAGGACAAACTTGGACTGTCGTCTGCCGCAAGCGCATCGTTCACTTGAAATCCCAGAGCTCAGACTCGGAGTAGCCAGACATCCGACACGCGGGATTTGTGTCGCCAGTTCAGGTGATCCTCATCGGGCTTGGCGAATGTCACCTCGATCGCCCCGCTTGCCAAGAGACGCTTCGACACAGGGAACTCCTTGAACTGGCCCTCAGTCTTGTTGTACAGGGTGGGCTGGATCCTCTCGCCGTTGATCTCCAGAAGAGCTTCACCGAAGCCGGCCACGCGGATCATGTAGTCCGCCTTCGGATCCAGGTTCTCGTAACGCAGCTTGGGCCGGTTGATGTAGGTCTGTGAGGAGAGCCTCGTCCTGCTGTAGCCGCCGTCCCACCACGCGAACCCAAGGCCAAGGTTGTACAGGGGATCCACATGGGGCGAGTTGGCTATGTTGCCGACGTCATCGTAGAAGCTGCCCGGCCCTGGATCCTCCCAGGTTCTGATCACCTCAAGGCGTGCCCTCTTCTCCTCCTCGCTTGGCATCTGGCGGATCTTGTTGAACTCGTCCTCAAGCCACCAGCGGTTGTTCAGTGGATAGCGCAGGAAGTCCAGTACACATCCTCGCTCCGAGCCGCTGGCATGGTAGCGGGGAACGCTGGTCTGCAGGCCTATGCTCTGGAAGAGGGCCTCGCAAAGGTCCTCGATCCGCTTCCGCAGGTCCTCACAGAAAGGTTCCACATCCGCGCGTTTCACCGTCTTCAGGGCCTGCTCCATGGCTCCATCGATGCCGAGGCTATCCACCTTCGCCAAGGCTTTCATCGCCTCCCGCTCCAGCTGCCTCTCGTGGATCAGCCTTCTGCGTTGGTAGGCATCGTAGTATGCCCGAAGCAGGAGCAGCTGCCAGCGCCAGTTGCCTGTCAGATGCGGGGCCCTTTGCTCCAGACTCTTCCAGTGGTCAAGCGTCCTCTCCACTGACTCATTCGCCGCCAGAGGCCCTTCCCAGTTCCTCTCCAGTGCAAAAATGCCCGCCGCGGCATCTTCAGCCACATCGTCCCCGAGGAAGAAGCGGCAGTACTCCAGGATGATCTGGCCAACGTCCTCTTCCGGGTTCCAGGCCCTCCTCGTCCAGACCACCTTGTTGACATCGTCGTGCACGCCGTCGGAGTAGGATAGAAAACCATCCGTATGAGGCGCGTAGAGGTTGTGGATGCGGGCGTAGAAGTTGGGCCGCGGGTTGCAGGGCTCCCGTCCCAGGGTCAGGGCAAAGGCCTGATCCCACTTCTGGACCGGGAACTGGCAGCGCACGGTGTGGGTGATGTCCGGGTAGCTCCGCAGCTTGTATTTCTTTGGCAGGCGCGCTCTGGTCATGTCGATGGGAGGACTGCTCGGCCCCGCCACCACGCCGGCCAGCCAATCGGGATCATGCTCCTTCAGGTAGTCGAAGAAGTACTCGACCGATTCCCGGTTGAAGCCCTGGAGGGAGATCCAGATTCCCGCCTTGGGGTGATGGGCCTTGAGACGCGTCGACAGCTCCTCCAGGAAGGGCATGACCAACCTTGGGTGGTTATTGCCCGGGTCGCCCCCGGGGAAGAATACTCCATCGAGGCGACGGCAGTCCCGGCATAGCTGCTCGTGCTCCTCGATCGCCGCCTGGCGCAGGCTGACGTTTGACAGGTCGAAGTCGGCCGGGGTCCAGACCCAGTAGTCGACATCGTACCTGGCGCAGAGCGCGCTGATCCGCTTGTTCATCTCTCGGCGTGGCAGTTTCATGAGCACGTTTGTCTTGTCCTGGAGCGGTATGTTCTCGATGCAGTTTGCACCGAAGATGGCCAGCTCCCTGATGTACCGCTCGTACTGTTCCACCGTCCAGGCGTCGTAGGAGTTGGCGGTGTCGCGATAGCCAAGCTGATGCCCCCGGATGGAGTAGGCTGGGGCGGTCGCTATGTCGACTGGGTGCGGCAGCTTGGCCGATCCCTTTGACAGCGACAGAAGCCGCAGCAGGTGGCCTGCGCCGAAGAGCGTTCCCCTTCGATCGGCTCCAACTATCCAGACGATCACGTGCCCATGAGGCCGCCGTTGCACATGCAGCCTGTAGCCTTCCTTCCTGACCTCGGGCAGGTCATCTCCCTTGCGGCGAGGGACTGCGCGACCGGCAAGCTTGGCCGAGCCTCGCGTTGCCAGGGCGATCAGGTTCCTTCCCCCGGGCCAATCGGTGTAGACTTTCCACGCAATGCCCGTCCGCTTCTCTACTTCCTCCCTGAGGATCCGGACGGCCAGATCCTCGGGGCTGTTCGCGTCACCGATGACGATCGTTGCCTTCGTCAGATCGATTGGAGGCATGGAGATTCACTCTCCTTCAAGCTGCGTTGCACTTCTATCAGATTGACGGCCGTGTCCCGCGTAGACCCATCATCCTCCTCACGCTCATTTCCCCCGAAGCCTGGTCATGGCGATCTCCCTGTGAAGCCTCCTTCTGACCATCAGGGTCCAAACGGCAAACCCGGCGACTAGGAAGGTTGCAGACACGGAGAGCCACTCGATCACGTAGATCCAGAAAAGCGCCCTGTCCTTCAGCCGAAGGGCTGCCTCCCTTTGGCCATCCGCCCGGGTCAGCAACTCCTGCATTGCCTGGAAGGACGAGGCGTATTCCTGGGACAGGTAATCTTGCCTCGCCGCCACCCATTTTGCATCAAGCTCCTGGAGACCCTCGGCCAGCGAGGCCGTGTTGGCCCCGAACTTGGCCACGAAATCCATGAGCGACAGGATGAAGCCCTTGGCCTCGCCATATCTTGCGAAATCATCCCTCAACTTGTGGACGAGCACGACGTCCTCAGGCAACTTCCTCCCTGTCGAGCAGATGAGCATGGATATCATGACATCAACCGCGTAGGGGTTGATGTTAAGGTCCCAGAAACCAAGTACGATGATGTCTTGTATCGACCATGTGTA
>Ga0315307_1001137_pt1 | contig 11827 bp, 10 predicted proteins | sample TDP2_MG_FD_203079 | JGI IMG/M metagenome (GOLD analysis project Ga0315307, IMG submission 203079) | Freshwater sediment microbial communities from Lake Towuti, South Sulawesi, Indonesia - TDP2 | ecosystem: Environmental > Aquatic > Freshwater > Lake > Sediment | place: Indonesia: South Sulawesi... | reverse complement strand
CCAATTTTTTGCGTGTGCGCGCGTCAGTCATCCGAGATGAGGCTGAAGCTAGGAAACTGGCAGATCAACATTATAAATGCGCGCGCTTAAAATTATATATAATAGAAGTTGATAGCAATTAGCGGGTGATTTGTCATGTCAGCGAAAGAAAATAAGGCGCTCGTCCGTCGCCTTTTTGAGGAGTTAAACAAGGGGAAGGCAGCCGCCATGGCAGCAATCGATCGATCGATCGATATACCCTACCTCAAGGACTTCAAACAATCTTATAGCGAGTTCTTCAGCGCGTTTCCAGACCTGCATTATACCATTGATGACATGGTCGCCGAAGGAGACAAAGTAGCGGTGCGCTCGACATGGACTGGCACACACAAAGGTGAATTTATGGGCGTCCCTCCTACCAATAAGAAGGTGACGATTTCGTTGATCACCATCAGCCGCATTGCTGGCGGCAAGATCGTGGAAGACCATGGTCAATATAGTGCTTTGGACTTGATGCAGCAACTCGGTCTTAAAGAAATACCCACGCCGAAGAAGGAAAAATAGCCTTCACTGATTTCATTCCACCTTCAACTTTCCCTCTTTTTCTGTTCGATCATTTATTACCTCATCATTTGCGCTAAACGATCAGTCAGACCTGTTATCTCTGTCAATCCGAGGTGAGAAATTTAAACGAGATAAGTCACGTATCCCGGGCTACCATTATACCGTAGATAAGACGAGGTTTATATTCTCGGAATTTCCTTTTTTTCCAAGACGCCCAAAATTTCACTTACTTGCTAGCCGAAACTATCATATACCAACCTCTTGCATACAAAGAAAAAAAGGGTTCAACATGATCTTGAGTCAAGACCTATACGTTACTTACAGGTGGCGTCAAGAGCCTGTTCTGAAAGGAGTGAGCGGAAACTTCAAGAACAAGGCTCTTATTCTAGGTCCAAACGGGTCGGGCAAAACTACTTTCTTCAGGGCAATCTGTGCTCTGACAAATATTACATCTGGCAAAATCCTGATTGACGAGAGATCAGTTGAAGACTTCTATGCTGCTTCAGGAGTGCTCTCAGCAAATTTTCAAGAAGTCTACACACTCCTAGGATCCAACGTTTTCGACCTTGTCAATCTCTACACAGACCTGTCGGATGGCGATTCTGGACTTGCCTTTGAGATGATCAAAGATTTTGGCATCGACTTGGGATTCCTTAAGAAGAGAAAACTCAGCGAACTCTCCTCTGGGCAAACAAAGATCGTCTGCACCGCACTTGCACTAGCAATGAAAGCTAAGCATGTTCTTCTTGACGAGCCTTTTGAGGAGCTTGATCCGGCGAAGAAAGGCAGGATGGTTAAGCACCTTAACCAATACGATGGCGTGGTCCTCGTAAATACACACGAAACTTGGTTGCTGAAGAATCTTCAAAATTGGGAAGTGTTTTTCATGTTTGAGGGAGCCCTCTATGGCCCGCTACTAGTAGAGGAACTTCTAAAGGCTGAGATATCCATGGCTGATGAGCCCGACGCCCTATTGCGATTGAAGGTCTCAGATAAAATGGTAAGTCTCGTTAAAGGAAAAGGCAAAGGGACTTTGCTCACAAGTCTCGAAAACCTTGACAGGATATATGAACTTGCAGAGGGAAAATAGTTGACTAAGTATCTTGGGATGAATGCCAAATCGCTCTTGACTAATCCTTACATACTCTTCTGGTCGATACTCTTCATTGAGTTTTGGGTTCTGATGTGGGCATACATTTTCGGGAATTATATACCTGAGGTGGAAGAGGCTGTAAGGATCTACACCGCCACTGCTTATGGAAATCTGCTGATGCTTTCTCTTTCAGGAGCATCTGTGACCATAGCCTCATCACTGTTGTACTCATCGAAATCCATCCGTTATGTCACCAAATACACCAAGCTTTCTCCGTTACTCTTTCTATTGGAAAATCTCACATCTTCACTCATCGCTCTGTTGGCAATTTCTGCGGTAATGTTCATCTCGGTAACAGGCGTCTTCTTCGCCAGATTTGGACTTGTCGTCATGCCAGTTGATGCAGTTGGCTTGGTCTTTAGCATATTTCTGGGTACTTTATTCATCTATGCTCTCGCTCTTTTCCTAAACTTTTCAGTCATCATCCTTAGGGCACCCAAGTCTGCATCTTTCATTTCCTTTCTTCCACTGATACTTGCCTTCACTGCGTACGCATCGCTCTGGATAGACTTCGGAAATATCACATACTTTTCACCATTCAACTGCATAGTGTCAGTCTGCTACTTCTATTTCTCAGGTCACGCTCCGCCTACTGGAAACTTTCTGATACAAGGTGAACAGAGCCTCGTCAACGTAAGCTTGGCTATTGGCTCTCTTGTCGCATGGGCGGTTATCCTAATGGTTTTGAATGTGATTTTGCTAAGAAAAATGAGAGGAGTTGGAGTAGAAGAAATCAGGACAACCTAAAACCAGACGTCAATTATGGCAGGCGAGGTGGAATTTGAACCTCGATAATCAATCAATTTTCTTCTAGTCAAACATGTCCTCCAATGGCATCTACCTTCGTCAAAACAAAAAATTTTTCTGCTTATAAAGTGGAATACATCAAGCATTATAGCCAATCTAACGTTTCAAACATTCTTGCCAGATAAAACCTTATTCTTATCCCATTCTGAACTCTTTTTCCAGAAAGAAAGGCAAATTGCGTCCTAACGCCGATAATTTAAACCGATATTTGAACCTAAACTGGGCTATACAATTAGGATAGTTTTACTAGTAAATTCGTGCTCCAATTTTAGCTTCAACTCCGAGCTGCTCAAATCAAGCTTTTCTAGCTAAAATAAGCCAAAAATAAGCCAGAGATATAGTGCTCCGGCCGGGATTTGAACCCGGGTCGGCGGCTCGAGAGGCCGTCATACTTAACCGGACTATACTACCGGAGCTATGGAAATCTGGGTTTTCATTTCCTTTCTATTGTTGTTTTGCTATTAAAAGATGTTTTTGCGTTGCGGTCTGAACCATTACATTGGATGTCTCACAAACTTATCGAAGGAGGATCTGCAAGACCAGAAATTTTCTATCTCTTTGCAACGATTTCGTTTCTGGCACCTTTCAAAATCCTCCCACAATGATCTTAACCAACAAGGAAAAGTCAGCCGAGAGACAGGATGTCAGCACTGCGTAATCCATGTCGACCCGTCAAATAACTCCACTAAACAAATCTGAGGAGGTGAACTGTGTTTGTGAATGTGGTTGAATTTGACGACGATAGAGAATTAAAAGTTACTTTTGAGGCTACAAAGTCGCAAATTGTGCAGTCAAAAAAAGAAGAAGGAAAAAGAATAGCGGCTATTTTTACTCTTCTTCTAAGCCTTCGCTCGGCCCTTCTCCGGCGCCTTTTCCCTCTTTTGGCTTTGTGGAGGCGATAACGTCATCTATGCGTAGTATCATCGATGCAGCTTCAGCTGCGGATTTTACAGCCTGTTCTTTGACGCGCAGGGGTTCGATTATGCCTTTTCCGTGCACATCTATGACTTTGCCGGCGAATACATCGACTCCCATAACGTCGCCCTTAGGCTTTTCGTGGGCGGCTCTCAAATCTACAAGAATGTCAATTGGCTCCAAGCCGGCGTTCTCAGCTAAAGCCTTGGGCACAACCTCTATAGAATCAGCGAAGGCTTGAATGGCTAACTGCTCCCTTCCCCCAACCTTTGTGGCATAGCTGCGAAGGTGTTTGGCGACTTCAGATTCGATGGCGCCTCCACCTGGAACAATCTTGTTGTATTCGATGACGTCTGAGACAACCGATAAGCCGTCGGTCATGGCGCGTTCAGCCTCGTCGACCATCCGCTCCAGTCCAGCGCGAATCAGAATAGCAACAGAGCGCGGGTGCTTGCAGTTCTCCACAAAGATCATTTTGTCCTCGCCAACTTTGCGCTCTTCTACTAGGCCGGCCTTGCCTAAGTCTTGGGATTTCAAGTCGTCTAGATTGCTAACAACTCTTCCGCCGGTTGCCCTTGCGAGTTTCTCCATGTCAGATTGCTTGGCTCTCCTACCTGCCAGTATTCCTTCTTTAGCCAAGAAGTGTTGAGCCATGTCGTCAATGCCTTTTTGACAGAAGAGAACGTTGGCGCCAGAAGCCTTTATTTTGTCAACCATCTCCTTCAGCATGCGTGTTTCTTGATCGAGGAAGGCTTTGATCTGCGTTGGATCGCGTATCCTTATCTCGGCACTAAACTCGGTTTTCTCCACTTCTAATGCAGCGTCTATCAGCGCAATCTTTGCGTCTTCAATTCGTTTGGGCATGCCGGGATGAACAACCTCTTTGTCAACGATTATGCCCTTGATCAATTGAGTGTCGAATAGACTCTCCCCCGTCTTCTTTGTGATTTGCACTTGGTCAATGTCGGCTATCCATTTGTCGCCTCTCTGCTCTGCAATCTGTTTAACCGCATCGATGGCAATGTCTGCCAGATGCTCTTTTGCACCGCCCACAGCTTTACTCGCCATAGCTGTCACTGCAACTTTCTTCAAAGTTGCTCTGTCATTTATATCGACTTGAGTTCCTGTCTTTTCAAGGGTTTCCACCGCCATCTGCGCTGCCTTTCGGTATCCGCTCACAATGACTGTGGGATGAATATTTTGATCCAAAAGTTCCTCTGCCTTGCGTAGGAGTTCGCCTGCTAAAACCACGGCTGTGGTGGTTCCGTCGCCGACCATGTCGTCCTGCGTTTTGGCTACTTCAACCATCATTTTGGCGGCTGGGTGTTCCACCTCAACCTCGTCGAGTATAGCTGCGCCATCGTTGGTTATTGTGATGTCACCCAGACTATCTATGAGCATCTTGTCCATGCCTCGAGGCCCGAGCGTTGTTCGTAGAACCTCGGCTATTACACGCGCTGCCATAATGTTGTTTCTCTGCGCTTCTCTGCCGCGTCTTCGCGCGGTTCCTTCCTTCAATATTAAAACTGGTTGTCCTGCTTGCGTGGTCAAATAGGCCATGTGAATTCCTCCTTCCCATTAAGCTTCAAATCTACCTAGAGCAATTTTTCCCCTAGATATAAATTTAACTCTGAAGTATTGTAAATAGGGATTAATAAAAGGGTATTTTATCTGCCTAGGACCTTCCTAGCAGCGATTTCGATGTCTTCAGATTTTATGGTTTTTCTTCCAGCATGCATGGCGTAATCCATGGCTTCTCTGGCGATTTTGACGCCGATCTCATCTAGGACCTTGGCCAACTCTTTGGCTGCTGATTCGCTCACTCTATCTGCGCCAGCTTTTTTGCAGATTCTGTGCATGGGTGCAACAGCCAGTTCTGGACCCGCCATTTTAACCATCTCGCAAGCCTCTTTTTCTCTTTCCGCCCATATTTAACACTATCGATAGAATGACACGTATATAGAAAGTGAAATAAAAAAGAAAATTTTGGGAACAATTCTATTCGTTCTTAATGGACAGCGTTCCTTATGAGACCGTTGCAATTGCAACTTTAGAACCAGTAGCGCGGGCTATATATCTAGGATGAGTGAGAAAGTAGCCAGAATGGACGTAAATAGGTTTAGCCTTAATGAAAACTCAAGGTCTAAGAAGAACCTACAGATTACTGAGACCATACAAAAGCTAAGACCCTAACACCGTGTAAATGAAAAAGGCGTCCATGGATGAAAGTTTAAGCGAGTTCATAACTTCGGTTGCTGTGAGAGTTGCGGTGTTTCCTTCTCCATTTTCGCGCAACTCAATTTAGCATAACATTTTTCGCATGATGTTATTCCTTCTTGTTTACCCAAATAGCAAGATTCCATGATGCGCACACACCTTTTACCAGTTTGCTGATCTTGTCTTGGGTTAGTTTTTGTTTTTTGCCCAGTAGGCTCCGAGGATCAAGAGAGCGACAAGCGCCAACCAGAAGAATTGAATTAAAACTTGAGCCGAGTGCATGCATATTTCTTCAAACATTTAGGCTTCCTCTCTCCATTCTGTTCTAGAAGAGTGAAATAGCCTAATAAGGCATTTTTCATTTTGCAGGATGTTACGGAAACCGACATATCACATACGCACGAATTTTTGTACGTGCGCTCAGAAACATTAACTCAAGAAAGGCGTGGGCGCAAGGACAAAGGCATAGTCCATGTAAAGTATTATCGTTAAAGCTGAAACTGCACAGGTATGCGCGCGCAATTCAGATTTGAGATTCAGAATCATGAAATATTGGAAGAACTATAACTAAAACAGAATAGCAAGATGCCCAAATTATCTGTGACGAGCTTTCTAAGGCCCAGATGGACACGTTCTGTTCCATCTGAGCCTTTGAAGCTTGGTTCTGTCCTCAACATCAGGGAAGGGGAACAGATTATTGTGACGTATACGTCCGCCGCGAACAAGATGAAGGTTTTCGCAAATTTTATACGCGAAGGGCTTGAAGGCGGCGACGCGATTTGGTATAGTTACCCAGACGAAGAAAGCCAAACCGTTAGGGCTAAACTCAAGGAATACGGAGTCAACGTGGAAAAATACGAAAAAGACGACACTTTGCACTTGACAAGCTTAACCGAATATTTCTTGCCAGACGGCAAATTGGACTATAAAAAAGCTGTCGCAAATGGTCTAAATTGGTGGGCAGAGGCAAAGAGAAGAGGATACAAACACATTAGAGAGATCGAAGATTTTGGAGACTTTTCTTTTGCTAATGGGCAATGGCAGAAATACATTACAGACTATTGGCTAGACCCAAGATGGGAAGACCCAAATGTTTCTGAGTGGGTACTAGACACCAAAGGACAATTAGGAATAGTGTATACTCCTTTAATCATGGCGATAACGGCTATCAATGTTGAACACATGACTGAGAAAGAAGTTGCTGAACTCTTGGAAGCCTTAAGCCAATCAGTTATAGAGACAAAGAAGTTCTTCATAGACCTTCTTGAGAGCATGAGCTCCTTCTCTAGGTCGATGAACTTGAATCATGAACAGTTGATTGGCCTTAAGATTCTGCTCGAATTTGACCCCACCTCCGACTTCGAAAAGGTTGTCAGCGACTTGGCAAAGGAGAACATGGCCAATGTTGAATCCACCTTCGTCTTCACATCAAAGACAAGCCCAATCCACGCGTACCTAGCTGAGCAGCGGGCAGTCAAGTTTTTCCTAACATCGATTTCAGCGTCCATTCCTGAGGCCATCTCTGAAAACGAGGTTCTACTACCAACCAAAAGTATGTCTCTGGTCTTGGAGGCCATCGACAAAGTGTTAGAAACCTATCATAAAACAAATGTCTGCTTTGTTTTCGACATCCTCTCAGAACTATTTACATCCATTGGACAAGAAAAAACTTTCATCTTTCTTCGCAATGCGTTAGATATGCTGTCTTCAGAAAAGATAACTTGTCTCTTTCTGCTTAACACCAGCTCCCATGAACCTGAAGTGGTTTCTCGAACAAGACAGCTTTTCCCCAACCTGTTAGCCTATGATAAAAATGGACTAAAAATCGTAAAGACTTAAGCTTTGATGCTTGCACGACACGCACAACAGTAATAAATGGCTTTCTGCAACCTAAGCTCCTTTGGGAAAAATATGCGAAAAATAGAACTTGAAGGAATATTCGTCCCTCACATAACCCCCTTTTCACGTAATGGCAACCTCGAGGAAGAAGCGTTGCGGACATGCATAAGACATTGGATAAGCGGCAAAATATCAGGACTCATGCCCTGCGGAAGCAATGGGGAAGCGCCCTGCCTCACGAGAGAAGAAAGAATGAAAGTTATTGAAATCGTGGTAGACGAGGTCGACGAAAAAGTGCCGATAATCGCAGGAACTGGAAGCATAAGCACAAAAGAAACCATCCAGTTCACACGAGATGCTAAAGACTTTGGAGTAGACGCCGCCCTCGTAGTAACGCCGTTCTACTTCAAACTTTCAAGCAAAGAAGTATACGAACATTACAGAACATTACTAAACGCTGTTGACCTTCCAATCGTCCTCTACAGCGTCTCAAAATTCACGGGTTTTTCACTCGAACCAGCCGTGGTTTCTAAACTTGCGTCTGAATACGAAAACATAATCGGCGTAAAATACACTGAAGGAAACATTGGAACAATAGCCGAAACCATAAGATTGGTTGGAGACAAAATCTCTGTTTTAGCTGGAACCGCTGACTTGGCTCTCCCAACTCTAATGATGGGAGGAAAGGGCGCTGTAATAGCCGTTGCAAACTTGTTTCCAGAAATGTGCAGTAGCCTGTACGAAGCGTTTAGAAAAGGTGACTATGAGAAGGCAAGCAACATACAGCGTCGCATAACTTACCTAAACGAAATACTTGTAAAAAAACACAATCAACTTTCAGCAATAAAAGAAGCATTACAAATGCTTGGTTTACCAGCTGGATATCCGAGAAAACCGTCTCTACCACTGGACAATATAGATAAAAAAGAGATTGAAAACATGATTAAGATTATGCAATAGACGCGCGTGCTCTTGCGAAGGTAAAACAGCCTCGCAAACCTCTATTTATAAGTTATATTTGCATTATCGCTAAGAAGTTAGCGTACAGATGCGATAAGGCGAAGTGCAAAGAGACAACTGGAGAAATAGAGTATGGACAAAAGAAAATCAACCGTTTATCCATACATTCCAAACTCTGTGTCCAAAGTGAAGGATCAGATGCTCAAAGAGGTTAGAGCAAAGAGCGCGGAGGACTTCTTTAGAGATATTCCAGAAAAACTAAGGCTCAAGAAAAGAATGAATTTGCCCAAACCCTTCTTATCCGAATACTCTTTAAGAAGGCACATAGAAGGAATCCTTTCAAAAAACAAAACATGCAAGGAATACCTCAACTTTTTAGGAGCAGGATGCTGGCAACACTACGTTCCAGCAGTATGTGACGAAGTGAATCAGCGAGGTGAGTTTTTAACCGCGTACGCAGGCGAACCCTACGATGACCACGGAAGATTTCAAGCGCTTTTCGAGTACGCGAGCATGATGGGAGAACTTCTAAACATGGACGTTGTAAACGTTCCAACATACGACTGGTTGCAAGCAGCCGCTACCTCCATCCGCATGGCATCAAGGATTACAGACCGATACGAAGTTTTAGTGTCTAGAATCATTAGTGCCGATAAATTGTCGAAAATCAAGACCTATTGCAAGCCTGAGATTGAGATCAAGCTACTAGACTATGACTATGACACCGGACAACTGAACCTCAGTTCGCTTAGGGCTGAGATTTCTTCAAAGACCGCCGCCGTATATTTTGAGAATCCATCCTACCTCGGTTTTATTGAGGCTCATGGGAATGAAATCTCCAAGATCGTCCATGACCATGACGCAATATGCGTTGTCGGGGTTGATCCGATTTCACTGGGAATCCTGACCCCTCCAGCGAATTATGGTGCAGACATAGTGTGCGGTGATATACAGCCGCTTGGGATGCACATGCAATTTGGTGGCGGCCACGCTGGGTTCATTGCCACTCGAGATGAAGAAAGGTACGTGATGGAATATCCCTCCAGGCTGTTTGGAATAGCTCCAACTTCAGTTGAGGGAGAATATGGATTCGGCGACGTTGCTTACGAGAGAACCTCTTTCGCGTTGAGGGAGAAGGGCAAAGAGTTTGTAGGCACTGCAGCCGCTTTGTGGGGCATAACAGCCGGCGTTTACCTTGCACTTATGGGTCCTCAAGGAATGCTAGAAATTGGAGAAGGCATAATGCAGAGATCACACTATGCGATGCTGCAAATATCTAAAATAAAGGGTGTCAGGTGTCCTGTTTTCAATTCAACTCATTTCAAAGAATTCGTGGTTAACTTTGATGGCACAGGTAAGACAGTTGCGCAGATCAATGAGGCTCTATTGAAGCACAAAATATTCGGTGGAAAGGACCTGACCAAAGAATTCCCTGAACTGGGAAATAGCGCACTTTACTGCGTCACTGAGGTTCACACAAAGGATGACATTGATAGGCTCGTCAACGCGTTGAAGGAGGCAGTTAAATAAAATGAAAGATATAACCCGAAAACGATATGCACATGGAAAACCAAAATTAAGACGGTTTCATCAAGCCAGGTGGGATGAACCAATAATTTTTGAACTGAGCAGCGAAGGAGAGAGAGGCATCCTCGTTCCAGAGGTTGAGGACGAGATAAAAAATGATGTTGGAAATGTTATAGCAACTATACCACAGAACATGCAAAGGAAACAACCACCTAAATTGCCTGAAATTTCTCAATCTCGGGTATTAAGACACTATGTCAGACTGTCACAAGAAACCTTGGGAACAGACCTAAACATCGACGTAGGACAAGGAACCTGCACAATGAAATACAGCCCGAAGATCAATGAACAACTAGCCAGAATGCCTCACATGACTGAAATTCATCCACTACAAGATGAAGAAACCGTTCAAGGCATACTTGAGATCATGTACAAGTTCGAGCAGATTCTCAGAGAAATCTCGGGAATGGATCAATTTTCATTTCAACCTAGTAGTGGCTCCCAAGCTATATACGCGAATGCTTCGATAATAAGAGCATATCACAAAGCTCGGGGAGAAGCAAAGCAAAGAGATGAGATTATTACGACGATTTTCTCCCATCCTTCAAATGCGGCTTGTGCCAAAACAGCCGGCTTCAAAGTCATAACCATTTATCCTGATGAGGGCGGCTATCCTGATCTTGAGGCGTTGAAAGCAGCAGTCTCAGAACGTACAGCGGGACTAATGATAACAAACCCTGAGGACACGGGCATTTTTAATCCAAACATTGAAGAGTTTGTGAAGATCGTCCACGAAGCTGGAGGATTATGCTCTTATGACCAGGCAAACGCTAATGGAATATTAGGCATAACGAGAGCAAGAGAAGCTGATTTTGATCTTTGCCACTTTAACCTGCACAAGACATTTTCAGCGCCTCACGGGTGCGGTGGACCAGCAGTCGGCGCTATTGGTGCCACCAAAGAATTTGCAAAATTCCTCCCGGTTCCTGTTATTGAGTTTGATGGCAGTAAGTATCGTTTTAACTATGATAGACCCGAAAGTATTGGAAAAGTGAGATCGTTTTTTGGCGTCGCGCAAGTGGTCTTAAAAGCATACGCATGGGTGATGAGTCTCGGCGCAGAAGGTCTGAAAGAGGTAGCTGAGATCACTGTTCTCAACAACAATTATTTGCTCAAGAAGTTGTTAAAAATACGAGGAGTGAGTGCACCTTACGCTAAGGGCAAACGTCGAATTGAACAAGTTCGATATAGCTGGGAAAAATTGACCAAGGATACAGGTGTGCATTCTGAAGAAATTGGACTCAGAGCTGCAGACTTCGGTGTTCATTACTGGACCAGCCACCATCCATGGATAGTTCCAGAACCTTGCACCCTTGAACCAACCGAATCCTATTCTATGGCAGACCTCGACGAATACATCGAAATAATTAGACACGCATCCGAAGAAGCGTACAAGAAACCTGAAATGGTTAAAACCGCCCCCCACAATAGCACAATTCACAGAATTGACCACACACCATTAGACGATCCATCACAATGGGCGATAACCTGGAGAGCATATCGCAAGAAAGTAGGTAAAGAGACAAAGTAAAAAATGGCTTGGTTCCCATTAGGCTTGAGATTACTTAAATGTTCTTGTGCTGCATAAATCAGTTTATGGACAAAAATTGGTGACCTAAATGTCAAACTTTGCTGAACACAAATCTTGTGGAACATTAAACGGAAAAGTCGCCCTTATTACTGGTGGTGCGTCGGGCATTGGACGAGCGACGACGCTGCTCTTTGCGCGAGAAGGCGCAGCAGTGACTGTGGTTGATGTGAACGAAGCCGAGGGCAAGGCTGTGGTTCAAACGATCATTGATGAGG
>Ga0315307_1001136_pt1 | contig 11830 bp, 9 predicted proteins | sample TDP2_MG_FD_203079 | JGI IMG/M metagenome (GOLD analysis project Ga0315307, IMG submission 203079) | Freshwater sediment microbial communities from Lake Towuti, South Sulawesi, Indonesia - TDP2 | ecosystem: Environmental > Aquatic > Freshwater > Lake > Sediment | place: Indonesia: South Sulawesi... | reverse complement strand
TCAGGGAGCGGCCCATCGCCAGTGCCGCTTGGGTGAGGGAACGCCGCTCTTCGTCGGTGAAGCGCAGCCTGCCGGCCACCTTGGACTTGAGCGTTCGGTTCTCCAGCAGCAGGTACTCGTTCTGCAGTGCCAGTTCCCGGCACAGGAGCCGGGCCACGGTGGCGATCACGGGCAGGTGAACCCAGTCCACTCCCCGCTCAGCCTCCCTTGCCATCCTCGGCAGCCTCCCGCAATAGGGGTATCAGCGAGTGCCGAGAATACCACGAGAGAGGCCGCGCGAGCATCCTGGAAGCCAGATGGATATTCGGACAGGACGGGGGAAGCCGTCACCACCTCTGGCCCGTGCGAGCTTGCTCGACAGGTCAAGGCTGGGGAACGGGGAAGGACAACGGCAGCCAGGGAGGAGCGAGAGAGCGGATGCGGGCGGCCTTCTTCAGAACGCCGGGCGAGGTGGAGCTCCGGGACGTCGAGGATGTGCAGCCGGGGCCGGGTCAGGTGCTGGTGCGGGTGCTCGCCTCCGGCATCTGCGGTTCCGATGACTACGCCTTCCGCGTCGGCCAGGAGTTGGGCGGCCTGGTCCGCGACGGATGGCACCGGCGGGGACACGAGTACGCCGGACGCGTCGTCGCGACCGGGCCCCAGGTCACGGCGCTTCAGGTCGGCGACCTAGTGGCGGGGATCGGGTCCCTTCCGTGCGGACACTGTGCCGCCTGCGCGCGAAGCGAGCAGGCTTTCTGCACCGAGCAGCGCTGGTGCGGTGGCGAGGGCTTCAGCGAGTACCTCTGCAAGGACGAGGAGTGGTTCCACCCGATCCCCGGTCTGACCACGGATCAGGGCGCGCTCATCGAGCCCCTGACAGTGGCGATGGAGATGGTCTCCGACGGCGGCGTCGCGGCCGGCAGCCGCGTGCTGATCATGGGTGCCGGGCCCATCGGACTGATGGCGATCCCGGTGTGCCGGCGGGCCGGCGCGACCAGGGTGTACGTCTCCCACCCCTCCCACAGCCGGGCCCGCCTCGCCGCGGCGGAGGCGCTCGGCGCGGACCGCGTCTACCTCTCGGACAAGGAAGACGTGGTCTCTGCGTTGCGGCGCGAGCACCCCGCGGGCCTGGACGCGGTGTTGGTGACGGTGCGGCCCAGCGCAGCGCTCCCTTCGGCGGCCGCGGTCTGCGGGCTGGGCGGGCGCATCGCCTTCGTCGGCATGGCGAATGCGCCGACCGACACCATCACGCTCGATATCGACAGCTTCCACTTCAGAAAGCTCTCCCTGGTCGGCTCGGACCACAACCCCTGCAGCCGACTCTACCCCGGCGCGGTGGAGCTGCTGAGCCGCGACGTCCCGGCCGAGATGATCGTCACCCATCGCTTCCCGCTGGCGCGGATTGCGGAAGCCTTCGCGTTCGCGACCACGGCGCGAGGAGAGGTGGTCAAGGTCATGATCACGCAAGGAGAAGGCGATGGCTAAGGAACGCCTGGCCCTCACGGGCGGCACGCCGGCGGTTCCGGAGGGGATGATCGCGTACTGGCCCTGGGTCACCCCAGAGGACCGGGAGGCCATGATCGAGGTGATCGACACCGGTCGCTACTGGCTGGGCATGACTCCGCCTAGCGGCATCCAGATCCGGAGCCTGGAGCGGGAGTGGGCGGAGTACACCGGGGCCAAATACTGCGTCGCGCTGAGCAGCGGCACCTCGGCCCTGCACACGGCGGTGGCGGCGGTCGGCATCGAGGCAGGTGACGAGGTGATCGCGCCGGCCTACAGCTACATCGCCTCGGCCAGCCCCATTCTCTATCACAACGGCATCCCCGTCTTCGTGGACGTGGATCCCGACACGTACAACATCGATCTCACCAAGATCGAAGCAGCCATCTCGGAGAAGACCAAGGCGATCGTGGCCGTAGACCTGCACGGCCTGCCCGCGGACTACGACCCGATTCGTGCTATCGCGAGGAAGCACAATCTCAAGATCATCGAGGATGGCTCGCAGGCCCAGGGCGCCACCTACAGCGGCGTGCGCGTGGGCAACCTCGGTGACGTGGCCGGGGTGAGCCTGAATGGGGGCAAGAACCTCTCCGGCGGCGAGGGCGGTCTGTTCACCACCAATGACGAGGAGGCCTTCGACCGTGGGCACAAGCTGCGCCAGTGCGGCGAAGTGGCCAAGCCCGGCGAGGCATGGCAGCGCAAGTACGTCGCGCTTGGCTGGAACTACCGCTACAACGAGGTGATGGCTGCTTTCGTACGCAGCGAGCTGCGCCGGCTCGACTCCATGAACGAGGCGCGCCGGAAGAACTGCGAGTTCCTGCGCGCGGGTCTCCACGATGTTCCGGTGCTCAAGCTCCAGAAGATCCCCGACAACTGCACTCACGTCTATTTCTTCCTCGCTGGCTGTCTCCAGCCGGAGGCGGTGGGCCTGGAGGTGGATCGCCGCCGCTTCCGCGACACGGTGGTGCAGGCGCTCCAGGCCGAGGGCATCCCCATGATGGGAGGCGAGGGTATCTCCGGCCCCATGCCACTTCCTGGACATACCGTCTTCCAGGCCCTCAACGCCTACGGCCACGGCTGCCCCTGGAGCTGTCCACACGCACGCCAGGGGATCAAGTACCATCCAGAGGACTACCCGGTTGCCATGCGCATCGTGGAGAGCAAGATCTGCTTCGGCCACGAACACGGCGGGATCGCGCCCCCGAACGGCCTGGAGCTGATGGAGCACTACCTGGACGCGTTGCGGAAGGTGCTGGCGGACAACCTGGAGGAGGTGGCCGTCCTGGCCGCGAAGGAGTGAAGATGAGGGCGCGGCGTGGCGACGGGGCCGCGCAGGAGGAAGGTACCCAGCGCCGGCAGCAGTACCGAGAGGCACCAGCGACGGTGATCGTCAGAAGAGAGGACGCGAGATGAGACTGCAGGTGAGCCCGAACGGGCGCTACTTCGTGGATCAGGGCGGCAAGCCGTGGTTCTACCTGGGGGATACGGCCTGGCTGATGTTCCAGCGGCTCGACGATGCGGAGACCGAGGAATACCTGCAGGACCGCGCCGGCAAGGGGTTCACCGTCATACAGGCCTACGTGATCCGCGGCCTCGGCCTGCAGCACCCGGATGGGCCGACCAATCTCCTCGGGGAGGTCCCCTTCCTCGACCGCAATCCCTCTCGGCCCAATGAAGCTTTCTTCCGGAAGGTGGATCGCGTGGTGCGGCGGGCGAACGAGCTGGGCCTGGTGATGGGGCTGGTCGTTGCCAAGTCTTGGCATGTCAACGAGCATCCGGAGCGGGTGTTCGACGCCAACAATGCCCGCGGGTTCGGGGAGTTCCTCGGGGCGCGCTACAAGGACCGCGATGTGCTCTGGTATGTGGGCGGGGACTCGGCTCCGGGCAGCGACGCGGAGGTCTGGGTCGCGATGGCCCGGGGGCTGAAGGAGGGGAGCCAGGGGCAGCACCTCGTCTCCTATCACGGCCACGGGCACACGTCGTCCTCCTACTGGTTCCACGAGGCCGACTGGCTCGACTTCAACTCCATCCAGTCCGGCCATCGCTGGGCTACGGACACGGCTGCCTTCATCACCCATGACTACGAGTTGCGACCCCCCAAGCCGACCGTAGACATGGAGCCGCCCTACGAGAACCACCCCACCGGCCCCGAGACCCCGCGCATTGACTCGCACCAGGTGCGCAAGGGCGCATACTCGGCGATGCTCGCGGGTGCAGCCGGACATGGCTACGGCGCTCTGGACCTCTTCCGGCTCTACAAGGACGACGACGGGCCCTTCCCGCGCGACGGCTTCCTGCCCTGGCGCCAGGCAATCGCGTATCAGGGCTCCCGTCAGGTCGGGCTCATGCGCCGCCTCTTCGAGCTGCGGCCCTGGTATCAGCTCATCCCGGACCAGTCAGTCATCGCCTCAGGCCAGGGAGAAGGAGAGGGCCGCGTGCAGGCGGCGGGTGTCGAGGACGGGGGCTTCCTCATCGCGTACCTGCCGCAAAGCAGCCCCGTGGGCATCCACATGGACAGGATCTCTGGCGAGAACGTGCAGGCCCGGTGGTATGACCCCCGAGTGGGGACGTGGCGTGACATCGGGCGCTTTCCAAACAGAGGGACCCAGATGTTTACCGCTCCCTCCCAAGAGGACAAGGAGGACTGGGTCCTCATCCTGGAAGACGCCGGGAGGAACTACCCGCTCGACCTGCCGGAGGGCTAGGCTAGCGCGGGGGGCCGGTGATCAGCGGAGCCAGGGAGAGTAGTCTGGCATCCCAAGCAGCTCGCCCTGTCTCCGGCGGCCCCCATCCTTCGTGGCGCGGAGTTCCTGAGACTCTGTGTCCATGCCAACCGTCCGTGGTGCCAGCCCGCGAGCGCCACGTCGCCGGCTGCCCCCTCGGCTGGGAACCACTGAACTGTCCCCCGCGTGTCCAGTGTGGCCGGTGGGGACCGTTCCGCGGGCAGATGCCTCAGGCTGCGCTCATCTCGTGCACCAGGTCGCAGAAGAGTCTTGCCCTCTGCACGGTTCTGGCGGGGGTGACGGGACTGCCGATGCTCATGACGAAGCGACCACCGTTAAGTGGGCCGGCCGCTAGTAGTCGCTTCACCTCCTGCTTCAGACGCTCATTCGTTCCGTCCTGCAGCACGCTGCGGGTGTTGGGGGCCAGTAGAGCCGTCCTGAGCGGGTAGTGGGCTTGCCCACGCTGACTCCGTCTGTCGCCGCCTGCCGCCCGGGGCTCTGGCATACGCGCCCAGAGGCGGCTGATACTCCGACTTTCGGTGCCACAAACACCCGTTTCGCCTGGGGGCGAGCGGCCGCTGGCAGCCCGACTGCTCGCACCGCCGCAGCTGTGTTTGGCTGTGGCCGATGAGGGCCGGTGCGAGGTACTGAGGTCACCAGCCTGGCGGCCGTTGGGTGAGCCCTCGCGCCACCGGCCGCTTTCTCACCTGCCAGGCGATGTCGGCGGCCATCACCCGATCGTCATGCGCCCCCTCCTGGGCCTGCTGCGCTCCCGTGTCCATGGTCACGAAGCTCATGCACTCATCCACCAGGTCAGCCGAGTGCATGATGATGCTCCCCTCGGTGATGGCTGCGGCCAGGTGTAGCGGTCAACCTTTGCCGAAACCGCTCTGAGCCGCTTCCTCGGGCAGCCGGGGCCGGACCGAGCGTAGTCGAGACACGTCCTTCGCATCGGACACCGCTACAGCCGGTCCGATCCTCCGCTGATCCCGTCAGCTCTGCAGGCACGGCTGGCGGACCAGGAACGGCTCTCGGGGCGGTTCCATGCCCGCCTGACCACTACAAGCGGCTCTCTTCATGCCAACGGCGCAGCTTCGGCGCCGTCTGCGTTCACTCCGAGCGTGGTACCCACCTGCCAAACCCTATATGCTCCCATTCGCCAATGCCGCGAGAGATACGGTGCGCGTCGGCAGGGCATACATCCTGCTTAAAGGTCACCTCGAGCATGCTCCCCGGTAGCGCGACTGGTCGCACGTGGCGATTCCCATCCTCGTAGCACCATCGCCCGATGTAGCCAAGGTGAACCTGTCTGACCGACGCGCACTCGAGATGTTGCTCGCACCAGCCCTCGCCGAACGCCGATGTTAGGCCCTCTCGCAAGGCTTCTTCGCCGAAAGGTTCCTTGCCGAGCACGTACGGGGTCCGCACTTCGAGAGTCCGCGCTCCCCTCGGCCAACCTGGTCCCGATGGTTCGTCCGATGACACCTCGTCCTTCTCTACGACGAACCGCCCGTATCCCTCATTGCGGAAGGCACCGATGCCCATCTCGCCCGCCCAACTCGCCGCCTCCCGGACGGTGTCCAAGAGCTCTGCCGACGGCACCTCGACCTCGAACGCGAAGCGGGAGGAAGCGGCCTGAGTGCCCTCCCCTCGAGAGCCGGGCACAGCATCGAGCTGAAGTAACGCGCCTTCTGCCACAGAGAAGCTGGACCGGTCAATGGCGACGCGGCTGCGGAAGATGCGGGCGCGGGCATCGTCGGCGAACTCCCCGAACGAGAAGCGCGTCTGGGTGGGGTCAAAGAGAGGCCTCGCGCCACACGGTCCAGGGCACCGCTGGTGGTACCCGGGATTGTCCTGGAGCAATTCGGCAAAGTGGTCTTCCGCACACCGCCGCTGAATGATCTGCCCCAGCAGCGCGCCGCGCAAGGTGCTGCCGAGGACATACGGCGCGCACGTCTGCACATTGCTGTAGCGCTCTCCCGCAGTGTGCAAGGGTGAAGCCAGCCGACACGTGAAGGTGATGAGCAGCACCGCCCCAGCCTTGCCCTAAGCCAGCTTGGCCAGCTTGCGCCATTCCGCGACGAAGTGGTCCTTGGTCTTCTCCGCCACCCCGGGGCCTTTGAACCGGTACTCGACATCCCCGACCTTGACGTCTACCTCACCATATCCGCTGGTCTTCTTGGCGCCAATGCCGATGCTAGGGAGCAGGTTCAGCGCCTCGATCACCGCGCCCGCCATCCAGTCCTCGGGGTTCGTAAGCACCACCTCGCCCTGGAACTTCACGCCGGGCGGGAGGGTCTCGACCGTCACGAGTGCGCCTCCCGCAGCCGTCTTGGTGTCGCGGCGGAGGGCGACATGGGTGCGCTCGGTCGTCTCCGGGATGTCGCCCTGGAGGTGCGCATCGCGGAAGCTGACGCGGCCAGAGGCCTCGGTGTTGCCGAACATGCGACAGACGGGGCAGGGATTGTCCCGGCTGGATCGGCCACAGTCATCCTTCCGTCCCTCCGGCAGGCTGCGGTCGCGGCCGAGGCAGACAAAGGGCACGCAGATCTGCCCTGGCATGGCCTCGGCAAGGATGCCCTCGATCGTGCTGCGGACCATGCCCTTGACACTCGACCCCGAGATGACGGGGCCGGACTCCGGCCCGCCCTCGCGGATGATCAGGTTGTCGCGCAGGCCGTCGCCCTTTCCCGTGCCAATGGAGAGATTGCCCTTGGTGGTGACCTCGTAGGGCACGCTGATGATACAGTGCAGTCTCTGGAAGCCCGAAGCAGCCATTCCGCGTTCCTTTCCTCTAGCCCTGTGCCTGCAGGACGCTCTCGATCCCCCTCGTGAGAATCGCGGGGAGTTCCACCGAGTACTTGTTGAACCGCTGGATAACATGTCCGCCGATGTCGGCCGGAAGGTCGCAGCCCGTGAGCGCGAACAGCAGCGCCGGCCTGCGATAGGCGAAAGCCAACCCCAGCTCCAGGGTAACGTTGGGATTGGACCGCGCCCTTCTACAGAACCCGGTCTCGCTTGCCTTGTCCATACAGCGAGAGGTGAGGTCGAATAGCGTCACTGCCGCCCGCCGGATCGCCAAACAGATATGGCACAACAGGACCCCGTCCAGTCGGTCCGTGTCCGCGTACGCGGCCGTGTAGCCCGGGAACGCTGCTACCGCAATATCGACCGCCGACCGGAGTGGTGCTGTGATCTCAGGCATGAAGGGGTGAGCAACGAACACTGTCCGCCGTCGGCGGATGTCCCGATCACAGCCCTTTTCGGTGCCAAGGGGGCAGGAGTCGGCTAGCCACCGTAGCCTGTCTCTCACCCCTGGCCAGGCGGGAGCGAGACGCTCGGCCATCTCGGGAACGTCGAGCAGCCTACGGGGCCAGTGCTCCCTGGGCAACTCCGTCAGATATGCCGCCAGGGCTGCTAGCATGTCGGTGTCCCACTCCTCGACCTTCAGGAGGCAGTCGGTCGCGAGCTCCCTGTGCGCCGACGCCTGCGGATCGCACGCGATGGACAGGAGTCGCATGCGCGTGGTGAGGTCGGGCTGGCCAGGCCAGTGGAGCCCCATCAGCCAGCGCAACGCACGGAGCACCTGTTCGGCCGACACCGACCCATTGGAGAGGATTCTCTGTGCCGTCGCCCACTGCACGGCGTCCGTCGGCTTGAGCTGGTAGTTCCAGGCGAACTGCGACAACTCGATTGCGTCGGCGACCGACCTCGTCACGCACCACGCATCGAGGAACGCGACGCCAGCGTCCCTGTTGTTCCTCGCTAGCGCCAAGAGCAAGGACCTGGCCTTCGCCATGCTGCGAACGCGCCTGCCGAGCTCCGCCGCTAGTTCTCGGGCAGACTCCTGCTTGGCAGCATCAGCACTGCCGGCAAGCTCCCGCAGGTGCGCTATCTCGGCGTCTATCGGTGCCATTCTCACCGTCCGCGCTGGCCACGACGGGCTCCCTGTCGAGACAGAGGTCCCCCTTCCCGGATGCCTGGCACCCGCAGCTTGTTGACGTAGCGGAGTGCCATCGCCCGCTTGTGGCAAAGGGCGCGGTCGCGCAGGTCCGGGTCTTCGGGGTCTAGCAGCCGGCGCAGTTCCTGCTTAGAGAGGCAAATCGTGGAGAGAAGGCTGCATAGCGCCTCGGCCGCGTTCCGCGGTATCTTCGGCGGCTGGCTCCGCGTCCGCGTGTCGATATCCATGATGAGCGCCTCCAGCGTGCTGGTGGCGGCATAGTCACAGAGGGAACTGAGCTGCGCCTTACCGGAATCGCGCGCCCCACCGATGGGCATGGTCGCGGCCGCCGCTCGGATGAGTTTCACTTCCTCTGCGCTGAAGTACATATGGCGTCTCCTATGCCGACCTCGTGGCCCGCGCCAACTCGCGCAGGTACTGCGCGAGCTCGACCAGCGCCATGTGTCCGGCCTCCACTTCGGCAAGGGCCTCCAGCACCGCGGCCCGGCCCGACTCTGTGAGCTCACGGCGGCCGTCCATGTCCATCTTGAGGGTCGCCACCACGCCGTCCCCACCTTCGGGTGCCACCGCCGCGAGCGACTCCGCGAGTCCTGCCACCGCATGGAGTTGCGCGGCAGACTGCTCCGAGGGCTCGGCCAACAGCAGCCGACGCGCCAGATCGTTGGTGAATCTGCGCTCGTGGCCCCCGCGGACGATACGCCAGCAGAGGCCCTGCCCCGGGTTGTCCTTGGCGGCTTGGGCCAGGGCCGCCTCGCCCGCGCCGAACCCGTCGCTGTAGCTGAGGGGTGACTTCATGGACTTGCGCCACACGCCGTAGGCCGTTCGAATCCGCTTGCGGTGGCCGAGCGCCGCATCGCTGACCTTCTTGCACCGCGCGACCGGGACGAGCTGCCGGTTGGGGCCGGAGAAGACTGGCGCGAGGGCGTCGTAGATCGGGTAGTGTGTGTCGCAAGTGACGATGTCCAGGCGGTGCGCAAGGTGCAGGTGCTGGAGATCGGACTCGAGACGCCGGTAAAGGCGGCTCAGCCGGGACTCGCTGGTAAGCAACACCACAAAGGCCGGAGACAGGTACACGACCTGAGCGAACGGTTCATCACCCGACGACCAGCGCAGCCACTCCTCGTGGTGCCCCTCGATCTCAAGCACAGCCTGGAGATACTCCAGCACTCCCTCAGTGCCGTGGACTAACGGCATCCGGGCCTTTGCGGCATCAAGCTCATTCTGGAGCTTGCTTCCGCTCAGGCCGCAACTCGTCAGGACCCCTTCTTCCGCTCTCAGCCTCTCCTCTCGGAACTGGGCCAGTCGCAGTTCGGACTCAACCCTCATCGCCCCCGGCGTGGCGCCGATACGGAGGGCGATGATCGCGACCCGCTCGCCCTCGAACTCGTCGAGGTGCTGAAGGAAGCGTCCGGGCCCTTTCGGTTCCTCGGCGCGGTGCGTGCACAGCGGACACAGCTCCCAGTCCCGCGACGGCTTCGCCGCGGGGAAGAGGATGGCACAGTCCGGGTTCAAGCACCCGCGGTACTTGCGGCGGATCAGGTAGCAGGTGCAGCAGAGTTCATCCTCGAGGTCGGTCACGTTCTCACCGTCGGCGATGGGCCTGTGGCAGGCTGCGCACTCGTGCGCAGCCTGCCCAACCTGCTCCGGCTCAGGCATCGCCCACACTGTGTCCGCCCGCCGATCCTTGGGCGTACGGGGCTCAACCTCTCCCAGGCGAATGACGACGCGGCCGAACTGATCGAACGACAGCGTGCTGGTCGCCTCCCCCACTCCCCTGCTCACCAGGAGCCATGGCTGGCGGTCAATGCGGAACGGTGTGTCCGTCTCCCTCGCGACTTCCTCTGCAATCCGGCAGATCGCGCAGTCGTCCTCTTGCCGGTTCAGCAGCACGATGGCCTCTTTGCCGTAGAAGATGAACGGGGAGAGCTTCGGATGCTCGAAGCCCCGGGCCCGCAGGTCGGGATGTGACAGGTACTCCTCCTGCAGGTACTGGTGAAGCCGCATGAGCAAGCGCTGGCTGATCTTGCGGAGGTGCATGGCGTCACGCAGGCGGTAGCGCAGACGCTCCGGCGGTAGCGTGATGACAGTCTGCGTCAGACCGAGACGAAGGCTCAGAACCTTGGCCGTCGGGGTGCAGCGCACCGGGATCCCGCCCCGCTCCCGGAGCTGCTTCAGCACCATGAGGTAGAGCGCGGAGGTGAGCTGAGTGTGGAAGTGCAGCGATGTGACGGGCAGGCACGTCGAGTCACCATAGTCGCTGAAGCAATCCTGCCCGATGCGGACGAGTAGTCGCGCGTCCAGCTTGCCATCCCCATCGAGGCGTTCGCGGACCCGTCCGGCAGCATCGAGGAACCTCTGCCGGGCGGCCTCGGGGTCCCACTTCCGCACTTCCCCCCAGAACGGGTAGTACCACGGACAGCGCCAGTTGACGCCGGGGATGTACCAGCTCCCGTCCTCCCAGAAGTAGAGCGACTTGTGCGCGCCGTCCGCGAACTTGAGCGCCACCGCGGCCATCGCGAGGTCGGGACCGACGATGCTCTCCGGGCGGCTCCGGTAGTTGTGGTGGAAGCGGATGAGCGCAGCCTGCTGGTCGTTCTCCAGGTGGAGGGCGGGAGAGCCGCCGAGGCGGGCCGCGACCGCGGCCACCTGCCCCTCGTCCAGCCGCTCTCCTAAGCAGGCCAAGTCGTAGTGCTTCGGCCGCCAGGTGCCGTAGTTGTGATCCGGCTTCCCGTCGCGCGTCCGGCGGCGGCCGTTCAGCAGCAGCTTCCCGATATCATGCAGCGCAGCGGCAACGTAGCCGTCGTCCCACTCGGACATTCTTCCCCCCCAGGTGGCATATCCCGGGACTCTCTTGCGCTAGATCGGTCCTGTATCTCCCTTCATATATTCAACAGGCGCTTGCCCAGTCCTCTTTGGAGGCAAGGAAATCCCTTGGCGGACGCGACCGCCCGGCCCGGGACAGCCCCTGTCATCCCCCAATGCCGGAGCGGCATTCACCCCGGTTGCAGCGGCCCGATTCCACCGCCGGAACCGCAGGAGGCGTGTTTCAATGCCGGAACGGCATTCACCCCGGTTGCAGCACCCCTGTCACCACCGCCGGCAAGTCCCTGGATCTGTTTCAATGCCGGAACGGCATTCACCCCGGTTGCAGCGCCGATAAGGGCCACGGCAAGGACAATGGGCCAGAGGTTTCAATGCCGGAACGGCATTCACCCCGGTTGCAGCCAGGATTGGTGGCAAGATCAGGCGTTCAATCTTCTGTTTCAATGCCGGAACGGCATTCACCCCGGTTGCAGCCATGCGCCGACCTGTGGTGGCGGTGGACTTTGACGGGTTTCAATGCCCGAACGGCATTCCGTCCGGTTGCCCCAACGTACAGATAGCACCTGGCGTGTTCCTTGGGCTGTTTCAATGCCCGAACGGCATTCCGTCCGGTTGCCCCGCCCTCTGGGCACTCCAGCATACGTCGGAGAGGCGTTTCAATGCCCGAACGGCATTCCGTCCGGTTGCCCCCCACGACCAGACGATCACCGCTTGCATGATAGTGTAGTTTCAATGCCCGAACGGCATTCCGTCCGGTTGCCCCGACGGCAAGACGATCATCGCGGCTGAGGCCTTACGGCGTTTCAATGCCCGAACGGCATTCCGTCCGGTTGCCCCTGCG
>Ga0315307_1001135_pt1 | contig 11845 bp, 12 predicted proteins | sample TDP2_MG_FD_203079 | JGI IMG/M metagenome (GOLD analysis project Ga0315307, IMG submission 203079) | Freshwater sediment microbial communities from Lake Towuti, South Sulawesi, Indonesia - TDP2 | ecosystem: Environmental > Aquatic > Freshwater > Lake > Sediment | place: Indonesia: South Sulawesi... | reverse complement strand
ACGACTTCGTCAACTTCGTGAAGAGGCGCTTCATGGATATGCCGTTCCGCGAAGGCGATATGACGCTTCTCTCCATCTTCGGCAGCGCGGTGCCTCTGGTTGTAGTCAGAGGAAGGCCTCACGGCGCGATCAAGATCACCGATGAAACCTCGGTTCAGGTCCTGAGTGAGCCTACCCCGGAAAAGAAAGGAATTCCGATTATCACGTACGAAGACATTGGAGGCCTCCATGAAGAGATTCAAAGGATCCGAGAGATGGTTGAATTACCTCTTAGACATCCAGAGCTTTTCCAGAGACTGGGAATCGAGCCTCCTAGAGGAGTCTTCCTCTTCGGCCCTCCTGGATGCGGCAAGACTCTGTTGGCGAAGGCCGTGGCAAACGAGTCGGATGCAAACTTCTACGTGATCTCCGGACCAGAAATAATGAGTAAGTTCTACGGAGAGTCTGAGGCGCGTCTAAGGGAGATCTTTCACAAGGCTCAAGAAACAGCCCCGAGCATCATATTCATCGATGAACTAGACGCAATCGCGCCAAAGCGAGAAGAAGTCACTGGCGAGGTTGAGAGGCGAGTAGTAGCTCAACTGCTCTCATTGATGGACGGCATGGGCTCAAGAGGAAACATAATAGTGATAGGCGCAACGAATAGACCCAATGCGATCGACCCCGCTCTTAGAAGGCCAGGAAGATTCGACAGAGAAATAGAGATAGGAGTTCCAGACAGGCAGGGACGATTCGAAGTTTTGCAGATTCACACCAGAAACATGCCACTAGCTAAAGATGTGGATCTGCAGAAGCTCGCAGATCTGAGCCACGGATACACAGGAGCTGACGTCTCATCCCTGTGCCGCGAGGCAGCCATGAAGGCGTTGAGACGTTATTTGCCCGAAATCAATCTCGAAGAGGAGAAGATACCTCATGAAACTCTGGAGAAGATGGATGTAAGACTTGAGGACTTCTTGGCGGCATACAGGGAGATTACACCCTCAGCAATGAGAGAGGTATACGTAGAGGTCCCAACAGTGAAATGGGACGACATAGGCGGACTACTTGATGTCAAGCAAGAACTGATTGAGGCCGTAGAGTGGCCCTTGAAGAAACCCGAGGTCTTCGGAAGAATGGGCGTCCAACCGCCGAGGGGGATACTACTCTTTGGACCACCTGGATGCGGAAAGACCATGCTGGCCCGAGCGATATCGACAGAGAGCGAGGCGAACTTCATTTCGATTAAGGGACCTGAAATCTTCAGCAAATGGGTGGGAGAATCTGAGAAAGCGATCCGTGAAGTGTTCAGGAAGGGAAGAACGGCAGCACCATCAATAATATTCTTCGACGAGCTAGACGCAGTTGTTCCTCGGCGCGGTATGGGTTATGCAGACTCTGGCGCCACCGAACGAGTGATAAGCCAACTTCTGACTGAGATGGATGGAATCGAGTCCCTACAGAATGTCGTTGTGGTTGCTGCATCGAATAGACCGGATATGCTGGATCCCGCAGTACTCAGGCCAGGAAGATTTGATAGAATGATCTACGTACCGCCTCCTGACGAGCGGACGCGTCTTCAGATATTGAAGATACATATGAAAGATATGCCTTTGGCGAAGGACGTAAGCCTAGAAGATCTTGCTGCAAAGAGCATCGGATACTCCGGAGCAGACCTTCAGGCTGTATGTCGCGAAGCAGGCATGATTGCATTGAGAAGCAACATTAACGCAAAAGAGGTTTCTATCAAAGACTTCAACGAGGCAATGGATAAGATCAAGCCGAGCCTGTCACCGGATTTAGAGAATGCGTATCTTGGATTCGCGAAGCGGTTCAAGAGAGAAAGAGCCGCAATGCCCATAGCAGCTTAGAGGAAGAGCAAGTGGCTGAAACCAAGACTTGGGGCCCCCGCCCCATGAACCTAGTGGTTGTTGAAACTCTCCAGAGGAAAGGGGCAATGACCGATATCGAGCTTCTTTCTGAGATGAAGGACTCATACGGCGACCTCAGCTTCAGGGAGTTGAATAGAACTCTCCTCAAACTTGAGGTGGAAGGAGTCATACGAGTCTCGCGGCTGATGAAGGGAAAGAGAAGAGTTGAACTAGTTGAGAAGAAAGAGAGAGCATCTTAGGAGCCACCGATGTTGGGAGAACGGAGAATCGAAGAAGAGCTGAAGGCATCTGTCGAAGACCTAGTAGAAAAAGCATCTCAACTCCTTAAGGAAGGAAACACTCGCAAGCTAATGGTAAGGCATAAGGACAAAGTCATACTGGATATTCCTCTCACAGCAGGTGTCGTAGCCGCGTTTCTTGCCCCTCAGCTAGCTGCTCTAGCAATCTTCAGTGGCCTTCTGACTGGGTGCACGATCACGATAGAAGTGCCCCAGCGGTAGGCTTTCAATTCTAAGGCACTAGTATCGTTCTACACAAGCATCCAACCCTCCGCCAGGTATCTGACTGTCTATCCCGTCTGAATCAGTGGTACGTAGGCGCTTGAGCGGGGGCACTGCTTTTCTATTTGCAAGAGTAGATATTATTCCTGATAAAGCAGACTGACGGTCTGGTGCTATGCTTGGGGGTCGACCTGGGAGACCTGGTTTCAAGAGAGAAAGTTACTCTTGAGCAGCTTTCGGGTAGATCTATAGCGGTCGACGGCTACAACTCCCTCTACCAGTTTCTAGCAATCATACGTGGCCCCACCGGCGAGCCTTTAATGGATAGGCAGGGAAGAGTCACAAGTCATCTGAGCGGACTGCTTTACAGAACGACCAATATGGCCGAGAAAGGAATACGCCTCGTCTACGTATTTGACGGAGTTCCTCCTTCGCTCAAGGAGGCGGAGATAAGGCGAAGATCAAAGGTGAAGGAGGAGGCGCTGCTCAAGTATGAGGAGGCTGTCGTACGAGGGGATTTCCAAGAAGCGAGGAGATACGCCCAAGCGACATCGAGGATAAAGGATCTCATGGTCGATGATGCGACGAGGTTGCTTGATGCACTCGGAGTTCCATGGGTCCAGGCGCCATCGGAGGGAGAAGCTCAAGCTGCTTTTATTGCCTTGAGGGGGGATGTGTGGGCGGCTGCATCGCAGGACTATGACTCATTACTTTTCGGGGCACCTCGCCTTGTAAGGAACCTTGCCATAAGTGGCCGAAGGAAGCTCCCCAGAAGGGAGGCATATGTTGAAGTTGAGCCGGAGGTCATTGAGCTGTCTAGAGTTCTATCGGAGCTTGGCATCGGTAGGGAGCAGCTCGTAGACCTCGGCATACTGGTGGGGACAGATTATAACCCAGATGGTGTGAGAGGTGTGGGACCTAAGACTGCGCTCAAAATGCTCAAGGAGCAAGGAAGCATCGACAAGGTTCTGCCAAGCCTTCAGGCGGAGTTTCCTGAGGACCCCGTCAGGATACGGGGAGTATTTCTCAACCCTAAGGTAACCTCCAACTATTCAATACAGTGGAGAGAGCCGAAAACCGAGGATGTTGTTCAATTCCTCTGCAGGGAAAGAGACTTCTCTGAAGAGCGAGTGAGAAACGCTGTCGAGAGGATGATATCAGGGCGGAGAGAGCGAGAGAGGAAGAGAACCTTGGACTCTTTCTTTCACTAGCCTTTCCAACCACTCTTTCCTCTCATCGGAACGAAGGCCACGCCTCCCAGATCCCTCTCCTCTACTTTTCCGTTCTTTGATCTCCTTACTCGAATGAGTTCTTGGTATAGATGCGGACCTCCGACGGGGATGAGCAGGGCACCTTCAGGAGCAAGTTGATCAACCATTGGCTTTGGCACATCTGGGGCAGCACTCGTCACGATTATTATGTCATATGGAGCATGTTCAGGAAGCCCCTCTGACGCGTCGCCATGAATCATCGTTACTCGATCGCTGTAGCCTGTTTGTTCAATGTTCCGCTTCGCAAGGTCCGCAAGCTCCTTCACAATCTCAACAGACCAGACATGACCCCACCCGTCTTGTGGCATGTTACTAGGAGCGACAATCTCAGCGTAGACGCAACTCATGTAGCCGCATCCTCCACCGACCTCCAACACCTTCTGTCCTGCCTTCATACCGCTGTACTCGCAGAACATAGCGGTCATGTGAATAGCGCTTGTAGTCTGGCCGTATCCTATCGGTAATGGCGTATCAACATGGGAATACTTCTTCACTTCGGACGGAAGAAACTCCTCTCTGGGAACAGTCAGGAGAGCACGAACGATTTCCTTGGTCTTGAGGATACCCTCGGATTGTAGCATTGCAACGGTTCTTTCCCGGGCCTCATTCGTCGTCGACAAGGACGTTCCTGCTTTGAGAGTTTGGTCTGGGATAGTCACAGGAGACCCTTAAGCATTTCAAATGAAACATCATTCTGTATGGTGATAGTTCATGACTCGAGTTTCGGAAACACTTGAGGCGCGCGGTCACTCAATGATAAAGGCGACACACGCAACATCCTTCGAGATCACAAAAGATAGACATCTTACGGCTAGGGGTGACTGCATTGTGGCCGTAAGCTCATCAAAAGGGGCTGCTGATCTTTCTAGAGAGTTTAGAAGAATCGCAAGAAACGACTCGGCAAGGATCACAGTCATACTCTCCGCGGAAGGCATGGAGCAACAAGCTCATGGCAATGGTAGCCATAAGTTACGACTTGACCATGCCACTGATCTGGTTGCTCGAAAGAGCACATATGCATGCGGAAGAACACTGATGGTCTCCTCGAATACTGCTGCCTGTAACCTCTCTCGCAGGTTTATTCATCTAATCAGACATCCAGAGTGCAAAATAGCTGTGCAATTAGTAGCTGAAATCTAGTGTAGAGACGTCTGTGAGCTGCTAAGATGACATAGCACAAATGTCTGATACTTAACAAGACGAAGTCTGACAGGGGTCCGACCAGACGATGATCTACTGATCCAAAAGGTGTGCGTCGGCTCAATGCTGTTTGAAAAATGTCTTATCTCACGAGAGCGTCAAGCACGCAAAGCCATTCATGTGGCGCAGTTCCCCTCACTATTCTTGAGTAGAGGACATTGTCAAGTCTCCTCTGAACTCTCTGGAGCATTTCTGAGAGATGCTCTTTGGCTTTCTCAAGCGGATTTGGATCCGCGCCAAAGGTATAGTAGTGAATGACGCCTCCTTCCGGCTTGATGGCCATAGATGCTGCCTCCACGTATTCCGCGGCTCGCGAGGGATGGTTCATGACGACACGGTCCGACTTTGCAGCAAGATTCTTTTGGATGACTGTTCGAGCATCTCCCCTTAATACGACAACTTTGTCATCAACATTGTTGAGCAGTACGTTATCTCGAAGGCATCTGATTGCGTCCTCATTCATATCGATGGCGTAGACACGAACGTTTCTCCTTCTTTTCGCTATGTGAATCGCAAAGGGGCCTACGCCCGCGAACATGTCGACAACTGTCTCATTTTCTCTGACCTGACGGGCAACCCTTTCGTGTTCAAAAGAAAGTCTTGGACTAAAGTACACCTTCGCAACGTCAACGCGAAATAGGCAGCCGTATTCCCTGTGGGTGGTTTCAGTTGAGTCGGCACCGGCTATCATATCAAAATGTCTTATGCGTTTCTCTGTGGATACGGGGCCAGCCTTTGCCAGCACAGTCCGAAGGTTCCTGTTGGTTTCCAAGATGGCCCTGCCGATGGGTGATTCGAACTCGCGCAGTTCCTCGGGCAATTCGATGATCGCGATCTCTCCAACAATGTCGATTGATCTGGGTAGACTTGCCAACTGATTAGGAGTTAGTAGGCCTTTCAGAGCTTCAGTGATCGTTCGAGGCTTGCGAGTCACTCTAGTCAAAGTTCCCGTACTTACTTGGAGATCGCCAAGCTCCACTTCCAGCGCCGAACGCTCTCGCTCAGACGGGCTTCTCATCAGAGGGACAATCAGTCGATTACCATCTCGGCCGATTCTGAAGCTAGTATCCAATAGTTGAAGTTCCCTTAGCAACCTGAGGGCTGACTCTCCTCGCCTCTTGTCCAAAAGCAGGCATAGAGTCTCGGCCGCGGTAACGTCTCTCATGCTTTCACCCTGACAAGCCTCACAACAGCCTTAACAATCAACTAAGTCAAATGGCCTCAGTCAAAGATAAGAGAGACTTCCCTCTATTTTTGGCCATGTCAAGCAAAAGGGTTGTCGTCATTCTCGGATCAGAGCATGACTACACCTTTGCTTCTCCTATCAAATCATTTCTTGACAGATTCGGTGTGAGCTGCGACTTCAGAGTTGCCTCAGCCCACAAAGATTCGGAGAGGCTCACTCGAATGATCGAGGACTATGAGAAACTGGATGAAGGGATCGTATACATCACCGTTGCAGGTCTGTCAAATGCTCTGTCAGGATTTGTCGACTTCAAGACTAGACATCCTGTCCTGGCTTGTCCTCCACAATCAGAAGATCTTTGGCGCATCGATATATTCTCATCTCTGAGGATGCCTAGGGGCGTTGCTCCACTTGTGATATGTGATCCGGAGAATGCAGCATTTGCTGCAGTAAAGATCCTTGGGGAATCTGACGCAAAGTTAGCGAATCAGGTCAAGGAGTATCAGGAAGAGATACAGTTGAGAAGCGAGAAGGCTGACGAGAAGGTCAGAATTGTTCAGAGCGATTGAGTCTTGGGTCGTTCACTAAGACTGTTTCGGAAGGGCAAAGTTCGAGATGTCTACGACCTTGGTGAAGAATTGCTAATTGTTGCGTCTGATAGAGTCAGCGCGTATGATGTTGTTCTTCTGGACACGATTCCTCGGAAAGGAGACGCTCTTACTGGATTATGTGAGTTCTGGTTTGCTAAGACGAAAGACATCATACCCAACCACTTTCTCCGTCGCGTTGACAACCGTTCGATGAGAGTAGTTAAGGCTGAACGAGTAGACATAGAGTGGGTCGTCAGAGGCTATGTCTATGGTTCAATGTGGAGAGCCTACACCAAAGGCCAGAGGAGTTTCGGAGGCGTTTCGATACCCAATGGCTTGAGAATGGCAGAGGAACTACCTGAGATGGTTCTAACTCCAACGACGAAGTCGGATATAGGTCATGACCTTGACATAACTCAGGATATAGCGAACGATCGAGGGTTGCTCACTGATGAAGAGTGGCGTATCCTTCAGGAGACATCCTTCAGGCTCTACGAGTTCTACCGTGATGAGGCCAAGAACAGAGGCATAATAGTTCCGGATTTTAAGGTTGAATATGGAAGGCACCATGGCGTTCTGATGCAGATCGACGAACCACCTACGCATGACTCAGCCCGCTTTTGGAGCAACAGACTTTTCAAAGTAGGAGAGCCACAGGAAGCGCACGCGTTGGATAAGGAGTTTCTTAGGGTCTTTCTTAAGGAGTGCTACGGATTCACTGGCGACGGGAATCCTCCACGACTGCCCAGATTGGTAATAGATGAAGTTTCAAAGAGATGCGTTGGAGCCTATGATGTATTGAAAGGAAATAGGCAAATAGAGGATCTACATCTGAAGAGCTTAGATCAAGTTCTTAGAGAGCTAAGGGGTGAACTGAAATCTCAGAGGATTTGATTTCGAAATTCAGCGTATGTTCTCCAACAGACAGTAGATACTCCGTGAAGGAGCTCAATCGCTACCTCTCTGCCGAGGCTTTCGTAAAATACAAAGCGATGGTGGAGAAGGCTCTGGTTGAAACTTTGGCGAAACGTGGCATCTGTCCAGAAAAGGTTGCCAAGGAGGTCGCTGCTGCCTCAGACTCTATTACTGCCCAAGAGGTTGCAGAAGAAGAAAGCAAGGTCATACATGACATACGTGCGCTCGTCAACGTAATTCAGCGCAAGGTCAGCGATCAAGCAAAGCCTTACGTCCATCTGACAGCAACGTCATATGACATTGTCGACACCGCGAACGCATTGAGATACAGACAGGCAGTTGAATCTGTCATAGTTCCGGACATGGCCAAGCTTGCAAAGATCTGGATTGAACTAGCGAGAAGAGAAAGGGATACTATCCAAATCGGTCGAACTCACGGCCTATTCGCTGAACCAATAACCTTCGGTTTTGCCTTGGCTCAATACGTGAATCGTTGGGGAAACAGAATCATGAAACTGAAAGAATCCTCACAAACCTTGGTTGGAAAGTTCTCAGGAGCCGTAGGCGCTTACAACAGCTCTTCTCTTTTCATTCCAGATCCTGAAGAGTTTGAGAAAGAGCTCCTCTCCTCGCTAGGATTGAAGCCGGCTCTTGTTTCAACGCAAATAGTCCCTCCAGAGCTTACGACAGACCTGATCCACAGTATCATATCGGCCTGGAGCGTTCTCGCGAACTTCTCAAGAGACATGAGGCACCTACAGAGGTCGGAGATAGGAGAGGTCGGCGAGGCTTTTGAAGAAGAGCGCGTTGGCTCCTCCACCATGCCTCATAAGAGGAACCCAGAAAGCTTCGAGAACATTGAGAGTCTCTGGAAGGAATTCGTCCCAAGAATGACTACAAAGTATCTCGACCAGGTTTCAGAGCATCAAAGAGACCTCACGAATTCGGCGTCTCAAAGGTACGACACAGAGATTCTCATGGCATTCGACTTCTGCGTCAGGAGACTCTCCAAGGTCTCCCAGAAACTCGTTGTCGACAGAGCGAATCTGAGAAGAAATTTGGATCTTGCCCTTCCATCAATCGTTGCTGAGCCGCTTTACCTCCTTCTTGCTTCAAAGGGACATCCAGACGCCCATGAGTATATCAGAAGATTGAGCCTTGAATCATCTCGCACGGGAAGACCAATAGTTGATCTGGCACTATCCGATCAATCTCTTCAACCCTACCTCAAGAAGCTCTCAGGAAAACAACTGGAGCTCATTCGTGAGCCGTCGAAATATGTTGGCATAGCTTCACTGAAGGTCGACAAGGTTCTCGGTTATTGGGAAAAGAGGTTGAAGGAAGAGAATCTCTGGTGAGAGACAGATGACTCGGAGGGCTTTAATCAGTGTCTATGACAAATCCGGCCTTGAGACACTGTTGCCCTGCCTCTCATCTTATGGATTTGAAATCATTGCCTCTGGAGGAACGGCTCAGAGAATAGGAGAGCTTGGGTACATATGTATTGAGACATCGCGGTTTACTGGTTATCCGGAATCACCACACGGACTAGTCAAAACGCTTCACCCAAAGATCCATGGCGGCCTAATGCTTGACCCCAACGACCCCAATGATCAGAAATACATGCATCAGCAGGGAATTGTTCCGATTCATCTTCTGATTGCGAATCTCTATCCGTTCGAGGCAACTGCCACAAGGAAAAAGGTGACGCTGCGGCATGCCGCGGAAAACATAGACGTCGGAGGCTCAGCACTGATAAGAGCAGCGGCTAAGGCTGCCCTCTTGACTGGTAGAGTCACGGTCTTGACTGATCCGAGTCAATACATGAGCTTCTTAGAAGAGATGAAGAACAACGAGGGAGAGATCTCGGACAAGAGTAGGAGAAGACTGGCTAAGGAAGCTTTTGCTCTCACATCTCGATACGACGCAGCAATTCGAGAATATTTTTCAAGCTTCGGCGATGATTGATGTCTGATGCTATCCGTCTTAGGAAGATGTATAGGACTGCCGTGAAGGAGGAATTCCCCCAAAAGATAAGAATCTTGATGGGAGACACTGAGGTCTCTCTAGAAAAGTTCTACAGCTTGAGATACGGGGACAACCCCGGTTATCCAGCAGCCATATTCGCCAAAGATCCTCCGTTCAGAGAACTGAAAAAAGGAAAACAAGGGCTGAGCAAAACGAATTTTGAAGACATCTACCGAGCACATTTGCTACTGAAGAATTTCCCACGGCCCGCATGCGCATACATGAAGCACCTCAATCCTTCAGGAGTTGCAGTAGCTCAAGCTGACGGCGTTCCGTTGAGTCAGATCATAGCAGAGGCGAGAGAGGCTGACAGTCAAGCAGCCTTCGGCGCAACGGTAGGAGTGAACAGGGAGGTAGACAGCGAATCTGCGAGGGAGTTGATCCGAACATACATAGACTGTATTGCTGCCTACGGCTTCGTTGACAATGCGCTGACCGTTCTCAGTGAGAAGTCAGATCTTAGAGTAGTCCAAGTGACCCCGTCGGCACATACCAGTGAATTCGCTCTATGCCTCTATCCAGAAGGCTTTGCAACGGTATCAGCGCCATATCGCAGCCGAATCAAAAGCAAGTCGGATATGACAGTCGTCACAAAAAGAACTCCAACAGATAGAGAGTACGATGATCTTCTCTTCTCATGGACGGTCTGTGCCCACGTGAGATCCAACGCCGTAGTTGTGAGCAAGAATGGATGTACATTGGGAATAGGAACAGGCCAACAGGACCGAGTAACAGCGGCTAGGCTGGCTGTTGAGAAGCCTGTGGAGACCAGTCGAAGGGAGAAACTTGCAGGGGCAGTTGCTGCCTCTGATGGATATCTACCGTTTCGTGACACAGTCGACTTGCTCGCCAAACATGGTGTCGTCGCAGTTATTCAGCCAGGCGGCTCCCTAAAAGATCAAGAAGTCATTGACGCGTGTGACGAGTATGGAATGGCGATGGTCTTCACTGGAGAGAGATGTTTCAGCCATTTCTAGGTAGGGGACCCGGATGAGTGAATCGGAATACGCAAAGGTTGGCGTCGACGTGCACAAGAAGGGAATCGAAGTCTTCACGCCGACCATTCAGACGATGTATCCAACGGCGTTCTGTGTCGTAAAGCAAGACCCAGACTTTCCAGGGTACGCGTTGGTATCGCACGCGGACAGCACAGGAAGCAAACCAGTTCAGAACTACCTCAACTTCAGAGAGACAGGAGACATCGACTCGTTCAAGGGGATAATGCAGGATGTTGTGGCAATGAACCTTGATGATATAGTATGCGTTGGGGCGAAGCCGATCAGCTTTGTAGACTATGTCGCACTCAACAAGGCCCGAGTCCCCAAAGAGGATCTGCTGAGGATTCTTAACTCTGATTTGATAGGGCTGACAGATCTGCTGAGGGATCATGGGGTCCTGCTACCTTTCGACGGAGGAGAAACTGCCGATTTACCAGATCAGCTTTCCACGTTGGATGTGTCAGGATTCATGCAGGGGCGAGTTGAGTTGTCCAAGGTCGTTACAGGAGAGAGAATTAAGCCGGGAAATCAGATCATCGGAGTCAGGAGCGGAGGCAGGATTCGCTACGAAGAGAAACTCAACAGCGGTATCATGTGTAACGGAGTCACTCTTGCAAGGCATTGCCTGTTGGTTAGTGAGTATGCTAGGAAGTATCCTGAGATACGGACTGGAAGCTCGGTGGAATACTGTGGGCGATTCAAGGTTGAAGATCACGTGGAAGACCTTGGAATGACGATTGGTGAGGCGATAACGTCTCCCACGAGAATCTTCGCTCCAATCGTCCTTAAGACCCTAGACAGCTTGGGACGATCGATAACAGGTTTGATTCACAACAGCGGAGGTGGACAGACCAAGTGCCTCAAGCTAGGGAGAGGATTGCGATACTCCAAACGCACTATTTTCGAGCCTGATCCCATCTTTTCTCTGATACAGAAGCAGTCTAACGAATCATGGCGAGACATGTTTCAGGACTACAATATGGGAATAGGGTTCGAGATGGTCTTGGAAAAGGAGGCAACGGATGATGCGCTTAGCATTGTTGAGAGCTTTGGCGTTGAGGGCAAGGTCATCGGTGAGATAGAATCGAATCCAATAGGAAACCAAGTTCTCATCGACAGCAGCTTCGGCAAGTTTGCATATGGATATCTGTAGCGTTCAGCCTTCGAGGTGGACATATGCTCTATCGAGCAAGGATTGTCGTTCGGCCCCGTGAAGGAGTCTCTGATCCTGAGGGAGAAACGTTGAGTGGGAGACTGAAGAGAAAAGGAATCTCAGGAGTCACCAG
>Ga0315307_1001134_pt1 | contig 11848 bp, 24 predicted proteins | sample TDP2_MG_FD_203079 | JGI IMG/M metagenome (GOLD analysis project Ga0315307, IMG submission 203079) | Freshwater sediment microbial communities from Lake Towuti, South Sulawesi, Indonesia - TDP2 | ecosystem: Environmental > Aquatic > Freshwater > Lake > Sediment | place: Indonesia: South Sulawesi... | reverse complement strand
TGATACCCATTGGAGATAGCCCAGGTCCCATAGGGGAGAGGGTGCCTAGCCCAATGGGTCCGAACCCAGGATAATACCGAAGGGCACCGACCCAGCATGCGCCCACACCCCCAAACCCCATTATGTGACCCTCACCCTTCTAGCACTAAAGCTGGCATTGCATGCAACTGTAGTCCCGTCAGTGCTTTTCATTTCAATTAGGAGCTTTGCCCCCTCACTGAGTCTGAGGTCCCACTGAGCAGAGTAAGAGGTTAAGAGCCTCAGGTCTTTGACCTCTGCCCCTGCTACAACTATTCTGAACTGAGCCTTTGTCTGAGCAGAAGCGTCAGGTGCCAGGGCTATCTCTTTGAGGGTGACTCTAAAGCCACTAGGGACCTCATATTTAAGGACCTCTTGATAGACGGTGTTGTTTGTCTCCTTATACTTTACGTCAAAGACGGGCTCTGCAACCTCAGGGACCACAACCACAGGGACCCCAGGAACCACCGGAATCTCCGGGGGGACCTCTCCCTCTTTCTTTTCCAGCCTTTTCAACTGCTGGGCAATGCTGACCAGGATAAGGGCTAACTCTCCCGCACTCATTGGGACCCCTTCTTATTCTCTATGACGTACTGAGTCCCGTTTTTGAGGACATAGCCCACAATTCCACCAAAACAGAAAGAGGCTACGTCCGTCTCTCCCAGCCACAGGGCTAATAGCCCCCCTGCTCCTACAAAGGCACAGCCCACTAGCTGAATAATCCACTTATATTTTTGGTTGTTGCTCACTCTTTCTCTCTCCTACCCATTGCCATGACAGCCAGGATAAGGACTATACCTATACCTATCCCTGCCCCTGCCCCGAAAAGCCCCCACCAGGGTTTAGCCCCTGCCTCTTTCGCCCCCTCATACTTTTCAGGGTGTACGTCTTTGAGGTGCCCCATGTATATGTCCCAACCCTGAAAGCTGGGAGTATCTGGGCACTGCTCACAGTAATAGAGCTTTGACTTTTCAACCCAGACAGTCCACCATAGGAATACAGCCACAACCACCACAGCCACACAGATAGCAATAATGCCAGCTATCACAAGGGGAGCTATAGGGCTGGCTATGGGCACGTCTATCACAAAGTCTATATCCGTCTTAAATGGTGGAAAGTGCCTAATCTGTATGTCTCTGACAAAGGCACTAAATCCTGTCTCTGCCTCTATCCGTTTCTCTATGTCTGTGGCATACGGGAGCAATTGGTCACGGGTCAGTTTTGGAGCCCAGAGAGCATGACCGATAAAGTGGGTCCTCTCATAAGACGGGGCTAGTTTCCTCTTTGAGAGGACAAAGCTCACGGTCCCGTCTATCTGATAGCCCCCTTTGATATGTCCAAAATCTATGGTTATGGTCTCAGGGTCCACGTCAGGCATATTGAAGTCAAAGCTGAAGCCATAGGTCTGCCCCGGAGAGACCGGACTCCATGACTCCCTCTTTTGCAGGTTCACCACAGTACCATAGAGGCTAGTCCAGAGCTTTAGAGCCTCTGAGCCAATGTTTTTAAGGTTCACTTGAACGATAACCCTTTCACCTGGGCTGAACTCAGGTGCCCAGGTCTCCCTCGGATAGACCTCTTTCCCAGCTATGAAAGCTGACTCCAGACTAGCACTCACTCTGTCTCTAGCCCCCTCTGACAGAAAAACGCCTGGGTGGGTTCATTCCCAGCTATCCGGTCCCCCACCCTTTGAGGCATTGGGACGGTCCACCTCTGAGCCTGAGGAATCCCATGTGCAATGCACATAGGGGAGTTTTCCGGCTCAGAGCTGGACTACTTGGAGCCCTGTCAGCTCTAGCTTGTTGGTTGCCTGTGTTGGGTCCCAGACTGAGGCAGACAGAAGCTCAAAGGTCAGGTGCTGGTCAGGCCCCCTGGAGAACCCAGCCTTGAGCTTCCACTGCTTTGTAAGGTCCTCTGGAGTGCCCCCAGCGTCCAGGTTTGCCAGCTCTGCCTCTGCCACTTGGATTCTTGTGACCTTATTCGGGTCACGTACAAAGAGCCTCACTGTTCCGAGCACCTGGGCCGGGACTGATGTTGCCAGGTAGAGGTACAGGGTGTCTCCCTTTCGGAAGGCCACTGCCATGCCCTTAGGCACCTGGTAGTCTATGACCTCACACCAGACGTTGGCTGTGTTGGCTGTCTTTGTGACCCCTGGGCTCCCCAGGGTCAGGGTGAAGGGGAGCTTCAGGACCCCTTTAAGGCTCAACTTATGAGCACCCCCAGACCCTCGACAGGTTTCTGAGCCTCTGCCATAGCCATAGCCTCAAGGCTGGCATATTGGGCAGAGGACGCACTAGAGCCCCCACTAGAGGCAGAGGACCCACCAGCCCCAGCCTGACCACCAGGCACTAGGCCCGAGATCCACCCTGAGGATAGCTGTCCGATAGCCCCTATGAGGACACCTGCCCCGAACTTTCGGAGCAGTGGGTGCACCCTGGGACCCAGGTAGTAGAGGAGCCCTCCGGCGATAAGAGCCCCTATGTCCTCACTGACCCCTGGCAGGAAGTTTCCCACCAGGCCCGTGACTAGGCCCTTAGCCCCAGCCCCCACACCCATGATGGCCAGGTCTAACCACTCATCCATGCTCTCACTCACCTTACCTTACCGGGGCAGGGTCCTGTGAACCGCACACCCCTGGGGGTGTAACAGTATTGGACCCCCCTTTTCGTGCAGGCGCACTGACCAGGTGCCATTTTGCCCATGTCCCTGACCTCACCTGTAGTCAGTACACCGCTTTACCTGCCGGGGTGGGCACCCCGGAGACTGTGCCCCTATTCTGGAAGGGACACATTTCATAGACACGCATGACCTGAGCCTGCCCATGCTTTCCACCAGATACCCTTATGTTGATAGAAGAGTTATATAGCCCTATTGTCAATATTGTGTCGTGTGGTGTCAATAGAGTGACAAAGTTCTTCAAAAGCGTGGGCACACAGCTAGAAATGGCAGACTATGACAGGCTCATAGAAATCTGTCAAAGAGAGGGTTGCACCCCCTACGCAATACTGAAAGACCTAGTGACTGACTACATTAAATCATACCCAGAAAACGGACCTAAGGCACCACAGCAAAAGCTAGATGAGATAGGGGACGGTTTAGATGAGCCAGGGACCAGGACCGGAAAAGACAAAGGCTGATGAGATACTAGCCCAGCTTTCAGAGCAAAGGGGCAGGCTAGACACTATAGAGGAAAGCCTGAAGCACGCATCAAGTCTATTGCAGAAACCCCAGAGCCCACAGCCCCAGCCCCAGAGCCAGCCCCTTCAGAGCTTTGGTCAGTACCTTGACCAGCATGTGCTCCCTGAGAACGGGTGTCCCACATGCAGACAGGCTCTCATAGATAGGAGAGAAAAGGTCTCAAAGCTCTTAGGGGAACAGAAACCACAGACTCCAGCCCCACCAGCCCCAGCCACAGCCCCAGCCCCAGAGAAACCTAAGGAGTGGTCTGTCGGGAACCTATGGGGAGAGGGTAAGAAGCAATGAGTGAAGAGGATAAGGCCCCGTCAGTGGGAAAGCCCTATAGTCCAGGGGCTAAAAAGAGATACGTCACGGGTGAAGAGTTAGACCTGCTTACAAAGAGGATAGACAACCTGAGCAGTGGCATGGAAAAGATAGTAACAGCCCAGAATGAGACCCTGAAGAGACTAGAGGCTAATCAGGGCACACTCACAAAGGTCATAACTGAAATGCGGTCCCAGGGGGTCCCAGCACAGGCACAGACAGGAGAAGGGACAGGGAGAGTGGACCCTACCTTATTGGGTATCCTGGCAAACCTGACTAGACCGGAGAGTGCCACAGACAAGCTAGTGATGGCATTGCTTCAGGAAAACCTCTTAACCACCAGGACTATCAGACTGGGCATGATGAAGAGGCTACAGATTTCGGACCTCTTTCCACCGGAACAGGGGGGCACAGGTCCCGGTGGGTCAATCCTCTGAGCAGGTCCAGGTCACGGAGAAGGGTCTTTCTGAGGGGGAGAGGACAGCCCTCAGAGAAATCCTTGACCTTATCATGCCCTTTAGGGTGGACATTGGGCTCAGAGAAGGTCTGAAATATGCCATAAGGGGCTATCAGAGAGAGGACGCAATAGAGAAGGTTATGAACGGGGCAGAACAGGACCCCGATCTCACCAGGATCAAGCTCAGGCTTATATATGGGGTCCTGCAAAGGTCTTATGGTGGTCCTCTGCCTTGAGCCAGGTCACGGCTGACACGGGGCAACTGCCTATCTGCCCCTATTGTGAGCTAAAGCATGTGACGGACGCAAAGGCTCACAGTGAGGGCTCAAGGAAAGACAGGCTCACGGAGATTCAGAGGGAACTCGGAGAGGTCACAGGAATAGACATACCTGCCTATGAAGGGGTCAGAGAGGTGGAACATAAAGTAGAGGACTACCTGACAGTCTTAAATGCGGATAAGACTGTCTTGAGGTCCATTAGACACAAAATTGAAGAGGGTGAGAGAGAGATGTCTGAAAGTGAAAGTAACCCAAGACTAGAGGCATGTACCTTTAGGCATGAAGAGGTCAAACCTTCTGAGGCTTTCGACCCTGCCAGCTTTAGGACCCTGTGCCCTGAGTGCCCCGGTGCCAGGTGCTCAAACTGCCCCCCTGAATTGGCATGTGCCTCAAGGGTTATAATCGGGTGCCCCTCTGGGCAGTTTGTGGCAGGTCGGTGCCAGGTCGGAACGGAGACCCATGTGATCTATCACGGAGAGCCTAAGGCTTAATGTCTTTGGAGCCCTTCTTTTACAATAGACTACGCACTCAGCATTAGAACAGGTCCCATCTGGGAGAATCCACCTTAAGCACTCAGGATTTAGGCTTTTTTCTATGTCCAATGTGAGACCCTGAGCCTATATTTCCGGTATTTCTTACAGTGGGGGCACCAGAGGCCCCTTTCTTTCGTTTTAAGGACAGTGCCACATTTCCAGCATTGACCTCTTCTCTTGCCCATTGATCTATTCCTCTTTGTTCAGGGTTATTGACACGGTGACGCTTTGACTGTGGGACTTTGAAGGGGCTGTATTTAGTCATTTCTTTCAACCTTCATAATGCCTATTGGACTTTTGCATTTAGGGCACCGGACCTTTTCACTAGCTGTGTAAGAATGACCGCAAAAGAGGCATTTATAGTTATTGAAAGGTTTTTCCTCTTCAACCTTCTGCTCTTTAAACAATTTTTTTAGCTCCCTCTGCATCATAGACATTGCCACATTTTGCACAGCACACTAGCATGCAAATAGTGACTCCCTCATATTTGAGGCTGAAAATGTCTATTCTGTCACCTGATAGCTCAGGGTGCCCAGGAACATGGTATTTCTTTTTCTCTTCAGAGCCACAGACGGGGCATGCTATCTTAACCTTCCCCATATTCCTCTAGTCCCCTGTCCCAGATTTCTTTCCATTCCATTCTATTAGCTTTCACTGACATATATCTCTCCTTTAGCTCTCATTTCCTCACATGTCTGCTTTCTCCAGGGTACACATTTTTCACAGGTACTCTCACGGACATAGGCTCTTTTATCTGGGCAATAGAGAGCAGGCTGACCATTGGAGAATTTAACGTCCGTCCTCACAGGTATGGGCACAGGCTCTGTGCCAGGGTGAGGTTTAGGACCGGGTTTCTGAGGACCTGAAACAGTCATGTCTAATAATTGGTGATAGGCTAGGCTATCGTGTAAGAGCTTTCTTAGATAGTTTCTCCATTCTAAAGAGCCCTTATGTTTCTCAAGGTCTTTGAAAAGGCTCTCAGGGACCCATATTTGTTTTCTCTTAGCCCTGTGCCTGTCTTTGTCATTTACCATTTCTTTTCCCCGAACCGATAGAATCTAAAGAGCTTTTCAATGACCTCAGCCATGCTTTTAGACTTGGTTTCCACCATAAGGAGTCTCAGGTCAGTGATAAGGGACTCAGGCAGGCTCAGGCTTTTATAGCCTTTTGGGGGCATGGGGTTTCAGGGTCTCCTTTATGTCCTCAGCTATTGCCTGTGAAAAGCCCCCACTCTTTCGCCACTTAGAATAGAGCCCCAGGACAATGTTTGCAGGTCCAGCTTTGTGAAAGACCACTTTACCCTTATACCTGGCTGTGATCTCAACTCTGGTCCTTCCCATTCTAGGCTGTGGTGGGGGCTCCAGGTCAATGTTTGCCTTTATGTTTTTTGCCATTTCACTTTCTGGGCTCAAATTCCTCACAGTCCTCTGGGTTCTGCACACCACACATAACCTTAGAATGTTTATACTTGTCACATAGGGTCTCAGGGTTGTCATTGTATTTGCATGGGACAGGGGCGGTCATAGCTCTCACTCTTTAGGGGGGGTAAAGGGTTCGGTCCATTGGACTTCTTTCATAATATCGGCTAGAACTGTTGCAGATTTTAGTATTAGATAGAGCAATTTGTCATTAGCCATCGCCTCAGCTAGAGGGATAGTCATGTCTCTGGGTCTGCACATTCCGACTGAAAGGCTCTGTTCTTTTTCCAGGTGAGCAATGATGATGAACCTGTCAGATTTGTCTATGAGTGTTTTGGCCTCTTCTCTACACTCTGCATGATCATGTCCGTGAATAATGATTCTAGACATAAGTGTTCACCCCCTGCTTTTGACTTTTCCGTGAGGGCAGTCCGGTGGTCTCTCACCATATTGGGCAACACACCACCAGCACAGAGCCCAGCTTTTCCTTTGAGGATAGGGACACATGTGAGGTGTCCTCGGTCCCCGTCCCCTCTGACTGTCAGGCACATAGTCCACAACCTGAACCGAGAACTCAGACAAGGCCCTCAAAACTCCATGTCTGCCATATTGACTTTGAGGGTTAGGAGAGCCCTTATCACCTGGTCATAGGAAATCCGTTTCTGAAAGATAACCTCTAGGCCATTGGTTACAGTGTTCAAAAGCTCATAGGTTTGAACACTCAAATTGACGGTTCGCCTCTTAGTCATGGGCTCTCCCTGCCACTCTGAACCTGTGCCCACAGTCACATCTAAAGGCGTAGATACGGACCCGGTGGGTCCCTCTGCCCCTCATTGACCAATTTCTATAGCTGGTCACATTGGCACCGCAGACGGGGCATGTTTGGGCTATCTGGGGTGCCTCAGGCTCTTGAGAGGCTGACATGCAAACAACCTCAGGATACCACTTAAGACGTTAGGTAACGTCACATCTTCCTGCCTTAAATATTTTACGGTAAGATTCGGGGGTAAAGTGACGAGTGCTATAGTGGGTTTGCAATGTGGGTTGCCACAATGGTTTTTTCCATGTTTTGTGGGTTAGCCACATTACGGTAAAATAATGGAAAAAGGGGGGTTGCGTCACATAACGTCACTAGGGGCATGGAAAAGCCCATATTTTGTGACGTTATCCTACATCACGTATAACCGTTTTGCATGGCTATAACGTCACTTTTCCATGACGTAAGTGACGCTATTTTCTTACCGTAAGAAGGGCTCCGGGCTGTGACGGGGTGTCACCATCACCATGTTTTTGCAGAAAAACGGGGCAGGGGTCGGGAGACTCCCTCTGGTGGTCCGTTTCGGACTGTCCTGCCCCCACAGGGGTAAGCACATTCTAGGATAAAAACATTTTTAAACGTGGATTATGGTCTTAGAGTGGGGTCTGAAACCCAGGCCCAGGCTCACGCGCCGATTCACCTCGGGATACCAGGGCATGGGCAACCTGGGGAACAGACCCCCACTCAAGTTTTTTCCCAGCCGTTGTCACGCCAAAAGTACCAGGCTCTTTCAAAGACATGTGAAATCTTCTTAATGCCCATTTTTTTGAGGGTCTCCTGGTTAGCCTGTATGAACTTTTCAACCTCATCAACGACCTCTCTCGGCAACGTGACGCTTCTGCCATAATCAGGGCTCATGGAGGACCACCTTACCCAGCCTTACCCGACTTTACCTTATTCTACCACACACTACCACCTTAAAAACTTTTTGGTCTCCAATATATAACTCAAATCCATAACATTTTTAAGCGTTTCCTACCACTTAAGACCTGAAGGTGTGGTGGGAAATGGCTAAGAAGTACGGGCACAGTGCCACTATGGGGCAAGGGGTCTGGAAATGGCTGGTTGCCTACAAAGAAGCAATGGGCCTCAGGTCAGTCTCTCAGGCTATCGAGTTTATTATCAAAGAGGCTGGCTACGACTGGACCCAGCCCCTGCCAAAGACCTTAACTCCCAAAAACAAGGAGGCTGAGGCCAGTGCCTAGAGAGGGCCTATATGAGAGAGTGGGAGAAGAAAGATTTCGCAAGCTAATGGAGACCCTGACTGTCCCCCAGATCAGCACCCTCTTGTGTACGCATCACGAAAAGGACGAATTGAGGGCCAGGTGCAATGCTTGCAGAAGGGCTATCTACAGGTCAATATCTCAGATTAAAGAGAAGGACCGGAGAGACCAGAGCCTCAGTCCCATTGACAACTTTGAGCTAATTCCAGAGATTCAGAGGTTCAAAGATTATCTCGGTGACGTGGCCGTAGCAACTAGGCACAAGTGGCTGACATATATTAAACGGTCCTGGGAATTAATCAGAGAGTCAAAGAGACCTAAGCTAATTCAAAACCAACGCCCCCTATTATGGGACACAGAGACAATAGACTACATTTTAAGCGAGGTGACAAACCTGAACGTAGCCTCATACCAATGGAAACAGGCACTAAGGAGACTTTTTGAAAGCATGGGCAGATTTGAATTACTCAAATATAAAAAGCTCAAAGCTAGACGCCGTGACCAGATCAGCCCAAAGGGGAGCCGGAGAGTCAAGACATACGCCACTCCTAAAGAATTTCAAACTATGCTAGATAACTGTGATACAGAGTATGAACGACTTAAGCTAAAGGTCCATGTCACTATCAAGAGCAGAGAGGGGAGCCTGCCACGCCATAGAGAATTAGGTGCCTCTTTCTGTAATCTCCGGTGGGAGAGGGTACTGTGGAATGACGAATACTATAACCCCCCGAAGGCCACGATAGGAGTGTTTGAGACTAAAACGGGGGGTGGGACCCTCTGGACTCACTGCCCCCTAGACCTCTATTGGCATGATCTGCCTCAGCAGTTTAGAGCCTATTGGGAGAGCCTGGGCTGTCCGACTGAGGGCTATGTCTGGGGAGAGGAGTCCTACGAGGAGTATAAGGCTCTATTTCACAAGATTATGGAGAGGACAGGGCTAGACCTGACCCCTCACGATATGAGGGACACGGGGGCTAGCTGGCTCCACAGTCTAGGGGCTGACAACCTGGCGATAGGCCAATATACACCAGGTCAAAACGCTATAGGCTTTGGGGGGGTCGGCTGGGAAAATGCAGAGATATACTTTCAGAGATATGGCAGGCTGACTCCAGAGGCAGTGTTTAAGCTTCATGCCTTTGTGCATAAGGAGATAGGGTTTAATGGGGCCTAAGCAGAAAGGAAAGAGGACAAGACAGGAAATGGTCATGGCTATTCTTTCACATTGTATAGAACCAATGACTGAAACTAGGCTCTTACAAAACGCCAACCTAAACCACAAGACCTTAGACAGATACCTGAGAATGTTGAAGAGAGGGGGACACATTGAAGAGGTCTTTATTCCCAAGACAGGGCCCGGTAACTCCTTTTTATTGAGGACTACACAGAAGGGGATAGTCTGCCTTCAGTTATATGAAAGCCTGAGGAAACTAACCTTTAATGGGGCTGTGGTGGACAATGAACATCTTTGACCTCATAGAGCTTTTAGATAAGGACAATGCCCTAGAGTCCCTGGGTTTCGATTATGACATCATAGACCTGGAGACAAGACCCACCCTCAGGATATGGGGCCATAGAGAGGGACAACCAACTAGAATGGGACTAGACCCTAAGGAGCTTGAGGAAGTTATGAGGATATGGGTAAAAAAGGGAGCTTTCATAAAACTGCCTATCCTAGACCCTAAACCCTGGCTGGAATTATATAGGGCTTTAAAGAAAATCTTTGGTGAGGGCTATGAAGGCTAAGATAGTGAAAAGGGCTCTTGACGTTGCATGTCTGGGGCTCAGTACCTCAGTGTTCTTAGACAGCCTGTTATGGGTCAAGACTAGCTATATGATACCATGCTGGACAATGGCAGTAGTATCAGGGGGATTCATAGCCTTAATCCAGGTCTTGAAGGGGGTATTAGAGTGACCCCTGGACCCTGCCCAGCTTTTTCAGCCCTATCTATATGCTGGGGCTGTGAGAGACTTATCTGGTGCCTCGCATACATGCTTTGCCTAGAGGACAAAGAGAAAGAGGTCACTAAAACTGAACCATTAAAAAACCTAGAGATACACAATGCTGAAATCACAGCTAAAAGAGTGGGAGATAAGACCATATACGTTGTTTCCAAAGGGATAAGGGGGGTGAAAGCACGAAACTGACAGCCCTTGAACGTAAGTGGCTAACTAGGGCACTAGAATACATGAAAGCAGACCTAGAAAACAACCCCGATATATGGTTCCCAGGCTGGAAAAAGAGCACTATAGAGGAAGGAAAAAGAGTCACACAGAAACTTTTATCTAAGCCTGATATACTACTTTGAGGTCGTCAAACCACGAATAAGAATGATACCATACAGCAGGTCGCCATACATCAGGTCCAGAAGCAAAATACTCTATTGCCACTTTTAACGTAATTGCCAAATTCACAGGCAGTTTGGCAACCATTCTATACCAATTGTCGTCACAGGTAATAACTTCATAGTCCAGAGGATTCACCTTAGAACACTCTTTAAGCACTCCTTCTATACGGACAAGCTCCGTCGTGTCATAATATATCCTGTAGCTACTCCATCTAACTACTGCAGTGCCTAACCCACTCCCTGTTCTTATCTGACCTCGCCATTTCTGATTACACACGAAATAGGCCACACTGCAACTAGGTATAGTGAAAGCCTTCTCTATTCTTGCCCTCATTGTAAATGTGGGTAGTCCCGTATTTTGGTTATATTGGTGCAATAGGGCTGAATTAGGGGACGATAAGACATAATCTGTGGCAATGGCTAGAGTGGGGTAGCCTCCCCCATTGTTAAGCTCATTTACTGCACTCCAATTCTCTAGGGTTCCACCGTCAAAGTTATCAAGATCAAGCAGTGTCAGGTCAGTGCTCTTAATCCAATGGTACGTTATCAATATGGGATAGCCACTGCCCACCTCATTAGTATAGCCTGAGTCTGTGTAAGCCCTGACCGTTATGGTTATGCTGTCATCCATAGCTGAGCCAGGTTTAACTCTGGAGCCCAGATTTTTGAGACAGAAATAGGCATTAGACCCTGAGGCTATGGACCCTAAGCTCCGGGCACTGTTCCATGTCCACTTAGAGCCCCCGTCCTCACTGCCTGAGCCTTGAGCCCTGAACCATAGGGTTTGACCTGTGTAATTGTAGATTCTTATTCCAAAGCTCACGTTTATGGGGTCAGGCATGTCCACTATGTCCTGATAGCTATGGGGGTCGTCCACTGCAATAACGATGTGTCCGTGTGCCTTTCTCGTGACCTTATATATTTTAACGTTGTCAGGTTTCATAGCTAGTCAGCCCTCTTTCCCATGTTTCCTGTGCTGTTCCACTCATGGACTATGCCCTCTTTCACTAGGAAATTATCTCCACCGAAAGCACCGAAATCTTCCATTTGTCCTGTAAATCGGGGTTCAAACCCTGCATATCTAATGCTCATGCTAGCTGAAAGCTCAAAGTCCTCAGGCTTAGGCTCATTGATACCCATTGGAGATAGCCCAGGTCCCATAGGGGAGAGGGTGCCTAGCCCAATGGGTCCGAACCCAGGATAATACCGAAGGGCACCGACCCAGCATGTGCCCACACCCCCAAACCCCATTATGTGA